>ERZ1673961.450-NODE-450-length-16853-cov-5.959817_pt1 | contig 16853 bp, 17 predicted proteins | sample MGYA00580189_ERZ1673961 | MGnify/ENA primary metagenome ERZ1673961 (study PRJEB41334, sample SAMN05608105) | rock metagenome | biome: terrestrial subsurface; feature: shale formation; material: shale | place: USA: Pennsylvania ... | reverse complement strand
ACAACAAAGAACAACTGATTAATTTCTTAAAGGCAACACATCGCTCTGACACACTTCCACCGTTCATCAGAGATAAGTTTTATTAAGGCTACGCAAGTACAGTTGATAGTAATGATCTTTGCCGTAAAGAAGGAATGGGGCAGAAATGAGTTTGGCGACGTCGCCCCTATTTGATTCAGAGCGGCAAAGAAATAAGCTTAGATATTAATCAATGAGATAGGTGTTACATCTTTAGGAACTCTTAACATCACCTTTCTCTTCGTCATTCACACCCTCATTCATTTGGGCTGAATAACGCGTCATGGTTGCCATTTGCTTAACAAGCATTGTGCCTAATTGTGAGGTCAGCACCTTGAGTACTGCTGGTAAACAGTCGTCGCCGCGCGCCAGTGTGTATGCCGTATCGATCTGCTCGGTTTGCTGCGGATAGTACAACTTGGCAACCCGGGCGCACGCCGCTAAATCGGTGTACCAACTGCCGTGACGTTCGGCGATGAGGTAATAGGCCGTACGCAGAATCTTTTTGGCCAAAACTTGGTTTTGAACCTTAACTTCCCTGCCCGCCACATGCTCAGAACTAAATGAGAGAAAGGCCGCAAGATCATGGTTCAGCTCCAGCGCGATGTTGCGGCTGGGCTTGAGCGCCTCAAAGGTTTTTGCAACATCATCGCCGCTAATACAGCAACAGCAGTGCTTTAACCAGAACTGCCAACGATATTTCTCTCTGGGATGCAGTACTTCTTCCAGACAGCCCGGGTCGAGATCGAGCTTGGAGATCTGAGAAAAGCGACGCGGAAACTCGCATGAAATTTCGCGCAGTCTTTCACGTTGAGAAGCTTGGATTGGATGGTTGAAAATCAGTGAAATATCTAGGTCTGAACGCCCGATCTCCGCCACTCCGCGAGCAACGCTGCCATACAGATAAACGCTGTGTATCTCGCCCGGAAAAGCGTGGTTTAAGTTATCAAGCAAGGCATCAACAACGGGCAAAAATTCGCGCTGAATCTTGTCTGGTGAGCAGGTATTATGAATCAAGCCTTGCTCGTCGAGGCCTGTATCGGCAGCGGCGCCGTCGCTTTGGTGAAAGCCACTCTGCGTTTTTTCTTGCATGCTTATTCCTTCATCACTGACACCACCTGCATGGCAAAGTCGTATCCATATCTCTTTATTTTTTGCCTATTCGTATAAACCGGGCGAATCACTTCAATGTGCGTATTTATCCAACGCAGACGTTGCGCTACTATTGCTCAGAACAAAAGCAAATTAACGAATACGGCCACCGCCGCGAGCCCTTCACATTTTTCTTATTGTGCCTTTGCTCGGGCGATTTCTGACACCGCGTTATTGAACACTGCCGTTTCGTTGTCTCGTCTGGACAGTCACTCATGCAATTATTTCAACACCTTAAGTGGTTTTTCCGCCAGCACCGCTTTACCTATGCGTTGGCGCTCTCGATGCTTTTTGCCGTCGCGATGCTCAATATGGCAGTACCGTGGTTTATTGGTCACGCTATCGATAAGTTACTGGAAACCCGCGATTTTTCTCAAGCAGAATTTTACCTGTTTGCTCTGCTTGGAGTCAGTATTCTGGTCTACCTGCTGCGTTACGGCTGGCGCCGAGTGCTGTTCGGCACCTCTTATCAGCTTGGCAACATTCTGCGCGAGCAGTTCTATCATCGTCTGCTGAGACAAGGCCAAGCGTTCTACAACCAGCACTCCACCGGTGATTTGATGGCGCGTGCCACCAACGATATCGACGCAGTGGAAATGGCGGCCGGTGAAGGCATTTTGTCGGGCTTTGATGGCCTGATGACCTTCATCCTCGTGCTGGTGATGATGTTTGTGTTTATCGACTGGCAACTGGCTGTGCTGGCCATTCTACCCTTCCCGTTTATGGGCTATGGCTTCTATAAGCTGTCGAATCGCATTCATCACCAGTTTAAAGACACGTTAGATTCCTTCTCGACCCTTAATGAGCAGGCGCAGCAGTCGGTCGCTGGCATTCGCATGATCAAGTCCATGGGTCGTGAAGCGATTGAAGCGGACAAATTTGAGCGTATTGCTGAACAATCGGCGCAAAGTACTTACAAAGTTCAGCGTTCTGAAGCGTTATTCGATCCGATTATTCAGCTCAGCTTGGGTGCGGCACTGCTCATCGCCCTGCTTATGGGTGGCTGGCAGATCAGCAGCGGTAACCTCACCGTGGGTCAGCTCACCAGTTTTACCCTCTATCTGTCCGAGCTTATCTGGCCCATGTATGCCTTTGGTTGGCTGATGAACATTTTGCAGCGCGGCAACGCCGCGATCGGCCGCTTGGAAGAGCTGCTCAACCTGCCAGATTCGATTAACGATCAAGGCACCACTGAGCCAGCAGGCTATGCGCTGGCGATTGAGCACATCAGCTTCCATTACCCGGAGACCGGGCAACCTTCGCTGAGCAATATTTCGCTGCAAGTGGGCGAAAACCGCGTGCTTGGCATTGCGGGAGCCACAGGAGCTGGTAAGTCGACCCTGCTGCACCTTTTGATGCGCTACTGGGAAGCAGAGCAAGGCTCGATTGAGGTCAGTGGTATTCCGATTCAATCCATTCCCCTGCCCGCTCTGCGCAACCTGTACGCGTATGTGCCGCAGGATGCGTTTTTGTTCAGCATGAACATCATGGAAAACATTCGTATCGGCCGCAGTCAAGCCAGCGATGAAGAAGTGCATCAGGCAGCAAAACTGGCAGCGATTCACGACGATATTTTGCAGTTTCCGGAAGGCTACCAAACTCTGGTGGGTGAGCGCGGTGTGACGCTTTCTGGTGGTCAGCGCCAACGTATTTCTATCGCTCGTGCGCTTATTAGCCAGGCACCCATTCTGGTGCTGGATGATGCGCTGTCGGCGGTCGATATCAAAACGGAAAAAGTGATCATTGAGCACCTGCAGCAGCGACGTGAACAGACGCTGATCGTAGTCAGCCATCGTCTGTCCGCCATTGAACGCGCGGATGAAATTGTCGTGCTGGCGCATGGCGAAATGATTGAAAAAGGCACGCACCGCGAACTGATTCGCCAAGACGGCTGGTATGCGCGCATGGCGGCGTACCAACAAATGGAGCAGGCACTGGAGAACGATTTGCAATGAAAACTCAACCACAGAAAGCCAAAAGCTCCGGGTCATTGCAACTGCTGATGAGCTATGTGTTTGCCGAAAAGACCCTGTTTGTCAAAACGCTGCTGCTGGTGATTCTGGCCACTGGATTTGATGTACTCGGCCCGATGCTGAGCAAAGTGTTTATCGACGAATTTGTGATGCAGGATCACTACCCACTGTGGCCAGTGGCGGGCGTGATCGGTCTGTTTGTGTTCTCGGTATTGGCGGGAACTTACCTCAAATACAAACAGACGCTGCGTTTTCTCGACATCGCACTCAATGCCGTGCTGGATATTCGTAAGCGCCTGTTCAAACATGTGCTGACGCTGCCCGTCGCTTTCTTCGACTACGCACGTACTGGTCAGTTGGTCAGCCGAATCACCAACGATACCGAATCGATTAAAGATATTTATGTGCAGTTCTTGTCGAATATCCTCGCCAACTTGATTCTGCTGATCGGCATTCTGACCGCGATGGCGATTCTGGACATTCAACTGATGTTGGTGGCCCTGCTGCTCATCCCGGCGGTCGTCACACTGATTTATCTCTATCAGAAGTTCAGTGTCAAAGCCGTCACCGAAAGCCGTCAGTTGCGTTCGGACATCAACTCGACGATGAATGAATCGATTTCCGGCATGACGGTGATTCAGGCCACCAATCAGCAGCAGGCGAAATATGAGCAGTTTCAGGCCATCAACCGCGATTACTACGCCACGAGGCTGAAATCGGTCACGGTCGGATCTTTGCTGCTGCGTCCGGCCATCAACCTGCTGAGTATTCTGGTGCTGGGCGGCGTGGTGTGGTTCTTTGGCCTCAAAGTGGTCGAGGGCGTGGCGGAAGTCGGCGTACTGTATGCCTATTTGAATTATCTGGGCCGTTTCACCGAACCGCTGGTTGAGATTACTCAGCGATTCAGCCTTTACCAGCAAGCCATTGTGGCGGGCGATCGCGTGCATGAACTGCTGCAAGAGCCTTCCGCCCATGAAGGTTCCGCTCGTTGGAGTGAAATCTCACGCGGCGATCTTGCCATTGAACAACTGACGTTCAGCTATCAGAAAGATAAAGCGGTTCTGCACGATATTACTGTCCAGGTAGACGCGGGGCGTTTCTACGCCATTGTTGGTCATACCGGCAGCGGCAAATCGACGCTGCTGAATCTGTTGCTCAATTTTTATCAGCCACAGTCCGGCAGTATTCGGATTGATGGCCACAAACTGAGTGATTACGATCAGCACACCTTGCGCCAGGGGATTGGTTTTATTCCTCAGGAGCCGTTTGTGTTGGCGACCACCGTGTTCGATAACATCGATATGGGGCGTAATCTTAGCCAGGAGGCGGTGGAACGCGCAGCCAAGCAGGCGCATCTGCACGAAGTGATCATCGCGATGAACGACGGCTATCAGACCGAACTTGGTGAAGGCGGTTTGCGCCTCTCGACGGGCCAGCGCCAGCAGTTGATCATTGCCCGCGCGTTAGCCGGTTCACCCAAAATTCTGTTGCTGGATGAAGCAACGGCCAACATCGACAGTGAAACAGAGCAGGTTGTGCAGCGCGCACTGAATGAATTGCAAGGCAAAGTCACCTTGATTGTGGTGGCACACCGCCTTTCCACCATTCATCATGCCGACAATATTCTGGTGCTGGATAAAGGCCACTTGATTGAACAAGGCAACCACCAGCAATTGATGACGATAGAACATGGTCGTTACCGCGCCATGTACCTGTTGCAGCAGCAGGAGCAAATGGTGGCGCAGGCAGAACAGACCGTGTGCTTATCGTCGTAACACCCTCTGCAGCAATAAAAGCAGGTGATAAAAAAGGCCGCCGAGTCTACGCTCAGCGGCCTTTTTCTATTTCAGACTCAGCCACCCTAAGCCCGAAGATGTTGGGTCGCCAACCGGCAACCTCGCCATTATTTGTAGTAAGCTTCTACTGTGCCTTTCAGCGTCATCAGCAGCGGTTGACCACGGCGGTCCAGTGCTTTAGGCGCGGCGACTTTTACCCAGCCTTCGCTGATGCAGTATTCTTCAACGTCGGTACGCTCTTTGCCGTTCAGGCGAATGCCGATTTGGTGTTCAAAGCATTCAGCCACAAAATGCGGGCTACGAGGGTTACCTGCCAGGTGATCCGGCAGTGCTGGTTTTGCAGTCGTGTCGTTCATATTATTGACCCAGTGTCATTAAAAAGTGCGCCATTTTAGACAATGCGCCGCGCGGGCTCAAGAAAACAATCTGGGGTTGTTCATCTCGGCTTTGTTTCCCCGATGTAAATTATCCCTGATGATTATTGTGTGAAAGGCATTAACTGCGCATACTCAGTACTTTATTCCAATCGGATTCAGTGGGTAAGAATGGCTCATAGCGTGTTGAAAAGAGTGGCCATGTTCCTCGCGGCGTTTGCTCTTACTTTGGGTATTCTCGAAGTCACTACCTATTACCTTCAGCAGGATGAACAGATTCGGTTCGCCAAAGAAGTGCTGGACGAAGCTGAGCAAGCGACTGAGCAGATATCTGATGCTCTTCACGTTGCCAATACCATCTTCCAACCAAGTTGCGATCACGCCACCATGACGGTGATTCGCCAGCTCGTTCACGAAAACTCCGAAATCTACGACATCGGTTTAATGGAGGGAGAATCCGTTCTGTGTTCAGCGAACTGGGGCGTTTTTGACCCCGTGAATGTTGCCGATAAATTCCAGACCGCATTCAAAGGCTATCGTTTTTACACCCAAGTGGATAATCTTTTCCCTGTGGATGACAAGTACGATTTGACCCGTCTGAACCAATTCGTGACACTGACCGTACCCGATCAATACCAGCACTTGATGCAACGCATGCCAAAATTCCGTTTCAGTGTGGAATCAGCCACGGATGAGCATATTTTTACCCAGTACACACCTGGCAACGATTACGGCAACCCGTTTCCGCCGTTGACCATAAAAACGAAAACCTGCAGCGACCGGTTCAACTACTGCGTTCATACCCACAACGCCAAAGCCGGACTGGCGAACTACTCGGCGCATGTTCTGCTGGCTCTGCTCGCAATCGCACTGCTGTTCAGCTTTCTGCTCGCCTACTCTTTCTGGACGTTTATCAGTCGACACAATTCCATGGAACATCGTTTTCGCGAGGCGTTATCGCAGAAGAAACTCTATATGGAATATCAACCCGTTGTCACGGTGAAAGACAAACGTATCGCCGGAGTCGAAAGTCTGGTGCGTTGGGAAGACAACCAGTATGGCCGAGTGTCACCGGAACTCTTTATCGGAATTGCCGAAAAGCTCTCCCTTTATCCGCAACTGGCCTATTTCGTTGCCGAGCGCTCTATCAGCGAAATGGCGCCGATTCTTCAAGAGAATCCAGGCTTTTATCTCGGGATCAACATCGCCGCGTTCGAACTACAGGATCCGCAGTTTTTGCCGTTCCTAAGTAAGCTCACGCTTGAGCTGAGTATTCAACCCTCACAAATCAAAATAGAGATCACCGAACGCATCGATCTTCCGCTCAGTGAATTAGCCGATTTTTCCAGAAGAGCGAAATCGATGGGCTTTATGGTCGTGTTAGATGATTTCGGTACGGGCGTCGCTAACTTAGTCTGGCTGACCGAAATAGATTTTGATTTCATCAAAGTCGATCGTGTGTTCGTCAATGCGCTTAATTACGACATGAAACGCAATATTGTCAGGCCAGTGATGGATCTCATCACCGGACTCAACAAACAAGTGGTTTTTGAAGGGGTTGAGACGGAACATGAGTTTAAGATCATTGAAGAAAACTGCCCGTGGGGTTACATCCAAGGCTGGTATTTTTACAAGTCGATGCCCAAAAGCGAACTGGATGCGGTTCTCGCTCGCGATAACGCGTAACCACACGTAGTGTTACTCGGCGCGCTTAAACACAACATAGTGGGAAAATAGAAAACCGAGCACAAGGCTGGTTGCGGAGAAAGCGACCAGCGTCATCAGCGGGTAGAAGTTTGCCATATCGCTAATTTTCCCCATTAGTAACGCTAAAGCGCCGAGAAAAGCGGTATAGAGCAGATATTTTTTCGATGTCACAGACGATTTAAACGTGAATCTCGCATTCACAAAGAATGAAAATGTCACCGCAATCAAGAAGGCCGAAAAGTTCGCCACACTCTGTGAAACGCCCAACGAGTAGATCAGCGCAAATGAGAGCCAATGCACCACCGTGTTGACTAATCCAACACTGACATACTTAGTAAATCGTTTCTTAATAAGCTCTGACAAGGTTGTTCTGCTTCCCTGAATAAAGGCTACTTTCGTTTATAAAAGTCGTCGCGCAGTAAGTCAAACAATCACACTGCGAGATTTCCGCTGAATTAATACTGGCAGCCAAACTGGCACGCCTAAAAAGGGTTACAACTTTCGTTGTATATTTTTTTGTTTGTGACATCTATCCAGAATAATCCCTCACTTCTTCGTGGTGAATGCGTCAATATTCATCAAACCTCATGATATGCTCCCTGTCTCATAGGAAGTGTTTATAAATAACATAAGGCAATAGATTGATGAAAATTTCCACGCTCGCTACATTTGTTCTCGTCTCAACACTCATGGGCTGTGCAACAGCGCCTCGTACAGCGCAAGAGAAAACCGTCGAAGTTGACGGGAAAGTTCTCAAGTTTGCAGGCAGTTACCTAGAAGATAAAAACAAGCTGATCCTCACCGTCAATGGTGACCCTATCATGCAAGGACAGTTTCCGCCTTACACGCCAACCCAAAACTTCAGCTCTACCTACCAAGGATTAGCCCTGCGCAGCCACTGTTATTTCGGGTCTGTCTTAGGCGATCAAGGCGGTGCATTCGGCGTGGTTGCAGGCATCATTCAGTCGACTAAAAACAGCAGTGCAGACAAATGCGAGCTCTTCGTTAACGATAAACTTGTCGACCAACTTTATTTCTAATCACTATTCTGCTTCGGATAGATCAGCGCTAATGCAGTGAAACAACGTAGGGAAATAACACTCCCTACGCTGCCGCCGGAATAGAGAATGGCCATCGAATATCGTTTCTCAATTCGATGGCCATCTTTTTTATTTCCCTTGATTAACGACTCACACCACTATTTGATGCGCTGATTCGGTTGAATCATCAGCCTTCCTACAAAGCCACGGCACCTAAATTCTGCATTTGTCTCAGTACCCAGTTCACACGTTGCTGGACGTAGTGTGTCATCGGATAAGGCTGAATGCGGTACGGATTCGGAAGAACAACAGCCAATTGCGCAGCTTGGTAACGCGTTAAGCGGTTGGCTGGCACGCCAAAGTAATGTTCGCTCGCGGCCTGAATGCCATAAATGCCCGGACCAAATTCCACCACATTGAGATACATTTCCATGATGCGTTCTTTACCCCAAATCAATTCAAGCAACAGCGAGATATAGAGCTCATAGGCTTTGCGGATATACGTGTGACTTGGAAACAGAAACACATTCTTCGCGGTTTGCTGAGTAATGGTGCTCGCACCGCGATCTGGCCCATTTTCGCCACGATTTCTTATTACCGATGCCAAAGCGTTCACGTCGATACCCCAATGCTCGGGAAAGCGTTGGTCTTCGGAGGCCATAACGGCCAGTGGTAACGAGGGAGAGGCGGATGCCAAAGGAATCCATTGATGCTGAGACTGTTGAGGGTATCCTTGCGGCGGAAACAACGTACGCGACACTTGCCATCCCCAGAATGGCGGATTGACGTATTTCAGCACCAAAACCAAAACAACCGGCAATCCCAGCGCTAAAACGATAGCCGTCATCAACAGACGTTTAATCCGATGTCGGACTCCTCGCATAAACACTCTCACACCTCTGCTTTTGGTTTCGTTGATGACTCAAAAGAGACAAGTAAACGAGATTTGGAACAGAAAGTTGTCCGTTGTATGTAAAAGTGATGACAAATTTATTAGTTCAATGAGAGAGCATCACCAAACAAGAGGCTGCCGAATACATGGATAGTTGAGAACCGCCGCAACTACGTATTGCTGCCAGCGCGAACGTCTATTTAGACAATTCAGCCATCGCTTCTGCCAATTCGGCGTTGGCTTCATCGAGTTTCTGCATTTTCTTTTCAATCTTGTCCGATTTTCCAGAAGCACGCGCTTCTTCAAGTTCTTGACGTCGTTGCTGCACTTCTCGTTGTTTCTCTTGGACTTTCGCCTGCCGCTCTTTTAACAGACCGTCTTCGGTACAATGCTCACGGGCCTGGCTTAATGCTTCGTTTAAGCCATCAAGCTTGCGCTGATTACCATGCGCTTTTGCTGCATCGATTTCTTGTTGAATGGCCTGCTCTTTCGCCACGCAGCCTTTTAGTGGTGGTGTATTAGCTAAAGCAACCGACACTGGCAGCAAAGCGAGCAAAGCAACACCGATAGATTTTTTGGTCATACAAACACCTCCTGATTATTGAACGATGAAGTATGCCACGCAGTGCATTATCTAAGGTCTAGGCTATGTAAAATTTTTCTGTTTATTGGAGCAGTGAGAGTGTCTCGACAGGGTTAAAAAGTTGTCGAAGCGGAGGCGCTGGAGGACTGGTGAGAAGTGAGGTGCCTTCGTCAACAGACAGAAAAGGCACCCAGAGAAGTTTCGTTACCAAATGCGTTTACTTGGCGTGCGCTTTCACGTACTTCTTCACTTTCTTCATCGCCATTTGACGTTTCAATGGTGACAGATAATCGATAAATAGGTTGCCGGACAAATGGTCGATTTCATGCTGCATAACGATCGCAAGAAAGTCATCGGTTTCAATCTTGATAGGATTGCCGTTCCGGTCTAATGCTGTCACGACAACCGAAGTAAAACGCTCCACTTCCGCATAGTAATCAGGTACCGACAGACAGCCTTCTTCGCCCATCGCTTTGTTGCTGCCACTGACAACTTCCGGGTTCACTAACACCAATGGCTCGTCACGATTTTCGGAAAGATCGATCACCACCACGGCTTCCTTACGTCCCACTTGTGTTGAAGCAAGACCAATACCATTGTCGGTCGCGTATAACGTATCCAACATATCATCAATCAGAGACTGAATAGCGTTAACGTCCTGAACCTTTTCTGCCTGAATATTCAAGCGAGGATCCGGAGCGGTGAGGATGTCTAAAACTGCCATATATACCTGTTCAAATGTCTTAATAATTTAACTAGCGTGTTGGAGCGCGATTATCGCAAAGTCTCGTTGAGGTGGCAAAACTAAAGCATCATTAGGCTAAGCGACGACTGACAAAAGCGCTCACATTCATTTTGAACCCGTTAAATTTTGGCGACGCTGTGGCTCAGCTTGATGTAAATAGCGCGTAAAGGTATCTCTCGGGCGTTCAAGATTGTTCTCAGCTAATACTCTTGAGGCCATACCTCGGTGATTGCTGCCGTGCGTCAACAGATGCAGCAGGATCTCTTCCACGCTGAGTTGCCCTGAATCACCGTCGACAAACGTAAAGTGAACCACTCGTTGCAGCTCTTGTGCAGGGGCCGATTCAACGTATTGGATCAACCACGAGTCGTTACTGTCCATTGTCTGGCGCAACTCATTTAACGTCGGCGTTTCGACTGTGTTGTCGGCGCTGTACTGTTCTGGCTCACCAAGAATGCGGCTGATGAACAAACTGTCCACCACCGTCGTGTGATTTAAGATGCGAATGAAGAACGTGGCATCGCTTTCGGGAAGCTGGGAAAACTGCTTTTCCCCCAGCATCAATAACTCACTGTTTGCCCATTTTTTATATTGAAACGCTTTACCCAACTGCATTGTCTTTCCTTAACGATGTCATTGTTAAATCGTGCCAGAGCGAATCTTAAAGCCATCGCATCTGGTCATATTGTCAGTCAATATTCTAAAATTCTAATACGGAAAAAAGGTACTCACATCCGAAACCAACAGTGATTGTAGCTCTTGCAATCCCTCTTCCAATCGAGCCTCGTTACTGATCGACATGAGAGACAATCTGACGTGTGGCGACGTTTTGTTGTTGGTGCAAAAGTAGCTGCCGCTGGTCACGATCACGCCACGATTCTTTGCTTCCATCGCAAATCGGTCCGGTTGCCAATATTCAGGCAGTGGCAGCCAGATGTGATAGCCCGATGCGCTGCAGTCAATCGAAGTCAAAATTTCTCTCGCCCGCTTTTGTCTCTCGTTGGCGATTTCACGTTGTTGGTCAGCCAAACGGAACGCTTCTCCCGACTCGATTAAGAGCGTCGCCGCGATAAAGTTGATGGGCGACGCCAGCCAGATATGGGTTCGAATGTTGGCATTGAGAGCCGCGACCTGGCTCTCGGGCGCTTTTAAATAGCCACAGCGCATGGCCGGGCTGATCGCCTTTGACAACGCCGAAATATGAAACGTGTAATCCGGCGCAAAGTTGGCGATAGGAGCAATCGGCTCATCATCGAGAAAACAGTAAATATCATCTTCCACCAGCCAAACTTTCTTATCGTTGATGACCTCGGCAATTTCCCTCTTGCGCGATTCCGGCATCGAAATGCCGGTCGGATTCTGGTGGCTGGGAATGGCAATCACCATCGCCGCTTTGTGCTCGTCAATCGCTGAAGCAAGAGCGTTCGGACAGAGACCATGCTGATCCATCTCTACCCCCACTATCTGGCGGCCAGAGGTGTTGATGATGGCTAAGATTCCAGGGTAAGTCAGGCGTTCCACCAATATGGTGTCACCCGGCTTGGTTAAGGTATCGACGAGTAAAGACAACGCATGCTGAGCCCCGTTAGTCAGCAACATGTTGTCGCGATTCGCCCCTTCCAAGCCATATTTTTGTGCCCACTTCACGCCAGCATCGCGGTGCGCGTCGTGCCCGGAATGTTCCGTGTAGCCAATCACCGCCGTCGTCAGTAACTCCGCAGATTGGCGATAGGCATTTTTGAGTGCAGGTAAATTACGGTACAGGCAAGGTTGAAGGATAGAAAAGTTGTAACTTTGCTCTTCATCCGGGGCTTGGATGGCTTTATCAAGATCAGAGTGTGCCCGAACAAAGGTTCCACGGCCAACAAAAGACTCAAGGCACCCTTTTTCATTCAATAACTTATAAGCCTTGGCGACGGTTACCGGCGTTGTACCCAGCTCTTCCGCGAGCAAGCGATGAGTGGGCAGCTTGGAACTGGGTGGAAATTCACCGCTTTCAATTTTCTGTTCTATGACTTCTGCAATGCGAATGAATTTGCTCGTGCTCACGCCCGTTTTCCCTCGGAGTAACCCATCGTTGCCGGATGATAACATATGTCTTTTTGGTTTTATTACTTTTTGAATACATCAAATTCACCATTGACATATATCAATATGATCAATAGCCTAATTAGAGCAACTAAATGACATAGTTCAATTTGGTCATTTACAACGTTCAGTGAGGAGAAAAAGATGGAAACGATGCAAGTAAGGGAAGGCGTTAACGTCGCATTTATCGGTTTGGGTGTGATGGGCTTTCCTATGGCGGGTCACCTTTCACAAGCGGGCTATCGCACCAACGTATTTAATCGCACAGAGAGTAAAGCCAGACAGTGGGCTCAGCAGTTTTCCGGCGAGTTTTTCTCAACGCCCAAAGCTGCTGCTACCGAATGCGACATTGTCTTTTTGTGTGTGGGAAATGATGACGATGTAAGAAGTGTCGTCTACGGCGACAACGGCGTGCTGGCTGGCATGGAGCCAGGTTCAGTATTGGTTGACCATACCACCACCTCAGCTGAACTCGCCGAAGAGCTAGCCAACGCTTGCCAAGTAAAAGGCATCGCGTTTATCGATGCACCAGTATCAGGTGGGCAGGCCGGCGCGGAAAACGGTGCACTGACGATTATGTGTGGCGGCGAGCCCGCCGTGTTTGAACGCGTCGCTCCCGTGATGAAAAGTTACGGCAAGCAGGCCGCTCTGATGGGTAAACACGGTCAGGGTCAACGCAGTAAAATGGTCAATCAAATCTGCATCGCGGGCGTATTGAAAGGGCTAAGCGAGGGTTTATTGCTGGCTCAGAAGGCTGGTTTGGACGTTGGCCAGTTGGTCGAGGTTCTCAAACATGGCGCCGCAGGCTCTTGGCAAATGGAAAACCGCGCCATCACCATGTCACAGGGGAAATTTGATTTTGGTTTCGCTATCGACTGGATGCACAAGGACCTCAATATTTGTTTAAGTGAAGCCAAGCAGATGGGTATCGAACTACCACTCACCCAACAGGTTGATAGTGAGTATCAAACTCTTCAACAGCAAGGGCTTGGCCGCATGGACACTTCTGCGCTGTTTAAGATATACCAGCGATAACCATACAAAGGAGTGCGAAGTATGGAAATCTTCGGCAACGACATTACCCTTGTCATCTTGATCGCGTTAATGGCCTCGGCCTTTGCGGCTGGCTTTATTGATTCTGTCGCCGGCGGAGGCGGACTGATCTTAGTGCCCTCCTTCATTCTTGCCGGTTTGCCCCCTCAGTTGGCCCTCGGCCAAGAAAAAATTGTCAGTACACTCGGCACGATTGCCGCCATCAGAAATTTTGTTCGTAATAAGAAAGTCATTTGGACCGCCGTAGCCACAGGTATTCCGGCTGGTCTCATCGGCGCATACGCGGGCGCGCAGGCGATTCTCTATTTTGACCCGGATACGATTGGTAGAATCATCCTCTTTATGCTGCCTTTCGGCATCGCTTTGTCGTTCATTCCGAAAAAGAGTCGCCATGAGCCAAATAGCGCCCCCATCAACAAAGGTGTCATTCTCTTTGGCGTACCAAGTGCGGTATTTGTGATTGGTTTTTATGATGGATTCTTCGGCCCAGGAACCGGCAGCTTTTTGATTTTGGCCCTGCATTACCTGTTGAAATTCGATTTAGTGGCCTCATCCGCAACATCGAAGATGTTTAACTTTGCATCCAACATTGGTGCGCTGATCGCCTTTATGCTGGCTGGAAACGTGTTGTATATGCTCGCTATCCCGTTAGTGGTCATGAACTTGTTGGGGAACCATGTCGGCAGTGCATCCGCCATGAAATATGGCGCAAAACTGATTCAACGCACCATTTCACTCTCACTCAGTTTATTGATGCTGTCATTAGGCTATAAGTTTCTTGTCTGAAGTGGGTACATTCAGTGCTTAATATGGCCTCAATCATTTGAGGCCATATTGTTTTGCAGTGATTGTTGCCTTAGTTCCACGTTCATCAATTTCGCCAGCAAACGGGCAACCCGTTCACGCATATCACGCCTTTCCACAATCATATCCAATGCACCATGTTCCAGAAGAAATTCACTGCGTTGAAAGTCGTCTGGGAGCTTTTCACGCACCGTTTGCTCTATCACGCGCCGCCCGGCAAAGCCGATAATCGCTTTCGGTTCACCGATGTTGATGTCGCCGAGCATGGCTAGACTGGCGGAAACACCGCCAAAGGTTTGGTCAGTGAGCACCGAGATATAAGGCAAACCGGCGCGAGCCAACTGCTCGAGTGCGGCGCTGGTTTTGGCCATTTGCATCAAAGACATCAGCGACTCTTGCATACGCGCGCCACCACACGCGGAAAAGCACACTAAACCACATCGATGTTCGATCGAGGCCTCGACCGCTTTAACAAATCGAGCTCCGACCACCACCCCCATCGAACCAGCCATAAACGAAAACTCAAACGCGCAAGCCACGACGGGCAATCCCATTAGTTTTCCTTGCATGACAACTAACGCATCGCTTTCCCCTGTCTGTTTTTGCGCCAGAGATAGCCGCTCCTTGTATGTTTTCACATCTTTGAAGTGCAAGAGGTCCTGGGAGTGAAGTTCACTGCCGATCTCAACTCTGTCTTCTTGATCCAAAAAGCGCTCCAAACGAATACGTGCAGGCATTCTCATGTGATGCTCGCACTTGGGGCAGACCCACAAATTCTGCTCAAGTGCCGTACGATACAACACCTGCTCACAGGCAGCGCACTTGAGCCAAACACCTTCCGGAATCGTCGCTTTACGGGTGTTTAAAATGTTCTTTTTATCAAATAGCTTTTCCAACCAACTCATGGACGACCTTACTTCACCTTTCAACCGTTGCTTAGGATTGTATGCACCTATATTTGGTAATAAAGTGGCGATTATTGGTTTTATAATCCAACAAAATGGGATTATTGAAGTGCTAGATAAGATCGAACAACAATGGCTGACCAGCTTTCACTGCGTTTACGAGAACAATAGCTTTAAAAGAGCGGCGGAACTGCTGATGCTTCCTACCTCGAACGTCAGCCGTCATATTTCGCTGCTAGAAAGTCGGTTAAATATCCGTCTGTTCGACAGAACGACACGCCGCATTGCACCGACACAGGCCGGAGAACAGCTTTACGCTCAAACACAACCCTTGTTAAGTAAGCTGAACGATGCGTTAGAAGAGGTAACCCAGCATTCCAACGAAGTGATGGGGCAATTGCGAGTCCTAATGCCTGATTCACCGGAACTAGCTCATGCTGTCGTGGCCTTTTGTCGCCAGCACCCTTCCATTTCACTGTGCTGCGATACCAGCGTGAACCCGAAGGAGGATTTGTTGGACGGTTTCGATGTTGTTCTGAGTTTTCAGCGCGGCAAACTCAACGACCACAATTGGATTGCAAAAGAAATCAAACGCTGGCCAAGTGCTGTGGTGGCGTCACCAGAGCTTCTTAACGCCTACCCCACACCATTTCATATTACCGATTTGAGCCAACTGCCCTGCATCAGCAGCTTGTCGGCGCTCAAGGGAGAACCTTGGGTGTTCAAGCGCTCAAATGCCGAAGTCATCACGCAAAAAGTGCAATCGGCGTTCAAAGTAAACAGCGGCAATCTCGCGAAATCCGGAGCCATTGCTGGCTTAGGGTTTGCAATCCTACCTATCGCATTCTGCCACGGTGAAATTCAAACCGGATTGCTCAACATCGTTAAACTGGAATACCAACCAGAAGACTTGGTGCTCTATGCTTTCTACGCCTCACGCAAACACCTAGCCAAGAAAATTCCTATGTTTATTGAGCATTTACAGCAATGCGCCAAGGAAGATGAGGGTTAAAACGTCGTCTATCGATCCCTCAAAACATATCTACAAGCGTGTTTGATTACCATACTCTGTCTAAGTCTTTCGCATACAAAGAAATAGCACGCTGGTATTGTTTAATGGCGTCGCTATTCGTGGTTGAAACCAATAGTTCAAGCAACAAAGACGTTGCTTCTTTATGACGGCCTAAATTGTAAAGACACATCGCATAGAAAGGCTGAACTTCGACAGAGTCAGGATACTCGCTGATCGTTTGTTCGAAATAGCTTAACGCCTCTGAATAATTACCGAGGCTTCGATATGTACTCGCGAGACCAAATAATGCGTCAAACCGCTCTACCGATGAAAGATGGCCAACCAGAGATGATAAATAATGACCTATCGCTTCCTGCTCTTTACCTTCATTGTCATACGACCACGCAATTTGCAGATGTGCTTTAGCCGCGTATCGCTCATCGTTTAATAACGTAGCTAACAACGCTCTGGATTCTTGATACTTAGCCTCTTTTCTCAACTCAATCGCTTGTGTGATGATATTTTCCATATACTCCTCTGAGCTTACTGTCACGTTAAAGGAAGAGAGTACTGCCGCCAAAGCAGGCTTTACCGCCCTAATCACCTGAGCAAGTTTGCAATCAAAATGCGATGCACTGACCGTCCAAATTTAACGGACAGGTAAGCAAGTTTTTACTTCTTACGACTTTTTAAAGCCGATTCTAGCATCAA
>ERZ1673961.449-NODE-449-length-16874-cov-6.171711_pt1 | contig 16874 bp, 19 predicted proteins | sample MGYA00580189_ERZ1673961 | MGnify/ENA primary metagenome ERZ1673961 (study PRJEB41334, sample SAMN05608105) | rock metagenome | biome: terrestrial subsurface; feature: shale formation; material: shale | place: USA: Pennsylvania ... | reverse complement strand
CACCGGGCTTATGATGAATTAACCATTCAAAACTAAATGGAAAGGGTACTAGTTGGTTTTGAAGCGAGCCTACCTGCAGGCTTTGGTCTGGCAGCGGCATTTAAAGGTGAAGAACTAGACAACGGCATTCGTAAGCACGAGCAAGATTCATTCTCTATCGTGGGTCAATACTGGAATGGTCCTCTCGGGATCAAAATCGGTTATGCCACGAACCTAGATTCTAAAATCGATGGCGTAAAACAGGATGATGCAAACAACATTCTGTCTGGTCAGGTGATGGGTGTGATTAACGGTTTCGTTCCTTACGTACGTGTTGCCGCTCGCTCTGACTTCACTTCAGACAAAGACACTGATATCGTGACTCGCGTAGGTCTAGAGTACGGTTTCTAATTCGTATTTTGTCTCACACTGATAAAACGCTGGCTCATGCCAGCGTTTTCATCACAAAAATTTTAATTCAGTGCTGACTAAACATAAGGTTGTAGATAATTATGCGTAAATTATTACTTGTCGCTGCTCCATTCATTCTTTCGGCCTGTTCAGCTTTGGATTCCAGCAGCAATTTTGATGATGTCGTTGATTCGGTGAATCAGCGATACAATTTTGTTCAGGTTAAAAGTAAATCATACACACCAGCGACACAGGCGATTAAAGGACCGGATGTGGTTCAGGCGTCGGTCGCTATCGTGGCAAATTACCCACGTCTTGAGCAAAAGGCGCCTGAGACGTTTGTTTATGTTGAAGTCACGACGTTTGAATCATACGATGAATACGCGTCCGTATTGTTCAATGGCCAAACGCAAAAGCTGCGCGTGGACCAACCCTCCAAAAGTATGTGCTCTGAGCACTGCGTGGTGACGCAATATATCAGCTTCCCTATTTCCAATGATGATCTTGCAACCAGCGCTGATCTGCAATTCGAACTGCGCTCAGGCGCCTCTCGCGTCGTGACGGGTTTTACGATCGCGTCTGGATATGTGAATGCCGTGCAGCGTGAAGCACAGCTGCAAGGCTCGTTAAACCAAGTGGCGCCACAAGCGACCGTGCAAGTTGCTACACCGGCCCCTGTGGTCGTGGCGGCACCAGTCAGTAAGTCTGAGGAAATGGTGCAATATTGGTTTAACGAAGGCACCGCCGCGGATCAGAAGCAGTTTGCTGATTGGGCATTCAGTAACCGCTCTGAAGTTAAACAGGCGATGACAACCAACAGTAAGCCTTTGGAAATGATGGCTTACTGGTATGAAAAAGCTGATAAGACGCAAAAGGCGGCCATTTTATCTTGGTTGATCAGCCAAGAATAATTGCCAACTAAGATAAGAAGAGGCATGGTGTTGACCATGCCTTTTTTGTTGTTGAGAGAATGCAATGATGAATATTAGTGAAGTGGCGAAGAAAACAGGATTGACAGCAAAATCAGTCCGTCTGTATGAGGAAAAAGGTCTCATTCAGCCACCACTGCGCTCAGAGAATGGGTACCGAAACTACGGGCAGCGCCATGTGGATGATCTGTTATTGATTGCACGCTGTAAACGTGTTGGTTTTACCCTCGATGAGTGCAAAGCGATGCTGGCACTGGCGAATGACCCAGAACGGACAAGCTCAGCGGTCAAAGAACGGGCTCAAGTTAAACTCAAACAAGTCACACAAAAGCTTCAGGAGTTAACCTTAATTAAAGATCAGCTGGAAGAGTGGATTCGTGAATGTCCTGGCGATGAAAACAGCGACTGTCCCATCATTGATGACCTTAAAGGACACTGTTGTCAGCATAAATAAAAAAGGCCTTAAGGCCTTTTTTATTCTCAAGCAGCAATCAGCTGATTTTCTTGGGCTCGACTTTCAGTATCGTTCCGTCGACATCAACGACAGTCACTCGCTGACCTGCATGCAACGGTTCTTGGCACTCTGCGAGCCAAGTGGTATCGCCCAGCGCTAGACGAAATTGGCCCGCATCGACATCGTCTCTGACAACGGCGGTTTGTCCGATTAGCTGTTTTTGCTTCTGGTTAAGTGTTCGCCCTGCGTCGCTGCGTTTGTCATTGCTCAGTTGGCGGCGCCACCATAACCAGGTGGTAATCAGAGAGAAGGCCGCAAACGAGGACCATTGTAACTGCCAGCTGACAGGAACAACCAGCAGGATGGCGCTGACGAGCAGAGCCGACACGCCCAGCCATAAGCAGTACCCGGCTGTTCCCAGCAGTTCGGCTGCCAGCAATGCAAGCCCTAATGCCAGCCAGTGCCAGTGGTTGAGTTCTAGTAGCCAGTCAATCAAAGGTCCACCTTCTTCGTACCAGATTGTTTAAACATTTCAGCGATTCCCGCAACAGAGCCCATTAAGCCAGTGGCTTCGAGTGGCAACATGATGATCTTTCCGTTTTCTGCCTGGCCGATCGATTTTAACGCTTCAGTATAGCCTTGAGCGATAAAGTAGTTGACGGCCTGCATATCGCCTTTTGCGATCGCGTTGGACACCATTTCGGTTGCTTTTGCTTCGGCCTCAGCTGCACGTTCACGCGCTTCGGCTTGCAGAATTGCAGCTTGCTTTTCACCTTCGGCACGCAGGATCTCAGACTGTTTCTGACCTTCAGCTCGCAGAATTTCTGCCTGACGAACCCCTTCTGCAGCCAGAATGGATGCCCGCTTTTCACGTTCTGCTTTCATCTGCGCATTCATTGCAGAGGTCAAATCAGCTGGTGGCTGTACATCTTTGATTTCTATACGGGTGACTTTCACGCCCCAAGGATTGGTCGCTTGGTCGACAATCGATAACAGTTTAGTGTTGATCATGTCACGCTGACTGAGCATCTCGTCGAGTTCCATCGAACCCAACACCGTACGCATATTGGTCAATGTCAGGTTACGGATCGCATTCTCCAGATCATTGACTTCATAAGCGGCTTTCGCGGCGTCGATGACTTGAACAAAACACACGGCATCAATCACTACGTTCGCGTTGTCTTTACTGATCACTTCCTGCGCGGGTATATCGAGAACTCGCTCCATCATGTTGATCTTGCGTCCAATACTGTCGATAAACGGAATGATGATGTTTAGGCCAGGTTTCAGAGAGTGGGTGTAGCGCCCAAAGCGTTCAACGGTCCAGTTATTACCTTGGGGTACGGTTTTCACTGCCGATGCGATAAATGAAATCACAACGAAGACGAATACACCAATTGCGACTAATGAATCTATTGCCATGACGTTTCCTTAGATGGTTTTTATTAATGGCTAAAGTGTGAATGATAACCGCTGGAGTCACAACGTAATGTGACCGAATCTTCGTGTTGATCCAAAAAATAAGGCAGGAATAACCTGCCTTAACTGTATGATGTAACGAATAATTTTATTAATAAAGCAACGAATAAAGCTGTCTGCGATAGCGGCTGGCTGTGCCATTACTCTGGCCAAGCGCGTTAAGGATGTCCATAAAGATCTTCTTCATATCGCCATCAAGTGTATTCAGATCGCGCTTGAGGAACGACCACAGTAGCTCAAGAGCTTCCTCGTCACGTTGCACCTGATGATATTGAGTGGCTAATTCAATCGCTACTTTTGCGTTGGAATTGTCTTGTGCAAATGTACTTTCCAGCGCCTGAATTTCCGGGCTGTCAGCCGCTTGCTCATGCAGTTCTAGGCGGGCCACCAAACTCTTGTAGTAGCCGTCCTGGTATTCCAGTGGTATGGCGGCGAGCTCAGCTTTAGCCGCTTCGAATTGCTGGGTTGCAAGGAAGCAGTCGGCTAATGCCAGCTTCGCATCACCTTTACGTTTCCATTCATCACTCAAGGACAGAAGCAGTTGCAGCGCCTGAGCCTGCTGCTGGTTTTGAACCAGAGTCAGCGCCTGTTGCAATGTTCGTTCGTCTTGGCTTGGTAAATGGCGGTCAAGCATCTCTTGAATGGCGGCAATCGGCTGCGGGCCACCCAAACCATCGACCGGCTGGCCGTTAATGAACAGCGCGATCGTAGGCAACGCCTGAATGCCAAATTGTGCTGCGATGGCTTGCTCTTCCTGACAGTTCAATTGTGCCAGTTGGAAAGCACCGTCATATTGCTGAGTAAGCTGTTGTAGCGCTGGAATAAGTTGAGCGCTTTCGTCACTCATCGGTGCCCAGAAATAGAACAGGATGGGCGTGGAGGCCGAACGTTCTATCACTTCGCGAAAGTTGTGTTGGGTTACGTCAGTAATATGAGGTGATTGCATGATGATTCCTTGTACGCTTGCGCTTTTCTAGATAAATGGGGGCGTGATTTGAAAACACAAGGTTTGGCGGAATAAGCTGCAAACACAAAAGCCGCACGACGGCGGCTTTTGTATGCTCCGTAGAGCCAGCAAGCAAAGATGTTCTATAAAATCATGAAGAGTGTCAGTGCCACACCAACACTGAGCCAATTCCATTGGTTTAATGTCATAAATCTCTTATCCAATGCAACGCTAAAGAATCAGTTAAGGTGAAGTGAAATTGTTCACTTCGAGCTTCATCATGGCATCGAAATGTTACGCATTAATGACAAAATTATAATTTTACGCTGCTTTGTTCAGCAGTTTGTCCAAAGTTCGTCCGGGAAGAAGACGTTTTAACACCGCAAAGATTTTTGTTGGTGTTGTCACGCGGTAACGCAGGCGCGGACGCGGGGATTCCAGAGCATGCAGGAGTGGCGCTAGGCAAGCTTCAGCGGGAAGAACAAACGCATTGTTGGATTTGTCATTGCCTAATCTGGCCAGCTGGGCGTGATATTGCTGAGCGTGTACAGAGTTGTCGACGGGTATCCAACGCTTGAACGCCACCAGAGCATTGGCGCGAAATTGGGTTTCAATCGGGCCGGGTTCGATTAAGCTGATGTGAATGCCGCTCTCTCGCAATTCCAGCCGAAGGGTATCTGTCCAGCCTTCAAGGGCAAACTTGGATGCGTTGTACGCGCCGCGGTATTTCATCGCGGCAAAGCCCAGAATTGAGCTGTTCTGCACTATCCGTCCGTGACCTTGCTGACGAAAGTGGGGAAGCAAAGCCGTGGTTAGCGTATGCCAGCCAAAGAAGTTGGTTTCAAACTGAGCGCGCAGGGCTTCCGTTGGTAAATCTTCTAATGCTCCCGGTTGGCCGTAAGCACCATTGTTAAACACCGCATCCAGTTTATTCGCCGAGAATGTGAGAGCTTGTTCTACGCCTGCGCGAATACTTTCCTCATCACTGAGGTCGAGTTGAATGCAGGTGAGGCCTTCAGCCTTGAGACGTTCGACGTCCTTAAGATGGCGGCAGGAAGCAATCACCTGATAGCCGCGTTGGTGGAGTTGTGTGGCGGCCATGTAGCCAATGCCGGAAGAACAGCCGGTGATTAATATTGAACGAGTCATGAAATATCCAAGTCAGAATGCGATCAAGCCTGATGTTGAAGTAAATGCTTCAGGGCGGGGTCGATTCGAGAGTAAGTGAACTGAAACCCCAGTTCCGTTAGTTTTTTTGGTTTGGCGCGAATGCTGTCAAAAAGCAATTCACTGGCTTCTCCCATCAACAGGCGAATGGCCCATTGAGGGGTAGTGAGCACGTGTGGCTTTTTGAGCGTGGCAGCTAAGCTGCGGCTGAAGATCAAATTGCTGACCGGATGTGGCGCGCACAGATTGAAGGCGCCTTGAGCATGTTCCGTTTCCAGCAGAAACACGATACCCCGCACCATGTCGCACATGTGTATCCAAGGCATATACTGTTGGCCATTGCCAATTGGGCCACCAAGACCTAATCGATAGGGCGGTAACATTTTTTTCAACGCGCCACCTTCGGGGGCCAGTACAACTCCGGTGCGAAGCAGGCATACGCGGGTGCGGTCCGACTGCGCATGGAGGGCAATCTCTTCCCAGGTTTCACACACATGATGGGAAAAGCGACTCGATTTGACCTGCAGACTTTCGTCAAACGGATGATCTTGCTGATCGCCGTAATAGCCGACGGCCGAACCGCTGATTAATACGTGAGGCGGCTTTGCACTGGCATGAATCAATTCCACCAGTTTTTCGGTCAGCTTCCAGCGGCTGTCACAAATTCGCTGCTTTTGCGCACTGGTCCAACGTTTGTCGGCAATGGGTTCACCGGCGAGATTGATGACCGCATCGAACGTATTGAGATCGTGCAGCTCTTCTAAGCTTTCCAGAAAATCGAGCCTCTCATTCTGGATATGGGCCAACTTTGCTTTGGCCTGAGCGGCATTGCGGGTTAAGACGACCAAATCATGGGTCATGAGTAGTTTTATCAGCTCTCGGCCGATAAAGCCTGTACCACCAGTGATCAATATTTTCATGTCGCCTCCTTGCTTCGCTTAAGTATAGCTGCCGCTGCCTGAGGATCAGCTTAAGGGAATCTTTGCTAAGTGCCAACATTCTGTTTTTTAACCTTTGATGACTTTTTACCCACCCCGTAAAGCGTGTCACATCACGTGGATTTATCCTTTGCCATTATAAGTGTAAGGAATTGTATCGGAGCGACTATGGCTGGGGCGTTAGCATTACTCAAAGCGATGTTGGGCAGTTTGCGTGACTTGATGCCGATTGTGCTGGTGATTGCTTTTTTCCAGCTGTTTGTGTTGCAGGAGCCGCTACCGCATTTGCTGAGCGTGCTGAGTGGATTGGTGCTGGTGGTGCTCGGGCTCACTTTTTTCATCTTTGGCCTGGAAATGGGGCTGTTTCCGATCGGAGAGTCCATGGCTCAGGCTTTTGCCCGCAAAGGTAGCTTATTCTGGTTGTTAGTGTTTGCTTTTTGCCTCGGATTCGGAACCACCATTGCGGAACCCGCGCTGACCGCGGTGGCGGAAGAAGCGGCAAAAGTTGCCTCACAAGGCGGAATGATTGCAGACACCCCTCTGGCTCGGCACGATTATGCACAAGGGTTGAGGGTGACTGTGGCGGTATCGGTGGGCCTTGCGATTGTGATTGGCGTACTGAGGATCCTGAGAGGATGGCCGATTCACTACATGATTGCGTTTGGCTATGTCGGCGTGGTGATCCTGACTGCGTTTGCGCCCGAATCGATCATCGGTATTGCCTACGATTCGGGTGGTGTCACGACATCAACCATTACCGTGCCGCTGGTGACGGCATTGGGTGTCGGGTTAGCGTCTTCGATTAAAGAGCGGAATCCGATGTTGGATGGCTTTGGCTTGATCGCGTTTGCATCGCTGTTGCCGATGATGTTCGTCATGGTATTTGGCATGGTGGTGACATGATCGACGGACAAGATTTTTTCGACACGTTACTTTCCACCATTCTGGATATTGTCCCCATCGCGGTGATTATTTTCGGCTTTCAGTTTGCGGTGCTGAGAAAACCGCTGACTAATCCCGTAAAAGTGTTGATTGGTTTTGGTTACGTGATTCTTGGCTTGTCGCTGTTTTTGCTTGGTCTGGAATTGGCGCTGTTTCCACTGGGTAAAACGATGGCGCACCAGCTGACTGACCCTGAGTTTCTTGAAGAGTTCCGACTCAGCGTCGGACAGACGTTGCAGTGGGGGGATTATTACTGGGTTTATCTGTTCGCCTTTCTGATTGGTTTCAGTACCACGATAGCCGAACCCTCCTTGATAGCGGTTGCCATCAAAGCCAATCAGGTATCCGGTGGCGCGATTCAAGTGAATGGTTTACGGATAGCGGTTGCACTGGGGGTCGCGTGTGGTATTGCTCTCGGCAGTTATCGGATTGTGGTCGGTGACCCCATTCAGTACTACATCATCGCGGGCTATATCGTGGTGGTCATTCAAACGTTTTACTCGCCGAAGCTGATTGTACCGCTGGCGTACGATTCTGGTGGCGTGACCACATCGACGGTCACCGTACCGATAGTGGCAGCGTTGGGGCTGGGACTGGCGTCGACGGTACCGGGACGTAATCCGATGATTGATGGCTTTGGCCTCATCGCCTTTGCCAGTCTATTCCCGATGATGTCGGTGATGGGATATGCACAAATCACTCAATGGCTTAATCAAAAAGCGAATCTAAAGGAGCAAGATGATGAGGTTTAAACTGATACTCGCCTTTGTTGAAGACAGCAAAACTGATGTCGTGCTCGACGCCGCGCGTAATGCCGGGGCGACTGGTGCAACTGTTATCAATAACGCTCGCGGAGAGGGACTGAATAAAAAGCGCACCTTCTTTGGTTTGACGTTGGAGGTGCAGAAAGATGTGGTGCTGCTGATGGTAGAAGAGCATTTGTCGCGCCACATTCTCGAGACAATTTGTGAAGTGGGCGAGTTTGATCAGGAATCCGGGCAGGGCATCGCTATTCAAATCGACATTGAGGATGCCGTGGGAGTGGCGCATCAGGTAGCAACATTAACCAAAGTAGTCGAGGACAACCTATGAATCGTGAAGACAAAATCCATGTGCGCGACGTGATGGCAAATACCTACGTGATGGTGGACGGCTTAACCACGGTTCATGAAGGGATCTGTCTGGCGAAAAAGTACGAGGTAAAAGCCTTGATCGTCAACAAACGTCACGAAGATGACGAATTTGGCATTGTGTTGATGAACGATATCGCCAAGAAAGTGTTGGCCAAAAACCGCTCACCAAAGCGTACCAACATTTACGAAATCATGACCAAGCCAGCGCTGACGGTTTCGCCGGATATGAACGTCAAATATTGCGCGCGACTGTTTGAACGATTTGGGATCAGCCGGGCGCCAGTCATTGAACATGGTAAAGTGATTGGCATGGTCAGTTACAACAATATCGTGATCAACGGCATGGCGAGAGATGACGAATAACACCATAAACCGTACAATCTCAGGATTTAATTCGAGAGGTGTGCAATGGAATTATTTTTTGCTTCAGATCTACACGGTTCACTGCCAGCCACCGAACGCGTCTTGCTAGCGTATCAGCAATCGGGTGCCGATACGCTGGTTTTACTGGGTGATATTCTTAATCATGGGCCGAGAAACCCCATTCCAGAAGGTTACAATCCGCCAGCTGTCGCTGAGCGGCTCAATGCATTTGCTGATCGCATTATTGCGGTGCGGGGAAATTGTGACAGTGAAGTCGACCAGATGTTACTGACGTTTCCGATGATGGCGGACTACGCCTGGGTCATTCTGGAGTCTGGGCAGCGTTTGTTTCTCACTCACGGACATCTGTACAACCAGAATAAGCTACCACCCCTTAAAGAGGGGGATGTACTGGTGCACGGACACACCCATGTGCCGGTAGCGGAAAAACAACCACATAACTATCTGTTTAATCCGGGATCCGTGACTTTTCCCCGTAATGGTTTTGCCGCCAGTTTTGGCCGTTTTCGTCACGGTATCATTGAGGTGTGCAGCTTTGATGGCGATGTCATTGCTCAAACCGATACTCGCGCGTAAAGACAATTAAGGGCACCGATGGGTGCCCTTAAAATATTCATTGCTTACTTTCGGTCTGAGTGACCAAGGTCGCGTTCGGGATCAATCAAATCGCGCACGCGTTGTTTGAGCTCTTTAGCCTCTGGAAAGCCACCGTCCTGTTTTCGTTCCCAGATTTGCACGCCGTTGCAGAAGATTTCGAATCGACCGCCAGTATCGGGATGTAAACTCACGGTTTCAATTTCTTCACTGAAAGTGTGCAGCAATTCCTGCGTGAGCCAGGTTGAACGCAACATCCAGTTGCATTGGCGGCAGTAGTAGATATCAATCTTAGCTTTATCCATGATGTTCTTCTCGTCAGTTTGCGAGCGAAAAATTCAAGCTGGATTGCTCGCAAACATCATTTCTTTGCGGTTAACCGTTACTAAACAGCACCGTCGAACCGTGATTCAGGCTGGTGAGTAGCAGCGTTTTCTCGTTCACAATGTCAATGCGACGGCTCTGTTCTGAATCCATCTTAAACAGTTGGGTGATCAGGTCGAGTTGCTGTGGCGTAAAGTCTTTGCTCTGTGTTGATGAAACGTCTTTAAATTCAGTGGGTGATACCAGCAGATAATTGTCACTGACGTCCCAGTCGCCCGATTCGGAAATATTGATCACGTCCTCCGGCACCGTCTTATCAACCGCATACAGCTTGACGATCGATACTCGCACGTAAGTGCCGTTCGGCAGGTATTTGACGTTGGAAGTCATGTCCACGCGGCGTAGAGGGCCGACCGAATCGTTCTGCTGCTTATTGCCAATCAGGGTGACCATTTTGGATTGCCACTCTCGGGAGGTCAGAACCTGTTCGATTTTAAGATCGCTGCCCCAGTAGAACCAAGCACTGAACGCAGCAGAGATAAACAGCAGGAAAGAGGCGAATTTACGGTTCATGGTATGACTCTTCATTGGCAAATCTTACTCACATCTTCTTGGTTAGCGAAGATTCTCAAGGTGATGTTTTCGCCTGAGAACTGAGGCGTGTGAATGTAATTCAACACCAGTTGGTTACTGTGTCCGCCCGTTGCAATGACTTCTTTGGGGGCCAGTTCGCCAGTGTGCATTTCACCATATTTTCTTACGCAGCTTTCAATCAGCGGCAGCCACGACGTGAGATCCGGGTGATTGATTGGCGTACTAACAATCACATCGTTGAACACTGCCAAGCGTCGAAATTTAGACTGCGAAGGCGTCGTAAACAAAATGACACAAATAGGCAGTATAACGGCAACCAACAGAATCAATTTGGTGAACAGATCCATTCGTGGTTTTGGTGCCGCAGGTGTCGAGTCTACAGAAGGCGACGTCTGAGTAATAACTGCTTCAGAAACAGCAGCTTGACTGGCAAATTCTGAAGATGATACGGCACTTGAGTAAGATTCATCTGACTGTTCGATGGCATCAGGATCTTTACTCGCATCGGGCTGAACGCTTTCGACGGTCGCGATCAACTGATAACCACGTTTTGGAACCGTTTTCACAAACTGAGGCGACTTGGTCGAGTCTTTCAGCATTTTACGTAGGGTTGAGATGGCTTGAGTCAGGCTGGAGTCGTCGACTTCAAAACCTTGTTCACGCCAAACGAAATCGTGAAGTTCGTTGCGGGTGATCACTTCATTAGGGCGTTGAGAAAGCATTAACAGAATACGGCTTTCATTACTTCCAAGACGAACATTCTCGTTATCAGTGTCTTTGTCTACTAGCGAATTGCTCGTTGGGTCGAAAGTAAATCTATCAGCAAGAATGAACTTTGTGCCTGTGTTACTCATCGATATCTTCTTTTTAATTAGTATTAGAGCTTGGACTATCAACTACCCAGATTGTCTTCCTTGTTAACAAATTAAAATACGACTTTTGAACTGACGGGCTTTTATCTTCCTTGATAAAAATACGGATAGAGGATAATCAAAAAAAACACAAAAAACAGTGTTTTTATGGTTTTTGACCTTGAATTTACATTCGTAATCCACATGTTAATACCAAATCGATGTTCCTCATACCCCTTTTGTTCTCTGACATGGGGAACCGAAATGATGCTATGGAGTTAATATGAGCGAAACTGCAATGACAAACAAAGAAACTCGTGGTTTTCAATCTGAAGTTAAGCAACTACTTCATCTGATGATTCACTCTTTGTATTCCAACAAAGAGATCTTCCTGCGAGAGCTGATTTCCAACGCTTCCGACGCGGCAGATAAGTTACGTTTTCAAGCCCTGTCAAAACCGGAACTGTATGACGGTGACGCAGACTTGGGTGTAAAGCTGTCGTTTGATACGGACGCCAATACCATCACTATCTCTGATAACGGTATTGGTATGAGTCGTGAAGACGTCATTGAACATTTGGGCACCATTGCCAAGTCAGGTACGGCTGAATTTTTCTCAAAATTATCTGAAGAACAGTCAAAAGATTCGCAGCTGATCGGTCAGTTTGGTGTAGGTTTCTACTCCGCATTCATCGTGGCCGACGCGGTCACTGTCCGCACACGTGCCGCTGGTTTAACGGCTGATGAAGGCGTGCAATGGTACTCCAAAGGTGAAGGTGAGTACACCGTTGAAACGATTACCAAGGCCAATCGTGGTACCGATATCATTCTTCATCTGCGTGATGAAGGAAAAGAGTTTCTGTCCGAATGGCGTCTGCGCGATGTGATTTCTAAGTACTCTGATCACATTGGGATACCGGTTTATATTCAGTCAAATGTACTGGATGACGACGGTAAAGAGAGTGGCGAGACCAAGTGGGAACAGATCAACAAAGCGCAAGCGCTGTGGACTCGTTCCAAATCAGAAATCAGTGACGAAGAGTACCGAGAGTTCTACAAACACGTCTCTCACGACTTCGCTGAACCGCTGGCTTGGAGCCACAACAAGGTTGAAGGTAAAAACGATTACACCAGCTTGTTGTACATTCCGGCGAAAGCGCCGTGGGATATGTACAACCGTGATCATAAACATGGCTTGAAACTTTACGTGCAGCGCGTATTCATCATGGATGACGCTGAGCAGTTCATGCCTTCTTACCTGCGTTTCGTACGTGGCCTGATTGACTCGAACGATTTACCGCTCAACGTGTCGCGTGAGATCCTGCAAGACAACAAAATCACGCAATCGCTGCGCAACGCTTGTACCAAACGCGTTCTGACCATGCTGGAGCGTATGGCCTCGAACGATGAAGAGAAATACCTCAGCTTCTGGAAAGAGTTCGGTCTGGTACTGAAAGAGGGCCCGGCGGAAGACTTCGCCAACCGCGAGAAAGTGGCTGGTCTGCTGCGCTTTGCATCGACACATAACGATGCGGCTGAACAAAGTGTCGGCTTGAATGCCTATGTTGAACGCATGAAAGAAGGCCAGGACAAGATTTACTATCTGACTGCCGACAGTTATGCCGCAGCGAAAAACAGCCCTCACTTAGAGCAGTTTAAAGCCAAAGGCATTGAAGTGATCCTGATGTACGATCGCATCGATGAGTGGCTGATGAACTACTTGACCGAGTTTGATGGCAAACAGTTCCAGTCCATCACCAAAGCGGGCTTGGATCTGAGCAAGTTTGAAGACGAAGCGGAAAAAGAGAAACACAAAGAAGCCGAACAGGAATTTAAATCCGTTGTTGAACGTGTGAAAGAGTATCTCGGCGAGCGGGTTAAAGACGTGCGTACCACGTTCAAGTTGGCATCGACACCTGCGGTGGTGGTCACTGATGACTTTGAAATGGGGACTCAGATGGCCAAACTGTTGGCTGCCGCTGGTCAGGCGGTTCCGGAAGTGAAATACATTCTGGAGATCAACCCAGAACATGCGATGGTGAAACGCATGGCTGATGAACCAGACCAGCAAGCGTTTGGCCGTTGGGTTGAGGTCCTACTGGGGCAAGCGATGCTGGCTGAACGAGGCTCAATGGAAGACCCGTCGCAGTTTGTTACCGCGATCAACCAGCTTTTGACTAAGGTGGAATAATTCCGTGAAAAAGCTCGCCTTGTGCGAGCTTTTTTCTTGAAGCATGAACGACGTGGTGTGAAGTTGCGCGCCCTTTCATGCAAACGCAGAGAAATTTCACTCAGGTTGGCATTCTTTAGTCTTAGACTCGTCAGACAATCGTTTTTCTGTGATAGAATCGCAAACTTGAATGTCACTACCAACACGTGTATTTTGCACGCCAGTTTGCTTGAGCAGACTGTATTGGTCTCCTTATACCGAAACTTACCGTCTCGAAACAGAGGGAACTGTGAGCTTCGGTATAAATATCATTTCTTAAGAGGATTAAACATGCGCATCATTCTTCTAGGTGCTCCAGGTGCAGGTAAAGGCACACAAGCTCAATTCATCATGGAGAAATACGGTATTCCACAAATCTCTACTGGTGACATGCTGCGTGCGGCGATCAAAGCGGGTACAGAGCTTGGCAAACAAGCAAAAGCTGTTATCGACGCAGGTCAGCTAGTTTCTGATGAAATCATTCTGGGCCTGATCAAAGAGCGTATTGCTGAAGAAGATTGCAAACAGGGTTTCCTACTGGATGGCTTCCCACGCACGATCCCACAAGCAGACGGCCTGAAAGAGATGGGCGTAAACGTGGATTACGTGATTGAATTCGACGTTGCTGATGATGTGATCGTTGAGCGTATGGCGGGCCGTCGTGCTCACCTGGCTTCTGGTCGTACTTACCACGTTGTTTACAACCCACCAAAAGTGGAAGGTAAAGACGACGTAACGGGTGAAGATCTGGTTGTTCGTGATGACGACAAAGAAGAAACCGTTCGTGCACGTCTGGACGTATACCACACTCAAACAGCGCCACTGATCGAATACTACGGTAAAGAAGCGGCGGCGGGTAACACGACTTACCTGAAGTTTGACGGCACCAAGCAGGTTGCTGAAGTGAGTGCTGATATCGAGAAGGCATTAGCATAATAGATAATACCTATTATCAAAATTTTTAAGAATTTTGTTATAGTTAAGCGGCCGTAAGGTCGCTTTTTTTATGAACTTTTTCCGCGGATTTCGCGTACAACGACCGTGTTTTGCCTTGGTGGCAGACAATGTCTTACGCTCTGCGTGCTCAAGCCGCAGCTAAAAACAACTCGACAGGAAGCTATGCAAAAAAACAAAAAATACGGTGTCTTGTTAGCCAATCTTGGCACCCCGGAAGCGCCGACTGCGCCTGCTGTTAAACGGTTTCTCGGTGAATTTCTCCATGATCATCGCGTGGTAGATATGAGTCGTTGGCTGTGGTGCCCGATTTTGCACGGTATCATTCTGCCTATTCGCTCGCCTAAAGTTGCCAAGCTTTATCAAAGCATCTGGATGGAGGAGGGATCGCCGCTGATGGTCTACTCCAAGCGCCAGCAAGCGGGTCTGAAACAACTGCTAAACGTGCCCGTCGAACTGGGTATGACTTACGGTGCACCAAGCTTGCAAAGTGGGGTAGAACGTCTGCAACAACAAGGGGTGGAATCCATCATTGTGTTGCCGCTCTATCCACAGTATTCCGGTACCACCACAGCTGCCGTGTTTGATGGTCTGGCGAAGGCAATGAAGAAGGTCTCGTTGGTACCAGAGCTGCATTTTGTGCGTGACTATCATAATCATCCGCTTTACATCCGTGCATTGGCAGAAAAGGTGCGCCAGTCGTGGGAGGAAAATGGTCAGGGAGACCTGTTGGTTTGTTCTTATCACGGTATCCCTAAACGTTATGCGGACAATGGTGACATCTATCCGCTGCACTGTGCTGAAACCACCCGATTGTTGGCTGCAGAGTTAGGGCTGGCGGATGATAAAGTTATGATGACTTACCAGTCTCAGTTCGGGAAGGAAGAGTGGTTACAACCTTATACGGATAAAACGATGGAAGCCTTACCCGCCAAGGGGATCAAAAAACTGGATATTCTCTGCCCAGCATTTTCGGTGGATTGTCTGGAAACTCTCGAAGAAATCTCTGAACAAAATCAGGAGATTTTCCTGCATGCAGGCGGAGAAGCTTTCCACTACATCGAGTGTCTTAACGCTTCAGCCAGCCATATTCAGATGATGGCTAAGCTGGTGGAAGAAATGCTCTAGAGCGCTAACTTCAAGTAAAACCCGTCGTGAAAATCGATACGAATAAAAAAGCCTCAGCAGTTGCTGAGGCTTTTTAGCAAGATAAGAGGCTTATCAGCGAGATTACGCTTGCGCTGTTTCCAGAGCAGTTTCGTTTTCACCGCGGCAGATTTTCGCCAGCTTTGGTGCAATCAGGAAAGTAATCACAGTGATTGCAGCCGTTGCGTAACCAATCTTACCGAACACGTCGCCATAAATAGCCAAAGACTCAGTTGATGACGCAATGTGCGAAGGTACTGATGTCAGACTTGCTACCCAACCCGCGATCACAGCAGCGGTTGCTGAGGTCAGGAACCACATGCCCATCGCAAACCCCATCATACGTTGTGGGACCAATTGAGCGACCATAGCCAGACCTAAACCGGAAACCAGTAGTTCGCCAATAGATTGGAATGCGTAGCACAGGATCAACCAGTTCGAACTGATGATGCCATCTGTATTGGCAAAGTTAGCTCCCCAAGACAGGATTAGGAATGACAGCGCACACAAGCCCATACCGATAGCGAATTTGAATGGCATTGCCAGACGGTCACCCAGTTTGCCGTATATCATCGCAAGTACCGGGCTGGCCAGCATGATCCAGAATGGGTTCAGTGCCTGGAATTGCTCTGGTTCAACGTTAAAGCCGAGAATATCGTGGCTTACGTTGTGAATCGCAAAGAAGTTCAGTGATGTTGGCATCTGGAAGTAGAGTACGAAAAACACAATACCTTGCAGCATCAATACAAATGCAACCAGCATTTTCTGGCGTTCTAGACCTGTGATAGAGAACGCTTCCTTAAAGTAGAAGCTAACGATGGTCAGGCCAGCAATAACCAGGATGCCGTGTGCCAGCGATAGGTTTTGTAGGAGGTAACTACATACAAAGCTTGCGATGATTGAGCCGATGATTACTGCCAGCAAGTAGCTTTTGTTCACTGGTTTCAGGTCAGCCGGAGAGCCGACACTTTTCAGCATACCTTGGCAAATGATGAAGTTGACGGCTGTGATTGCCAGACCAATGGCACTCACACCAAATGCCAGGCCGTAACCTGCACGTTCTGCCACGATTGGAGTGATGATCATCGAGAAGAATGAACCCAAGTTGATCGCCATGTAATACATGGTGAAGGCGCCATCGAGACGAGGGTCGTTTTCAGGATAAACTTTGGCCAGCAGACTTGAAGGGTTCGCTTTGAACAGGCCGTTACCAACAGTGATAAAGCCCATTGCGATGTAAATCAGAGTTTCGCCGCCGAAGTGGTCTTTGGTGGTCGACATACCCAGTAAGACGTAACCGATCATCAGAATAATGGCACCCAGCGTGATTGCTCGTTTGGTACCAATCACTTTATCGCCGATCCAGCCACCCGCCGCTACGAAGCCATAAACTAAAGCGGAAAATGCACCGAAGAGGACAAATGATGATGACTCATTCAT
>ERZ1673961.448-NODE-448-length-16892-cov-3.721684_pt1 | contig 16892 bp, 15 predicted proteins | sample MGYA00580189_ERZ1673961 | MGnify/ENA primary metagenome ERZ1673961 (study PRJEB41334, sample SAMN05608105) | rock metagenome | biome: terrestrial subsurface; feature: shale formation; material: shale | place: USA: Pennsylvania ... | reverse complement strand
GTACGCCAGCAAGTTCAAGGAACATATCGAAGCCAATTCCGATCACCAGATTCAGCTCTTTCCCTACGGTACTCTGGGTGAATCCGCCGATACCATGGAACAGGCTCAGGCCGGTCTGCTGCAGTTTGTTGACCAGTCCCCCGGTTTCACCGGTTCGTTGATTCCCGAAGCTCAGGTCTTTTTTATTCCTTACCTGCTGCCTGAAACCCATGAGGCGCTGGATCATTTCTTCCGCAACAGCAAGGCGATCAACGAAGATTTCAAGACGATCTACGCCGAGCATGGTTTGGAACTGCTGAAAATGTTCCCGGAGGGCGAGGTCGTGATTACCACTCAGGAGCCTTTCGAAAAACCGGCCGATTTGAATGGCGTCAAGGTCCGTGTCATGACCAATCCGCTGCTGGTGGAGTCCTACAAGGCGTTCGGCGCCACGCCGACACCCCTGCCCTGGGGCGAGGTTTACGGTGGTCTGCAAACCAACATCATTCAGGGGCAGGAAAATCCGCTGTTCTGGGTCGAATCCGCGAAAATGTATGAAGTGTCCGAGGTCATCACGTTCACCGGGCACAACAACTTCACCACCGCCGTGATGGCCAACAAGCGCTTCTTTGATGGTTTGCCTGCAGAAGATCAGCAGTTGATTCGTGATGCCATGCAGGTCGCCTTTGATCACATCATGGAGTATCAGCAGGGCTTGAGCGAACGCTCGCTGGAAAAAATCCTCGAGCAAAAGCCTGATATGAAAGTGGTCCACCTGAACGAAGCCCAGCGTGAACCCTTCCGTGCCGCGGCGGCAGAAGTGGAAGCCAAATTCATCGAAATGACCGGTGATTCCGGCAAGGCGCTGCTGCAGCAGTTCAAACAGGACCTGGAAGCCGCCAAGGCTCAGTAGGCTACAGCCGGCCCTCCCGGGGTCGGCCCCTGATGAGATCCGTGTAACATGTCCAGACAGAGTCCGTCCAAGCGGACATCACAGCTTCCCGGTGTGCTGGGCTGGGTTGATACCTGGCTCGGCCGTGCCGAAGCACTGATACTGGGTGCCGGTGTCCTGCTCATGGCGCTCAACACCGTGGCCAATGTGATTGGTCGCTTCCTGTTTCAGCACAGCTTCTTCTTCACCGAAGAGGTCAATCGCATCCTGATTATCATGATTACCTTTGCCGGTGTTGGCTACGCGGCCCGGCAGGGTCGTCATATTCGCATGTCAGCCTTCTTCGATGCCTTGCCTATGGCTGGCCGTCGCTGGCTGATGGTGTTCATCGCGCTGATCACGTCGCTTTTCATGTTTGCGCTGACCTGGTTTTCGGTATTTTACATCGACAGCGTTGCAGGCTCGGGGCGCATACTCCCGGCACTGCAGATCCCGGTATGGTGGATCTTTCTGTGGGTGCCGGTGGGGCTTGGCGTAACCGGAATACAGTACCTGTTGACCGCGGTAAAGAACGTGATCAGCCGGGAGGTTTACCTCTCAACCCAGGTAAAGGACGGCTATGACGATGACTGACAACCTTCATGGCAGACACTGGGGCGACCGGGGAGAGGCGGCATGACGGCGATCATGGTGGGCACGATGATTGTGCTCCTGTTGCTGGGATTCCCGATGATGATTCCGTTGATTGCGGCAGCCTTCATCGGTTTCTATTCGATGTTCGGCGGCATCGATCAAATGGACTTTATGATCCAGCAGTTCATGGCCGGTATCCGGCCCGCGTCCTTGATCGCCGTGCCCATGTTCATTCTGGCGGCCGATATCATGACGCGAGGACATTCCGCGGATCGCCTGATCGAGATGGTGATGAAGTTCATCGGTCATGTTCGCGGCGGGCTGGCGATCAGTACGGCAACCGCATGTACGCTGTTCGGGGCTGTGTCGGGTTCGACCCAGGCCACAGTGGTGGCAGTGGGATCGCCGCTGCGGCCAAAGATGCTCAAGGCCGGCTACAAGGACAATTTCGTGCTGGCGCTGATCATCAACGCCAGTGATATCGCCTTCCTGATTCCACCCAGTATTGGCATGATCATCTACGGTGTGGTGTCCAACACCTCGATCTCCGAACTGTTTATCGCCGGCATAGGTCCGGGGCTGATGATTCTGGGCATGTTTGCCCTTTACAGCTATATCTATGCCCTGATCCACAAGGTGCCGACGGAAGCCAGAGCCAGCTGGCCGGAACGTTGGCAGGCCGTGCGCAAGGCGATCTGGCCACTGGGCTTTCCGGTCATCATTGTCGGCGGTATTTACGGTGGGGTGTTCAGCCCTACCGAAGCGGCCGCGGTCTGTGTGCTCTATGCGGTGATTCTCGAGTTCATCGTGTTCCGGGCACTCAAGCCGGTCGAGCTGTACCGGATTGCCAAATCCACCGGCCTGATCACCGCGGTGGTGTTCATTCTGGTGGCGGCCGGTGCGGCCTTTTCCTGGATCATCTCTTTTGCTCAGATCCCGCAGACGCTTATTGCTTCGCTGGGTCTGGCCGATGCCAGCCCGACCGGGGTACTGATCGCGATCTCCATCGCCTTTTTCATCGGCTGCATGTTTGTCGACCCAATTGTGGTGATTCTGGTGCTGGTGCCCATATTCGCGCCACTGGTGGCTTCAGCCGGACTGGATCCGGTGCTGGTCGGGGTGTTGATCACTCTCCAGGTCGCCATCGGTTCGGCGACGCCGCCGTTCGGCTGTGACATCTTCACCGCCATTGCCATCTTCCGTCGACCCTATCTGGAGGTGATTCGCGGTACACCGCCCTTTGTCTTCATGCTGGTGTTGGCAGCGGCGCTGTTGATCATGTTCCCGCAGATAGCACTTTTCCTTCGTGACCTGGCCTTTGGCTGACCTCGGGGCTGCCGGTTTGATCGGTCGGCGGCCTCGGGCTATAGTGCCCGCTTTGACAGTCACATGATCGGAACGCACAGATGAGTTCACTTGCCGGTACTTTATACATTCTCTCGGCCCCTTCGGGCGCAGGTAAAACCAGCCTCGTGAAGGCGCTGCTGCAGCAGGATGATCAGGTCGGGGTATCGGTATCCCATACCACTCGCGCCATGCGGCCGGGAGAAGTGGATGGCGTGGACTACAATTTCGTCAGCATGGACGACTTCAATGCGCTGATCGAGCAGGGCCAGTTCCTGGAATATGCCGAAGTGTTCGGCAACAAGTACGGCACCTCTCAGCAATGGGTGAAGGAGCAGTTGGCCGGCGGTCGCGATGTGATTCTGGAGATCGATTGGCAGGGTGCCGAACAAGTACGCAGACTGATGCCTGAGGCGGTTACCCTGTTTATTCTGCCGCCAAGTCGGGCAGCACTGCGTGAGCGTCTTAATGCCCGCGGTCAGGACAGCGACGAGGTGATCGAGGGGCGCATGGCGGAAGCCACCAACGAAATGAGTCACTATCCGGAATATGATTACCTGCTGATCAACGACGACTTTGATACGGCCCTGCAGCAGCTGGCCAGCCTGTTCCGGGCGCGGCGTCTGCGCCAGTCCGTGCAGCAGATGCGCCATGAGACGCTGCTGGAGCAGCTCTTGTCTGGGGACTGAAAGCCCCGTAAACTGTGCGGTCCCTTTTGGTAGTTCTTATAGCTCCTTCCAACCCTGTTCGAGGTCGCAATGGCACGAGTAACCGTTGAAGATTGTCTGGAAAATGTAGAAAACCGCTTTGAGCTGGTCATGGTTGCATCCAAGCGTGCGCGCCAGCTCGCGGTCGGTGGCAAGGATCCCAAGGTGGAGTGGGAAAACGACAAGCCGACAGTGGTTGCCCTGCGTGAAATCGCGGAAAACCTGATCAACCGCGAAGTGCTGGACGCTCAGGACCGGGGCTGATCTTTCCCCCGCGACCGTAATGCGGCATCATCAGGGATAGAGGTGGCTGGCGCTGGCCAGCCTTCAGCCCCAAGCGGAGATGTTGATGCCGACGATAGACGCCCTTTCCCATCGCCTCGAAGAGTATCTGGTCCCGGAGCAGATCGCTCGGGTTCGGCGTGCCTATTTCTACGCTGAGCAGGCCCACGATGGCCAGCGACGCAAGAGTGGCGAGCCCTATGTGACTCACCCATTGGCGGTTGCCAATGTTCTGGCCGGCATGCATATGGACCATCAGAGCCTGATGGCGGCCATGCTGCATGACGTGATCGAAGATACCGAAATCGACTACGCCGGCATCGAAGGGCAGTTTGGCACTTCGGTGGCCGATATTGTCGATGGCGTCTCGAAATTGACCCATCTGGAATTCGAAACCAAGGCCGAGGCCCAGGCAGAGAACTTCCAGAAGATGGTGTTGGCGATGGCCGAGGATATCCGCGTCATCCTGGTCAAGCTCGCCGATCGTCTGCACAACATGCGTACCCTGGGCGCGATGCGCCCCGACAAGCAGCGCCGCATCGCACGCGAAACCCTCGACATCTACGCGCCCATCGCGGCCCGTCTGGGCATGCGTGATCTCCAGGTCGAACTGGAAGATCTGGCCTTCCAGTCCTATTACCCCATGCGGGCCAAGCGTATCCGCCGTGCCGTGGTCCATGCCCGTGGTCAGCGCAAGGACATCATTGAACATGTCCGCGAAAGCATGCAGAACCGGCTGGACCAGGAAGGCCTCAGTGGTCGGGTCAGCGGGCGTGAAAAGCATCTCTACAGCATCTATCGCAAGATGAAGGTACAGCGCAAGGCGTTTGCCGACATCATGGATGTGTTCGCCTTCCGCGTGGTCACCGAAAGCGTCGACGACTGTTACCGCATCCTCGGCGCAGTGCACAACCTCTACAAGCCGGTGCCGGGCTGTTTCAAGGATTACATCGCCATCCCCAAAGCCAACGGCTATCAGTCCCTGCATACGGTACTTTTCGGCGCCAAGGGCATGACCATTGAAGTCCAGATCCGCACGCAAGACATGGATGCGGTGGCCAGTCAGGGTATTGCCGAACACAGCCACTACAAGGTCAACGGCAGTACCGAAACGGCGATGGGCTCCTACAACCGGGCACGCAAGTGGGTGCAGGGGCTGCTGGAGATGCAGCAGAATGCCGGTGATTCCATGGAATTCATCGAGAGCGTGAAGAAGGACCTGTTCCCTGACGAGGTCTACATCTTTACCCCCAAGGGCCGGATTCTGGAATTGCCTCGTGGCGCGACGCCAGTGGATTTTGCCTATGCGGTGCATACCGATGTCGGCAACTCCTGCGTATCCTGTCGCATCAATCGCCGTCTGGCGCCTCTGTCAGAACCGCTGGAAAGCGGTCAGACCGTGGAGATCATCACCACACCGCGAGCCCAGCCCAACATGGCCTGGCTCAACTTCGTGGTGACCGGCAAGGCCCGTACCAGCATTCGCCACTTCCTCAAAAATCAGCAGCGTAACGAGTCGATCGAGCTGGGCCGGCGTCTGTTGGGGCAGTTCATGGGTAACTATGGCGCCTCGCTGGAGGACATTGAGCCCGAACCTCTGGCTCAACTGTTGCAGGAAGCGGATTTCAAAACGCTCGACGATCTGCTGGAAGATATCGGCATGGGCAACCGCATGGCCTATGTGGTCGCCCGTCGTCTGCGCCCCGAGTCCCACACCGATCAGGATGAGCACCCGGTCGAACAGGGGCGTGCGCTGGCGATCCGCGGTGCCGAAGGCATGGTGATGCAGTACGCCCGCTGCTGTCATCCGATTCCGGGTGATGCCATCATTGGTCACATCAGCAGCGGTCGCGGGCTGGTGGTGCACCGTACCGAGTGCCGCAACATCGGCTATCTGCGTGACAATCCCGAAAAGACCATATATCTGGAATGGTCGGCGCCTCAGGACAACGAGGAAGAGTTCGTGGTGGGCCTGCAGCTGGAGGTGCACTCCCAGCGCGGCATTATTGCCAACCTGGCCACGGCAGCGGCGGAAGTGGGCGCCAACCTGCTGAAGATCGACAGCGGTGAGCGTGACGGCCAGCTGTGCAGCGTGCAGATGGAGTTGACCGTATTCAACCGCGTACATCTGGCGCGGGTAATCCGCAAGCTGCGCGGACTCGGTCCCGTGACGCACATCACCCGTCAGTAAGTATCGGTTTCTGCGCCAGGCTCCGGGCGCAGAAACAGAAAGGCTCTGACTCAGCGTCCCAGAGCCAGCCCCTCTCTTCGTGGATCCACACCGGCTTCCCAGCGGCCATCGGCGCGCAGGCGCAGGGCATGAACGCCACTGTTGAGCTCGCGTATGGTCACTGCATGGCCACGATCCTGAAGCTCGAACAGCAGTTGTTCGGCGGCCGTGTCCTGCTCCAGTTCGGTGATGCCGTTGCGGTTGCTGACATGGCCTTGGTGCAGGATCTCCTGCAGCGGAAGGTCGGTATGCAGCATCAACAGCAGCGTCTGCGCCACATAGCTGATGATGCGGCTGCCGCCCGGTGATCCCAGCGCGGCCACCGGGCGGTTGTCCTGGTCAAACACCATGACTGGAGCCATGGAGCTGCGCGGTCGCTTGCCCGGTGCGATGCGGTTGGCGACCGGCTTGCCGTCCTGCTCGGCTACAAAGGAGAAATCGGTGAGTTGATTGTTAAGCAGGAAACCGCCGGCCATCAACGTAGAACCGAACGCCATTTCGATACTGGTGGTCATGGATACCAGGTTACCCTCGGCATCACGAATGACGAAATGGCTGGTTGATGGCCGTTCGGCCGCCTGGTCATCGCTGCGCTCCAGCAGGGTTGGTGCGCCGGGCTGGGCCTGGCCCATGTCCCGGGTCGGATCAATCAACCTGGCGCGCTGCTGCAGATAGTCAGGCGCAAGCAGTGCATCCACCGGCACCTCGACAAAATCACTGTCGGCCAGATAGCGGCCACGGTCGGCATAGGCCAGGCGGCTGGCCTGAGTCAGCAGATGGCTGAAATCCACATCCGGCAGGGAGCCGATGGTGAATGTCTGCTGTGCCATCAGGCCGAGGATCTGCAGCAGGGTAACACCGCCGGAGGTGGGGGGCGGGAAGCCACAGATGCGGTATTCGCGGTAGGGGCGACACACCGGTGTGCGCTCACGAGGCTGATAGTTCGCCAGATCTTCTGCCTGCAGGCGACCGGGGTTGTCTCCGGCAGTCTGTACCGCAGCAACGATTTTTTCGGCCAGGGGGCCACGATAGAAGACATTGGCGCCCTGTTCGGCAATCAGTTGCAGCGAATCAGCCAGCTCGGGATTGTGCACCAGGGTACCGACTGGCAGCGGCTGGCCGTCGGCAGTGAAAAAGTAGCTGCGCGCTTCGGGATAATGCTTCAACCCCGGATTGATGCCGTCTGCGATCAGTCGATGTAGCCGTGGCGTTACGTTAAAGCCTTCACGAGCCTGATGAATCGCCGGCTGAAAAGGTGCCTGCCAGGGCAGGCGGCCATGGCGCTGATGGGCCAGCTCCAGCATGCGCAGCACTCCGGGTGTGCCGACCGAGCGGCCGCCGACCAGCGCCTGTTGCCAGGGCATGGGGCTGCCGTCCTCGTTGAGGAAAAGGTCAGGGGTCACGGCTGCCGGTGCGGTTTCACGGCCATCATAGGCAAAGAGTTGCTGTTGTTTGGCGTCCCAGTACAGCAGAAAGGCCCCGCCGCCAATGCCGGATGACTGGGGTTCCACCAGCGTCAGCATTGCCTGCACGGCAATGGCGGCATCCAGGGCGCTGCCGTTGTCATCCAGCATGGCCATGCCGGCCCGGGTGGCCAGCGGGTGAGCACTGACCACCAGCGAGCTGTCGACAACAACAGGGTCACGGGGCTGCCAGCCGGTGGCGCTCTCCGGTGCCCTGGATTCGTTAAGCGCATGGGCTGATGGCAGAACCAGCAGCAGGACCAGCAGGGTCCACAAGCGGATCATGAGCGTTCCTCGAAAGTGCCGGCGGCGCGGTTCTTCACCGTGCGTTCCGGGTGGAACACGCGCCCGTTCATGTAAATATAGACGCCGGCGGGCATGGCCTGCGCCAGGGCAACGGCACCGCCCAGATTGAAGGCGGCATCGCTGTCGCGAAAGCGGGCTGGCTGCATGGCGCCGGTCAGCACGATGGTACGATCGGACAAGCCCTGCAAGGCCATCGCCGTCTGTACCAGGGTATCGGTGCCGTGGGTAATGACGATATGGCGGCAGTCGTCTTCGGTCACGGCGGCACGCAAAGCCTCCCTGTCGCTGTCGTCCATGTCCAGGCTGTCCTTGCGCAGCACGCTCTGTACCCGATAGGCACAACTGACACCGGCCATCTGCATCAGCTCTCTGGCCGTGGGCTCGCCGATGCTGTACTCGCTCAGAGCATCATAGTAGACCTTGTCGATGGTGCCGCCAGCGGCCAGAATCTTGATTTGCATGGCTGTGTGAACTTCCCGTTTGATATAGGCTTGGATAGAGTACTGCCAACTAGGGTGTCGTTACAGCTTAACCCAAACGTACAAGGGGAGAAAAAACTTGCCTGTCGCAGTTTCTGGCCAGCATTTGACTGAAAACACTGGTACACCAAACAGTGGTACACCCGTTCGCCTGGTGCTGCTGCATGATCGTACGGGCAAGGTGTTGGCACTGTTGCCGGCGGCGGCTCTGCTGGATCTGAACCGCCTGTGCCAGTTGGCTGAGCGCGATCTGCAACCGGTGAAAGCCGAGGATGCCCGGCGTTTCTTCAGTCAGCCGGGGCTGCAGACCCCGGCGGGACGAGAGCAGCTGCTGTCCCTGCCGGTGCTGCTGGACAGTCAATGCCCCGCATCTGACTGGTTATGCCAGGAACCGCATTCGGGCTGGCAGTTTACACTGCAGCAGCCGCCGCAGCATGAACAGGTGCAGCGCGGCCACTTTGCCATCGCGGCACAGGCACCACAGGAGTCGGTGGGTATCAGCGACAGCGTGGTGATCAATCGCGCCGTTGAACGCTTTACCGGTCTACGTGTGCAGCAACGTCTGGAAGATCTGTTGGGGCTGCCGGGGCTGTCCGAGAGCATGCACAGTATTGTACGCCTGCGTTCCAATCCCGATGCCGGGGTTGATGATCTGGTGCCGGTCGTCAAACGTGATCCCAGCCTGTCCGCTCAGGTGATGGGCTGGGCTTCTTCACCCTATTACGCTGCACCGGGCAAAGTCCGCTCCATCGAGGATGCGGTGATTCGTGTGCTGGGTTTTGATCTGGTTATTAACCTGGCGCTGGGTGTGGCCATGGGCAAGGTGCTGCAACTGCCCGAGGATATCCCCAGAGGATCCATCTATCACTGGGATCAGGCGATCTTCACCGCCACCCTGTGTGAAAAGCTGGCGACCCTGTCGCAGCTGGATGAGCGTCCCCGACCGGGACTGGCCTATCTGGCAGGGTTGCTGCACAACTTCGGCTATCTGGTGCTGGGTTACCTGTTTCCGCCCTATTTTTCGAAATTGTCCCGCTATATCGAGGCCAATCCGCACCTGGAGCAGCAGCAGGTCGAGCAGGAAGTGCTGCATGTGACGCGCGAACAGATCGGTGGCTGGCTGCTGGAAAGCTGGAAGCTGCCGGATGAGGTGTCCATGGCGGTACGCTGCCAGCAGGTGCCTGTAGAGGCGGGGGAGCACCAGCACTACGCGCGCCTGCTGTATCTGGCCAGTCGCCTGCTGCGTGCCGAAGGCCTCAGCGATGGTCCCCGCGTGGCAATTGCCGATGGACTGATGGCACAGCTGGCGCTGGCACCGGAGCAGGTGCGTCAGGCAGTGGAGGAGGTCAAGGCGCAGACCGAGAGTCTGTCGCAGCTGTCCAGACTCTTCGATGCAGGTGCCTGATCATTCAACGTTCGCGAGGCTCTGCTCCAGAGCCTCCAACGCTTCCTGCTGCTCCAGCCATTCTGCCTCGGTATCGTCCAGCTGACGCTTGTGTTCGGCCTGACGCTGCAGCAACTGCTTGAGCTCGTCCTTGCGCGCATCGCTGTAGAGATCGGTATCGCCGAGCGCGGTTTCGATCATTTCCAGCTCCGCCGACAAGGTTTCCATCTGCTGTTCGAGTTTGCTGACGGCCTGTTTCAGCGGGCGCAGCCTGGCACGCTGTTCGGCCTGCAGACGTTTCTGCTCCTTGCGCTCGGCGGCGCTGAGTGAACGAGGCGCATCGGCCGCGGTTTCGGCTGCGTCTGCATCCGTATCGCGTTTCTGTTCTTCGCGCCGCTGTCGTGCCAGCCACTGGTGGTAGTCATCCAGGTCGCCGTTGAATTCACTGATCTCGCCGTCATGTACCAGCAGGAACTGGTCCACGGTGTTGCGCAGCAGGTGACGGTCATGGGAGACCAGAATCAGCGCACCCTCAAAGTCCTGCAGTGCCAGTGTCAGCGCCAGACGTACTTCCAAGTCCAGATGGTTGGTGGGTTCGTCGAGCAGCAGCAGGTTGGGTTTCTGCCAGGCGATCAGTGCCAGGGCAACACGGGCCTTTTCGCCGCCGGAAAAGCGGCCGACCGGATCCAGAGCATCATCGCCGATGAAACCGAAGCTGCCGAGGAAGTTGCGCAGTTCCTGGTCGCTGGCTTTGGGGCTGATGCGCTGCAGATGCAGCAGGGGCGAGGCCTGCATGTCCAGTGCTTCGAGCTGGTGCTGGGCGAAATAGCCGATGCGCAGGTGTTCCCCTTCATGGCGCTCACCGGCTTGCAGCAACAGGTCACCCACCAGAGTCTTGATCAGGGTGGACTTGCCGGCGCCGTTGGCACCGAGCAGGCCGATGCGGGCACCGGGAATGAGCGTCAGCGACTGCTGGCGCAGGATGGTACGATCCGGGTAGCCCAAATCGGCATCACTGAGCGTCAGCAGCGGTGAAGACAGCTTGTCGCTGGCGTCGAAACGGAAACTGAACGGCGAGTCCACATGGGCCGGCGCGATCTGTTCCATCCGTTCCAGTTCCTTGAGTCGGCTCTGTGCCTGCTTGGCCTTGGTGGCCTTGGCGCGGAAGCGGCGGACGAAACTTTCGATCTGTTCGATACGTGCCTGCTGTTTCTCGAAGGCGGCCTGCTGTTGTGACAGTTTTTCAGCGCGCAGACGCTCGAAGGCCGTGTAGTTGCCCTTATACAGGGTCAGTGCCTGGTTGGCCTGATGCACGATATGGCTGACCACGTTATCGAGGAAATCGCGGTCATGGGAGATCAGCAGCAGGGTGCCGGGGTACTGGCGCAGCCACTGCTCCAGCCAGATGGTGGCATCCAGATCCAGGTGGTTGGTGGGCTCGTCCAGCAGCAGCAGATCCGACGGGCACATCAGTGCCTGCGCCAGATTGAGGCGGATGCGCCAGCCACCGGAAAAACTGCTCACCGGGCGATCGGCATCACCAGGCGCAAAGCCCAGTCCGGCCAGCAGCTGGTGGGCGCGGGATTCGGCTCGGTAGCCATCCATCGCTTCCAATTCGGCATGCAGCTCGCCGATACGGCCATCCTGATGCTGCGCCTCGGCAACGGCCAGTTCAGCCTCCACGGCGCGTAGACGATGGTCGCCATCGATGACATAGTCGACTGCGCGGCGCTCGCTGATACTGACTTCCTGGGCCATGTGCGCAATGCGCAGCTGGCCGGGCAGCTGCAGCTCGCCGGCATCCTGGTGCAGCTGGCCCAGCAGCAGCTTGAACAGTGACGACTTGCCGACGCCATTGGCGCCCACAATGCCCACTTTCCAGCCGGAATGCAGGGTCAGATTGGCCTCGGCTAGCAACTGCTGCGGGCCACGATGTAAGCTAAGGTTCTGTATCTGAATCATGGCGGGGATATTACCACAGCATGGCTCTGGACAATGCTCTCTGGCGCTATGCGCTGGCACTTTATTCGCGTCCCGGGGTGGAGCACAGCTGTCTGCAGCTGCAGCATCAGGGGGCGGCGATCAATCGACTGTTGATGGCCTGCTGGCTGGGTCAGCGAGGGGTTGAACTGGATGCCGATCGCTGGCAACAGCTGGACCCGCAATGGCGCCGGGAGATTACCGAACCCCTGCGTGAAATCCGCTATCGGGTGCGCGCACTGAAGGCGCAGCAGCCCGAGGTCGAAGCCTGCTATCGGGCATTGCGTCAGGCGGAACTGGCGGCCGAGCAGGTGGAGCTGATGCTGCTCCAGCAAACGGCTCTGACCTGGCCGACGCAGCCGCCAATTGCCGGCAGGGCATTGATACTGGATAACCTGATCAGCTATCGTCGGATGTCCGGACAGTCGCTGGATGAAGGCTGTCTGCGGCAACTGGCGCAGGCCGCGGCCGATCTGTCGATGGAGGATGCTGAACTTTCCTCCGGGCAAGGGTACTAACCACTCACTGTGTACGCTGAATAACGCGAACGAAGGACAGGACACTATGAAAAAAAGCATGCTTGCCATCGCCCTGAGCGGCGCTCTGGTAGCCAGCGCGGGCGCTCAGGCCGAAGCACTGGAAACGGAACAGCAGAAACTGAGCTACAGCCTCGGCCTGATCCTGGGTGAACGCATTCAGGCCGACGTGGAGGCGCTGGACATCGACGCCTTCACCCGTGGGGTTGAAGCGGTTTACAAGGATGAAACCCCGTTGCTGGACCAGCAGCAGGTCGCCGAGGTGATGCAGGCGTTCCAGGCGCGCAAGATGGAAGAGCAGCGTCAGGCAATTGCCAAATTGGCGCAGGAAAACCTCGACAAGGGTCAGGCCTACATGGCCGAGAACGGCAAGAAGAAGGGCGTGAAGACCACCGAATCCGGTCTGCAGTATGAAGCCCTGACCACCGGCAAGGGTAAAAGCCCCGGTGCCGAGGACACGGTCAAGGTGCACTACCGCGGTGAGCTGATCGACGGCACCGAGTTCGACAGTTCCTATGCCCGCAATGAGCCGGTCTCTTTCCCGCTCAACGGCGTCATCCCTGGCTGGACCGAAGGGTTGCAGCTGATGAAAGAGGGTGGCAAGAGCCGTCTGGTGATTCCGGCCGAGTTGGCTTACGGCCCGGGCGGTATGGGCAATGCCATCGGTCCGAACGAGACGCTGGTGTTCGAGGTTGAGCTGCTGGAAGTTAATCCGTCCGACGAGCAGCAATAAGCGCCGCGCCTGTCACCCTGGGTGGCAGGCCTTTTCCTCGCGTTGAAGTCTTGCTCCGACCCCCGTGCTCGGCCAACGAATTGGTTCAGCGCAGCCAGTTGATCATGCCGTTGGATCCGATTGCCAGCCAGCTGCGGCCATCCTGACCGAATTCAACCGCAATCACTCCGGTGCTGGTGGGCCCGTAACTGTCGCGTTTGTCCAGCTTCCAGCGGCGCATGACCTGTTGCCGATTCAGATCCCAAAGCTCGACCGTGCCATCGGCTCGACCGGTCAGCAGTTGATCACTGTTGGCGGAGAAACGCGCACTCAGGTAGCTCAGCCGACGGGGGAAAAAACGCTCGTCACCACTGAGATTGAACAGAACCTCACCGCTATCGGTCTGCCAGACCAGAGCTTGATCCAGGCTGCCCGAGCTGAAGGCCAGACGCCCATTGGGTGAGAGCGCAACCGTATCCACGGTGTTGCCCAGCTCGATGCGGCGCAGCTCGCTGGCGTTTTCCAGATCCCAGAGGCGGGCAATGCGGTCATCGGCGCCGGTAAGTGCAACACGCTCATCGCTGCTCAGGGCAACGCTGCGTACCCGTGCGGGGTGCCTGAGGCTGCTGCGGACACCGCCGTTGCGAATGTCAAAATACACCGCTTCATGGTTGGCCAGCCCCAGCAGAGCGTAGTTGCCCTGACTGGAAAGTTCGGCATCCAGAACCTCGCCGGGCGAGCTCCAGAAGCCCTCCGCTGCGCCGGTGGCAACATTCCACAACACCAGATCCTGAGGACTTGCGGTCAGTGCATATTGCCCTGAAGGTGAGAAATCGACGGCGGAGAGTACGCTGAAGGTACGCGGCTGGTGATTCCAGTCAAACAGGCGCGCGCGCTGCTGCAGTTCCCAGAGACTGCCGCCGTGGCTGACGGCGCCGACCAGAGCATAACGGCCATCGGCAGACAGGTCTGCACTGTAGGCACCGCTCTGTTCGGTCAGGGGCAGCGCCTCTGCAGCCGAGTCGGCGCTGTTATCGCAGCCGCCGAGCAGCAGGCCTGCCAGCAGCGGGGCAGCATATCGTGGCGGGATCACGTTGCGTCTACCAGATCCTTGTGCGCATTGTGCAGTGTTTCGATCAACCGGTCTTCCAGCGCAAAGCGTTCTTCCAGGGTCTCACCCAGGTCGGACAGATCTCGCGACAGCTGACACAGCTGTTGCAGCGTCGGTTTGTCGAGGCTGCCGTAGGCATCGTTGAAGTCCAGTGCGGAATCGGTGGAGGGCTGGATCAGCGGGAAGATATGCTGGGCCTGTTCCAGGCTGCCGTCGGCAAAGTCACTGCCTTCACGCAACAGCTGCTCATAGACTTCGAAATGTCCGGACGACAGATAATCCATCAGCAGGTCGCAGAACTCGCTCACTGAGCTGTTCAAGGGTGCGCCCGCTTCCTGAGCCGGCAGGGAGCAGAAGGTGGAGATCAGCTGCTGCCGCTCCTCCAGCCAGTGGTCGATGATCGTACTGACACCGCCCCAGCGTTCTTTGGCGTTGCGACATTTTTCGAGCATGATCCGTCCCTCCCAGGTTGATTGACTCCATACTACTGCCACCCCCAAGAGGGTGCAATACACCTGCAGAAGGCGTGGAGAAGAGGTCGCCGGCAGGGGTATACTGAGTGTTCACGGATAAACGGAGAGAATGCCATGTGGCGACATCTGGGGCTGTATTTTGCCCTGCTGGCGGCCTTGTTGAGCCTGCCGGCACAGGCGGAGAAAACGGCGGAAGACTATATCAACTATATCGAACTCAAGCCGTTCGTGACCAATTACGGTGGACCCGGAAAGGTGCGCTTTTTGAAGGCCGAGGTGACCATTCAGGTGGATGATCCTGCGGCACACCACGCCGTCAACGCGCACATGGCTCACATCCGCAATGATCTGGTATTCCTGTTCTCCGCCGTGCAGGAGGATCAGGTGGGCAGCGTGGCTGCCCAGCAGGTGCTGGCCGAACAGGCGCTGCACGCGGTGCAGCAGCTGTTGCAGACCGAGACCGGACAGCCCCATGTATCCGATCTCTTTTTTACCAGCTTTGTGACCCAGTAAACGCCGACTCAGTCGGCGATGTACTCCGCCAGAAAGTCGGCAAAGTCCGGGGCTGGGGCTGCTTCCAGCTCCGCCTGACGGCTGAGTGAATCCTGTGCGGCCTGCTGCAGCCGGGTGGCCGTATCGGCATTCAGCTCCGGTTCGACCGCACGGCGGTGTTGGCGGCTCATCTCCAGCACCCACTCACTGTGACTCAGACCGCTCTCGCGCAGGGCTTGCAACACCTGTGCCGAGGGTGTCAGCTCGGGTGCGGCGACCTTGTCGCGCTGCAGTTCAACGGCGCGCCGGTAGCTGTCGCCTCCCTCCACTTCATCCAGCAGCGCTGCGGTACGGGCAACCTTGTCCAGAATCTGCGTCGCCAGCTGTTCACGGGGCACTTCGCCCTGGCAGGTGTGCAGCAGCAGCCCCGGTTCACGGCCACGGTTGACGATGCGAGCGTGATTCTCGCCCACCAGACGGCACTCGCGCTCGTCCAGATCATCCGCCTGGCCCAGCAGGCAGGTGAGCAGAAAGGCGTTAAGGAACTGCGCCTGAGCGGTATCCATGCCCAACGGCAGCAGCGGGTTGATGTCGGTGTTGCGTACTTCGACATACTCGACACCGCGCCGCATCAGTGCATGCACCGGTTTCTCGCCGGACTCGGTGACACGCTTGGGACGCACGTCGCTGTAATACTCGTTCTCGATCTGCAGCACATTGGTGTTGAGCTGTCGGTAGTGACCGTCTACCCGCACGCCGATCTGTTCATAGGCCGGGAGCGAGGTGTGGATCGCCCTGTGCAGGGACTCGGCGTAGCTGTCCAGATGGTTGAAGCAGATCTGCAGATCCGCCTGTGCCTTGTTGGAGTAGCCCAGGTCGCTCATACGCAGCGAGGTGGCATAAGGCAGATACAGCGTATCGGCGTTAAGCTGCTCCAGGCTGTGGCTGCGTCCGGCCATGAACGACGTCGACAGGGCCGGCGAGGCACCGAACAGGTATAGCAACAGCCAGCCGTAGCGGCGGAAGTTGCGAATCAGGCGGAAGTAGCCGGCGGAACGGAACGCCTGCAGGCTTTCCGTATTGCCTTCCAGCTGTTGCCAGGCGGGCCAGAAGGCGTCGGGCAGCGAGAAGTTGTAGTGGATGCCGGCGATGGTCTGCATCATCTTGCCGTAGCGGTATTTCAGTCCCTGACGATAGACATGCTTGAGCTGACCGACATTGGAACTGCCGTATTCGGCGATCGGAATGGCCTCCTCGGACGGAATCTCGCAGGGCATGCTGGCGCACCAGAGCTGCTCATCGCCGAGCTGGCCATAGCTGAAGGCATGCAGCTGGGTCAGAAATGCCAGCGCCTCGGCCGGGGTGTCATGCACCGGGGTGATGAATTCCAGCAGCGCTTCTGAGTAATCGGTGGTGATGAACTCGTGGGTCAGCGCCGAACCCAGGCCGCGCGGGTGCGGTGTCTGGGCAATATGGGCATCGGCGGTGACGCGCAGGCCTTCCTTCTCGATACCCTGACGGGTCTGAGTAAGCAAGGCGGCATGGCCCGCGTGGGCCAGGCGTTCGAGTTGGTGTTCGAGAGTTGCCAGCACCATGTCATTCCTGTGATTGAGCCTGAAAGGCGCGCATTATACAGCGCTTTCGGGGCGCGATGTCATTTCGGGTCGGATCAGCGACCCGGTTTGCCCAGACCTGCAGCCTGCAGCTTGGCGGCCAGGGAACCGGCGACCGGGCTACTGTCAGTGTGGCCATTCGGCTGGGGCTTGGTCGCTGAGGGGCGGTCGGGATGCTTGCTGTCCGCCGTCGTATTGGCGCTGTCGCCTGCCGTTTTCATGCTCAGCGAGATGCGCTTGCGCGCCGCGTCCACCTCCAGCACGCGTACCTGTACG
>ERZ1673961.447-NODE-447-length-16987-cov-3.995571_pt1 | contig 16987 bp, 14 predicted proteins | sample MGYA00580189_ERZ1673961 | MGnify/ENA primary metagenome ERZ1673961 (study PRJEB41334, sample SAMN05608105) | rock metagenome | biome: terrestrial subsurface; feature: shale formation; material: shale | place: USA: Pennsylvania ... | reverse complement strand
GTCATCGAGGTCAACCCGCGTGCGTCCCGAACCGTGCCGTTCGTTTCCAAGTGCATCGGCATCTCCCTGGCGGCGATCGCTGCACGTGTCATGACCGGCAAGACTCTGCAGGAGCTGGGCTTCACTGAAGAGATTGTGCCCAAGTTCTTCAACGTCAAGGAAGCGGTGTTCCCGTTCAACAAGTTCCAGGGTGTTGACCCTATCCTTGGCCCGGAAATGAAGTCTACCGGTGAAGTCATGGGTACCGGTACAACCTTCGGCGAAGCCTTCATGAAGGCGCAGATCGGTGCGGGTGAGAAGATGCCGTCCGCCACGGGTAAGGCGTTCATCTCCGTGCGTGATGTCGACAAGGCCGCTGTAGTCCCGGTCGCCAAGGACCTGGCCGAGTTGGGCTTTGCCCTGGTTGCCACTGCCGGTACGGCTGCATTGCTGGAACAGGCAGGCCTGTCTGTCACCAAGGTCAACAAGGTGGCTGAAGGTCGTCCGAATATCGTCGACATGATCAAGAACGGCGAAATCAGCTATGTGATCAACACCACTGAAGGTCGCAAGGCGATCGCTGATTCTGCCGAGATCCGTCGCTCGGCGCTGCAGCACAAGGTGCCTTACACCACAACGCTGGCGGGTGCAGCGGCTACGGCCGAAGCACTGAAATACGGTGAAGAGAAAACGGTCCGCCGTCTGCAGGACCTGCATGCAGGAGTGGCAGAATGAAACGTGTGCCGATGACCGTTGCCGGTGAAAAGATGCTGCGGGAAGAGCTGGCCGACCTTAAGTCGGTTCAGCGTCCTGCGGTCATTGCGGCGATTGCTGAAGCGCGTGAACATGGTGATCTGAAGGAAAACGCGGAATACCATGCGGCGCGTGAGCAACAGGGCTTCATCGAAGGCCGAATCCGTGAGCTGGAATACAAGTTGTCCCAGGCGCAGGTGATTGATGTCACTGATATTCCGCACACGGGTAAGGTGATTTTCGGTACCACGGTCGAGCTGATCAACATCGATACCGAGGAAGAGGTGCGCTACCAGATCGTCGGTGACGATGAGGCAGACATCAAGAAAGGCAAGATCTCCGTTAATTCACCGATCGCGCGTGCGCTGGTCGGCAAGGAGGAAGGGGACATTGCCGCGGTGCAGACGCCCTCAGGCATGACCGAGTATGAAATCGCCGAGGTGGCTCATCTCTGAGCCATCGCCGAGGCAAAAAAAACCGCCGAGCAATCGGCGGTTTTTTTATGTCCGGCATTTAGCGCATCAGGTTGGACAGCTTGGGGTTTGGTTCCCGGGCTGCACGGTACAACAGGGCGATATTGCCGATTTCCTGCACCAGCTCCGCTTCGACGATGGCACAGAGCTCACGGATCATCTGCTTTTTAACGGTGCGATCACCAACGGAAAACTTCACCTTGATCAGTTCGTGGTCTTCAAGCGCACGGTCCACTTCCAGCTGGATATTTTCGGACAGTCCGTTACCGGCCACCATGACGATCGGGTTCAGGTTGTGGCCCAGGGTGCGGAAATGCTTCTTTTGCTCAGGCGTCAAGCTCATACTAGAATATGGTGCCTCTTGATTGGGGGAGTAGCCCCGTTGATCAAATAAACAGCTATTTTACCTGAGTCCTGCGGGACTGAGTAGCGTCGACAGTTGTGATACTGCCGACAGGATGTTGTGATAACGCGATCAGTGTGTGCTGTAAGGAACATTTTGGCTTCCAGCCAATCAAAATCAGGGCACAGGTCGTGAACAGGTGTCTGCTCGGATGCGCACATACGTGCGTACAACGATAAAACAGGTTGCGAAGCGGTGCTGATTCAGTAACAGTGGCAATCACAAACGGCCGACAGAATTGAGAGAACAGAGGGTGTTCCATTGAACGATATGGCAAAAAATCTGGTGTTGTGGCTGGTGATCGCGGCAGTGCTGCTCACAGTCTTCAACAATTTCAGTGCCGAAAGCGAGGGTGGCAAACTGAGCTACTCCGACTTTGTGGCCGAAGTGCAGGCGGATCGAGTCGAGAAAGTCACCATCGATGGCTATACCATCGTCGGTCAGCGCAGCAACGGCGAGCGCTTCGAAACAGTGCGTCCGGCTGTTCAGGATCCCAAGCTGATCGATGATCTGCTGCAGCACAATGTGGTTATTGAAGGCAAGCAGCCTGAGCGCCAGAGCATTTGGACCCAGCTGCTGGTAGCGTCCTTCCCTATTCTGGTCATTATCGCCGTATTCATGTTTTTCATGCGCCAGATGCAGGGCGGTGGTGGCGGCAAGGGTGGTCCCATGTCGTTCGGCAAGTCCAAGGCGCGTATGATGGCTGAGGACCAGATCAAGACCACCTTTGATGATGTGGCCGGCGTTGAAGAGGCCAAGGAAGAGGTCAAGGAACTGGTGGAGTACCTGCGTGATCCCGGCAAGTTCCAGCGTCTGGGTGGTCATATTCCCCGTGGCGTATTGATGGCAGGTTCTCCGGGTACCGGTAAAACCCTGCTGGCCAAAGCCATTGCCGGTGAGGCACGCGTGCCTTTCTTCAGCATTTCCGGCTCCGACTTTGTCGAGATGTTTGTCGGTGTGGGTGCGTCTCGTGTTCGCGATATGTTCGATCAGGCCAAGAAGCACGCACCCTGCATCATCTTCATTGACGAGATTGATGCGGTCGGTCGCCACCGTGGCGTTGGCATGGGGGGCGGCAACGATGAGCGCGAGCAGACTTTGAACCAGTTGCTGGTGGAAATGGACGGCTTCGAGGGTACCGAAGGTATCATCGTGATCGCCGCGACCAACCGTCCGGACGTGCTGGATCCGGCGCTGCTGCGTCCCGGCCGCTTTGACCGCCAGGTGCATGTAGGTCTGCCGGATATCCGCGGTCGTGAACAGATTCTGAAAGTACACATGCGCAAGGTGCCGTTGGGCGATGACGTCAAGCCAGAGCTGATTGCGCGAGGCACACCGGGATTCTCCGGTGCGGATCTTGCCAACCTGGTCAACGAGGCAGCGCTGTTTGCTGCACGTAACAACCGTCGCACGGTCGGCATGGAGCAGTTCGAGCAGGCCAAGGACAAAATCATGATGGGTGCCGAGCGCAAATCCATGGTGATGTCCTACAAGGAGCGCCTGAATACGGCGTACCATGAAGCGGGCCACGCCATTATTGGTCGCGTCATGCCGGAGCACGATCCTGTCTACAAGGTGTCGATCATTCCCCGTGGTCGTGCGCTGGGTGTGACCATGTTCCTGCCGGAAGAGGATCGCTACAGTCACAGCCGTCAGTGGATTATTTCGCAGATCTGTTCGCTGTATGGCGGTCGTCTGGCCGAGGAGATGACATTGGGCAAGGAAGGCGTCACCACCGGTGCGTCCAATGATATCCAGAAGGCGACTTCGCTGGCGCGCAATATGGTAACTCGCTGGGGCCTGAGTGAAGAGCTGGGGCCCTTGCTGTACGGCGATGAAGATGACGACCCCTTCGGTCGCGGTATGGGGCAGGGAGCCAAGCCGATGTCGGAAGAAACGCAGCGTCGTATCGATGCCGAGGTGAAAAAGATCATCGATGAGTGCTATGCCCGTGCCAAGAAAACGCTTGAGGACAACCGCGATATTCTCGATGCCATGGCGGAAGCACTGATGAAGTATGAAACCATTGGTGCTGAGCAGCTTGATCAGCTGATGGCCCGCACCGACGTCACCCCGCCGGATGGCTGGGTGGAGGCTCAGGAGCGTGCCGATCAGGCCGAACGTGACATGCAGGAAATGAAGCAGCGTCCGCCGGAGGAGCCCGAGGAACCGCAAGCGCCTTCAGCGCAAGACCCCCAGGCCGAGTCGGATGACGACGATAAGGACGACAAGGCTGACGACAGCGGCAAGGGCGGCCAGAACCCCTGGCAGCGTCCGGATAACCGCGGATAAGCGCTGATCTGGTATCATGAAACCGGCCCGGGTGGCCGGTTTTTTTGTGTCCGGGGTCGGGGCGAAAGATTCGAATACAGGAGTGGACAGAAACAATGACGGTATTGCAGTGCGCCGAGCGCAAGCTCGATCTATCGACCGTGCAGGTAATGGGAATTCTCAACGTAACGCCGGACTCCTTCTCCGATGGCGGCAGTGTGTACCGTGATCGCCAGTTGTCGGTGGAGATGGCATTGCAGAAAGCCAGCCGCCTGGTTGACGAAGGTGCAACCCTGATCGATATCGGTGGCGAGTCCACCCGCCCGGGGGCCGAGCCTGTTCCGGTTGAAGAGGAGCTGGACCGCGTCATTCCCGTCGTTGAGCGCTTGAGTCGTGAACTGGACGTGGTGCTGTCAATCGATACCAGCGCCCCCGAGGTGATGAAAGCCGCCGCCGATGCGGGGGCCGGATTGTTGAATGATGTGCGTTCGTTCTCCCGACCGGGGGCCTTCGAGGTTGCGGCCGCAACGAATCTGGCGCTCTGTGTCATGCACATGCAGGGCAGCAGCCCTGCAACCATGCAGCTGCGGCCGCATTACGAAGATGTGACCGAGGAAGTGGAGCATTTTCTGGCGTTCCAGCAGCAGCGCTGCCGTGAAGCAGGCATTGCCGATGATCGTTTGCTGCTCGATCCGGGGTTTGGCTTCGGCAAGAGCCTGCAGCATAATCTGCAGCTGTTGAACCGGATGGAGCGTCTGCAGGGGCTGGGGACGCCGCTGCTGGTCGGCACCTCTCGCAAGTCGATGGTGGGGCTGACACTGAACAAACCGGTTGATCAGCGCCTGTACGGCAGTCTGGCGACGGTGGCGTTGGCCGTCAGCAAGGGGGCGAAAATCATACGTGTGCACGATGTCGCCCCGACCGTAGATGTGGTGCGCATGACCGAAGCGGTCATCAACGAAACAGCAGGAGAATGACGGTGAGCAGGAAGTATTTTGGAACCGATGGTATTCGTGGCGAGGTAGGTCAGTTTCCGATCACCCCCGACTTTGTACTTAAGCTGGGGTGGGCCGCCGGTTGTGTGTTTGCCCGTGAGGGGCGCAGCAAGATCCTGATCGGCAAGGATACCCGCATCTCCGGCTACATGTTCGAATCTGCTCTGGAAGCCGGGCTGTCTGCAGCCGGCGTTGATGTGCTGCTCACTGGGCCGATGCCAACGCCCGCGATCGCCTATCTGACCCGTACTTTCAGAGCCAATGCCGGTATTGTGATCAGTGCCTCGCACAATGTGTATTCGGACAACGGTATCAAATTCTTCTCCGGTGACGGCACCAAACTGCCGGACAGTGTCGAGCAGGCAATCGAAGCGCAGATGGATCTGGCGATGACCACCGTTCCTTCTGCCGAACTGGGTAAGGCCCGCCGGATCGAAGATGCCGCCGGACGTTATATCGAGTTCTGCAAGGGTACACTGAACAACCGTTTCAGCCTCAAGGGCATGCGTATTGTCCTCGATTGTGCCAATGGTGCCACCTACCATGTGGCACCCAAGGTGTTGAGCGAGTTGGGTGCAGACGTGATCGAGATTGCTTCATCCCCGGATGGTGTCAATATCAACGAGGCCTGCGGGGCGACGGACCCGGCACGGCTGCAAAAGGTTGTGCTGGCTGAAGAGGCTGACCTGGGTGTGGCCCTGGATGGCGATGGCGACCGCATCATGATGGTCGACCATAAGGGGGAAGTGGTTGACGGTGACGAGATCCTGTTCATCATTGCCACGGCATTGCAGCAGCAGAACGAACTCACTGGCGGTGTGGTCGGTACACTGATGTCCAATTTTGGTCTGGAGCAGGCACTCAAACGCAAGGACATCCCCTTTGTCCGGGCCAGGGTGGGGGACCGTTATGTCATCGAGCAGCTGCAGCAGCATGGCTGGGTGTTGGGCGGTGAAAGCTCAGGGCATATCGTCTGTGGTCATTTGACCACTACCGGTGATGGCCTGGTGGCCGCATTGCAGGTGCTCAAGGCGATGGTTGAAAGCGACCAGGACCTGCACAGCCTCAAGTCGGGTATGCATAAAATGCCGCAGACCATGATCAATGTGGCCATGCCGCGCAAACTGGACCCCATGCTGCAGGACGATGTAGTTGCTGCTGTGCGGGACGTTGAATCTCTGCTGGGTCAGCGCGGCCGGGTGCTGCTGCGCCCATCCGGTACCGAGCCGGTGGTTCGTGTCATGATCGAAGGTGAAAATCGTACCGAAGTGGACCGCCTCTGCAGTGAGCTGGCTGAGCGTGTTGAAAAATCGCTTAAGGCTCTTGCCAGCTGACAGGGCCTCGGATACTATATGCGCCTCTTTCGTAAGGGGATATCGATGCGTAAAGCACTGGTAATCGGTAACTGGAAGATGAACGGTCTTCAGAGTCGCAATGCGGAGCTGTTGGCAGATCTGGCTTCCGGTATTACAGGTAGAGCTTTTTCGCGCGTTGATGTTGCCGTATGTCCGCCGTTTTTGTATGTTCAGGCGGCTGTACAGCAGCTGGCAGATACGGCGATTGCCGTAGGGGCTCAGAATATGAGTCAACACGCCAGCGGTGCTTATACGGGAGAGGTATCTGCCGAGATGTTGGTAGATTCGGGCTGTACTCTGGTGATTCTGGGGCACTCGGAACGGCGTTCACTGTTCGGTGAGAGTGATTCAGATGTTGCTGGTAAGGTGAAAGCCGCTCTGGTCGCGCAGTTGACGCCCGTTGTATGCGTCGGTGAGACTCTTCAGCAGCGTGAAGCAGGTAATGCTGTTTCAGTTGTTTCCGAACAGCTGTCTCAGGCGCTAGCCGGTCTTTCGCTGGATGAGCTGAAGCGTGTTGTTGTAGCCTATGAGCCGGTATGGGCGATAGGTACAGGTTTGACGGCTTCACCCGAGCAGGCGCAGGAAATTCACCAAGCGCTCAGAAGCGTGTTGGCGGAATTGTCAGCGGACGCGGCCAAAGAAATGCGTATTCTGTACGGTGGCAGCGTAAATGCGGCAAATGCCGATTCGCTGTTCGCCCAGCCGGATATCGATGGTGGCCTGATTGGTGGTGCATCATTGAAGGCTGAAGATTTTATCGCGATCTGCCGTGCAGCGGCAGTCGCCGGCTAAACGGTATCGATGATGGAAAGTATTGTTCTGATCGTTCATGTGCTGCTGGCTGCCGCGATTGTTGCTCTGGTGCTGTTGCAGCAGGGTAAGGGTGCCGAAGCGGGTGCTGCCTTCGGTGGCGGTGCATCGCAGACGGTGTTTGGCAGTCAGGGTTCAACCAGTTTTCTGGGTCGTATGACGGCTGTACTGGCTGCGGGTGTGTTTGCAACCAGTTTTGCACTGGCTGTGTTCGCCAAGCAGAAAGCGGATAGTGTAAATGATGCTGGTATTCCAGCCGCAGAAGTGATTGAATCTGCAGCGGAAGTTCAGCCTGAATTGCCGGCACTCGAGAGTGGCCGTGCAGCGCAATCGGATACTGATATTCCGGTTGCAGAATAAGTTTCAAGCCGAAGTGGTGAAATTGGTAGACACGCCATCTTGAGGGGGTGGTGAGCTATGCTCGTGCCGGTTCGAGTCCGGCCTTCGGCACCATTTGTAAGTAAGGCAGGTGTGGTGTATAATGTGCACCTGTTTCTGATGCGGGGTGGAGCAGTCTGGTAGCTCGTCGGGCTCATAACCCGAAGGTCGTTGGTTCAAATCCAGCCCCCGCTACCACTTTCTTCACGAAAAAGCCCCTTGTTAGGGGCTTTTTCGTAGGTGATCAACAGGCATCAGGTGCCGCGTCAGAAATGGGTCCTAAGTGGCCCATTTTTTGTTTCAGGCATATCCAGAACGAGGTCTTCGTCAGTGTCAGCCAAACTTAACGCCTTGCAGGAATTGATAGAACCGGCCGTAACTGCGCTGGGGCTGGAGCTTTGGGGGCTGGAGTTTAACTCCGCCGGTCGTCACAGCACACTGCGTATTTTCATTGAAGGGCCTGAGGGCGTTACTGTGGATGACTGCGCGCGTGTCAGTCACCAGGTCAGCGGCATTCTGGATGTTGAAGATCCAATCCAGGAGCAATACCTGCTGGAAGTGTCCTCTCCGGGCATGGACAGGCCGTTGTTTACCTTGGAACAGTTCAAGGCATATGCAGGGCATACCGTGCAGCTGCGTTTGCGCGTGCCGTTTGAAGGGCGGCGCAAATTCAAGGGCCTGCTGAATGGCGTCGAAGGTGACGAGGTTCTGCTGGTCGTCGATGATGAAGAGTATTTGTTGCCGATCGATTATATCGATCGTGCGAACGTGATTCCCCAGTTTTAACACCGGTTTGAGGTTTGGCGAGGCAGTCGTATGAATAAAGAGATTCTACTGGTTGCAGAAGCTGTTTCTAATGAAAAGGATGTGCCCAAGGGCGTCATTTTTGAAGCGATAGAAGTTGCTCTGGCCACGGCTACAAAGAAACGCTATGACGAAGAGGCGGATGTCCGCGTCGAAATTGATCGTGCAACCGGCGACTACGAGACCTGGCGTCGCTGGCTGGTGGTCAGCAATGATGCAGTGCCGGCTCTGGGTACCGAGCTGACACTGGAAGAGGCGCATGAGATCGATGTCAACCTGCAGCCGGGTGACGTATACGAGGAGAAGGTTGAGTCCGTTGCCTTCGGTCGTATCGCGGCCCAGACCGCCAAGCAGGTGATCGTGCAGAAGGTACGTGAAGCCGAACGCGCCAAGGTGGTCGAGCAGTACCAGGATCGCAAGGGCGAGTTGGTGGCCGGTACAGTCAAGAAAGTGACCCGAGACAACATTATCGTTGACCTGGGCAACAACGCTGAAGCTTTGCTGCCGCGCGAGAATCTGATTCCGCGTGAAAGTTTCCGTATGGGCGATCGTGTCCGTGCCGTACTGCAGGAGGTCCGCAGCGAAGGTCGTGGTCCCCAGCTGATTCTGAGCCGTACGTCCAACGCCATGCTGATCGAACTGTTCAGCATCGAAGTGCCGGAGATCGCGGAAGATGTGATCGAGATCCGTGCGGCGGCCCGTGATCCGGGTGCCCGCGCCAAGATCGCCGTGAAAACCAACGATGGCCGCATCGATCCTGTTGGGGCCTGTGTCGGCATGCGTGGTTCCCGCGTCCAGGCCGTATCCAACGAATTGGGCGGTGAGCGCGTGGATATCATCCTCTGGGATGACAACCCCGCACAGTTGGTGATCAATGCCATGGCGCCGGCCGAAGTCGCTTCCATCGTCATGGATGAAGAGAGTCATTCCATGGATGTGGCCGTGGCTGAAGAAGCGCTGGCCATGGCGATCGGTCGCAGTGGGCAGAACGTACGCCTGGCCAGTGAACTGACCGGCTGGGAACTGAATGTGATGTCGGAAGCGGAAGCGGCCGACAAGCAGCAATCCGAGGTGGGTGCCGTTGTCGACATGTTCGTCAAGCACCTGGATATAGATGAAGAGCTGGCAGAAATCCTGGTGGGTGAAGGCTTTACCTCTCTGGAAGAGGTCGCCTACGTACCAGTCGACGAAATGCTCGAGATCGAAGACTTTGATGAAGAGCTGGTTGAAGCACTTCGGGCGCGCGCCAAGGACGCTCTGATCAACCTGGCGATTGCCAGTGAAGAGCAGCTGGGCGATGCGGAACCGGCAGAAGACCTGCTGACAATGGATGGTATGGAGCGACCGCTGGCATTCCAGCTGGCATCCCGTGGCATTGTCACCATGGAAGACCTGGCAGAACAGTCTGTCGAGGACCTGCTGGACATTGAAGGGCTGACCGAAGAAAAGGCGGCCGAGCTGATCATGACCGCTCGTGCGCCCTGGTTTGCACAAGAGCAGTAAACGCCAGCGGAAGAGGAGAACACATATATGGCAGAACTAACCGTCAAGAAACTTGCCGATGTTGTTGGTGTATCCGCTGAGCGTCTGCTGACGCAAATGCAGGAAGCCGGCATCAAAGGCAAGAAAGTTGACTCCAGCGTTTCGGAAGAGGAGCGCCTGGCGCTGCTGAGCCATTTGAAACGCAGCCACGGCGAAAAGGCGGATGCCGCTGAGCCGAGCAAGATTACATTGAAGCGCAAAACCAAGTCGCAGCTGAAAATTTCCAGCGCCTCCGGTCAGCGCAAGACCGTCAGTGTCGAAGTACGCAAGAAGCGCACCTACGTGAAGCGCTCAGTACTGGAAGACGATAACAAGCCGACTGAAGAAGCAGTAGCGGCTGAAGCCAAGGTCGAGACTCCGGTTGAAGCTCAGGTTCAGCAGGCACCGGTTGCTGAGGTGGCGGTTGAAACCCAGCCGGCCGCTGCAGCCGAAACGACTGTTGCAGCGCAAGCGCCGAAGCAGCCCGCAGCAGCGGTTGAGCCTGTTGCCAAGGCTGCGCCGGCTGCCGCGGTTGCAGAAGCACCTGCGGCCGAGCCTGTACACGAAAACCCGCGTCGCAAGGACAAGGACAAGTCCCGTCGTGCAGACGAAGATGAGCGTCCCCGTCGTGGCAAGGGTGGCAAGAGTGGCCGTGAACAGGATGGCAATCGTGGCAACCGTCGTGGCAAGGGTGGCAAGCGTGCACCTGCAGGCCGTGGCCGCAGCTCCGGTCCAAACCAGCATGGTTTCGAGAAGCCGACTGCACCAGTGGTGCACGAGGTAAGCATCCCTGAAAGCATCACTGTGGCCGAGCTGGCCAAGAAGATGTCGATCAAGGCTGCTGAAGTCATCAAGGTGATGTTCAAGATGGGCGCCATGGCGACCATCAACCAGGTACTGGATCAGGATACCGCCGTACTGGTGGTCGAAGAGATGGGCCACAAGGCCATTCCGATGCAGGAAAATGCCATCGAGGATGCGCTGATCGAGAGCGTTCAGGCGGCTCAGGGTGAGCGCGTAGGTCGTGCGCCGGTGGTGACCGTGATGGGTCACGTTGACCACGGCAAGACCTCACTGCTCGACTACATCCGTCGCACCAAGGTGGCAACCGGTGAGGCGGGTGGCATTACCCAGCATATCGGTGCCTACCACGTCGAAACCGACAACGGCATGGTGACCTTCCTGGATACGCCGGGACACGCGGCGTTTACCGCCATGCGTGCCCGTGGTGCCCAGTTGACTGACATCGTGGTGCTGGTGGTTGCCGCAGACGATGGCGTGATGCCGCAGACCGAAGAAGCGATCCAGCACGCGAAAGCGGCCGGTGTTCCGCTGGTGGTTGCGGTGAACAAGATCGACAAGGAAGAAGCGGATCCGGATCGCGTCAAGAATGAACTGGCTCAGCGCGACGTACTGCCGGAAGACTGGGGTGGTGACGTTCAGTTTGCCCACGTCTCTGCCAAGAGCGGTGAAGGCATCGATGCGCTGCTGGATGCCATCCTGCTGCAGGCCGAACTACTTGAACTGACCGCCGTTAAAGATGCGCCGGGTCAGGGTGTGGTGGTTGAATCCCGTGTCGACAAGGGCCGTGGTTCCGTATCCACCCTGCTGGTTCAGAACGGTACCCTGCGCAAGGGCGATATCGTACTGGCCGGTCTGCACTACGGTCGTGTCCGTGCCATGCTGGACGAGAACGGCAACCCGATCGATGAAGCCGGTCCTGCGATTCCGGTGGAGATTCTGGGTCTTGACGGTACTCCGGATGCCGGTGACGAGTTCACCGTGGTGTCCAGCGAGAAGAAAGCCCGTGAAGTGGCGCTCTTCCGTCAGGGCAAGTACCGCGAAGTCAAGCTGGCACGTCAGCAGAAGGCGAAGCTGGAAAACCTGTTCGAGAACATGCAGGCCGGCGATGTGAAGTCGCTGAACATCGTCCTCAAGGCGGACGTGCGTGGCTCTCTGGAAGCGATCATCCAGTCACTGGAAGATCTGTCCACCGACGAAGTGAAGGTGAACATCGTTTCCAGCGGTGTGGGTGGTATTGCCGAGACCGACGCCAACCTGGCACTGGCCTCTTCCGCCATCCTGATCGGCTTCAACGTCCGTGCCGACAACCAGGCCAAGGCCGTGGTTGAGCGCGAGGAGCTGGAACTGCGTTACTACAGCGTTATCTATGACATCATCGATGACGTTAAACAGGCCATGACCGGTCTGCTGTCGCCGGAATACCGCGAAGAGATCGTCGGTGTGGCCGAAGTGCGCGATGTGTTCCGCTCGCCGAAACTGGGCGCGATCGCCGGCTGTATGGTCATCGATGGTACCGTATACCGCAACAAGCGTATCCGCGTACTGCGTGACAACGTGGTGATCTACGAAGGTGAACTGGAATCTCTGCGTCGCTTCAAGGATGCCGTGGCCGAAGTGCGTCAGGGCATGGAGTGTGGTATCGGGGTGAAGAACTACAACGACGTGAAGGTCGGTGACCAGATCGAAGTGTTCGACACCATTGAAGTACAGCGTACGCTGTAATCGGAGCACTATGGCACGCGATTTCAAACGTACCGACCGGGTAGGGGACCAGATCCAGCGTGATCTGGCCACCCTGATCCAGCGCGAGATCAAGGATCCGCGCCTCGGCATGGTCACCATCAGCCACGTCAAGGTGAGCAAGGATCTCGGCTATGCCGATATCTACTTCACCGTGCTGGCCTTTGGTGAACAGACTGACGAGGCACAGGTGGAGGCAATCAAAAACGCCACCAGCATCCTGAATAACGCAGCCGGTTTTCTGCGCACCGAGCTGGCCCGCGGCATCAAGCTGCGGGTCATGCCGCAGCTGCGTTTCCACTTCGACGAGAGTGTGGAACGTGGCCGCCACCTGCATGGCCTGATTGAGAAGGCCTGGCAGCAGGAAGCCAAGCGTGCGGATACAGACGAAGATACTGACGGGAACTGATTGCTATGGCCCGTAAACCTAAAGGCCGCCCAATCAGCGGCCTTTTTCTGTTGGACAAGCCCCAGGGCCTGTCATCCAATTCGGCTCTGCAGCGGGTCAAGCGTCTCTATGGCGCGGCCAAGGCGGGGCATACCGGTGCACTGGATCCTTTGGCCACCGGCCTGTTGCCAATCTGTCTGGGTGAGGCGACCAAGTTCTCCCAGTATCTGCTGGATTCGGACAAGCGCTATCTGACCACGGCAAAACTCGGTCAGCGTACCGATACCTGTGATGCTGAAGGCGAGGTCACTGAAGAGAAGCCAGTGCCTCAGGATCTGACCCGCGAGCAGATCGAGGCGCTGCTGATCGAGCACTTCAATGGCGAAATCGAGCAGGTGCCGCCGGTCTACTCGGCGCTCAAGCTCAATGGTCAGCCGCTCTACAAGCTGGCACGTCAGGGCGTCGAGGTTGAGGTGAAGCCGCGCCGGGTGAGGATCCATGAGATCCGTCTGCTGGATATGCGACCGGGTGAACTGGATCTGGAGGTGTTCTGCTCCAAGGGCACCTATATCCGCAGCATTGTCGAGGATCTGGGGTTGCTGCTCGGCTGTGGTGCTCACGTCAGCATGCTGCGCAGACTGCAGACAGGGCCTTTTCATGCCGATCAAATGATGACGCTGGAACAGCTGCAAAACCTGGCTGAGCCCCGTCAGGATGAAGCTGAAAACAGCATACATCAGCGGCTGGATGCGCTATTATTACCGGCCTGGAGCCCGGTGGCAGAACTGCCTGCGCTGGAGCTCACAGAGGAAGAAGTGGACCGTCTGCGTGTCGGTCAACGTTTCCGGGCAACCAACACCGCTTCGCTGCAGGGCGAGCTGCGTATTTTTGGTCCCGGCCAAACAATTTTCATGGGCATCGGCGAGATCGGTGCCGACGGAGTACTCAGGGCCAAACGCCTGGTGAGTGCCGTTTGAACGGTTCGGCCATTAGGGCTGACTGACGCTGTACTGAAAATATGCTCGGTGCAGCGCGACTATCAATCCGCAGTACCCAGGTACTGTGTGCATATTAACGAGGAGATATATAATGGCTCTTTCCAACGAACAGAAAGCGGCAATCGTAGCTGAATTCGGCCGTGGCGCCGGCGACACTGGTTCCACCGAAGTACAGGTTGCGCTGCTGACTGCGAACATCGAAGGCCTGCAGGGTCACTTCAAGTCGCACAAGCAGGACCACCACTCTCGTCGTGGTCTGATCCGCATGGTAAACCAGCGTCGTAAGCTGCTGGACTACCTGAAGGGCAAAGACGCTGACCGTTACCTGGCCCTGATCGGCCGTCTCGGACTGCGTCGCTAAGCAGTACCCCTCTGAGGCCATACACTGTATGGCCTCAGTCTTATTCAGGCTCTAGAGCCCGATTTTTAAGCAAACCCCGTAATCGCCGACACAATCATCCAGCCTGTACTCACTTATCCACTGTCTTGAGTGAATAACTGAGTACCGGCTTGAAAAGAGGAATGATTGGTCAGCACGCGGGATGAACTCACAAAGGAGTTTTTATCGTGCAAGCGATCAGCAAAACGTTCCAGTTCGGCAAGCATGAAGTCACCATCGAAACCGGCAAGGTTGCCCGTCAGGCGACCGGTGCCGTCATGGTCACCATGGCCGGTGTTCAGGTGCTGTGTACCGTTGTTGGTGCCCGTGAAGCCAAAGAAGGCCAGGACTTCTTCCCGCTGTCTGTTCACTACCAGGAAAAGTACTACGCCGTTGGCCGTATCCCGGGTGGCTTCTTCAAGCGTGAAGCACGTCCTTCAGAGAAGGAAACCCTGACTTCACGTCTGATCGACCGTCCGATCCGTCCGCTGTTCCCGAAAGGCTTCATGAACGAAGTGCAGGTGATCTGTACCGTCATGTCCGCCGACAAGGTGAATGATCCGGATATCGCTGCCATGATCGGTACCTCTGCGGCGCTGGCCATCTCCGGTATTCCGTTCATGGGCCCTATCGGTGGTGCACGTGTCGGCTTCACCGAAGACCAGGGTTACATCCTCAACCCGACCTATGAAGAGCTGGCCAAGTCCGAGCTGGACATGGTCGTGGCCGGTACCAGCGATGCTGTGCTGATGGTAGAGTCTGAAGCTCAGGAACTAACCGAAGACGAAATGCTGGGCGCCGTACTGTTCGCGCACCAGGAGATGCAGGTGGCGATCAATGCCATCAACGAACTGGTTGCCGAAGCCAGCAAGCCGAAGTGGGACTGGCAGCCTGCCGCCAAGAACGAAGCCCTGATTGCTCAGGTGCGTGAGCTGGTTGGTGAGGGCATCGCCGCCGCTTATCAGGTAGCTGACAAGATGCAGCGTCAGGGTGCTCTGGCAGAGCTGCGCAGCAAGGCTGTTGAGGCCCTGTCCGGCAAGGAAGAAGGTCAGCCCTCCGACAAGGAAGTGGCCGGCATCTTCAACTCGCTGGAAAAAGAGATTGTGCGTAACCGCATCATCGATGGCCAGCCGCGTATCGACGGCCGTGACAACAAGACCGTGCGTGCCATCGACGTCGAGATCGATATTCTGAAGGGCGTACACGGTTCAGCGCTGTTCACCCGTGGTGAAACGCAGGCGATTGCCACCTGTACCCTGGGTACCAGCCGCGACCAGCAGATCATCGATGCTCTGGAAGGCGAGCGCAAGGACCCGTTCATGCTGCACTACAACTTCCCGCCGTACTCCGTCGGTGAAGCAGGCCGTATGGGCGCCACTGGCCGTCGTGAGATCGGTCACGGCCGTCTGGCACGTCGCGGTGTTGCTGCGGTACTGCCGACCCAGGAAGAGTTCCCGTACACCATCCGTATCGTGTCCGAGATCACCGAATCCAACGGCTCCAGCTCCATGGCATCCGTCTGTGGTGCCTCCCTGTCCATGATGGACGCGGGTGTACCGCTGAAAGCGCCGGTGGCCGGTATCGCCATGGGCCTGGTAAAGGAAAACGACCGCTTTGCTGTACTGACCGATATCCTGGGTGACGAAGACCACCTGGGTGACATGGACTTCAAGGTTGCCGGTACCGAAGCAGGCGTGACCGCGCTGCAGATGGATATCAAGATCACCGGTATCACCGAAGAGATCATGGAAATCGCGCTGGAGCAGGCTCACGAAGCGCGCAAGCACATCCTCAAAGAGATGGCCAAGGTCATCGGCTACGCGCGTCCTGAACTGCCGGACAATGCACCGGCCATGCAGCTGATCAAGATCAACCCGGAGAAAATCCGTGACCTGATCGGCAAGGGCGGCGCGACCATCCGTGCGCTGACCGAAGAAACCGGCGCCATGATCGACATCGAAGATGACGGTACCGTCCGCATCTACGCTGACGACAAGGCCAAGGGCAAGGCTGCGCTGGATCGAGTAAATGCGATCACGGCTGAAGCCGAGATTGGCAAGATCTACGAAGGCAAGGTTGTGCGTATCGAAGAGTTCGGTGCGTTCGTTAACATCCTGCCGGGCAAGGACGGTCTGGTCCACATCTCCCAGATCGCCAAAGAGCGCGTCAACAAGGTGACCGACTTCATCAACATGGACGATGTGGTGAAAGTGAAGGTGCTGGACGTAGACGTTCGCGGCCGTATCAAACTGTCAATGAAGGACATGGAAGCGGACGACGCCGTTTCCTGATCCCGCTGATCACTGTGCCGTAACACCCAGCCCCTGCCGGTCCGCCGCCAGGGGCTGTTTTATGTTCAGGATGAACGGTATGCCGCGGGCGCATGGGTGCGCAGGAGCGGCGCTTAGTGGAAGTCAGGCCGGCTTGTCGTCGGCCTTCATCACGCAGTAGATGCGATAGGCGTAGATAGTCGGCAGGACGCCGAGGAACTGAATGACCAGAGATACCAGCATCATCGCGCCCTGCTGTCCCTGCAGCATCTGCCCGATGAGGGTTTCTGCCAGCAGCAACACACCGAAAATCAGTGCCAGTCCCTGCAGTAGAGGCCAGAAGAAATCACTGGTTTTGTTCCAGCTGGCTTTAATGGCGTCTACCGGCCCCATCCCTTCCATCACACAGTAAAACTCGGCAAAGGCCAAACGAACGCCGATATAGATGCCCGGTATGATCAGCAGCACCAGGCCGAACGAGATCGCCAGTACTGAGAGAATATAGGTGACCAACAGACGCCCCCAGCAGGCCAGACTCAGGCCCAGCGCGCGGCCTGCCGCCAGTGGTGTGCCCTGCAGGACCGACTGCAGGTAGAGCAGGGTGGCGCCCCAGTAGATCGGCATCAGTGTCAGGTCCAGTGCCGAGCTGATGAACAGGTTGCGCTG
>ERZ1673961.446-NODE-446-length-17095-cov-30.645188_pt1 | contig 17095 bp, 10 predicted proteins | sample MGYA00580189_ERZ1673961 | MGnify/ENA primary metagenome ERZ1673961 (study PRJEB41334, sample SAMN05608105) | rock metagenome | biome: terrestrial subsurface; feature: shale formation; material: shale | place: USA: Pennsylvania ... | reverse complement strand
TATAAACCTTGTTGTTAGTTGATGCTTTTCATTGAAAAGATGACTCACAATGATGGCTAAAAAGAACGACGCCGGTTGAGGCTCTCCTCCGAACACGGCAGAGATTACGATAAAAAAGAGAAAGCCTAATACAAGGGTCATCAAACTATCCAAAAATGCACTCACATAATCCCTCCTTTTCTACGACTATAGTCAAAAATACGTAAATCACATGCAATTATGTCATGCCTTACACTTCATTCGTGGTTTTTACTAGCGTGAATGGAGCGCTTAATGTTCATTATAATTCAATACACAACAATACTTTTTTATCATTTGACGTTTTTTTTGAGGGGTTGAAATTCTTGACGTGTCATTTCTCCCCATTGCTTATTTTTTCTGCGATATCCTAAAAATGCAGTAAATCTCCACCATGCATTAAGTTGCCTATAACCAAAATTCTCTAATACACTGTATAACATTAACAAAAAGTACTCACTTAACTTTGTGTATTTTGAGAAATTATACTCATCAAGAAGTATCGCACTCATCGATAAAAAGATGCCATATAAAATAGAAACACTTAGAAAAACGAGGAAAAACTCTAAACTGACTAGACCTAACCAAAAAGATATAAAGAAAGAAATATAACCAATAATTTCAATTGGTGCACCAATCATTTCAACAAATAAATAATAAGGCATCGCTAACAAACCTACTACCCCATATCTGGGATTAAACAACATTTTCTTATGATTTAAGACGGAATCCATTAAGCCTTTATGCCACCTCTTTCTTTGACTTTTAAGGATTTGCAGCTTTTCTGGCACTTGTGTCCAACATACAGGATCGGGAACAAAAACAATTTTATAACGCCTTTTATTCCTCCGCATTTGCTCATGTATTTTCACGACAAGCTCCATGTCTTCTCCAATAGTATTCTCAGTGTAACCTCCCGCATCAATAACAACACTTTTTCTAAATACACCAAATGCACCTGAGATAATCATCAATGCATTGATACTCCCCCAACCTAGTCGACCAAATAAAAACGCACGTAAATATTCCACCGTTTGAAAACGCGCCAGATTCTTTTTAGGCAACCTTGCTGTTTCGATAAAACCTTTGTCAACGACCGAGTCATTGACCGGACGTACAACTCCTCCTGATACAATAACCGTAGGATCTTCGACAAACGGTCGAATAACCTTTGTAAGCGAATCACGTTCTATAATGGAGTCAGCATCAATTGCGGTAATAATCGGATAATTAGCTATATTTACACCTGCATTTAACGCATCTGCCTTACCTCCGTTTTCTTTATCAACAACAAGCATATTTTTGTAGCGTGAGGATAAATAAATACCTTTGATTTCTTTTGTATCAATTTTCTTTCGATAAGGCATCTCAATTTTTTTCATGTCAAATTGATCAATTATTTTTTCAATCGTTTGATCTTTTGATCCATCATTAATAATTACTAATTCAAACTCTCCGTACTCAAGGCTAAGCAAGGCCTGAATATTATCTATAATTGTCTTTTCTTCATTATAGCATGGCACAATAATTGATAATGGTGGTGTATAATTAGAGGCAATCATCCCCTCATAAGACCAATATTTATTCTTTTGCCGATCAATATATAATGAGCGAATCGATACTAAAAACAGAATAAAATAAATCGTATTAATTAGTAGCACATAATATAAAATGAACCAGTTAAATTTATTAATAAATATAGTCATATATTCAATAAACGTGCTCATCCTATTCACCCCCCATATAATCATCTTACCTCTATAACAATATGTCTCTTTGTAAAACAGCGTGAGCTGTATCTCGCGCGAACGCATCTTCTGAATTTAAAAGGTCCATTAATACTAGTTTTCCCTTTTCACCTTGAGCTAATAAGGCATTTGAGGCATTATGGCGTACGTACCAATTTGAATCACTCATCAAGTTGGTTAGAATATCTATCGCTGAGTCTCGTTTAACTTTCATTAAGAATTTTGCCAAAAAAGCTCTTACTTCCCATTCCGGATCTGTTTGCAATAGATACATACCTTGAAGATATGACTCATCTCCTATATCACCAATTGAATAACTTGCTTTTAAAGCGGCAATTCTAAATTCTTTTTCGGGTTGCGTTAACATATGTTTAATCCAATGAATACTTTTTATGTAATTTCTCTTGCCTAACTCCTCTAAAGCAATCATCTTCAAAAAACCATTCCCCTCCATCATAGCTTCGTCCAATATAGCTTCAATATCAGCTTCAACCAAGTCAATGAGTGTCAGAACATTTTGTTTAGTCATCTTTTCACGTTTCGTGACTACCTGAAGTATATCTTTTATATATTGGTCATTTGAAACAACTATAATGCTTCTTGCCGTCACAAATAGAAGCTCATAATCTGATGTTTTTAGTTGTTTTAACAATACTGGAAGCATGTCATTTAATTCGTATTCCCCTACAAGAAACGTACCAATTTTATTCTTCCATACACTTTTACTCCTTAAGTAACGATTAATTCTTACTGCAATAAAACTTTTATCGATATGATCTAATAGTCTTTTTTTGGCATCTCCTGAAAGGACGGTATTGTAATGTAGCACAAGTTCATGAAGCACTTTCTTTTCCATATGTGTTTTAGGTTTTATGGTCATCGATTGATCTGTTTCCATTATAAGATGTAAAAATAATTCATCATATTTATTCTTGATTTTAACTTTTCGCTTCTTCACAACATTTTTAGCTACCTTCTTTATTAAAAGAAAAGAAAAAATAAGGAGATCAATGATAACTATACTAATTAACGCTAAGAGTACATATCGCATAAACATTACAATCCATCCTTTTTTTACGTCGTCATTATTTTTTTGATTTTATGTTCTAATACACTTAGTGAGAAAGGCTTCTCCAAAAAGTCATCTGCCCCAAGTTGCAATGCTTCTAACTTAATAGATTCATTGTGATTTCCCGAAAGAATAATTACCTTCTGGTCATCATTAAATCTTCGGTTCTTAATCTGTTTAAGCACTTCAATTCCCGTCACTTTAGGCAACATTATGTCAAGTAAAATGAGATCATATCGTGATTCAGCAATTTTATCAATGGCTTCTTGACCATCACTCGCATGGTCTATGGTGTAACCTAAATAACCAAGTCTTGTCTCGATGATTCTTCTTAACAATGGCTCATCATCTACAACTAGAATCTTGTCTTTTATAATTGACGCATTGCTTTCTCTAACGACCGTTTGATTTTTACCATTCTCTTTCGCCATATACAATGCTTTATCTGCTTTTTGAAGTAGTGTTGTTTTTGTTTCTGATTTATCATTAAATTCAGCGATTCCAGCACTGAAAGAAAGTATCACTTGATCGTTTTGCGCCGTTATAAATGGCTTTGACTGAATATCAGCTCTAATTTCTTCAATAATTTCCTTTGCTTCTTCTGCCTTTACATTTCGAAAAATGACTAAAAATTCATCACCACCAAATCGATAGATGTCTCCTTTCTCATTCAAATAGTCTTGGAGAGTATGTGTAAACTCAGTTAACATCTTATCGCCAAAAAGATGGCCGTAAGTATCATTAATGGCTTTAAAATAATCTAAATCTAAAAAGGCAACTGAAAAAATCGTGCCTTCTCTTATATACCTAGTCGTCTCCTGTTCAAATTGTTGCGAGAAATATTTTCTCGTATAGGCTCCAGTTAGGTCATCCACGTGGAACGATGCATTTCTAGATTTCGTTTTCTTCAATGCTCCTTTAATTTGTGCTAATAGCTCATCTATATCAACTGGCTTTTTTAAAATATTCGTCGCACCCAGCCTCAGTGCTTGATTTCTTATATGAGGTGTACTAGCACCTGTTAAAAATACAATGGGCAACTCTTTATTAATTTCTATTAAGTCATTAAACATATCAAATCCTGATTTTTCTGGCATAACTATATCAATAATGGCTAAATCAATGCTTTCTTTTTTAATAAAATCAACGACATCGTTAGGGTTACTTGAAATATAGACTTGAAAGCCCTCATTTTTCAAAACACTTTCTAAATAATTAAGCATCTGAACATCATCATCTACAACCATAATCTTACCTAGGAATGTTTCTTGAGATTCTCTCATTTGAGAAGACTCTATTGAAGCATGCGCATTTAGAACGCCTTCCTCTAAATGCCGATCAATTAAACGAAACATCTCACTTGTGTTCAAAATCAATTGCAAAATAGCACCTTCATCAGCTTGGCCATTGCTTAATTGATTAACCAATAAATCTTCATTATTTGCTGCCATTTTTGCTATGGCCGAAAGCTCTATCGTTCCCGCTGTACCTTTCACGCTATGATAGAATGTGTGTAATTCATCATATAACTTTTGGTCTCTATTCGCGCAAAATAAAATTAATTGTTTTGAAATATGTCCCATAAGCTTATTTTTTTCAACTAAGAAGTCTTGTTGAGCTTTTAATATCAATTCACTCATCCTACTTTTATTCATAAAACACCCCTCCTACTTAGACTCAGATAACTAATGAATATATATGAGTCTATGAATAAATTATAAAAACGCTATCTTTTTCTGATTCCATCCTAGTAATTTAACAAGAAAAACGACTAGACACTTATCTACTCATCCTTATCGCCTTGAAGTAAATCTAATAACACATCCGCTAAGACATTTGGTGAATAAGGCTTCAATAGGTAATCAAATACCTGTTGACTTTCGTAAATTTCTGATGACTTATCTACAGCCGAAGAGACGATCAAAGGAATACCCGCTGTCTGTTGGTTTGCTTTGAGTTCTTTGATTAAATCCCATCCACTCACATCATCTGTTAGAACCAAATCTATAACTATAGCTAAAACATCTATTTCCTCTGCTAATTTTATAACATTTTTACCACTTGGGTCATGAATGACGCTAAAGCCCGTTAATTTTAATGTTTCAGATAACAGCATGGCAAAGCTAATATCATCTTCAATAATTATGATTGTCCCTTTGGTTAGATTATTAGTGTCTAAAGGTTCCAGTTCCACATCTGTTACTGGCTCAATATTACTTAAGTCTGCTAATGGGAGAGAAAAATTCACTGTTGTGCCCACTTGCTCTTCCGATTCAATCCATATAGCGCCATTATGAGCCTCTACAATACTCTTACTGATTGCTAAACCTAAACCTGTCCCGCCTATTTTTTTACTAGCACTATTATCGATACGTTTAAACTTAGTAAACATGTTTGGCAGTTCTGATGATGGAATACCTATCCCCTCATCTTTGATGCTAACTTTAACCGTATCTTTGTCATTCGTTATTTTTATAGCCACATTTCCTCCGTCTGGAGAAAATTTCAGGGCATTACTAATAAGATTAGTTAGTAATTGGATTAAACGATCTTCATCTGCCAAGATTTTTGTATGAACAGCTTGATCTTCAAAATAAATCGGGTGACGTTTATCGTGGTTAAACGTCTCAATCACTCCCATAATCAACTCACTAAGGTGCAACTTTTCCATCTTATAGTCCTGCTTACCTGATTCCATTCTTTGCACATCTAAAAAATCATTAATTAAAGTTGTTAATCGCTTCGCTTCTTTAAATATTGTTTCTAAATATCGCTTTTGTTTATCAGGTGACAACTGTTTCACTAATAGCATTTCAGTAAATCCTAACACACTTGATAACGGTGTACGTAGCTCATGACTAACAGTACTCACCAATTCTGACTTCATTGCGTCAACTTCATATTCTTTCGTTATGTCTCGGTAAACAAAAAGCGTCCCTTTCTTTGTTTCGTTTAAAAATACTGGTGAGCTATATATCTTAATATGTCTTTGCTGCTCACCAACGAGTTGACAATGCTTTTCCAGCACATCCATATTATCAGGTGATATGCTCTTTTCAAGAAAAACATTCATATTTTTAGCATCTTTAAATTGTATTGAAATATCACTTAACCACTGTTTACGCGCACGTTTGTCTTTAAATGATTGAGAAAACAATTCAACAAACTTATGGTTTGTTTGCAATAATTCTCCTTTCAAGGAAACTAATTGCAACCCTTCATCGATATTTTGAATAATACTTTCATTTAAACTCCGTTCGCGTTGAACCTCTTCATATATATCAATTCTACTCAAGGCGATATTCAACTGACTTATAAGTACGTGTATTTTTTCTATTTCATCCTCACTAAAAGGTTGACCAATTCTTGTGGTTGCAAATACTAAGTCAACATGCTCTGCTTCATTTAAAACGCCAGTGTATAGGTCATAACTATAGACCATTCCCTCCGCGACACCTATTTCTTTTTCATTCGCTAGTCGTTTTATCACATAATAAGGACTTTCACTTAAGCGACTTAATACTTCTTCAAGCATATCATCTGAAAGCAATGATGTTATTTTCTCTTTTGATAAATGCTTATGAACATATTGTTTTCTTTGTGGACTAAACAAAATACCTTTATCAAAATCAAACACATAATTTAAATAATCAAAGACATGATGTAAGAATTGTTCTCGGTCCACAGTAACCGTTAATTCTTTATTTAAGTTACTGTAAACCTCCGTTTTTTCTTTCGCATCTTGCGCTTCTTCTAATAGCTTTTGTAACATTACCTCATTTTGCTTATTTTCAGTAATATCCACACCAATCAGAATATAGCGATATACTCTACCTGCATCATTTAAAAACGGGACAATCGTCGCGTTAATCCAATAACTTTCTCCATCTTTCGCTATATTCTTTAATTTCCCTGTCCAAATTTTGCCCTTAGAAATAGTGTCCCACATACGTTTGTAGAAACCTTCATCATGATTTCCACTTTTTAACACGCGCGTTGTGTTACCAATCAATTCTGATTCCTTAAACTTTGATACCTTACAAAACATCTCATTAACACTTATAATCATACCCTTAATGTTTGTGATGCACACTAAAGCTGATTGATTAAGCGCTTTATTAATATGTTCTATATCCGTTATATAGGCTTGTAATTGCTCTTGATTACTTTTAAGTTCATCTTGTTGCGAAAGTAATTCTTCATTTTGCGCTAACAACTCTTCTTCTTTCTCTTGAATCTTTACAGCCATCTTATTAAACGAGTGTTTGAGTAGATTAAGCTCATCTAGTTGATAATGGTGCTCTAACATTAGGTTTTTCCCTTCAGAAAAATCATCTGTTGCTTTAATGAACAACTCTAGAGGCCTTACAATCTCTTTCAACAACCTGTTAACCATTAAAATAATAAGCGCGAAGCTCACTATTCCAAGTATAATAAACCCAATAGTAAACTGATTAATAAGTTTACTTGTCTGCTCATAAATGACGTCTCTATTCTCAGTGCTTTCTGCATTAAACTGTCGCGTATATTCTAAAAATCGGTTAATGTCTGTATTTGCTCCACTATTTGCGAGCGCCCTTAACGATGCATAGTCATCATTATTTACATGCTCTATCGCTAACGGTAATATATTATTCGTGTAATTGCTATAAAACTCTGATAAGATTGTGTTTAAATCTTCTTCCTCCGCGGTTAAGTTTAATGAAGAAAAATAAGCTATACTGTCATCTAATTGTGCTAAGTTATCATACAGAAGATTAAGTTCTGTCTCGCTTTGAAAGGCATAAAAACCTCTCGCTCGAAATAACACTGCCGTTAAATCTTTGTCTAACTGATTGATAGCATTATATTTGATTGTATTTTCTTCATACGCGTTGTTAATGTTTGCTTGAGATCTTATTAAAGTGAATGTAGCAACTGTTACAATTGTAACGATAATTGCTAACAAAGATAACGTTATGACATAAAATTTGCGCTTTATTTTTATTGTCTTATCAGTCTGTTTCATGAATGAACTCCTCTACTACACTGCAAAGTTCCATTGGACTAAAAGGCTTTTTCATGAAATAAGTCACTCCTGCTTTCTGAGCTTGAAATTGATCCTTTTCCTGCGCCTTAGCCGTCAACATTATGACGGCTGTTGTATTTAACCTATCTTTATCTACTTTTTCTAAAAACTCAATCCCCGTCATTCCTGGCATCATATAATCTAATACAATCACATCATACACATGTTGATTCACTAGCTCTAAAGCATCTTTCCCATTATCTGCTTCATCAATCGAGCAATCTAAATCTTCTAAGCTATCAACAATTAACATTCTTAAAACAGCTTCGTCATCTACAACTAGTAGTCTGTTCATAATTAACACTCCCCATTTATCAACGTCTTAAATATTCTTGAATAATATCATAAGATTTTTTTAATCTTTCTTCAAAATCAGGTTGTTCCCACGGCTCCCATTCATACGAAACAAAAGTACTAACATTTCCTAATGCTTCAGGTAACTGATCGACAACAACTTGATTTTTACTTACCGTTATATTAATGTCAATGTCTGCTATCGTTGTTGAAGCATCAAGTCCACCTTCCCATAAATCACCTGTAATTTCTTTTAGGCTAGGATCTTTAACGTTTAATAATAACCACGGCAACCGAATTTCAAAAACACCTGCTTCTGGTATCATCATATAGTCTGACAACGAGTGATAATCTTCGCTTTCTGGATTCCCATTCCCTTTAAGTAACTGACCCGTTTCATAAAACTCAAAGGGTAATTCTTCGCCGGTTGAAGGTATTGTCATCGGCCTATTCAAAGCGAAATTAACCTTGTTAAAGTGGCCATTATTGTTTGATAGCGTCTCATTTTGTTCCATTAAACCTAACTCATAGCCATATTCGTAGTAGAAGGGATCGTAATAATCATCAATCCACACCCGACTTTCTTCGGATGAAGCTACTTCAACGACAAAATCAACGCCTTGATCATAGAAGGTGTCTTGTAAGAAAGGAACTGTATCATTCCCTTGATTGTCAATTGTATTTAGTAAAATATATAAGTCTGTATTGCTATCCCAAAGCTCCGGATCAAATTCAATCATGACATAGATAAAAGCTTCGTCATAAGACGTAGAAACTGATTGAACAACGCCTGTTTCTTTCGAGGCTACGCGTTCGTGTTCTAACCATTTTTCTATGTTCCCATCGATTGGCTTTTTATGTGTCTCAAAACTCAGCAAGCCAAATCGCTGTTCATTAGTTTGGACATTTGACCAATACGGGCGACGATCAGGATTATCTAGTTGCATCGTATTCCATGTGCGCTTAAACCACTCATCTTGCCATGTGAACATTAATCCACCTAGAGCACCTTCTGCCATTATGTCTTCGAACAATTGAACAACAATCTCTCCTTGTCTCTTTTCTGAATGAAACCCTTGGTTTAGTCCAAATGGATTCGTATGTGTCATACCTCTAGAAGCAGGCACACCGAATTCCGCAATTAATACAGGCATCTCATGGGCGCGAATCAAATCATTTAAATAACCCGCGTAAATATTTGGTTGGCCGCGATGATCAATATATTCGATATAATCCGGCTCATAATTCAGAAAATCCGGGTAATATGGGTAGACATGATAACTTGCAAAATAACCTGTTTTCAACGCTTGTTTTGGATGAATATGATTCGGATTTATTGAGACCAAATCTTCCTCCAAAGAAGGCTCAGCTGGATGTGTCAATAAATCTGTCGTTGGCCAATTAGTAAAACTAATTGGTTGCATTACTTCATAGCGTTCAACTTGGTACTTTATTAACGTTTCCATTCTAGCAGCTAGCCATTTTTCGAATGCATTGGCATTATCCGTTACAAAAAACTCTCCGTTAAACTCTTCTAAAAGCTCATGTAGATTATTCGTTTCATCAACCATAAGCGGATACCATTCAATCCCTAAAACCCAGCCAATCATATAAGGCGAAATATCATAGGCATACTCACCAGACGCGTGACCGACTTTTTCTGGAAGCGTTATATTTCCATGAATAACATCTACAACATCTTTCATTTCTTGTTCGAAGGCTTCGATGTGTTCTGGAAGAAAAGCATCTAATGTGTCTTCTAAGCCTTCTTCTTCAATCCACACACCGTGCATGAGATAGATAGGGTAATCAGCCTTTTGATTATGCAGCCATAACGCTTGATAAAATGCCGGTGGATGAATAGTGTAAACCCTTATGACATTAGCTCCAAGCTCCGAAATTTGCTCAATCCACCGTGTGTACTGTTCAAAAGTAATCGCCGCTTCACCAGGCCAATAGCCGGGGGCTGCCATACCCATATTGATTCCCTTTACATCGATTTTTTCCCACTGTCCATTCCGATATACCTCAAAATGCTCTCCGCTAATCCGACTACTATAAGCGATCTCCTCATCATCATATATACTCTCATTAAGCGTACTTTCTTTAAAATTCTCATCGACACGTTCCTTCGTTTCATTCAATATTGTTTCTAACATAGGCAAATAAGCACGGTAATAAAATTCTTGCTTGCCATTTAACTGTAACTGACTTCTTACCTTATTTATCTGATCTAACCAATTGAACTGATAATAACTCGGCGTTTGAGCAACATCTGCATAATCTCCTGCAAAATAGTAGAGAGATGATTGATTTTGTTTATGCATCGTCACGGCAGGAATGGTGTTGCTGATATTGTAATCAACTAGCCTTGCTTCTCCTTGTTCAGTTAAGCCAAGTGTATAGGTTGCTAACGTATCGGCATCCGTTGTTTCAATCACGTCAAACCAATAGCCATAATCTGCATTTAAACCATCTCTAAACTTGTCCTCCCCTAAATCTGTGTACTTAAACTCAACACCTGCACCTTCAAAATCTGTTCCTTCTTCTAAAACAATGATATAATCATCGGATCTAACAAATACAAGGCCCGCTCCATCAAAATCCCATGACTGCTTTGTCTGTTCTTCATAATTATCTATCATCCATGTCGGTAACTCATTATTCACCTTCGTATCTAAATTATCAAAGTATCGACCTATCCAACCATCCCAATGAATCCCCATTAGTGATGTAAATCGACGCCTAACTGCATTTTCAGTCGGACTAGCAAAGGCATTAAATTCAGCAATCAAGGTTTTATTTTGCGTTAATACTGCCCTTTCTAACTTTTCTACATCTGATTCAGATAACCCCCCAAAAATAAGCTCCGATCGCTCTCCTGTTAGATTGGCATCGGCCAAATCGCTTTCATATACACCATATGTGTCAGCCAAATAGATAAGCTCTGCTTCTAGCACTCGATCATCGATAGATTCCATTTGATGCGCACCATTTCTTTTCGGATAAAACCCTAAATAATCTTCAGCCAATTGATATTCACTATCATCTTCTTTTACATATTTAAAATGATTAAGCCCCCACACAATACCCTTATGTTCGCGATAATTAAAATCCGGAATTGTATAATCTATAATAAGTACCTCTAAAGGCGTTGATGTTTTCATTTGCCATGAAATAAAAGGAAGTAAAGCAAGTGCCAGCGCCAAAAAAATCAGTATGTATAGTACTTTTTTCATCATATTACACCTTCTTGTCATTTAATAATGTGTTTACTGTGTATTACCCTGTTTAACGGTAACCTAAAACTGGGTAGTTACTTAATAACATCTTTCAATATAAATGCTTAAATAGTGATTAACGTAAGCTTGATTTATCGCTTTAGGGCGAGAAGACCCCTTCCTCAAACATTCGTGAGAATGTTAGGTGGGGGTAGTTCAATATAATTATCAAGAACTACAAGTTATGCATTCACGCGCTTAGATTAATCTTTAACTAGGTAAACTATAACATAAGTTACCTTTCATGATATATCCAATTACAAATCCGTTTAATAGCGAGGTGCTCTTTAGTATGACTCACTTAAGCTCCAGCAAGGTTTTTTCTCTATATCTTTTTATTTTCTTGATTGGAATCATTATATTAATATTTAGCGATTTAAGATTGTTTTCAAACGTTAGAAACCTCATGGTTAAAAACGAGCGCGATTATATCGAAATTGAAGAAATAAATTTCAAATCTGACACCCATCTAAGCAATCTTCCGTTAGATTTTAATGTACAGATAGAGCATTCTATCAACAAAAACATGACCCCTTTTTATATCGGGGCCAGCTTTCAAGACCCTTTAGGTAATTGGATTGATCTTCCTGTTGTTGATTTTCTTCCGTCAAAAAAGAATGAAGAGATTATAACAATGTCAACACATTTGACAGAGCTTAGTGAAGAGATGTTGATTACCGGCGCTTATAAAGTAGTTGTGTCTATTTGGGATACCTGCCCAACTGAGGAAAATGCCACGCGTTTATCTACCTTATCTATTGATAACGCTTTACGCATATATAACTTTGAAGATAATTTTGATATGATTGATGATAATATTTGGTTTAGCCGTGAAGGTAAATTGGGAAGATCTAATCTTGATCCGAAGCGCGTAACCACCTCAGAAGGCAGATTAAAAATTATGATACCTAGAGGTTCGGTTAATGGGGGTGAGCTTCAAACAATAGACCTTGTTCATTACGGCTCATATGAAATAAAAATGAAAATACCGAACGCACCATCCTCTATCACAGGATTTTTCTTATATAAAGCACCTGACTTTCACCATGAAATTGATATTGAAATATATAACCAGAAAGATGCGACGGCACTTTTCACGTCTTACTACTCTGGCGGCGCTTATCATGAAGATAAAACTTCCTTAACCTTTGATCCAACTGAAGATTTCTATAACTATCGCATCGACTATTATCCGAACAGCGTTTCCTACTATATAGATAATCAATTAATGCAAACATGGACAGAAGGATTTTCAACTGAACCGATGTATTTAATGATAAATACTTGGTTCCCTAGTTGGCTCGAAGGACTTCCTCCATTTGAAAATCAATGGCTAGAAGTTGACTGGATTAGATACTAAGGAATGTTGTTAACGTGATTAGAATGAGCTACCGGACATAATCATTGTTTCTGTGCCAAAAAAATCAATAAAAACCACCAGTTTAAACTAAAATCGACCTTAAAGAATCGACACTAAAGCTCTACTGAACTCCCGGCATAGCTAGGTGTTTTCAAGAATCCTAAAAAAGAACCGTCTAACATTGATGATCGTTAGACGTCTGAGATAGGGTAGGGTGTTTATACTCAAAAGTAATACTTACTGTAAGCAGTAATGTGTGTAGCTTACTTTTCGTTTTTTAACGCCGCAACTTGGGCCAATACAGAAGATGTTAGTGCATCAGCGGGTGTTAAGTTGCTGACGGTTTCAAGCGTTTTTTCATAACCTTCTGCTTCAACCATGGTTTGAAGTTTCACCGCTTCGTCGTCTTCCTTAAAGTCATACAGTAGCGCCGCTGCGATGGCTTTCGCTAAATGCGTGGGCTCTTCATTAACGATCTCATAGTATAGACGCGCTGGACGAACAAGGCGATCATTTTCGCCTAATTTACGTAACGGACCACGTGCTACTCGCGTCACTTCATCTGACAGATAAGGATTCAAGTATGACTATTTTTCACTTATATCATAGAGGAATAATGATCGCTTTCAATAGACACTGGCACACTAAAAAAGTTGATGGGAGGTGTTATCCTTCCTTCAACTTTTTTCATTTGTGCATACCAACCTGCATTCCCGGAATGTATAACGAGGCAGCCCGTAAATGCCGATACAATAACATTCTTCCCTCGTTATACAAAATAATATGTAACGAGTGATTATATGTCTAAACCCTTCTATGATCACATTCCTCGTTATAAAACAGTGTTTTTTCCGGGAATCCAGGATACCAAAGGTTCTATTTCGTCTGCTTTTTTAACACTTATATTTTGTTCGAATCAGCACTATATTTAACCAAATGCTGACAGGTATGAGCACTAACATCACCGGTATCGACGTATCTGTATAGCCGAAAGTATGCACTTCCCTATTAATTATCGGTAAAACACCTAGATATAGACCTATGATGACAATATAAACAAGCACAACAGAGAGAAACGTTAACCGCGAACCTCTCTTTTTGCACATGAATCCAACGACTAACGCCAAAACAAACGAGAAAAATAAAACAACAAAGGCCACTATCACGCCTCCTTTCGATAGCAATATCACTACAACGACGGTTTAATTATCAACTTCAAAGATGCGATCGGTCATTTTCCATGCATCATCCATCCATGAAAATTCAACCGTTAAAATATATGGGCCGCGCAACTCATTTTCATTTTGTTGACTCACGTGATAGGTATCTTCATCTACTTGATTAATTGACACAGGTAAGTCGCTTAGAAGTTTAGCTGGTCCATCTTTCGGCACAACATAGAGTAAACCTTCTTCTTCTCGGTAATAGTCATCTACATGTTGTTTTACTAAATCTCGACTCGCGATCGCTAATGTTGCTTCAATTAATGCTGCTTTACTTTGGTACGCTTTAATCTCATTCGTCTTACCTACTGTTTCTGGTGTAAAGAGTTGATCGAAAAAAGCCGCTTCAATCTCTAAAGCACGTGTTTCGGTCAATGGTTCTTTAACCGCTTCTCGTGGTTGCTCTTCTTTTTCAGTTGGTGTATCACCCAGACTTTTTTCATGTTCTTCTACTACTTGTTCTTGACTGCTAGTACAACCTGACATCACAACTAAGGCAACTAAAAGCTTTACAACACTTAATCGTTTCAACAATAGCACATGACCCCTCCTATTCGTTTATTCACTATACATTAAATTTTCCCGGAGATCATTGTCTTAAAACAGATAGGTCCGTTTTAGTTTCAACTATATAATTAACCTTTTAACTAAACTGATCTATTGATTGCTCTAGTTGTAACGTCACATTTATACTAAAACAGCCTCTTACAGATACGGTATCTGTAAGAGGCTATTTATATCAATCTTCATTATAAAACAACACTAACGACTCACGTCAGAAATAACTTATTCTACTGTAACTGACTTCGCCAAGTTTCTTGGCTTATCAACGTCACAACCACGTTGTACAGCAGCATAGTAAGCGAGGAGTTGCATTGGTACGACACTTACAAGTGGCGTTAACAACGGATGAACGTGTGGGAGTACAACACGGTCTTCATCTTTTTCTAAGCCTTCCATACTTACCGTACACGTGTTAGCGCCACGGGCAGCTACTTCTTGTACGTTACCACGGATCGATAAGTTAACATTCTCTTGTGTCGCAATCGCAATGACAGGGGTACCTTCTTCAATCAAAGCAATCGTGCCGTGCTTTAATTCTCCACCAGCAAAGCCTTCTACTTGAATATAAGAGATTTCTTTAAGTTTAAGTGACGCTTCTTGTACGACATAGTAATCGACACCGCGACCAATGTAGAACGCATTGCGTGTATCTTTAAATAAGTCAAGTGCCATTTGTTCAAACACGTCTTTTTTATCCGTCAATGTTTCCATCGCATTAGCGACAATCGCTAATTCTTGAAGCGGATCAAAGGTCAGTGTCTTACCTTTTGCTTTTGCTGTGTCAACCGCTAGGATTGTAAGGACAGCAATTTGGGCTGTATAAGCTTTTGTTGAAGCAACCGCAATTTCTGGTCCAGCATAAAGCGGTAATGTGTAGTCCGCTTCACGAGAAAGGGTAGAACCTGGTACGTTTGTAACTGTGATTGATGGATGACCCATCGCTTGTGTTTGAACAAGCACCGAGCGCGAATCCGCTGTCTCACCACTTTGAGAAATAAAGATAAACAATGGTTTTTCAGACAGAAGTGGCATGTTATATGAAAATTCACTCGCAATATGGACTTCAACAGGAATACCTGCGACATTTTCAATAATTTGCTTTCCAACTAAACCAGCGTTATAACTTGTACCTGCTGCGATAATGTAAATACGATCAGCTTTCGCCATTTCATCTCTGACAGCTTGTTCTACTTTAATATTGTTTGATTCATCTTGATATTGTTGGATGATTTTACGCATAACAAATGGTTGCTCATCAATTTCTTTCATCATGAAGTAATCGTACGTGCCTTTTTCGGTATCAGCTGCATCAGTTTCAACGATGAAAGGTTCTCTTTCAACAGCTGTCCCGTCAAGCTTTTGAATGCGCACTTGTTCTTTTTCCACTAACACAATTTCACCATCTTCAATTTCAAGATAAGTGTTTGTCTGTTTTAATGTCGCGATCGCATCACTTGCGACTAAATTAAAGTCATCCCCTAGACCAACAAGAAGTGGACTCTTATTTTTTGATACATAAATAAGCTCTGGATTTTCTTTATCTAGTAAGCCAATCGCGTAAGAACCTTTTAACATACTCATAACATCTGTAAAAGCTGTTAACACATCATTTGTTTCATTGAATTTCTTTTCAATTAACTGCACAATAATCTCAGTATCTGTTTCACTTGTTAACGTCACGTCTGTTAAATACTCATCACGTAATTCATAGTAGTTTTCAATGACACCATTGTGTACTAATGTAAATCGGCCTGATTGTGATTGGTGTGGGTGCGCATTTTCTTCTGACGGCTCACCGTGTGTTGCCCAGCGCGTATGACCAATCCCAATGGTTGATTCACCTTCTGTTCCTACTTTATCACGTAATGCTTGAATACGTCCCTTAACTTTAAATAGATTAACCGCACGATCACTCAACGTCGCAATTCCTGCTGAGTCATACCCGCGATACTCTAACTTTTCTAATCCATTTAATAACACCGATACTGTTTCATTTGTTCCAATATAACCAACGATTCCGCACATAACTTTTATATCCTCCTAATAAGGGGTAATAAAAGCCACACTTTAATAAAGGGGCGTTTATTACCCCTTTCTCGTTTTTTAAGTTTTGTACTCTTACTATAAATATTGGCCAAAAAGTCACCTTTTTGTTTTATTTATAGCTTACAGTTGGAGTGACAACTGGGAGGCATCCGCCGAAACGTTCGATACTCCTCCTCCTCGTCAACTACACCGTCCGTGTAGTTCTGGCGCTGTATACTTTTATCACGATCCACCTTTCTATTTCTGACTATGTCGCCGGGCGACTTCTCTATTTTACCGAAAGTTCATGATTTTTTCAATAGCATTTTTCATAATCTGGTAGTTCTTTTAATATAATGAAATAGCTCTTTTCTTCATCAGCATCTATTCATTTCCGAGGTTTTGCACTTACATATTATTACTTTTCGTCTTGGTTTGTTGAACC
>ERZ1673961.445-NODE-445-length-17102-cov-8.390978_pt1 | contig 17102 bp, 16 predicted proteins | sample MGYA00580189_ERZ1673961 | MGnify/ENA primary metagenome ERZ1673961 (study PRJEB41334, sample SAMN05608105) | rock metagenome | biome: terrestrial subsurface; feature: shale formation; material: shale | place: USA: Pennsylvania ... | reverse complement strand
GGAGCTCTAGCAGTTCATTGAGTTCTGAAGTCTCAAAGGGGTAGTCATGGTCAGTATTAGGGGTACGCATAAGAGCTCCTTAAGCTATCTGTTAGGGTATGCGTACTGATGAAATATATCTGAAAGGGTTTTAAATCAGGCTTGTTAGGAATTGGAGGGTAGAAAGCAAGCGTGCCTAGAGACAGGTAAAAAATAACTGACTTGCCGTTGTTATGTAGAAATCGCTGTAAAGCAAGTTATTAACAACCAAGCCGAATCAAAGAATGTATCGGCTTTTTAGTCTCTGGAGAGTATGACAATGAGTATAGAAATTTATGTAGAAGCGGCCATGGTGAGAAAGCAAAGAGGTCGTCTTGTTGGTGGTGTTGCGTACATAGCACTCGATGCTGATGGATGTATTGATGATGAAGATTGGGAGTATTTTGACTATGTAACAGACCAGGCTTATCTAGACCTGTCGGCGCTTTCTTTTGGGCTAAAGCGAGCGAGAGACGGCGATATTATCTATTCAAGCAGCGATTATTGCGTCAAAGGCTTTAATGAGTGGCTAGAAGGTTGGAAGAAACGAGATTGGCGTAAAGCAAATAAAGAACCGATCGCGAATGAAGACCTTTGGCGGCTAGTAGATGAAAGAAGCGCGAAGAAACGTGTTGAGGTAAGAAAAGTCGCAGCCTGTTCAGCAGGAAAAGATGCCGCATATAGATACGCTCTTGCGGCGGCGAACCGTCAGTTGTAAAGACAATGAATCACTTGCTGGCGGTGCCAGCAGGTGATTCTTTTTTTGTTGTTATCGAATTTTATAGCTGTGCAGACAAACCAAAGGAGCAAAAAGCAGCATTTTTCTACGTGCCAGTCATTCCCATGGGAACACACAGCATAGGAGGACGTCCCATGAGATTTATAAAACTAAAAGAAGTGATGCATAAGACTGCACTGAGTCGTTCATCGGTTTACCGCAAAATGGATGAAGGACAATTTCCCAAGTCAATAAGTACTGGTGATCGCTCTGTCGTTTGGAAAGAGAGTTAAATGGAGTAATGGATGACGGAATGTCTAGAAAGTCGATAAAGGCACTTCCGTTTAGGCTGGATTGAAAATCAAACAGTGTGATATATGACCTTGATTTTATATCTTGGTTGCACTTTATTGGTTCATGATTGGTTAGTCGGTGAGGGCTTATGGCTTCTTCTAAAAAGATAAGAAAGGAAAAGTTATCGATCTATCTTGCAAGAGATAGTCATAAACCCATATCGGAACTCATCAAATTAGAGAATGTTAAAAAGCCAATTCAGTTGGATTTGCCAGATACAGAGTTGGCTGAGCTTTACATTAAAATCCAGCCTCCCAAAACCGTACCACCTTGGACAAAAATCTTTACTGATAGCAATCAAGTCGAATCTCAAAAATTTGGTACCTCTTCCAACGTCGGAGCTGTACTCGTGGTGAGATTGATGGGTTCAACTTTCGTTTTGTCATTTGGTACAGGTTTTCACTTGATTAAACAGGAGGCTATTGAACGAGACTTTGGACTGAAGGTGACCTTAAACTCTGTCGATCCAGATAAGCTCAGAAGCCTGGACAAAGCAAGTTATGACCACAACCCTTTGAATTCTAGAACTCAGAGTACTAGAGATGTGGATATATTTAATCTTCATCTCGATTCAGAAAGTGAGATGCTTTACGCCATTACTGGAACTTCTAAAGTCGAGCTATTTGGAAGCCATGTAACAGGTCGTGATGCGTTAACCATCGCAGTCGAAACCGATTTAGCTAATCTTCCTAAGATTTTGTTGGAGTCTGTGCAGCGTTACCGAGCAAAGCTACCCGCTAAGTTTAGTTGGGTTGAAGATATAAACAGAGTACGCGATCTGGATGAAGTCGAAGTTCTCGATATGGAACTCGATCGCCACTTTGAATCAGGACAATACGATGGGTTCTGGCTAGGTGAGCCTGAAGTGGTTGATTGGGAATCCCAAGTAGGTTACTCCTTTGATATGTATCAAAGGACAGATCGTCATGTGGTGCTGTCTTTAAACGATTATCTTGCTTACTTGGAAGGAGCTGCACCCAGCTTAGAAGCAATGAAACGCCATGTTGTTCATGTCAACAATAGCGAATATCAGTCTGTGAAAAGTTGGCCAGTATATCGTTGCTTATATGCAGAAATTGGTTACGGTTCAGATCAGTACATTCTGAGAAATGGTATTTGGTACAAGGTTAATCAAGACTTCGTTACTCGGGTAGATGAATACCTTGAGAGTTTGAGTGTTCACCCTTATCAGTTCCCTATTTACAGTCACGATAGGGAAGAAGATTACAATCAGCATGTTGTTGAAAATGATTCTGATTTTTGTCTTATGGATAAGAAAAATATCAAAATTGGAGGTCCATACGACAAGTTAGAACACTGTGATCTTATTAGACATGGTAACGAGTTTATTCATGTGAAATTGTATCGAAGTTCTAGCACATTGAGCCATCTTTTTTCCCAAGGCTTTGTTGCGGCAGAGGCCTTTATCAAGGACGAATGGTATCGAGAAAGGTTGAATCCTAATTTGCCAGAGTCAATCAAGCTTCAAACTCCAAAAGAAAGGCCTGATCCTAGTAACTATCATGTGGTCTATGCTATTGCGACAACGAAAAATATCCCTGATGAACTCCCATTTTTTTCTAAAGTCACACTGAAAAATGCGCTAAAAACGCTAGTCGCGCTCAACTACCAGATCTCATTAGCGAAAATAGATGTAGATCCTTTGTTATTAGTGAAGAAGAAGTACAAGCCAAAGAGTAAATAGTAGCTTTGTCACATAATTGCATACCAAAGGTTCTGAGGTGTTGTAGATAAAACCTTCATCGTTGTTCATTCCCTAATTTTCCCATATTCTCTCAATGTCATAATTGTCCATAACCCTTGTGAGAGCTAACACGCTGAAATGACAGATCAAATATTAACCTTGAAAGAAGTGGCAGCTTATCTAAAACTCGCTGAGAAAACAGCCTATAGACTAGCTAGTGAAGGCAAACTACCAGGCTTTAAAGTCGGAGGTTCATGGCGTTTCAAACTTGAAGATCTGGATGCGTGGATTGAAAGTCAAAAGGTGAGCAAATGATACCTAACTATCAAGCATTTATGCGTCCTTTTTTAGAGGTTGCAAAAGCTGCTAGTGGCAAAGAAGTGAAGCTTCGAGATGTCATTAATCAGATAGCTGACAGCTTTCAACTCACTGAGGAAGAGCGTCAAGAGCGATTGCCAAGTGGGAAACAAGCTGTTTTGGATAACCTCATTGGTTGGGCTAGGACATATTTGACCAAGGCAGGCCTGCTTGAAGTTACACGTCGTGCTCATTTCGTCATCACTGAACGTGGACAAAACGCGATCAGCAATCCAAATACAGTGATAGATAACCAATACCTAAAACAGTTTGATGAGTTCATCGCGTTTAAAGACCAAAAAATGGGCAGCCTGAATTAGGTGTATCTAGCCAACGTATTGTAGAAGAAACTACGCCAGACGAAGTTCTCAGTGCTGCCTACAAACAAATCAATGATGCGCTTGCCTCGGAAATTCTCTTACGTACACGTAAAACAAGCCCAGCATTTTTCGAGCAGCTTCTAATTGATCTGTTGCTTGCCATGGGGTATGGCGACACAGGGGAAGGAATGGCTCATACTCTCGGTAGAAGTGGGGATAGCGGTGTTGATGGAGTAATTAACCAAGATCCTTTAGGTGTAGATCAGGTATACATACAGGCAAAGCGTTATGCTGAGGGTAACAACGTAGGTTCTAGTGAAATATGGGATTTCTTTGGTGCCCTGAACTTAAAGAAAGCGCAAAAGGGTATTTTCATTACCACTTCCTTACATCCTCAGCCTTACAAACGGCTAAAGATTTAGGTATGCGCATTGTGCTGATTAACGGTAAAGAGTTGGCTAAGTTGATGTTGCGATACAACATAGGCAGCCGAGATGAGCAGGTTTTACATATCAAGCGGATTGATGAAGAGTTTTTTTGAAGGTTAATAATGGTTAGGTTTGGAGTGTAAAAAGTATGGACAAAAAGTCGCTCTCGGAAAGAGATATATGCACTAAGTACATTACACCTTCGATAGAAAAAGCGGAATGGAAGCAACATCAGTTTCGTGAAGAGGTAAATCTTACTGATGGGCGCGTAATGGTTCGTGGCAAACTTGCAGCACGAATAAAGAACCCTGAAAAGAAAGGTGGTCCTAAGCGAGCTGATTATGTTTTGTACGCCAAACCAAACTTGCCGATAGCTGTTGTTGAAGCTAAAAAAAATTCTTATTCAGTGGGGCATGGCATGCAACAGGCCCTCAATTATGCCGAGATGCTTGATGCTCCATTTGCGATAAGCAGTAATGGTGATGCTTTCTTGTTCCATGATCGTACGGGATTAACACTACCTGTAGAACGCGTACTAACCTTGGATGAATTTCCAACGCTAGATCAATTGTGGCCTATCTATCAGCAGTGGAAAGGTATTGAAACGACTCAAGCTCAAAAGATAATCGAGCAACCGTACTATACAGATGGTACAGGTAAGGAACCTAGGTACTATCAACGTGTAGCAATAAATCGCACTTTAGAAGCCATTGCCAAAGAACAATCTCGTATTCTGTTAGTTATGGCGACCGGAACAGGAAAAACTTACACCGCATTTCAGATTATTTGGCGTCTTTGGAAAGCTAAGGCAAAAAAACGGATCTTGTTTTTAGCTGATAGGAATATTCTTGTGGATCAAACTATGCAGCAAGATTTTGCTCCTTTTGGCGAGTTCATGCATAAGGTAACAAACAGACAGGCTAAGAAAAGCTATGAGATCTACTTGGCCCTATATCAGGCCGTCACAGGGAAAGAAGAGTGGAAGCAAATCTACAAGCAGTTTCCAAGAGACTTTTTCGACTTAGTTGTAATAGATGAGTGTCACCGAGGTAGCGCTCGAGAAGACTCTGCTTGGCATCAGATCCTTGAGTACTTTGACAGTGCTACTCACATCGGTTTGACAGCTACACCTAAAGAAGTAAAACCAGTCGACGGGCAGATCATCAATCCAGAGTTTAACCTTAAGTATTTTGGTGAGCCCATTTATACCTACTCGTTAAAACAGGGTATAGAAGATGGTTTTTTGGCGCCTTATAAAGTGATTCGTATTGCATCTAATGTTGATGCCCTAGGTTACACACCAGAGAAAGGCAAGACAGACAAATATGGTCAGGAAGTAGAGCAAAGGCAGTACAACACAAAGGATTTTGATCGGAATCTAGTGCTTGAAAAAAGAACTCGATTTGTAGCCCGAAAGGTATGGGAATATTTAAGCTCAACTGACCCCATGGCCAAAACCATCATCTTCTGTGACGAGCAAGATCATGCAGAAAGAATGAGGCAAGAGTTGGTGAAGCTTATCCCAGCGGCAGCAAGCAACAGACGTTATGTCATGCGTATTACGAGTGATGATAATGAAGGTAAAGCCCAACTTTCCTATTTTATTGATAATGATGAGCCTTACCCCGTCATCGCTACAACATCAAAGTTACTAACCACAGGCGTCGATGCGAAAACGTGCAAGCTAATTGTTCTTGACCAGAACATAAACTCTATGACTGAATTTAAACAAATCATAGGGCGAGGAACCCGATTAAGGGAAGACTATAACAAACTCTACTTTACCATTATGGACTTTAAAGGGGCGACTAGGCTTTTTTCTGATCCTGAGTTCGATGGCGAGCCAGTAATTGTGTATGAACCAGAACCGGATGAGCCAGTGGTTCCGCCAGAAGATGTTCCACCGATAGGAGATGATGGTGATGGACCAGAACCAGACTTTCCAGACCCTCCAGGAGACCCTTACGATCCGAAAGAGCCTCGTAAGAAGTTCATAATTGACGATGTTGATGTAGATTTAGCTGCAGAAAGGTCACAGTATCTAGATAGTGATGGAAAGCTCATTACTGAAGACTACCGAGTGCTTCTTAAAGACCAAATAGAGCAGTCAGTCAAAGAGAATTTTGGTACACTTTCCGACTTTTTAAAACGTTGGAATGATAGCGATCGAAAGCAGGCGATTGTTGAAGAGTTAGCGGAGCACGGAATCAAACTAGAATTGTTGCAGCAAGCGATTCCAAACGGTGACGAATTGGATGTGTTCGATTTAGTCGCTCATGTCGCCTTTAACCAAAAACCATTGACGCGAAAAGAGCGCGCCAACAATGTGAAAAAGCGTGATGTGTTTGGTAAATACGGTGAACAAGCAAAGTTAGTGCTTGAAGCTTTAGTTGATAAGTTTGCCCAGCATGGTGTTCAAGATATTGAAAATCCAAGAATATTAGAGCTCCCACCGTTTGACCAGCTTGGCAGTAAGACTCAGATCCGACGAAACATATTTGGTGGGCTCGATAAATACCAACAAGCAATAAAAGAGCTTGAGAATGAATTGTACAGTGATGAATTAACTGCATAGTCATCGTGGGTTTAACAGAGAAATAAGATGAATTTAAGTAGTACAGTAAAAAGCATCCAAGACATCATGCGAAAAGATGATGGCGTTGATGGAGACGCACAGCGTTTAGGACAACTAACTTGGATGTTGTTTCTTAAAGTATTTGACCAACGCGAAGAAGAATGGGAAGACGATAACGAAAACTATCAGTCGCCTCTGCCATCAGAACTACGCTGGCGCAACTGGGCTGCTTATGTTCCAGGTGTAGATGGTAAAAAAGCCCCACAAAAAGCCGCTAGCGATATCATCGGTTTTGTGAACAACCAGCTTTTCCCGGCACTCAAAGAGTTGGAAATACCTACACTCAATGCTGAAAAGGACAATGAAACGTCTGTTGCTCTCCACAAAGTGATTCGTGGTGTGTTTGAAGACGCCAACAACTACATGAAATCTGGCACTCAATTATTGGCGGTAATTGAAAAGCTCGAAGAAGCCATTGACTTTCACGACTTTAAAACCCGCGCCAATATCGGCGATGTATATGAGCAACTGCTCAACGACTTGCGAGGTGCCGGTAACGCCGGTGAATTTTACACCCCACGCGCCATTACCGCCTTCATGGCCGACCGCGTTAACCCCCGATTGGATAAACGCGAAACCGTGATGGATCCAGCCTGCGGAACTGGTGGCTTCTTAACCGCAGCGATTGATCACCTGCGTAACCAAATAACCACTAAATCCAGCGCCGAAGACAGGCGCGCTGTTGAAGACCTCATTCGCGGCATCGAGAAAAAACAACTGCCGCACCTACTGTGCACCACAAATATGCTGCTGCATGGCATAGATATACCCAGTCAGATCGAACACAAAAACACTCTGGGCGTCGGCTGGAACGAATGGAGAGCGAACCAAAAGGTCGATTGCATCATAACCAACCCTCCATTTGGTGGATATGAAGACGACGGTGTAGGCAGCGATTACCCAGCGGATTTGAAAACCCGCGAAACCGCCGATATGTTTATGGCGTTGATCATCAAAAAGCTATTAAATGAAAATGGTCGCGCCGCCGTGGTGCTACCTGATGGCTTTTTATTTGGTGACGGCATTAAAGGCACGCTTAAAAAACTGCTGCTGCAAGAGTGCAAACTACACACCATTATTCGCCTGCCCAAAGGCGTGTTCGCCCCTTACACCACCATTAAAACCAACTTGCTGTTTTTTACAAAAGGCACGCGGGTAGATGACGGCAGCGAACACTTTCACACCGACACCATCTGGTTTTACGAACACCCTTACCCAGCGGGCTACAAAAGCTACAGCAAAACCAAACCTATCCGCTTAGAAGAATTTAAACCTGAGCAAGATTGGTGGGGCGATGAAACCGACGACTTTGCCAGCCGTGAAGAAAACGAGTTTGCCTGGAAGGTGGATTTTAAAGCCAAACGCGAACAAGCCGAAACCGCCGCTCAACCCCATTGGGCTAATGCCGAAAGTTTGAACAACGATGCCAGCGCCCTAGATAACCGCATCCGCGACTTGCGCGAATCAATCAGAGGCGTCAGCGATAGAGCGCAGCGCCAGAGCGTAGAAGATGAAATTGAAAGTTTAAAAGCTGAGAGCGAAGGCTTACGTCTAAAAGCCCGCGATGCACAAGCCGCTGGCGATCGCCTTTACTGGCCGATTTATAACTTGGATTTAAAAAATCCCAATGCACCGGAAGAAGAAAGCCACGATCCAGATGAACTTCTGATTAAATACAAAAAGCTGTTAGGTGAAGTCGAAGAAACCGAAAACCAGCTAAAAAGTGAACTAGCCGCTGCGCTTTCTCATCACTTTAGCGAGGAGGAAGCCTGATGGACGCGAATCAGTTCTTGGCTGAGTTTGGCCATATTGCCAATGCGCCGGGGGGGGTTGCGCGTTTGCGGGAGTTAATCCTGCAATTAGCTATTCAAGGAAAGTTAATTTCAAGCTCAGGGGAACCTAGCAATACAAAAGCCTTAGTAGATGACATTAAATCCATTAAGGCTTCACTAATTGCGGACAAGAAACTCCCTCGTGATAAGCCATTTCCAAAAATTTCAGAAAAAGAAGTTCCAAGCGAAAGGCCAGAACATTGGGGGTGGGTGAGATTCGGCGAATTGTGGCAATTGCTTTCTGGCCGAGACCTGAAATCAAGCCAATACAATGACTCAGAACATGGAATTCCATATATTACTGGCGCGAGTAATTTCGACAATGGTGTAATTAATGTAAACCGTTGGACTTCGGAGCCTGTTGTGATTTCCTACGATGGCGACTTGCTTATCACCTGTAAAGGAACTATTGGAAAAACAGCATTCAACCGATTAGGCAATATACACATTGCCAGGCAGATTATGGCGATACGTGACTTCTCAGGGAAACATAATTCAGATTTCTTGAAAATTTGGCTTGATGGATTTGTTAGTCAATTGATTGAAAAGTCAAAAAGTATGATTCCTGGGTTTTCGAGAGAAGACATTTATCTCGCCATATATCCAGTAGTTCCATTCGAAGAACAATCCCGCATTGTCGCCAAAGTTGATGAACTGATGGCTATATGCGACCAGCTAGAAGCGCAGCAACAACAACGTCGCACTTTGCAAAACAACATACGCCAAGCTATCTTGCAAGCCGTCGCCGCCAGCCAAAGCCCACACGAACTGCAAGAAAGCTGGCAACGCCTACAAGCTAACTTCGGCCAACTGTTTTCCGCACCAGAGGATGTGGCTCAACTGCGCGCTCTCATTTTAGATTTAGCCGTTCACGGACTATTAGTTGAGCGATCAAATGCAGACACATCTCTGGATACCTGGTTAGAGCAAGTCAAAGCGACTAAAGCCCACCTTGTAAAGCAAAAGCTAATTCCGAAGCAAACTGCTTTCAGCAATGTTCCAGAAGAGGAGTACCCATTCCCCCTTCCAAAAGGATGGGCGTTTGTTCGATTAGGGCAAATAGCGAATAAGATTGGTTCAGGCAGCACACCCAGAGGTGGTCGAGAAGTATATGTTAATGAGGGAATTCCCTTCTTGCGCTCTCAAAACGTCTGGAATGATGGATTGCGTTTGGACGATGTAGCCTGCATTCCTGCTGAGGTCCATGAACGCATGTCGGGAACTGCGGTTGCCGCCAATGATGTTTTATTAAATATTACGGGAGCATCGTTAGGCAGATGCGCGTTAGTGCCGGCAGATTTCGGTGAAGCCAATGTCAGTCAGCATGTAACGATTATTCGTTTAACTGATACAGAAATACGAGAGTACATTCACCTTTGTATTTTGTCACCTTATACCCAGACCATGATTTGGGGACGGCAGGTCGGAATGGCCCGTGAAGGGCTAAGCAAAAAAGTGCTTGAGCAATTCGAAATCCCACTCCCACCAATTGCCGAGCAAAAAAGAATAGTTGCGCGAGTCGCTGAATTAATGAAGTTTTGCGATACCTTAGAAAGCAAATTGCATCGCACTTTGGTTGTTTCAGAACATTTAGCAACGGCATCCGTCGCCACCCTCACCGGCATCGCTATCGAACAAGAGGAGGAACCAATGAAAGCCCCACAAACTGAACTAGTGGCCCCAGTGCGTTTAGGCACGCCGCCCGATGTAAAAGCCCAAGCCCCTTTGGCCACCATTCTTGCTCGCCATAACGGCGAGATGAGTGCTAAAGATTTATGGCAACGTTTTGGCGGTGCGATAGATGCCTTTTACGCGCAATTAAAAGCCGAAGTTGCCCATGGCTGGCTTTTAGAGCCCTCAGTGCTAGTTCTCAAAGATGGGTTAAATGTAGAAAAAAACATCGATGAAGGTGGAACCAAGCTAATTCAGATCATTAAAGAACTCGGTGGTCTGGTTTATGAGGATGAATTACTTAACCAATCAGGCCTAGAGCGAGGGACTTTTGAAAAACAGCTAAAGCTAGAGATGAAAAACGGTTGGATTATAAAGTGCTCAGTAGCTGAGGCTAGAGCACTTCAGGAAGCCTAAGGAATATAGTGGAATGCAATTAAAAAAATTGAAGATTCAAGCATTTCGTAACCTGCGTAATCTGGAAGTGAATTTTGCCAGCGAGCTGGAACCGGTTTCGAGCACATCCGTCGTTCCAGCAAGCAATACACCTGCAAAACGCATTCACAGTCATGCGCTGATTGGGCAGAATGGCACCGGCAAATCCAATTTAATCGAAGCGCTGATTACCCTATTTCGCGATGTCGATCTAGACCGAGAAGCGTCTTTTGATTACACATTGGAATACGAAATTCGTGGTCACATAGTGCGTATTCAGGCCGATACAGCCAAACAAAAGCGCCCTTATGTTTGGGTAGATGGTGATCGTGTTAGCCAAGAGTATCTGATTAAAAATGACCCACCGGATAAAGTCCCGCAGGATAAGCGTCGCGGTCCACGACTGTTACCAACACACATATTTTCCTATTACTCAGGCCGCAATGAGCGCATTGAACAGTTATTTCAGGAACACCAGCGCCGATTTAACAAACGTCTGGAAATCACCACCGACGAAGTTTTATCTGAAGACCTGCTGGAAAACTTCACAGCCTCCGATGCTGATATTCGCGCAATAGAAGATGCCAAACGCCGCCGCGAGTCCAGATTAAAACAAGCAGGCGATGACCGTCTGCGCCGCCTGTTTTATTGTCGTGGCGGCCACAGCCAATTGGTGTTGCTTGCCTGTTTACTCTCAGATGACCCGGTATTTAAAAAGGTTCTAAACAACCTGCATATCGAATCTTTAGAGTCAGCGTTATTTGTATTGAAAGAACCCCACCGCCTGCGTGAAAAACGCCGAAGCGGTAAGTTCGATGAAATGGAAATCAACGAGGGCGACCCGCGTTTTTGGTATGCCCGTGGCAATGTAGTCAGCGAGTTTCTAGATAAACTCTGGCAAGTGGCCTGGGCGCCCATTGAGCAGGAAGTCAGTAAACAAATTGATTTTCGTGGTCGCACTGAAAAACAAAAGCAGCTGTATTTGTTTGTCCCCAACAAAGAAAAGCTTAGAGAGCTCGGTGAGTTGGTCGGCGGCCCCGACAGTTTCTTCCGTTACGCCGAAGGGGCTTACATTGGCGATTTGATTGATGAAGTAAGAATAACCGTAAAGAAACGTGATGAACACGGTGGCGATGTGAGTTTTACTCAGCTATCCGAAGGTGAGCTACAAATGCTAACTGTTCTTGGGCTCATGCGAATAACCAGTGAAGACCATTGTCTTTTTCTTCTTGATGAACCAGACACTCACCTAAATCCGATTTGGAAACTTCGTTATTTTGATGACATCGAAAATGTCCTTAAGCCTCGTCGCGAAAATGCTATTCAAGGTGAGTCACAGATCCTGATTACCACACATGATCCAATGATGGTGGGGTCACTCAAAAAGGAACAAGTCCATATCATTCGCAAAAATGGCTTGAAAACTCTTGTTGAACAACCAAATGAACATCCTCAAGGGATGGGGGTTTCGGGTCTATTGAAAAGTGAAATGTTCGGCCTACCATCAACATTAGATAGACACACATTGAGCGCTTTAGATAGGCGTAACGATTTGTTAGCTAAGAAGAAGCGAGGTGAATTGTCTGATGATGAGAAAGAGGAACTAGATTGTTTAGTTGTTCGATTGGAAGATCTTGGTTTCTCAAGAGAGTATCGAGACCCAATGTATCAGCTTTTCATTGAAAAGATGTACGAGGTGAGAAGAAAACCTTTGGACCAACTACTAAATGAAGAAGAACTGAATGCCCAAAATGCACTTGCCGAGCAAATTATGGAGCAATTAGTAAAAGCGCAACGAACGGATGAGTTGTCAGCACTTGCGCGAGAGTTGGCAGAAAAAGTGAAGGGGTAGCATGTGAGAAAAGTTGTAATTACAGGTACCCCTCCAGCTGATTGGGTTGCAGAAGCTGACGCTATTACTGCAAGATTAAGAGCTGCACCCAATGAAGCGGCAAGGAAAACTATTCTCCAAGAAAAAGAAGGCTTTTGGCGAGACGATAGAATTCGTGACTGGTTATTAAAGCAGTTCTCAAATAAATGCTGGTATACGGAAGCTGAGGAGTCCATTTCCCCAATTCATGTAGATCACTTTAGGCCCAAAGGCCGCGTGAAAAACCTCGATGGCACTTATGAACCTGGCTATTGGTGGTTAACGTTCAACTGGAAGAATTACGTTATCGCTGGTCATTTAATTAATAGCAAGAAAAGTGATGTTTTTCCTATTTTAGACGGTGAAATTCGTGCTCCTGCTAACTGCTCGGAAATGATTCTGAAACTGGAAGGAGCTGTGCTAATCGATCCTTTAACGGATGAGACTCGTTTGATTTCTTTCGATAGAGATGACGATGGCTGTATAGCTGTCTTAGCTGGTGGTATTGATGATATTGAAAAATTCAAAGCTGAAAAAACCATTGAAATCCTTGGGCTTAATCGCTTAGATAAACTGAATCAAAAGCGCGGTAAAAAATGGGATGAGTGCCTTTCGGCTATTGAAGATTACAAGGGCGCTAGAGCGCAAGGAGCTCAAGCTTTAGTTTGGCTCATGAAGGAGACTGCAATAGCTAGATTGAAAGACAATATTAAATATGAAGCGGAGTTTTCGTCCGTAGCTGAAGCTTGTATTCGAAAGAAAGCTCCTGAACCGGTAGTAGCAGCAGTGTTTGGTTGATAGTTGGTTAACTTGATGTGTGATTCATAGAGATGGTTTCAATTTTCTTAGCCGAAGATCGAGCTTGTAATTTTGCTCTTGAAACCTCTCTTTCCAGAGCTGGTAGTGCTGTGATACCTCTTCAGACAAAGGAGTTTGGTCAGATAACTCTGAAATCCTGTCTATCGGTGTTAGCCCCTTTAACGAGCTATGGGGCCGTTCCCAGTTGTAGTAGTGCTGCCATTCAGCTAGCAGCAGATCGAGTTCTTCCAGCCCCACACCAACATCTATAGTCGGATAAAACTCACTTTTATCTGTTTTCTGGGAGCGTTCAACCTTGCCATTCAAGTGAGGGGAACCAGGCTTGTTGGGGCGAAACTTGATTCCATAAATCATAAGTTGCTTCTGGACTGTCTCTGCAAAGAATTCGCGCCCTCTGTCCGTCTGAATACGTTGGATAGGAAATGGCATTTCCTCCATTACACATTCGATAAAGTCAACTGTGTTTGCTGTTGTGCGCCGAGAGTAGCACCTCAGAACCCGATAGCGGGAGCAGTCATCGATAGCTGTGTACTGGTAAATTCCAAGTGCTATTTTACAGGTATCCGTCTGGACTCTATCACCAGGGATTGGGCGCTCGTATCTTTGGAAATCTTTTTTACGTCGATAAGTTACAATCGGTTTACAGAAGCTTCTGATAAAACTTTATGGATAGTCCCTGTGCTTAGGTGTACTTGGTGAAGTCGGATTAGTTCTGTTTGTAAGCGCCTCGCACCTAAGTTGTTGCGTCTTTTGCGCATCTCAAGGTTCAATGCCCTTAACTCATCAGTGATCTTAGCATCTGGAGAAGAGTGGGGGTGTTTGCTTTGACTTTCGAGACTAGCGATTCCATTCAGCCTATATCGCTTCGCCCACTTACGTAATGTTGGCCTGGAAATACCACAGCGTCGACAGACGAGGCCTGCATTACCACATTCTTCATACATCTTTATCCACTGTAGTCTTTGCTGAATTTCCCCTGTCCATAGACATCCAGTATAGTTGAAAGGATGTCTATGAATCACACAACTTAGATCTAACTGGCCAACTTCCCATCTATTTTTAATTGTCTACTTCCAATAACAGAAAAGCTGCCTTGGGCGGCTTCTTCGATATGCTCACTCCAACTGCTCATCATCGGTCTACGACGCTCTAAGTAGTCAGTACGGTTGTAGGCGCTACGAACTTGGTTGTCATCAACGTGGGCGAGGGCTGCTTCTATAAGATCTCTATCAAAGCCTTGTTCGTTTAGCCTAGTACTAGCTAATGAGCGTAATCCATGACTAACTAGTCTACCTGCGAACCCCATACGTTTCAGTGCCATATTTGCTGTTTGGCTATTACAAGGTTTTCTTGGATCACGATCTGAAGGAAATATAAAATCACGATAGCCACTTATCGACTTGATTACTTTTAATATCACCAGCATCTGCTCTGTGAGCGGGATACGGTGTTCTCTTCTTTTTTCATTCTCTCGGCTGGTATGCTCCAAAGACTCTCTTCCCGGTCGATTTATAGCCAACCCAAATGTTGGTGATGAAAGATGCCCAAACGCATGGCTTATGTAAGCCTCTAGTTGGTTCTGGTTATTTCTGCGGGGCAGAATTCAGTGGGGGCGATATGATGATTGAGAAATGTGCGAATGTAATAAATTAAGTGACACTATATGAAAAAGAAGATGCTAATATGCATCCTCTTTTCTTTTTTTATTGTTTGAGGTCGCCATAGTCTTTACCAGAACAGTGACTACCTCCCATAATTTTAAGGTGCAGCAGCAAGTGCTTTTTCTGAATCAAAAGCGAAAAATGGCTACATCATGTAGGTTAATTTTGCGAACGGGCATCTAACTTCGAATAAAATCACTGTCTTTAGATACCGCAATGGTTTACACTTTTTGATGTTGCATCGACTGAATTATGTAAACTAATTAGACGAAATTGGAATAAGAAGATGAAAGCATATCACACATACAGTGCTGTAGACGTTGCATGGAGCTTGCTTAAGCATGCGAAAGAGCAAGGTAAATGCTTCTCCAATTTGCAGCTACAAAAACTTACCTATGTTTGTCACGGCTTATCGTTGGCACACTTCCAGCGTCCTCTGGTTGTGGATGATGTATTTGCTTGGAAGTTTGGACCCGTCGTCCCCTCTGTCTACTTCCGTTTTAAATCATATGGCAGTAGCGTGATAACTGAACAATATGATGTGATGTTAGATGATGATAGTGAGTCTATTGTTAAAGACGTTGTATTACAACTAGGTCATTTGACGGGACCTCAACTAGTAGATTTGACCCATCGAGAGGGGAGCCCATGGCATCAAGTATGGGATGGTACGCATCAAAAAGTGATTCCGGACCATTTGATCCAAGCTCACTACACTCAGATCAAACAATCAGGGCGAACAGCTAGCCTGTGAGTAATAAAGAAAAAAGTGTCGTCAGTTTTCATATTGACGACACTCCCACCGCTGAACAAGCATCACAAAACTTCCAAGACGATTATGAACTAGACTTTCAAGGTTTTCTTGAAAGAACGGTTGATGAAAGTGCTTCCGAGGACTTCTCATATTCTAATAACGGAGTGAAGAAAGCAGGACGACGGCTACGTAAGAAAGAGGGAGACCTCAAATCTGCTACAGCGACAATACAACAGTTTCGTGCCGCTCATGAAAAGCCATTGAATACTATAGCCTACCTCGTTGGCCGCTGTTGCCGAGAGCTAGGAGTAGATGTTAAACCAGTAACGCGATTAAAGCGTTTAGAAACGATAGTAGACAAGCTACAACGTAAATCTCTTGATGGTGAGACCACAAATGCGACTTGTGTGACGAACATGAATGATATTGGTGGCTGTCGAGCGATTTTCCCTGATTTAATGTCATTGGAAAAAGTAAAAGACCAACTGCAAATGACGGTCGAAGATGTAGGTCGAGTTAGAATTAAAGACATTGACGACTACATCAGCAAGCCTAAACCAAATGACTGTGGATACCGCAGTTTACATGTTATCTATCGTTATGATCATGCCAGTGGTAAAAGTTTTAACATAGAGGCTCAGTTACGAACCCGTCTTCAACACCTTTGGGCAACAACGGTAGAAATCGTCGATATCTTGGAAGGTACTAAGATTAAAACTCACTCCCATAGCCCAGCTGAAGATAAAGGTAGTTTGCAGATCCAATGGGAAGAGCTGCTTTCCATTATGAGTCAATATATTGCAGATGCTGAAGGTGCTATAGAGTTAAGTGATGACGATAGAGATCAGTTTTCAAATAGACTGATGAAATTGAATAATGATATTAATGCCTTGAGTCGGCTGAAAAGCTTTAACATCTTATCTGAACAAGTAGAAGAGTGTTGTGATGGTTCAACAGAACATGTGCTTTTAGTGATTGATGAAGCATCGTTAAAATTAATTTTTAGTGAGGAGTTTAAAAACTATAGCCAAGCTATCTCGGTGTATAATGCTGCTGAGAAAATGACCCGCAGTCATGCGAGATTAAATACTCTCCTCATTTCCACAAAGGATATGGGACAATTGTCAGAAGCATATCCAAACTATCTAGGTGATTGCGCTTCATTCATCACACTGCTTGAAGATGCAATGCTTTCTGGTAAAAGTTAAACATAACCTTTCCTTCTAGCAATAAACGGATTGCTAATATCACAATTAATCGAATGCCCCCTCGTTTTTAAAGTTACTCACACGTTGATTTTTTTTGTTGAAGTGCAAGTTTTAACCGAACTTACACTGTGGATGCAAAAGAGCTTTTTGTAATGGCGTGAAGTCGATTTTGTTTTCCCGTACCCCACGCCGTACCCTGGTTTAATCCTATCTATATTGTAATCGCATTATGTCCTTACTTAATAAGCTCTAGTAGTACACCTGCTTCCATATGGTGGGTATAAGGGAATTGGTCAAACAGAGCAAAACGCGTCACG
>ERZ1673961.443-NODE-443-length-17141-cov-8.900211_pt1 | contig 17141 bp, 11 predicted proteins | sample MGYA00580189_ERZ1673961 | MGnify/ENA primary metagenome ERZ1673961 (study PRJEB41334, sample SAMN05608105) | rock metagenome | biome: terrestrial subsurface; feature: shale formation; material: shale | place: USA: Pennsylvania ... | reverse complement strand
TACCTGCACTAACTAAACTAACTGTAGTTTGAACTAAAGCACCATTTTTTTCACACACAGGTGCAGGTATATCAAAAATTCCTAGTTCACCTGTTTTATATGATTGTATTAACTGCTTCATTAAATTCTCTCCTTACTAATCATTAATAACCATTTACCATGTACTAACTTTTGTTTCATATTTTATTTTTCCTTTTTCTATTTATTTCATTAATTTATACTTTTAGTAGCTGAGATCCACTATACATACTATTTGAATAAGTTTTTTATCTCCTTGTTGTATATCTAGGTCAGTTAACTTGACATATCTATAGCCCATCTTTTGAGATAAAACCGTGGCACATAATGTTGTCGTTTGACTTTACTCATAAGGCAACCCTCCTCCACTTTTTACATTTTTTCTAAATATTATTGCAGGTATTAAGGTATCTTTTGTAAAGTAGATAATAAAAAATACAAAAATACCAAGTAGCGGTCCCAGCATAATGGTTACAAAGCTATAATTAATAATTCCAAATACAAGTAAAAAAAATATAGATAATTTTATTGAAGAAATCCATTTTTTTGAAATGTAAGCATAAATGCACATTAAAAATGTAACTTCAAATAATGATTTTAAAATTGTAAAAATACCAAAATTTGCATAATTATATGTAAATATTCCACTAGCTAAAGAACCTTCTATATCAATGCTAGATGCATCATACATAGTGCTAAAGACTCTAATATTTGGGGATATGACAATATCTCCTGTTAATAAAGAATAAAAATATATTTTCATATCAAAATCATTACTCATATAATACTCTATGTAATACGGTACAGAAATTGTAAATCGAGTAATACCTTTCAAAATAGGTTCAAAAAATACAGCTTCGTAGTTATGCCCTATGTTATAAAAATAAAAAGAAATATAAGCTATTGAAACTAAAACTACTATTGGAATAAAATACTTTTTATTCATATAAATTAGCAAAAAAACCAAATACGAAAATACAAAGCCAATAAAATATAGTTTAGAAATAAATATAAAATTATCAATTACACCATATATTATAATTGATATTATGAATAATACAAATGATAACGTTTTTCTTTCTCTGCAAAAATATTCCATACACAAAGCTAGTAAAAAAACAAATGAAACTACTTTGACTATGAATGTATAGCTACTACTATATTGTAAAGCATATCTATACTCCAATGACTCTGAATAGCTTTTATGAACTTGATTAAATAGCATACTAGTTAAATCTGTATTCAATACAGTATACACTATTATTAACAACAATACGATGTAAATAATAGTTAAATTAGTGTTTTGAAACGACTCCGAGATAGAAAAAAATTTAAATATTTTATTACTTACTAATATAGATAAAATTGGCAATAAAAAAACTATAATAAAGTAAATTGACCAAGAAAAGATATCAGTTTCTATACTAAGCATTCCACTACTAGGAAAGATTATATTGGTATAATCAAATATTAAAGCACTTAACGATCCTCCGATAAAAAATAGAATGAAAAAGTTCCAAAATAAAATCTTTTCTTCTACTCTATTAAGTTTTTTATACATATACAAATATCCTATGCCATATATACTTATACTGAGTATTTTGTATAATAAAATTAATTCATTCACTTATGTAGTCACCTAGTTTTAGATAATCTTCATCTGCAAGATATTTATTTGATCGCAACCTATCAAAACCATCAAAAATTTTAGTATCATTAATATTTTCTATACTCTTTATCAATTCTTCTTTATCACAGCATTTTATAGTCTCACCTATACCATACTCTTCAACCAGTTCGCCTAAATATGTCCCCCTACTTGTAATAATTGGTACCTGAAAATACATAGCTTCATACAGCTTATTTGGTAGTGCTATTTTATTATTAAGCGATCCGTTTGTTGTATCATAAGGCATATAAAGTATGTCAAGACTTGCATATATCTTTGCACTATCTTGAAAAAAGTTGTATTCGCCAAAATACGTTATATTATTATATTTATTTGCATACTCTTCTACTAGTTTTTGATAAGTTCCTTTACCGTAAATATGCACCTCATATCTATCATCATCTTTAATAGTTTCAAAAAGTGTTTCATACGGTTTACCTTGCAAAAGAAGTCCAACTATACCTATGATAGTTTTAGTATTTTTTATCTTTTCTAACTTTGGTGGAATCATATTTGAGAGTGGTTTATTTTCAAGTATAAAATACTTGCTACCAAAAAGCTTACTGTAGTACATATCGTAAAACTTAGGTGAAGTCACTATAAGCTTATCTACAGATCTAAACATAAACCGCTCAATTGATCTCATCACCTTTGATTTTAAACTATTTGTATAGGTATGATTTCGTAAGTCTGATATCTCTATCACTACTTTTGTATCTGTTTTTTGAAATAGTGTGCATATTTTAAAAAGTGCCAATGTATCAATATTGTTTACAATCAATGTATCATATTTATTAACTTTTAAAATTTTGTATAATTTTTGTAAAGACTCTAAATACTTACCAATCCTTAGAAGATAATTACCATTAGATATACTTGCTATATTTTCATTGAGTATACAGCTACTATCATACTCTTCTGACAAATCTTTCATATAATCACGGTAAAAATAGATTACACTTACATCGTTTGAAGTGGATAAAAACTTTATTTGCTTTACAAATCTTGGATTTGGTTGATGAGAAAGTAAAAAGAGTATCTGTTTTTTATCCATTATTTACCATCCAAATATTGAGTGAATATAGTATCCACAGTTGATAACCATAATTTTTACTTTGATTATGTTTTATATAAATATCTTGTAAAAACTCATCTTTTATGTACTCTTTTATAGGTGATTTTTTATCTAAAATATCATTTTTAAACCAAACTGGCATAGTGTCTTGTAAAAATGGATTTAATAACATTCCAAACCCTACCTTTGGAGCATTTACAATATACTCAGGCAATTTATCTTTTGCAATATCTTTGATAATAGTCTTTGCCCCATCTTTCATCTTTATATCCCATGGGAGTGTTGCACTATACTCTACTAAGGTATGGTCCATAAAAGGACTTCTAGCTTCAATACTTGCAGCCATACTTGGGTAATCAACTCTTGGAAGTAAAAGTTCAGCAAGTCTAAGTTTATACTCCACATTTAATACTTTTCGCAAAAAACCATCTTTAGAGTCTATATTTATCTCATCACTTATCTTTTTGATAATCTTATATGAGTCAAAACCTTTATTTTTCTTCCAAAATTTTGATTTTTGATTTTCAGAAAAACCAAATATAAATCTTCGTGCATAAACTGGATTTTCTAAAATACTGTTTACTTTTTTCTTTATTTTATTTGGAAATGGTAATTTAGTAATAATACTTGCCAAACTATCTGGAATAAACTTCATATATTTATCTAGCTTTACTAACTTATCATATATAGGATATCCGCCTATCTCATCTCCACCTTCTCCCACAAGTAAAACTTTAAATCCATTTTCTCTAGCTATTTTTGATATACCATACATCAAAGCCGTATTTGGATCACCAGTTGGTATATCTTTGGAAATACTTAAGTATTCTTCTATCCATCCTATGAAATCTTGCTCTGATATTTGATTTGGCAAGTATTTTACATTCATCTCTTTTGAATACTGTTCAGCTATTACAGACTCATCAAACTTTGAAGTTTTTTCATATGAGATATTGATAGTAGATATCTCATCACTTCGATTTTGTTTGGTATAGTATAGATTGAGCGAACTATCTAGCCCACCACTAAGAGCTATCGATATAGGTACATCAGCTACATTTCTATACTTCATAGCATTTTCTAGCAACTTTTCAGTCTCTTCTTTTGCTTCACTATAGCTACAACTATTTTGGGTATTTAGATAATCAGCTATATCCCAATACTTATGTTTGCTCATGCCATTAGCATCTATCTCATAGTAATATCCAGCTTCTATTTTAGATACATTTTTAAAAAATGTTTGTGGTGCAGGTACGGTCAAAAATGTAAGATAGTGGTAAATTGCCTCATCGTTAAACTCTTTTTTTATTAATCCACTTTCAAAAAAAGCTTGATTTTCAGAAGAGAAGTAAAGTGTATCATCTACAGTGGTAAAATAAAAAGGCTTTTTACCAAATCTATCTCTTACGAGATATACTTTTTCTTTAACCTTGTCATATAAGGCTATAGCAAACATGCCCGTAAACTTTTGCAGAGCTTCTATGCCCCACTTTTTATAAGCATAGATGATCACTTCAGTATCTGAATGGTCTGTTTTAAATACAAACTCATCCTTAAGTTCATCTCGTATCTCTTGATGATTATATATCTCACCATTAAAAACTATTACAACATCTTCATTATTGCTTAGCATTGGTTGGTTTGAACTTGTAGATAAATCTATGATAGAAAGCCTCACATGTCCAAACACCACATTTTCATCACCCCATGTAGCATTAGCATCTGGACCTCTATGAGATATAGAACTATTAAACTTTTCTATATACTCTTTATCTTTTTCTTTTATATTCTTAAAATTTATTGCACCTGTTATTCCACACATAATTATTGCCTATTAAATTGATTTATTATTTTATCCACATGCACATCCCATGTATATTTTTCCATAGCCATCTTATAAGCATTTAATCCGATTTGTTCTATCTGATTCCCTTTTGTTGAAACAAATAAAACAGACTTGATAAACTCATCATAATTATCAGGCTCATAAACTATTGCACTCTCTTTTTCAATATCTCTAAATTCATTCAACTTGTTAGCAAAAAGTTTATCTTCAAATACTTCCCCTATTTGGTCAAGGTTACTAGCGATTATTGGTTTTGCAAATGCCATATACTCAAAAAGTTTTGTGGGACTTCCTATAAACTTACTCTTTTGTTTGATATGTGGTGATAAAAAACAATCTGAAATACTCAAATATAAAGGTGCTTCTTTTTGAGGTATAAGTCCAGTAAATTTTACATAGTTTTGTATCTCTTGGGTTCCTAGTAAACTTCTTACCTTCTCACCCAAAAGACCATCACCGATAAGTAAAAACTTAACATTATGTGTATCTAACTCTTCTTTGTGATTTTGAACTAGCTGAACAATGCTATTTGCCAAAAACTCCACACCATGCCATGCTCCAAAAGTGCCTATAAAAGTAAATATCTTATCATTTTGAGTGAAGCCTAACTTTTCTCTCAAAGTTGCTTTGTCTGATTCTTGAAAGTTTTTATAATCATACACTCTCTCATCTATACAGTTAGGATAAAACACTATTTTTTCTTTGTCATACCCTCGTTCAATAAGTTCATCTTTCAGTACTTGTGAAACGGTGATGATAGTATCTGCACTAGTTAAAACATACTCTTCCATATCCAAAGCTAGTTTTGAGTATTTCAAACCATCTGTTCCCCAGTTGTTTTGTACCCACACTTCTGAACCGTTGTATTCAACTATCAATGGAACTTTATACTTGTTTGAAAGATATGCTCCTGAATAGTTAAAAAGTGTAAGCCTTTGATAGATTACATCTGGTTTATTACTCATCATTGACTCATCAACTTGATTTAAAAAAGCTTCATTGATTTTGATACTATTTAGCTCATAAGGAACACTATACGCAACATCATTTAAATATATTGTTTCTTTTTTGATATTCTCATCTATCATAATAGGTGTTTCAGCAGATATATATGTCAGGTTTGATTTTTTAGCTAAAGAGTTAACTACTCCAGAGATATGACCTAAGCTACCTCCCGCTTTCGTACCAAAACTTAGATTTGTTTTTAGATAAAAAACTTTACTGTCACTTTTTAACTCTATTTTTGATTTTTGACTTTTTAGCTTGATATCATTTTCTATTTTTTTAACTAATTTTTTTGTTTCAATCGCACTACTTATCATCTTAAACACAGAAGTAATTCTATTAATCAATGAAACTTTTTCTTGTCTCTTGTCAGGCAATATCCTGCTTATATTTAAACTAAAAATACTAAGACTTAAGGTATAAAAGAGATCTTGCACCAAAAAATAATTCTCATCATTAAACACGATCACTATCTCATCATATTTTTTATACGAGATAAACTCTTTTATAAGATTTTTTATCCCTTTGTTTTTGAGTTCAAAAAGTGATACAAAAGTATTTTTACTTTCTTTAAAATTATCATTTATATAACTCAAATACTCTGCATCAAATCTATAAATCGATATAAATATTTTAGTTTTCATATATTCACCAACTTCCCATATCCATTTGAATAGAGTTTAAAATCATTGTAGTTTTCACTAAACTTTTTATTACTATAGTTTTCTATAACTATTTTTTCTTTTTCGATTATAAACTTTCTTTTTTGTTTTATACCTCTGTACTCTACAGCTACATCAACAAACTCTTCTCCATAGTCTAATAAATAACATTTTGACTGGTTTTTCATACTAAAAAGTCCGTATCTACCCTCTATCCACTCGTTTTGTTCTTCATTTTCTACTATCAAAGTATTGTGAGCTTTTGTACTTCTATACTGATTTCTTCGTTCAGGCAGTGGTGTGTAGAGATAAGTTCCTGCATCTACGATGATATCTTTTCCGTCGATATTTAGCTCAAAAGAGAGCTTATCATTATGAGCGTGTCCACCGTTACCTTTTTGCCCATTCGAGCCAGCCCAAATAGCGAGATAGACTCTGTCTGATTTGAATATATATATTCCTGTATCTTGATACGATATAAATTTTAAATCATCCAACAATGACTTACCGTCTTTTAAAGGCACATCAAATATTTTAGTAGTTGAGTATTCCAAGTCACTAAAAGATTTATCATTTTGTTTTACTATTTTTGACTCAATACTTGGAATATCTAACTTTCTATTTTTTGCCAAAGATTGGATGATTTGTTTTTCTATTTGAAAACTTGTATCAAATTCTTTCTCTTCATACAATCCACCCATAGCACTAAGTAGTGTTTGATGATTGAGTATATTTTCATCCCAATATTTTTCATCATCTTGCACATAGTTTTCAAGATTTATATATTTAGCTACAGCTTGATTTTTAGTTAACCACTCACCATTTGGACTAAGCCTAAGAAATCTTCCGCTATCGTTATCTCCAAACTGTACTATCTCTCCAGTTGATTTAGTGATATCTTTTGTAAACTTACCACTTTTATAAAGTCTTTCACAATACCAACTAGGTAACACAACTTTATTATCTACTACTTTATATTCTTGCTCTTTATATGATTTCAATTTTGGTTGAACTTTCCAATTATCTATTTTATAGTTTTGCAGTGCTTCACATTTTTCTTTATCAAGTCCCAGTATTAAAGCAGTTGCAAATACCATTAGCTCAGAACTAAGTCTATGGTAACTTGTACTAGCCTCAAAGTTACTACCATCTTCATAAAACTGTTTTTGCATCTCATTTATCACTTCTTGCAGAGCAAACCCAAGCCATGTGTTTATCTCATCATTGCATTCTAAATATGAAGCTACAAATAAGAGTCCTACTATATCACTCAGATAATGGTTTGAAGTCAAGTTCTCACCATATTCAAGATTGTTTACTATATGTACACCGTGTTCATAGATTGACTGTGAAAATACATGTTCAAACTCTTTATCTAAAATATTTGTTGTATCTAGTTGTCTAAAAATATCATAGGCTATAAGCATATTTGCCACTCTTATACCCACATCCATAGTACAAGTCCACTGCACCCCAAATCGTGGTGGATTTAGGGCTATAAAATCGCATATTTGATTTTTAAACTCTTTTATAAGTAGCTCATCATACTCTGATGCACAACTTATTGCCAGTTGTGGTAAATGCTGTAGCCTTCCAATCTCCCAAGGCACTTTTATATCTACACCAGCTACCGAGTTTCTTTGGTTAAGGTACCACTCATTTGCACTCCATCTAAAGCCACTTTTAAAATCTTTTTGCCAATCTATTGGTTCATACCCATCATCTACTAAAGAATAAATCTTTTTTGAATACTGCACATTAGATTTTGATACTAGATTAGCGATATCAAACTTTTCATTTTGAGTGTAACTGTTTCCCTCAACTCCAATAGATTGACTATTATAGCTATTTTTCACCCAACCACTTCCAAGCAAATCAAATCTATGTTCAAGATAAAATTTTGAAATGTCTTTGAGATTTTGATCGTCTAGATTTTTAAAATCATCTAAAACCATGTAAGATTTTTTTACTTTTAAATTACTGTTATTTATATAAGTTGTAAAAACAAAGTCTTTTCTTTTTTTAACAATATGTCTAATCTTTCGTACCGCTACAAAATATACTTTTTTTATAAAGATATGTGGTGGTATAGTTAAAGCTTTATTTATTATAAATTTTAGGTTCATTTACTGCCTTTTATATTTTCTAAAATCTTATCAATCTTTTCACTTACTATCTTATACTTTTCATCACTCATAGAAAAGTCTCTTATTTTTTCTATTTCACTTGACAAATCTTGTATCAAATATTCATCTTTATTTTTTTGAGAAATAAATTCAAAGATAGCATTTATATTACTAATTGCATTCAAAGATACATCCACATAATCAATTTTCATATAATCGATTGTAATTTTCTTAAGAGTTTTTACATTCATTCTTAGGTAATATTTATTAAATGTTTCTTTTTTATCGTACGCAACCCAGTAAAAAGACAATAGCCATTTAAACTTATCAATAAGTTTTTTTTCATCTATGCTCTTCTCTTTAATTAAATATAGATTTATATCTGAAATATGTTCTATTGTTGAGTTTATTTCATGCATCATAAAACTATTTTGAATATCATATTTTTCTGCAACACTTCTAAAATGTCTCCAAGAAACATTAAGTATATCAATAAGCAAGTCAATATTTTTTTGCTCTACTGCATATTGATAAATATTTCCAATAGATGTAAAACCAGTTAAGCTGTAGATTTCATTATGTGGTGTATAGCCTGAAAGACTACCCTTAGTTGATTCTATGATTAAAGCAAAAGGAACTAGTCTCTCTGCTACCTGCAAAATCTTTTCAAATCTTGGTTTAAAATCATCATCAAATCTATTTAACTGCATCAAGTACTTTAGACTGTACTCCACTAATTCTGCTTTATTTTTTGTATATAAGTATATAATTGCATCTTTTAAAAAGTCTATAATATAGCTATCTACTTCATCATAAATATTTTCTACTCGAATTTTGTCATGTATTTCAAATATTATTTGTGTTGATTGAAAAGGTATTTCAATACTATCTAATGATTGAGCGTATTTATTACACTCTTTTGCATAACTTATTGGTATTTTAGTTAGTTTTATATCAACTTCTGACAGTACAATTCCTATAGACTTATATGTCTCCATAACCTCTAAGGCCATGTTTTCAGTAGATTTATTTGAAGAAGATATAGATAAATCTTTTAATATTTCACAAGTAGGGTTGATTATCTCTTGTGTGATATCTGCTTCTGAAATGGGTAACAATCCAGTAAAAACAGTGTGATAAGTAATGTTATTCTTCCGTTTGAGCAAAAAATATTTTAAAGTTTCAACCATGGTATGTAGAGTTGCTTTTGCTACTATCAAATCATTTCTATTTAATGATTTTTGATATATTTCTTCTAAGTCATTAAACCAATACCTTATAGATTGCGGATAGAGTGGATTAGCCCCATAAGCTTGAGCTTCAAGTTTTAATATATCTGTTTTTTCTTCTTGTAAAAAATACTGATTTTTTGCAACTAGTTTAGCAGTAGCATCAATATTATCTATAGTTTTAAAAGATTGTAGCCTTATCTTCTCTAATATACTTTGGGGATCCATTAATGATACTACATGCTTATAATAAAACTTCAAACTATCAAGCAAGATTCCCATAGATAAAAATAAGATGAGTATTAAAAAATTATCATTAATACATTTTTCAAATATAGAAAGTAAGATAAAAAACAATATAGCTAAACCAAAAAGTAAAAAAGTTCCATAACTTACTCTATCTTTTTTATAAATTCTCAAAACAGAAAAAGACCACATAGATGCAGCATTTTGAATAGGAATTAAAGAAAGAGTAAAAACTAAAGCTAGAATAGTTCCCACTATCGAAGCTAGAGCTATTAAAACATTTGAGAAATCGTAGTTTTCTATAGTAATATCAGAATAAAAAAATGAAACAATAAGAATAAGTGAAAACAATAAAAAAGTGTATTTTTGAGTAAAATCTATAGTTATTTTTAGAGATTTCTTATATTGATTTATAACAAAATACTTTATTTTCACAAAATTATATTTAATCATTTTAACTATATCATACATTAGAAAGTATCTCCATATTCTCTAATGCTTCTTTTACTAGTTCTTTATTCTCAAATGTGAAATAAACTATAGGGTATAAAAAATCCCCCTCAAAAGGTATAGTTGCATTATCAATTTTAAAAACTTTTTTTCTCTTATACTTTTCACCTTTTTGAGTAAAGTTGTTTTCATCATATCTATTTACAAATTCATCAAGACTATAAAAAATATATTCAAAGTCTATGTGCTTAATACAAAGTTCTTCATCTTTAGTCGTATGTTCTATATGAATCAATTTCGTTACTATGCTATCTTGGTGTTCCGTAAAATCACTCACTATCTCTTCAATATAAAGATCAGAATTAATATTTCTAATCCAAAATATATCATTTGATGTATAATCAATCAACTTAATTTTATGAGAGCATTGTTTTCTCAATGTTTCAATAGTTGGACTTATACCAAATTCTATTGCTTCAGTAGTCAGTGTTGAATCAAATATAAAATCGTATATACTCTCATTATCAGGAGCAAACGAAAGTGTAAAACTATATTTTTTGAAGTACTCTAGTAATACTTTATATACATTGAAATCTATAAAACTTATCTCATAAGATATATTGACTTTCTTATCTAAAATCCTACTATCTGAACCTAACAACTCTCTTGAACTATCGATTTCTACAAGACCATATTTTTTATATTGATTTTCTTGATTTAAGTCATAATTTTTATCTTTGTATAGTGCTTCTAATCTTTGTGATTTTATACTGTAAGGGTTTCTTGATTGTTTGTAATAGTTAGTAAACAAATCAGAAACTATACAAAGTAAATAATAGTCGTCAATTGAGATATTTTGATACTTATCTTTATATATTTCATTAAATACTGCCAAATAATTATCATCATAAAACTTTTTTATATCAATATTTTTTATATTATTTCGAAGTAAATTATCTATCATTTTTTTATCTTGCAAACATTGAGACAACATATTCCAAAAATTTTCTTTATTAGTATTGTTTTGACCTATTTCAACTACCTGACTTATAATACTTGAAGCAATGATTGAGATATATTTTTTTCTTTCATTCTCATTTTTACTTTGAGAGCAGAAGTTAATCATTTTATGATAATCAAAGAAAAATCTATCTACTAATATGCTTATAATAATATCTTTCACTTGCTTTTTTATTTCACTATCTGATAAATCTATTAGTTGTTTTACATTGTTTCTAAACTCTGCATTATCATCATAAAACTCAAAAACTTTTTCATAACAATTACCTATATAAATAAATTCATCAATACTTTTAGGAAACTTACTAAATTGCATTTTAAGAGTTCCAAATATAGGGTTTGGTTCAATCATTATTTAGTCTTTTTAAATGCTATATAAAATCCAGAAGAAACCATTGGAAACTTTGAACCCAAGTAGATATTAAAATTCATCAAACTCTTAAAGCCTGTAAAAAACATATTTGAAAAAGGACCTGCAAACATTGTTGAGCCTCTAAAATCTAAAAGAGAAAAGTCTTTATCTCCAACTTTTTTACTAATAGAATTTAATGTAAACCTTTGAACATGAGGAGAATCTGCTATAGAAGATGGATATTTACAATCAATATATTTACCTGTAAATATTTGTTTTACTTTATTAATAACTGAATTGATTTTAAAAAATTGTAAAACATTTCCAATTTTTAATTTTTTCCAAATAAAATCTTCAATCTCAAACCATCCATATCCGTTTGGTACGGTTACGAGCAATAATCCATTAGGTTTTATTTTTTGTTTTACTAAATCAATTACTTCTTCTAGAATTGGATTTGGAATATGTTCAAAAACTTCTGAAGCTATAATATAATCATAGCTTTCATTTGGAAGATTTTTAATATCATCACAAATCAGTTTGTTAGTTTCCAATCCATTATCTTGATATATATTTTGTCCAAGATTGATAGAATCTTTATCTAAATCTATACCTTGAGTGTTATATCCTTCTTGTAATAGCACTCCTGTTATCATAACCCCTGTACCACAACCAAACTCTAAACCTTTTTGTTCTTTTGATATGTGTTGTTTAATCCAATCAAGTCTATTTTTATGACCATATATATTTTCTTTAATTTTTAACATTTCTAATCCTATTTATAACTAATATGAAAATAAAAAAATACGCAATTACTGTATTAATAGCTACAACATTTAACCCATATTCTTCAATTAAATAAAAATTTAAAACGATATTTAGTAGTAAAGCTGATAGCCAATAAAAAATTATTTCTTTCGGAAATCCTAAGCTAGTTAAATACTGAACTTGGATTGTTTGAATACCCATAAAAAATATTCCTAGCAGCAATATATTGACTAAAATAACCGAATCACGAAATTGTTCACCATATAAAAATGTAATCAAATACTCCGATAAAAAATAAACACACATTAAAAAGACAAAATATACCCCAGTAAAAACAAAAGTGATTTTTTTCATCAAGTTATACTTTTCATCATTTTTTTTAAAAGATGATAGTTTTTGAAACAAAACTGTTCCAATTACCACAGGTAAAATATAAATATAATCTATAAAACTTACTGCCAAAGAGTAATGCCCCAAATCAGTTTTTGTCAAATAATAATTCACAAAAAACAGATCTGATTTTAAAACCAAAAAGGCAAATATTGCAGAAAGATAAGCTTTAAACCCAAATTTTGAAATCTTTTTTAATAAATTTAAAGATAATCTATATCTATAGATTACTTCTTTTTTGAGTTTAATATACGCTACAACCAAACCAAGCAACAAACCTAGTCCAAAAATAATAAGTGCATTTTTTACATCTAAACTATAAAAAGTAACAACACATACTAAAGCAAAAATAGTAATAACTCTTGTATATACTGTCAATTTGTTATCTAGCTTAATCTCTCCAATACCTACCAACAAATTCTTTACAAGAAGAGACATCAATGAAATAGGTATAAATAAAAGTGCTAAATACAACAAACCTGATTCAATATTTAAGACATCAGGATAATGATAATTCAAAAAATAAATAATCAAACTCACAATCAAACTAATAACAAATGAAAACCAAATAGAGTTTTTAAGCAACATCCCTAAAAACATCTTTTTTTGAGCTACATAATAAATATTGGCAGAGTGTAATCCAAAGTTTCCAAATTGTGTTGCAATTGCGATAATAGTTAGTAAAAGTGTATATGTACCATAATTTTCTACACCTAAACTTCTAGTAATAAGAACATTACCTAAAAGTCCAAGAAGTATAAGTATAATTCTTGAACTGTACGAATGTATAATATTACTAACTAGCTCGCTTTTAAACATTAAAAGTAATTTCCGTTGTCTGGATCATATCCCACAGTTCTATTGGCCATTTAGAAGTTTTTCCACTTAAAGTTTCATATAGTGCTTCAAGTTCTTCAAACTGACCTTTTTCACTAATACTACCCTTTAATTCATTGACTTTAACCCCATAGCCATTTAATGATTTATAATCATCCATAACAATAGTTTTATTGTCAAAATGAACTTCCATATACTCTTTACTGATATCTTTTGAACCTGTTGCGAAATACTGAACATTTGCAATCGAGCCATCTTCATATTTCAATACGATAGATTTATTATCAGATGATGAGAACTTGTTGTTTTTAGGGCTTAAACTTTCACTTGAAATAGAAACTACTTTTTCTCCCACTATAGAAGTCATAAGATCGACTATATGACATCCCTCTCCTACTATTCTACCACCATCTTCATGTACCCAGTGATCTAATGGTATAAATCCGGCATTCATTCTGTACTGGATAAAAAGAGGGTTGTTTCTTTTTGAGGTATGCTTTGTGATTTCAGTAGTGTATTTACTAAATCTTCTATTAAACCCCGTAAACAGTACTGACTTATCTTCCACATCACTATCATAAAACTCTTTTATCAAGTCTAGTTCTTGCTGATTTGTAGCAAGTGGTTTTTCTACAAATACATGCTTGCCTGCTTTGAGGGCTTGAAGTACAAGTGAGGCATGACTATCATGTCTAGTAGCTATCATAACAAGATCCACTTCTTTATCATTTAGTATATCTTCAAGATTAGTAGTAGCATAAGTAGCACCATATTGTTTTGCTACAGATTTGGCACTGTGCCCTGTTCTGCTCATTACTGCATGAAGTTTATATTTATTTGATAGTTTTTCAATATTTGGCATATGCATACCTGTAGCAAATCCACCTGAACCAACTAGTGCTACATTTATTATAGATTTATTTTTGTTGGCATTAGTATGTAGTATTACTTTTTTATCTTGATTGAGATACTCATGTATTTTACCTAATTCCACTTGTCCATAATCAAGCAATACCATAAGAGGTTTATTGTCCGTTTGTAAAGATTCATAAGCCTGTGTTACTTCTTCTATTGAGAATACACCATTTATAAGTTTATCTAGTTTTATGTCACCCGTACTTACCAATCTAAGATATTCCGTCATATTTCTGTTTTCTGTCCATCTTACATATGAGTATGGATAGTCGCAACCTTTTTCTTCATAAGATTTATCATATCTTCCTGGACCATATGATGTAGATATCATAAAATCAAGTTCTTTTTGATAAATGTCAGCTCTATTTATCTCCATACCAACAACACCAACGAGTATAACTTTCCCTTTTTTCTTACACATTTGAAAGCTTTGAGACAATGGAGCTGATGAGCTTGTAGCAGCAGTAAAAAGTACACAGTCTGCTCCAAAACCACCACTCCAACTTTCAACTGTTTTTATTGGGTCTTCTTTAGTAGGATTTATAACTATCTCTGCTCCAAGTTCTTTCGCTACCCCTAGTCTTGATTCATCTAGGTCAATAGCAGCAACTCTTACACCACTAAGTTTGAGCATTTGAACAGCTAAAAGTCCAAGTATCCCAGCTCCTGTAACGACACAAAACTCTCCAAACTTCATATCAGCTCTTCTTACACCTTGCATAGCTATTCCACCGAGTGTAACAGTAGAAGCTTCTTTAAAACCTAATGTTTGAGGCATTTTCATAACTAAATTTTGTGGTACATCGACATATTCAGCATGATTAGCTATTCCTGCCCCTGCTGCGGTTACTCTATCACCTACTTCAAAACCTTCAACTCCATCTCCTATAGCTATAACGACACCACTTATAGAATACCCCGTAGCATTACCAGCATCAAGAGTTCCCTTAACTTTGGCAATAGTTTTTTGAAGCCCTACTGTTTTAGCCATATTAATAACTTTTGCAACTTGTGCAGGTTGCTCCATAGCTCTTTTTATGAGGGACTTTCCGCTATTTGTAACACCACTCATTTCAGTACCTGCTGAGATGCAACTATTTACAACTTTGATTAGTAAAGAACCTTTAGTAACATTTGGTGTAGGTGTTTCTTCACCTAAAACTTTCCCTTTTTTTATAATTGCTTGTATCATTTGTTAAGTACCCCACAAAAATCTAAATCTGTTTCTATATTAAGTTTTTTAAACTCTTTATGAGCCACTAAAAATGTCACTATATCTGCTTCTTCTAAAGCTTTATTATAATCAATAATTTCTAATTCTTCATGACTTTGAATATTAGGTTCTACAGCTAATACATCAATACTTTCATCTTTAAGTCGTTTTGTTATATATAAAGCTGGTGATTCTCTTAAGTCATCAATATCTGGCTTGAAAGCCAATCCCATACAAGCTACTTTTGCTTTTCTTCCATTTGCATTTTCAAATTCTAATGCTGCATTTTTTATCTTTTCTATAGCCCACTCTGTTTTGTAAGTATTTACTTCTCTTGCCGTTTTTATCATCTTAGCTGTTTTTCCACCTGCATGTACTATAAACCACGGGTCAACTGCTATACAATGACCTCCAACACCAGCTCCTGGTTGAAGGATATTTACTCTTGGATGTCTATTTGCAAGTTCTATCAATTCCCATACATTTATATCAAACTTATCACAAAGCATACTAAGTTCATTTGCAAAGGCTATATTTGTATCTCTAAAAGAGTTTTCAGTTAGTTTTGCCATTTCTGCTGTTCGTGCATCTGTACTTAGTACATCTCCACTTACAAAAGTTTTATAAAATTCTACAGTTTTTTCTGTAGCTTCTTGTGTAAGACCACCTACTATTCTATCATTTTCTACTAATTCTCTCATGATATGACCTGGTAAAACTCTCTCTGGACAGTGCGCAATGTGTAATTGAGAATTGAGAGTTGAGAATTTAGAATTATTTTTTTCATTCTCCATTTTCAATTCTCCATTTTCAATTCTAAAAAGTTCTGGTCTTTCTTTGGCTAGAACATCTCTTACAAGTTCTGTAGTTCCCACAGGAGAAGTTGATTCTAGTATTACTATATTATTTTCTTTTACATATGGTGCTATTGCTTTTGTTGCACTTATAATATAATCAGTGTTTGGAACATAGCCTTTATGAAAAGGAGTAGGTACTGCTATTATAAAAACATCAGCAACATCAGGCTTTAAACTTGCTTTTAACTTATTACTATTTACTGCACTTTTTACAAAGGTATCAAGTTCAGGTTCCACAATATGAATTTTACCTTGATTTATAGTGTCAACTGTACTTTGTACTACATCTACACCATGTACTTCATATCCTCTGTTTGCTAGAAGTGCTGCTGTTGGAAGTCCTATATATCCAAGTCCTATCACACATATTTTTTTATTAGTCATTAAAATTCTACTCCCTTTACAAATTCTACAATTCTTTCACAAGCTTTACCATCTCCATAAGGATTATGTGCTTTACTCA
>ERZ1673961.442-NODE-442-length-17170-cov-49.094479_pt1 | contig 17170 bp, 19 predicted proteins | sample MGYA00580189_ERZ1673961 | MGnify/ENA primary metagenome ERZ1673961 (study PRJEB41334, sample SAMN05608105) | rock metagenome | biome: terrestrial subsurface; feature: shale formation; material: shale | place: USA: Pennsylvania ... | reverse complement strand
CCACCGTTAAGTAATTGGGTAACCCCTCATTACGGTTATTCAGCCACTGCATAAAACCAGCATATTCTAATGGTGTTACACGGTATGGTTCGTTCGCAATATTGATCTGCGTATACGTTTCTGCCGGTACAAATTGTGAAACAAGTTCAGTTAAAGAACCAATCCGACGATCTCCTAAACGCTTAGCTGTATCACGGTCCAGCATCGGAATTTGATCGGTTGATAACGTCGGAAAATCCGTTTCAAAATCCTTTTCTTCTACCTCAATTAACGCGGCATAGTCTTTCGCGCGAAAGATAGGGCCATTAAAGAGTTGGATAATAAAACTAAGCCCAATAAAAATTAACACAAAACCAAACACATAATACTTTTTACTTAATTTTCTTAGCGCTTGAGGCGAAAAGACTGAATCAGCAAAGATTTCAATAAACATGGCAACTAAGACAATGACAGCCAGATAACTTCTAAAGCCGGGTGACTGGATGTTTAGTGGCGGCAAAACGAAATAATAACTCAGTCCGATACCAAGCAAAAACAAAGCATACAGCATTATTTTAGTACGAGATTTTTTCATAAAAGTGAGACTCCTTTTTTTCATCATAATATGTAGAATGTAACGTCATTAGCATAGCATAGCGCTATATTAATTACAAAATATTTCATAGCTTTCCGCTCCTTAGTGGAAAAACAGACGATTGAATCCGGTGGCTTGTTTAGGTTACAATCAACACAGACAGACGGTTTAATTTTTTTGTCTATCGATTAAATTTGATAGCTGAGGTGAGAGTAGTGACAAACGAAGAATTTTTACAAGCAATGCAGCATGAATCTACAATTAAAGCAGGTTCACCTATCCACGAAAAGATGCATGACCTAGCTCAAGAAGCATTAAGAGTGACGATGACGTTAAATAATCGTTATCATTCCCCTGAGGAAGTGACGCAACTATTCAGTACATTGATTGGTCATCCGGTGGATGAATCCTTTTCATTGTTTCCACCTTTTTATACTGATTGCGGAAAGCATATTCGCGTTGGCAAACATGTCTTTATCAATTCGGGTTGTCGATTTCAAGACCAAGGTGGCATTACGATTGAAGATCATGTCCTCATTGGGCATAACGCTGTCTTAGCAACACTTAACCATAGTATTGACCCGGACAATCGTGGAGATATCCAACCGAAACCGATCGTAATCAAACAAAAAGTGTGGCTTGGTGCCAATGTCACCGTTGTGCCAGGTGTCACGATTGGTGAAGGTGCCATTATATCCGCAGGCGCCGTCGTAACAAAAGACGTCCCCCCCTACACCATCGTCGGTGGCGTTCCTGCAAAAATATTAAAACAAATACCTCAAAACAATTAACAAAAAAAGGAGCCCCTCGGCTCCTTTTTTTATCTTATGCGTGGTGGTTAATACGTGCTTCTAATGCTTCTTTTGGCTGAAAGCCGACAACTTGGTCAACAACTTCGCCATCTTTAAAGAATAACAGTGTTGGAATACTCATAACACCGTATTGACCTGCCGTTTGTTGGTTTTCATCAACGTTTAATTTTGCGATTTTGACTTTATCAGCCATTTCATCAGAAATTTCTTCTAATACAGGTCCGATCATTTTACAAGGTCCGCACCATGGTGCCCAGAAATCTACTAATACTAACCCTTTTGATGTTTGTTCTTTGAATGATTGATCTGTTACTTTTACAGTTGCCATTATATAATTCCTCCTAAAAAATTGTTCTCAATGATTTCTACAATGCCAAGTATACCACCCAGGGGTTTTTTTTGGCTAGCGTTCTGCTCACACTTACTTAAACTCAAAAATCGTGACGCCACTGCCGCCTTCTTGCGCACTTCCGGCGGTTGCTGATTTAATATGACGGTGACGTTTAGCAAATTCTTGTACACCTTTTCTTAAAGCCCCGGTGCCTTTACCATGGATGATCGTCACCCTTGGATAACCTTGAAGTAAGGCATCGTCAATATATTTTTCGAGTTGTTGCAGCGCATCTTCATAACGCTCACCACGTAGGTCTAACTCCGGCTTGGTATGAGAACCTTTGTTTTTAACGGTCGCAACTGGGCGCGTCACTGTCTCTTTTTTCGGTTTTAACTTTTCAAGCTGATTTTTCTTCACTTTCATTTTCATCATACCAACCTGTACTTGAAATTCCTTGTCTGACACCTTTTCAACAATCGTCCCGTTTTGATTAAGCGTGACTAAATGCACATCATCTCCAACTTCTAACGTTTCATCTTTTACTTTCTTTTCAACTTGCTTTTGTTGTTTTTTGGTTAAGGTTGGTTTTGCTTCATCAAATAGTTTGCGCGCTTCAATCCATTCATGTTCTTTTAATTCATGTTGATTTTTCATCTCGCGCATCGCTTGAACGACCGCTTCTGCTTCCGCACGAGCTTTTTCAACCGCGCGCTCAGCTTTTTGTTCAGCTTTTTCAAGTAACCGGTCCCGTTCTTGTTCAAACTCATGCCACTTTCGTTCTAAATCCCGCTTTAACTCGGCCGCTTCTTCGACATACGTTTCTGCTTTTAGATAATCATCTTCCGCTTGACGTCTCGCCGTATCAAGAGAAGCAATCATATGGTCCACACTTTTTGTATCTGTACCAATTAATTCTTTAGCGGCAAGGATTAGCGACTCATCCAGTCCTAGCCGACGAGAAATATCAAAGGCATTACTCCGTCCTGGTACCCCGATTAATAACCGGTACGTTGGTCGTAAGGTTTCAACGTTAAATTCCACTGACGCATTAATAACCCCTTCACGGTTGTAGCCATACGCTTTTAATTCAGGGTAGTGGGTTGTCGCAATGACACGGGCTTGTTTTTTAACAACTTCATCTAAAATCGCCATCGCAAGAGCTGCCCCTTCTTGCGGATCTGTCCCTGCCCCTAACTCATCGAATAAGACTAGGGTCTTATCATTAACATGTGCGAGAATATCAACGATATTCGTCATATGTGAAGAAAACGTACTTAAACTTTGTTCAATCGACTGTTCATCACCAATATCCGCAAACACATCTTCAAATACCGCGAGTTCACAACCGTCTTGGGCCGGTACTTGCAAGCCTGATTGGGCCATTAACGTAAGTAAACCAACCAGTTTTAATGTTACCGTCTTACCACCCGTGTTCGGTCCAGTGATGACAATCGCATGATAATCCTCACCGAGTGCAATATCATTCGCCACCACTTCGTCATCTGTTAAGAGTGGATGACGAGCTTGTTTCATCTCAATCACACCACGGTCATTCATGTTTGGCATGGCCGCATGCATCGCCTGTGATAATTTACCACGTGCAAAGATGAGATCTAAGCCGCTTAATACATCGATATTATGTCTTAAAGCCACATGTTCTTCGGCGATTTTTAGTGATAACGCTTTTAAGATTTTTTCTATCTCTACTTGTTCTTTTGCTTTAGCTTCTGATAATTGATTGTTCACTTCAACCACGGCTTGAGGTTCCATAAATAAGGTCTGCCCTGAGGCTGATTGATCATGAACAATCCCACCAATAGCTTGACGGTATTCTTGTTTAACTGGAAGGACATAACGGTCATTCCGAATCGTCACAATCGCATCAGACAGCATATTTGACTTCGTACGGGTCAATGATTCAAGACGCTCTCTAATTCTTGATTCACTCGTTCTAATCTTCGTCCGAATCTGGCGCAAAGTATCTGAGGCGGCATCCATCACGTGCCCGTGTTCATCAATACACGACTTAATTTCTCGCTCAAGCGGAGATAACGGTTCAAGTTCTTCCGTTAACGCACGAATCAGTGGCGCCTCAGGTTCTTCCATCTGATCCATAAAGCGTTTAATGTTTTTCGTCCCGTATAACGTGCTCTGCACTTGCAGACATTCACCCGCACTTAATATCCCACCAATTTCTGCGCGTTTTACCGCCGGGCGAATATCACTTATCCCACCAAAGGGGAGTGTTTGATTTAAGCGTAAGATTTGAACCGCTTGATCGGTTTCTGCTTGTAAGTGCAAGACCGTCTCAAGGTCTGTCTTTGGCTTTGTTGTTTTTGCGAGTGTTTTACCGAGTGATGTATCTGCTTTGTCTATTAACTTATCGATAATTTTATTAAACTCTAACACCCGATATATTCTTTCATTCATCGAATCACCTTATTCTTGTTTTTTCTTCCAAAATGCTTGTAGTTCTTCTAATGTCCACGTATTAACGACCGTTTCTTTTTTCAACCAGCCACGTCTCGCGATACCAACGCCTTCTTTCATAAACTCAAGCGTTTCTTTACTATGGGCATCGGTATTGATTGTGATTTTCACACCTTGTTCTTGACACAATTTAATCCAGTCACTGTTTAAATCAAAGCGTTTTGGATTGGCATTGAGTTCTAAGATCGTATGTGTTTCTTTTGCTTTTTGAATCAATTGTTCCATATTCACCTTATACCCGTCTCGCTTACCAATAATGCGTCCGGTTGGGTGAGCGATATGTTTGACGTAAGGATTCTCCATCGCGTTAAACAGGCGCGTCATGATCTCTTCTTCTGTTTGACTAAACGAGGAATGAATCGCCCCGATAACATAATCAAGTTCTTGTAAAAAGTCATTATCAAAATCAAGTGTACCATCTGGTAAAATATCCATCTCCACACCAGCTAGAATCGTAAGCTCTGGAAACAGTTGTCTTACCCGTTCAATCTCTTCTCGTTGTTCTCTTAGGCGCTTTTCATTTAACCCATTTGCGACACGTAAGAATTTTGAGTGATCGGTAATCGCAATATACGCGTAACCTTTCTCACTCGCAAACTGCGCCATTTCTTCAATTGACTGAGCCCCATCACTCCACGTCGTGTGCATGTGTAAGTCACCTTTAATATCATCAAGTGTCACTAACGGATGCGGCTGTTTAAATGTCTCAATCTCGCCTTTTGCTTCTCGCACTTCAGGCGGAATCTCATATAAGTCAAAATGTTTAAAGAAGGCTTTTTCTGAATCAAAGGTTGTCACCTCACCTGTTTCAATATTCTCCACACCGTATTCACTGATTTTTTCACCTCGCGCTTTGGCGAGTTGACGCATGGCCACATTATGATCCTTTGAACCAGTGAAGTGGTGGAGTGTCGTCGCAAATGCGTCATCACGAATCATACGAAAATCGACACTCACATCATAATGATCTTCAATAACAACGGATACTTTTGTATCCCCACTCGCAATCACTTCTTTTATGTCCGCTAATTGAAGCAACTGTTCTTTCACAACCTCGGGTTGTTCTGTTGCGATAATAAAATCTAAGTCTTTTACCGTCTCTCGCATTCGGCGCATACTGCCAGCGATACTAAACCGTTTAACATCCTTCATTGCACTAAGAGCGGTTTCAATATTTTGTCGTACCCCTCGGACAGCATCAAATGGCAACCTGTCAGGTTGAGCGTTTAAGTTTTCAAGCCCCGCTAAGATTTTTTCTTCTGACTTTTTACCAAAGCCTTTTAAATCAGCGACCTGGTGATTTTCACAAGCTGCTTGCAGATCAGCTTTATTCTCGATTTGTAGCTCTTGATACAACTTAGCAAGTTTCTTCCCACCGAGCCCCTGAATATCAAGTAGCGGAATCAAACCTTCTGGTACCTCTTGTTTTAAAAGTTCAAGCGTTTCAGATTCACCGCTATTTAAAAATTCCGTGATCACGCCTTGTGTGCCCTTACCAATGCCTTTAATTGATGACCAATCATCAATCTCACTCAAGGCTCTGGTGTCTGTCTCTAAAGCTTGAGCAGCTTTTCTGTAAGCCGAAATTTTAAATGGGTTTTCTCCTTTAAGTTCTAAATAAATTGCAATTTCTTCAAGTAAATGAATAATGTCTTTTTTGTTGATTGCTGCTTTGTTTGCCATTACAAGCGCCTCCTAGTTCGTAAGGAAAGACCCTTGCACAAAATACAAGGGTCTGCCATAGTTATTCATCCGTTAAAACCATAATGTCATGATACGATTTGAGAAAATTGGTGTCTGTTCAATCATAAACCGAGCAACATTTGATTCGGCAATGATCGCTTGTATTTGTTGTACAGGTAACAAAGATAAAACAAACACAATAATAAATAAGACTAAGTATTGTTCAAAAAAGCCAAACACGGCACCCAGCCCTTTATTCACGAAATTAAGGAGCGGTAGTTCGGCAACAAAATCAAGCATTGCCGTAATGATTGATAAAATAATTTTCGTAACAAAAAATAAAACAACAAAGGCAATCATATAGTAATAAGCTGCCTCTAAATTAAACGTTGCCTCAAAGAAAGCCCACGCCTCCCCTTCGATTGGTGGATAAGGAATATACATTTCTAACATGTCCCCAAACGCTTTATAAAAACGCGAAGCAACAATAAAGGCAATAAAGAAGCTAATAAAATGAAACACTTGGACAATTAATCCTCGCTTCATTCCACGTAAAATACCAAAAATCAGTAACAACATTAATATTAAATCCATCATGTTCGTTTTAGTCCTCTTTCTTATTCAGTTTTTGTTCAAGGGCATCGTATGCCTCTTTTAACTTTAAGTAATCATTCATCGTATTCACGGCTGTTAACACAGCTAACCGTGTGGTATCTAAACTTTTATTCGCTTGATAAATTTCACGCATTTTATCATCCACAACACTTGCAACCATGCGCATATGATGAAGATCTTCATCACCGACAAGTGTGTAATTTTTACCATATATATCGACGTTGGCACGTGTTTTTTTCGCCTGGGTCACCTGTATACCCCCTTTAATAAAATCCTAATATTTATCTTAACATGAAGTGCGTGATTTAGGAAACTATTCTATCGCTATTTTCTCTGATATAATGACACCATACCAATGAAAGAGGAGTGCTTATGGGACATATCGTACACCATGTATCTGATGATACGCTAAAAGAAATGATCACTTATTATCAACCTTATCAAACAAAAACACCTCAACATGCAGTGTTTCAAGCAAAGAAAAACGGTGTGACCATTACCGGCTATCGCTCGAAAAAAGTTATGTTTCAAGGGCAAAATCCGGAAGTAGAAGCCGGACGCTGGGAGGCTTTAACGTCGACTGAAGGTTCAACAAAAAAGACCGTCAATCAACACGATTATATGCCAGATGCGTCACTTTATGAACAAAACACGATTGGGTCTGACGAGACTGGGACAGGCGATTACTTCGGACCAATCACCGTATGTAGTTGTTATGTCACGAATGAACAGATCGCGTTACTAAAGGAACTCGGCGTAAAAGACTCCAAAAATTTAACCGATGACACGATTCAGTCATTAGCCAAAACGATCTTACAATTAGAGATTCCGTATTCGCTCGTGATTTTACATAACGAAAAATATAATCGCTTGCAGAAACAAGGTTGGTCACAGGGCAAGATGAAGACGATGCTGCATCATGCGGCAATTACAAAATTGCTTAAGAAAATCGCACCGACCAAACCCGATGGGATTATTATTGATCAATTTGCGACACCAAATGTCTACATTAAGCATTTACAATCTGAAGGGAAAACCTTACCCACTAAAACGTACTTTGTCACAAAAGCTGAATCCCATGCAATCAGCGTTGCCTGCGCGTCGATTTTAGCCCGTTATAGCTTTGTGAAGGAGATGGATAAACTCAGTAAAAAAGCTGGTTTTACCTTACCTAAAGGCGCATCAAGTAAAGTTGACCAAGCCGCGAGTTACCTCGTTAAAAAACAAGGGTACGAGAGCCTCGATCACTTTGCGAAAACACATTTTAAAAACACAGAAAAAATAGCGACTTACTTGAGAAAATAAGTCGCTATTTTTCTTTATATCTATTATTTTTATGCGCGTAAAACAGCTCCGTGCGTTGATTTAACAGCAGCTAAAACAGTTTCATAACTCGCTTCAACTTCTTCATCCGTTAACGTGCGTGCTGGGTCAAGGTAGCGTAAGTTAAACGCAAGTGACTTCTTACCTGCTGGTAAATGTTCACCTTGATACACATCAAACACGTGTAAACTGTATAGGTGTTCACCAGCGGCTTGTTTAATCGTCGCTAACACATCGCCACTTGGTACCATTTCATCCATTACTAACGCAATATCACGAGACATGGACGGGAAGCGTGGGATCTGATTAAAGTTCGGCTCAAGATCGACATGGTCATACAGATACTCTAAATCTAAATCAAAGACGTATACGGCTTTTAAATCATATGACTTAGCTAGCGTTGGGTGCACTTGACCAATGAAACCAATCGATTGACCCTCGTGATAAACTTCAGCTGTCCGGCCCGGGTGCATACCGTCAATTTCCGCTTTAGTGAAAGTAACATCCATACCTAAACGACTCACCAATGTTTCCACAATCCCTTTAGCTACATAGAAATCAACCGCTTTATGTTCTTGTTGGAATGGATGCGTGAGCCATTGACCGTTTAGAATACCCGCTAAGCGGTTTAGTTCTTTTGGTTGTTTCGTGATTTCTTTTTCATCTGAAACAAACACCGCCCCTACTTCATAAAGTGCGATATCTTTTTCTTTACGTGCTTGATTATAGCTTGCGACAGCTAATAGTTCGGGTAATAAGCTTAAGCGTAGTGTTGAGTGTTCTTCACTCATTGGCATCGCTAAGCGGACAGGACTAACGGCTTGGGTTTTAATATCAGGTGCGACTAACGTCGTTGCCCGTTCAGTTGTCGTTAATGAGTAAGTAATCGCCTCAGATAGTCCAGCGCCTTCCATCACCTGCTTCACAAAGCGTTTTAACGCTTGACGTTCGGTTAATTTACCAGCAAATTGGCCGCCTTCTGGTAGCGTATAATCTAAGTGATCATAGCCATAAATTCTTGCGACTTCTTCTAACATATCTTCAAAAATCGTAATGTCTTGGCGACGTGTTGGGACGTGGACTGTGAAAGTTGATTTGTCCTGGTCATACGTGAATTGTAGTTTATCTAAAATAATCGCAATGTCTTGATCGGTAATTGTTGTACCTAAACGGTCATTAATCCGTTCAGTTGTAATAACAACATCTTTTTCACTGTAATCAAGTATGTCTTTTTCATTTACTCCTTCACAAATTTTAGCATCAGCATATTTTTCTAGTAAGTGCAGGGCACGATGTCCCGCACGCTTGACGCGATTAGGATCGACTCCTTTTTCAAACCGGGTACTTGATTCACTGCGTAACCCGTGATCTTTGACCGCTTGACGTACGCGTTTACCATCAAAGTAAGCAGCTTCAAGTAAGACCGTCGTTGTTGTCTCACTCACCTCTGATTCAAATCCACCCATCACACCTGCAAGAGCATGCGGTGTTTGTCCGTTTGTGATGACTAAGTGCTCATTAGTTAACGTACGGGTTTCTTCATCCAGTGTGACAAATGTTTCATTGTCGGCTGCACGTCTTACGACAATCTGATCCGACCCAAATTTATCTAAGTCAAACGCATGCAGTGGTTGACCGTATTCAAGTAGGACATAATTTGTAATATCAACGACGTTGTTGATTGGACGAATACCTGCCGCCATTAAATAATTACGCATCCATAGTGGTGCCGGTTTAATCGTCACATTCTTTGCGACAAACGCCCCGTAGTAAGGATTGTCATCTGTCGCTTCAACTTTTACTGAAACAAGGTCAGTCGCTTGTTCATCTGTTGTTGTGTACGTTTCATCTGGTAAGATCACTTCTTCATTTAAAATGGCGGCCACTTCATAGGCTACACCAAGCATACTTAAAGCATCTGAACGGTTTGGTGTTAAACCAAGTTCTAAAATCGCATCATCTAAGTTTAAGTAGTCTGTTACGTCACGTCCTACTTGGACTGACTCGTTAAAAACAAAAATACCATCGGCTAAATCTTTCGGTACATATTGTTCCTGAATACCAAGTTCTTGTAAGGAACAAATCATCCCGTTAGATTCAATTCCGCGTAGTTTCGCTTGCTTAATTTTAAAGTTACCTGGAAGCACGGCGCCAACTTTAGCGACAACGACGTGTTGTCCCTTTGCCACGTTCGGTGCACCGCAAACGATTTGAAGTACCTCATCACCGACATTAACCTTCGTGACGTTTAATTTATCGGCATCTGGATGCTTCTCACATGATTCAACGTAACCGACCACGACATGGTCTAATCGTTCTGAAACATAGTCAATACCTTCGACTTCAATCCCTGTTTTCGTAATTTTATCTGCGAGTGATTCAGGTGTTTCGCTACCCAAATCAACATATTGTTTTAACCAATTTAATGATACTAACACAGCTTTTCCCCCTCATTCATTATGCTTTATGATATTGCGCTAAGAATCGTTGATCGTTCGTGTAGAAATGGCGAATGTCATCGACGCCGTACTTCAACATCGCAATCCGCTCAGGTCCCATACCAAACGCAAAGCCACTATAAATATCAGGATCGTAACCTGCCATCTTTAATACGTCAGGGTGAACCATACCCCCACCTAAGATTTCAATCCAACCTGTCTGTTTACAGACCGAACAACCTTTACCATGACAAACTTTACATGAAATATCCATCTCAACCGATGGTTCTGTGAACGGGAAGAAACTAGGACGTAAACGAATTTCTCGTTCTTCTCCGAAAAATTGCTTCGCAAATTGATTGAGAACACCTTTTAAATCACTCATACGCACATTTTTATCGACATAAAGACCTTCGACTTGCGTGAACTGGTGTGAGTGAGTCGCGTCATCTGTATCACGACGATACACTTTACCAGGACAAATCATTTTCACAGGCTTATTGCCTTTATATTCTCCCATTGTTCGTGCTTGTACGGGAGAGGTGTGTGTACGCATCAATAATTCTTCTGTTACATAAAAAGAATCTTGCATATCACGGGCTGGGTGATCTTTTGGTAAATTTAGCGCCTCAAAGTTATAGTAATCTGTTTCAACTTCTGGTCCTTCTTTTACTTCAAAGCCCATTCCAATAAAGAGATCTTCAATCTCTGTCACAAGGGATGTTAGTAGATGCGGGCCACCTAGTGTGACCGGACGACCTGGTAAAGTCACATCAATCGCTTCTGCTTTTAATTGTTCATTCAATGCTTCTTCTTCAAAAACCTGTTTTTTTGCTTCGAGCGCTTCGGTGATAGCTGCCCTAACCGTATTTGCTAATTCACCAACAACCGGCCGTTCCTCAGCTGAAAGTTTCCCCATGCCGCGTAATACTTCGGTGATTGGCCCTTTTTTACCTAAGTAACCTACACGTACTGCTTCAAGTGCTTTTAAATCATCTGCTTCAGTAATTTTTGCGAGCGCTTCTTCTCTTAATGCTTGTAATTTTTCTTGCATCTTTATATCCTCCCTCTCATCGTTTCCTTTTTGACAATATAAAAAGCCCCATCCCAAAAAGGGACGAGGCTAAAAGTCGCGGTACCACCCTTGTTGATAAAGTATCCACTTTACCCACTCATATTTGTTAACGAACAGTGTTGTCCGGTATCATTTTACTTTTTAATCACTTAAAAAGGTCCCATGAACAGCTCCCGAGTGAATTCAGTTCTACGTTTCATGTGTTTTGCTTCCAGTCTAGACAAAACATCCCTCATCATGAAACGGTGTAAAACTTACTTGGCTCGTTCGTCGCTTTTTATATCGTCATATTTTTTATTATACATATACTCTTTAGTATAGTGAAAAACCTGTAGTCTTGCAATGGTTGAATTGAAAATTCGACTTTTCTTCGTCACTTTTTTAGTTAATCGCGCGAAATAAGACAGCTTTTATGATCATTACTGAAAATAGTGTAGCAAAATACCTGCCGCCACACCAACATTAAGTGATTCTGCTTTACCAGTAATGGGGATCTTTACTTTCACATCACTCAACTGTTGCAGCTCTTTTTGGACACCACTGCCTTCATTACCAACAATCACCGCACAACTTTCAAAAACCGTGACCTCGTCAAGCGGAACGGCTTCTTCAAGTGTTGAGGCAATCAAATGAACGCCACGTGCCTGCAAATCTGGAAGCAGTATATTTAGATCAGCTTTTACAACAGGTAAATGAAACAGTGAGCCTTGCGTTGACCGGATTACTTTATCATTAAATAAATCAACTGTCCCCTCCCCTAAAATAATGCCGTCATAGTTAAACGCATCCGCTGTACGAATCATCGTGCCAACATTTCCCGGGTCTTGGACGTTATCTAACACGAGTATTTTTTTAAACTGATCCGCTTGATACGTCTTTATGTTTACCACTGCCATCACCCCTTGTGGTGACGGTGTATTAGCAAGCGCCTTAAAAACCTGATCTGTGACTACTGTCATTCGGTAATCTTTGAGCCGAGCGTCTGTTTGTCTATCTTCACGCACTATCAATTGATCGATGTCCCAATCACTTCCGAGCGCTTCTTCAACGAGATGATCGCCTTCAAGTAGAAATTGACCTGTCTGTTCGCGGTATTTTTTCTTATGCAACTTCATCCATTGTTTAATTGTGTCATTTTTTGTTGATGTAATCATCGTGTCACCCTTTATCTTCGTTCAATTTTAAAATATCTCCTCTATCATACATAACTTGGCTAAGTTTGGTCAAACTATATTTATCAACCAAAAAAGGAGCAAACGAATGAACTTAAATATTCGTGTAGCATTAAAAGAAAAATTACAAAATGTTACCCCGCAAGAGCTAGAACAAACCATTGCTGACGCTATTAACTCAAATGAAGAACAATTGTTACCTGGACTTGGCTATTTATTTGAAATGCACTGGAAACAGGCGACACCCGAACATAAGACCGCGTTACTGAAAGAGCTTTCAACATCACTCCAAGCATCTTAACCAATTAGCTGGCCAAATGGCCAGCTATCCTTATTTTTAGCGCTTTACTTTTTATAAGTCTCACGCTAAAATATAGTATGGATATGCAAATATTAACAGAGATACACCTAAGGGGTGAGCAAAATCGATATTCAACTCATGCAAGCGATGATGAAATTACAATCAACCAGTCAATTTAGTCAAACCAACCAAAATCAAACACCTTCGCTTGACTTTTCTAGTATTATTAATCAAATAGATACGACAAATCCTATGCGCATCCGTGACCTCGTTGAAAATCAAGCAACAGTAGGACAAGTGATGTCACCATTACCAGTTAAGATTAACTACTCTGACGATTCAATCAACACGATCATTAGTGATGCCAGCGCAAAATACGGCGTTAGTGAACAGTTGATTCGAGCGGTGATTCAAACAGAATCTAACTTTAATCCGGATGCTGTGAGTCACGCCGGGGCAGCTGGGTTAATGCAACTCATGCCAACAACAGCTGAAGGCCTAGGGGTAACGGATCGGTTTGATCCTTATCAAAATATCATGGGCGGAACAAAATATTTGAATCAGATGTTACAACGCTATGATGGCAATGAGACCCTGGCCCTTGCCGCCTATAATGCTGGTCCTGGTAATGTCGACCGCTATGGCGGCGTGCCACCATTTACCGAAACAACACGTTACGTTGAAAAAGTGACCCGTTTACTTGGTTAACGATTGTCTTTTATCATCTTACAAATGTCTAACTAAAGCATAGCGACACAAAAAGGATGGCCAACAGGCCATCCTTTTTATAATAGATTACTGTTTTGTCCTTATCCTTAACCAAAGGTTATGGTCTTCACTGTCTCTTCATCTAACTGCTTAATGACTTCGACTATTAATTTCACCGCATTGTCTAAATCATCTTGGTGAATAATCGCGGCATGTGAGTGGATGTAGCGCGTTGCGACCCCAATTGATAACGTCGGCACGCCGTTTGCTGTTAAGTGAATCGAACCACTATCCGTCCCACCCATCGCAATCGTGGCGTATTGGTAAGGAATCTCGTTTTTATCAGCTGTTTCTACGACTAAATCACGCACACCTTTATGCGAAATCATTGACGCATCATAAATAATAATCTGTGGACCCTCACCAATTTTACTATCGGCTTCATTTGCTGAAATCCCTGGTGTATCCCCTGCGATACCTGTATCAACCGCAAAAGCAATATCCGGTTGAATCGTATTCGCTGCTGTCTTTGCGCCGCGCAGACCAACCTCTTCTTGAACGGTACCGACACCGTACACCACGTTTGGATGATCGGTGTCTTTTAATGCTTTTAATACTTCAATCGCAATCGCACAACCGACACGGTTATCCCATGCTTTTGCTAATAATAATTTCTCGTTTTTCATCGGTTGGAATTCAAAATAAGGGACAACCGAGTCACCTGGTTTTACGCCAAAGTTTTGAGCTTCTTCTTTGCTTGACGCACCAATATCAATAAACATATCCTTAATATCATACGGTTTTTTACGCGCATCCGCTGACATAATGTGCGGTGGTTTTGAACCAATAATCCCTGTGACATCACCTGTAGATGTCATAATGGTCACACGCTGAGCAAGCATCACCTGTGACCACCAACCGCCGATTGTTTGGAAGTAAACGAAACCTTTATCATCGATCCGGGTAACCATCATACCGATCTCATCTAAGTGACCCGCGACCATGACCTTCGGTCCGCCTTCTTTTCCGACTTTTTTTGCGATTAAACTACCAATCCGGTCAGTTGATACTTCTGTTGCAAAGGGACGAATATAGCGGTCCATAACCTCTCGTGCTTCTTTTTCATTACCTGAAATCCCTTTTGCTTCTGTCAATTCTTTTAACATCATTAATTTTTCATTCATTTATATGACCTCCCAAAGTTAATGGATGTATCTCACATCCACGTTCTTTTTTCCATTTCTTTTTTAGTTAATAATTACTATCTTGACGCTTAAAGTTCACATCATTTTTCTCATGATACGCCGTCAAAATATCGTCATCCGTAAACCCAAGTTGACGCGCTAACTTTAAATACAATTCAAACACAATCAAATACGTCTCTTCATCTTGTTGGTCTTTAAAGTAATCAATCGCCCGGTACATTTGATTAAATAGCGACGTTGTCGTTGTCTCTTGTTCAAATGGTTCAGCTTGTGGTGGTGTTAGGCCGCGAGTAAGACCAAGGGATAATAAGAAGTGAATCCCATCAACGTACTCTTCAAGTATCACCTCTTTTGGACTCGGCTCTTTCACACTCCAAAATTTAAAACAACGTGTTTCATTGGCTAATTCACCAATTTCCACAAATAACGCTAAAATCTTTTCTTCAAATAAATCGCGCGACGTTAAATTGTGCTTTTGTTCAATGTAATCATCGAGTTCTTTTTGACGCTTAAAAAGACTGGTAAGTTCCATGTTGACGTCCTTTCTTTATATGTAGTCTTATTCATTTTAAAAGTTCCAATCGAAATACGCAAATATAAAGACAATGAGCACGACTTCGACGATAGAAAGTATCGGTAATCCAAACTTAAATAAGCGATGTTTTGTTTTATGCCGAAATAATTTCATCCCAAAATAGGTGCCTAGTGAACCAAGAAGTAAAGCAATAAGCCATAGCTGTTTCTCTGGTAGACGCCACTTATTTTTAAGCGCTTTACGTTTATCTACTCCCATTTGCATAAAACCAATGAGATTGATGAAGATAAGAAAACCAATAAAAAAGACCATAATTTACCTCACATTCGTTTCTTACATAACGAAAAGAGCTGTCTTCTGTATCAGAAAACAACTCTTTATCATGCGTTAATTATTTGTTTAATGCTGCTTTAGCTTGCTCAGTTAACTGTGCAAAAGCTTTTTCATCAGAAATAGCAAGTTCTGCTAACATTTTACGGTTAACTTCGATACCAGCTAATTTAAGACCGTGCATTAGACGGCTGTATGAAAGATCATTTAAACGTGCTGCAGCATTGATACGTGCGATCCATAATTTACGGAAGTCACGTTTCTTTTGCTTACGGTCACGGTATGCATACTGACCTGATTTCCAAACTTGTTGCTTTGCTACTTTAAATAGGGCATGTTTTGAACCGTAGTACCCTTTTGCTAATTTTAATATGCGTTTACGACGCTTACGTGTGACTGTTCCACCTTTAACACGTGCCATAATAATTCCCTCCTATATATCTTACCGAAATCTTTTAATTTGTTATCTTGGTAACATTTGATCAATACGACGTTGGTCACCTGCAGAAACAAGGCCACCTTTACGTAACTTACGTTTTTGCTTCGTTGATTTGTTAGCTGCTAAGTGACTTGTGTAACCACTACCACGTTTTAACTTTCCTGAAGCAGTTCTTTTGAAACGTTTTTGAGTGCCTTTATGTGTTTTCATTTTTGGCATGAGTAGTTCCTCCTTAAAAGCATATAAATTAAAGCTTATTTTTCATTGATTGGCGCAAGCATTAAGAACATGCTACGGCCTTCCATTTTAGCTTTTTGCTCAACTGTTGATAAATCTTTACATTCTTCAGCCATTTGCTCAAGAACTTTACGACCTAAGTCTTTGTGTGTAATCGCACGGCCACGGAAACGGATTGAGACTTTTACTTTGTCTCCCTTTTCCAAGAACTTACGTGCATTACGTAGTTTTGTGTTAAAATCATGTTCCTCGATACCCGGGCTAAGACGGATTTCTTTGACGTTAATGATTTTTTGTTTCTTACGTGCTTCTTTTTCTTTCTTTTGTTGCTCAAAACGATATTTACCGTAATCCATGATCCGGCATACTGGTGGCTTGGCATTTGGTGCAACAAGAACTAAATCTAAATTACGTGTTGCAGCAATATCAAGCGCCTCATTACGAGACTTAACACCTAGTTGATCGCCATTAGAATCAATAAGACGAACTTCACGTGCGCGAATATTCTCATTGACATTCATATCTTTGCTAATAATCATCCACCTCCGAGATTTTTTAAAAGCGGCATGAACTATGACCGGTTCTTACTAGAACCTGACCTTTCAATAGTCATTGACAAGTGTATAAAAACTTAGCCATTAAAGACAATAAAAAAAGTGTCGATGCACATAAGCACCCACACATATCCTGTCATCTTCAAAAATTCAGAATGTGATAACCTGGCAACTACAACGATTGTGTCGATCAGGCGAGAAGCGGGTGCCTCTACTTGTCTAAAGATCATATTCAATTTCACTTTCCCTATCATAGCATCTCTTTACGAGCTTGTCAACGGAAATCGATATTTTTTATCGCTTTAGGGCGAGAAGACACCTTCCTCAAGTGCGTCAGCACTAGGT
>ERZ1673961.441-NODE-441-length-17173-cov-49.658079_pt1 | contig 17173 bp, 19 predicted proteins | sample MGYA00580189_ERZ1673961 | MGnify/ENA primary metagenome ERZ1673961 (study PRJEB41334, sample SAMN05608105) | rock metagenome | biome: terrestrial subsurface; feature: shale formation; material: shale | place: USA: Pennsylvania ... | reverse complement strand
AATAACAAGCACTGTCGAACATGCTTCTCTATATGACACGTTAAAATTATTAGAACAACAAGGGCGTCTGTCCGTTACCTATATTACCCCAGCTAAAAACGGCCAGATCACAAAACAACAATTGATAGACGCGGTGCGACCAGACACCAAGCTCGTCACCATTCAACTTATAAATAGTGAAACAGGGATCAGTCAAGATAGTGAGATGATTAGTGCCTTTTGTAAAGACAATCAGCTTTTATTTCACACCGATGCTGTCCAAGCTTTTGGGAAACAAAAGCTGTCAAGCATCTTTAACTATGTCGATGCCTTATCGCTTTCCGCCCATAAAATTCATGGCCTAAAAGGCATCGGCGCTTTACTACTTAAACAGCCTAAAGCGTGGCGTGCACCTTTTCAATCAACCACACAAGCTGGATTTAGACAAGGAACGATTGATGCTGGATTAATTGCGAGCTTTGCCGTCTCTGTAAATGACTACATCACACATGAAAACAAAAGATTAAATACCTTATCCAGATTAAGACATTATTTTATCAGCCGATTAAAACACGAACAATTACCGGTTGAGGTAATCAATTCAGACGAGGAAGGTTCTCATATCATCGGATGTCTATCTACAGCAAGCTATGGCGATTACTTGCAGCAAGTTTTAAATCGCAAACAAATCTATATCTCAACAAGAAGTGCCTGTCATTCAAAAACAACAGGAACAATCCGGTCTTTAACACCGCTTTATCCGACTGAGCAACATCAGCATTATTTCAGAATCAGCATTGGCTACTTTACGACTGAATCAGAAATAGATACCACCATTTCCGAACTAAAATATTTATTTGAAACACGAACGTTATAATATAGGTATTGTTAATTATTCGTTATTGATATAGAATAAGCATTATATTCATCATTATTATCTATATAAAGGAGCCGAATGCATGAAATTAACGTATCAAGGAAAAACAAAAGACGTGTATCAACGTGAAGATGGAAATTACGTATTGAAGTTTAAAGACGATGTCACAGGTGTGGACGGTGTTTTCGATCCCGGTGCCAATACGGTTGGCCTTTCAATTGAAGGCGCTGGTAAAGCCGGATTAAAATTAACGACCTACTTTTTTGAACAGTTAAATAAGCAAGGTATTCCGACACACTTTATCGATAGTCATATCGATGAACAAACGATGACCGTTAAGCCTGCGTCTGTTTTTGGTAAAGGTTTAGAAGTCATTTGTCGTTACCGTGCGGTTGGCAGCTTCTTACGTCGTTACGGCTTATATGCAGAAGAAAATCAACCGCTTGATGCGTTTGTTGAAGTAACCTTAAAAGATGATGGACGAGAAGATCCTCCCATCACAAAAGATGCTTTAGCCATGCTTGATATCCTAACAACAGAAGAGTATGAGACCTTAAAATCGTTAACGCAACAAATTGCGGGTGTCATTAAAGCTGAGCTGGCGAAAAAAGACATCGAACTATATGATATTAAATTTGAATTTGGCCGCGATCAAACAACAGGAGACATTCTCTTAATTGATGAAATTTCAGGTGGCAATATGCGTGCCTTTAAAGACGGTGAATATATTGAGCCACTCACATTAGAAAAACTTTTCTTCCAGTCATAAGAGCTTTTTAGAACCATGTTTAAAGCGTGATTACGACCTTAAGGCTAACACAAACGATCTTGTATCGTTTGTGTTAGCCTTTTCTATTCAATATATTCTCTTAACTTTCATACATGAACATATCAACTGACGCCTGAGTGCGTGAATGCTATACTTAAGCTAACCATCCATTATAATTAGGGAGCAGATCTACGTTTATATGACACAAGACAAAATAACAACCGCACTTCATCGTCTAGTCGATCACTACGGACACCAAGACTGGTGGGAAAGTGAGCATTACCTGGCGGATGTGGTTAGTATGGTTCTCATCCAACAGACAACCCAACACAACATGGAGAAAGCTTTAGAAAACTTAAAGCCACATCTTTCACTCGATACATTATTAACGATGGAACAAAGTGAATTAGAAACACTCATTCGCCCAGCTGGTTTCTATAAACAAAAAAGCAAACACATTAAAGCTATTACCCATTGGTTTCACCAACATCATCTAACATTAGACAGATTCGACCGGTACCCTACGCCAGCGTTAAGACAAGAACTTTTAACAATTCAGGGCGTTGGAGAAGAAACAGCTGACGTGTTGCTTTTGTATATTTTTAATCGCCGAGTATTTGTGAGTGACCAGTATGCAAGGCGTCTGTTTTCACGGCTCGGCTTTGGTGATTTTAAATCTTATCAAGACATGCGACAATATTGCCAGCCATTAGTCGAGAACATTAGCTTAAAACAATGTAAAGAGTGGCATGCGGCCATTGATGTACACGGGAAAGTCTTTAGACAAAACCCAACCATGGATGAATCATGGTTACTTGATTAAAAGGAGTGAGAGCGTTGCGGAGTGAACAAGCGATGTATGATTTAATCCTCTCTGTCGCAAAAGAAGATCCACGCATTCGTGGCGTATTATTAAACGGGTCTCGGGCCGATGCCAGCAGAAAGAAAGATGACCTACAAGACTATGATATTATTTATATCACTGAACACGTCACTGACTTCAATAATAATTTAGACTGGTTAGATGCTTTTGGTGAGCGCCTGATTATGCAAACACCGAGTACAAATGACCCTAATCGTCTAGCTATTTTCTTAATGCATTTTAAAGATTATACACGAATAGATCTCAGATTAATCCATCCATATATACTCCCAGAAGCGATTGATGATGCACATTCGATTGTTTTGTTAGATAAAGACGAGCAATTTGATCACTTAAATTTTCATCATGATGAACGTTACTTAACGAAGCGATTATCAGAAACAGCACTCAATCATTACGTTAATGAATTTTACTGGGTCAGTACGTATGTTGTAAAAGGGATTGTCAGAGAGGATTTCTTTTATACTCAGGCAATGTATGCGCAGCCTCTTCTTGAGAGCTATATAACACTGTTAAAACAAGTCGTGTTGATACAAGAAAAAAAGCAAGCACTGGCTTTTGGGAAGGCCAATCAATACTTAAGCAATTATTTACAGAACCCCGAAAGACCACAGTCTTATTTTAATATGTCAACCTTAGCTGATATGAAGCGGTCTTTACTCACAATGATTGATGACGTTCATAACTTCCAGTTGACGCTAAGTAGCGCAAATAATCAACCAGTAGACCACTCAGAATATCAAGGAGCGTTAACTTATTATCATCATTTTTTAACATAAACACCACCCCATGTTCACATAAAAACCCTCTCACTGATTGCACATCAATCAGTGAGAGGGTTTTGACTATCGTTAAAGGTCTTAACCAATACTTCCTTCCATTTCGAAGGAAATTAATCGGTTCATTTCAACCGCATATTCCATTGGTAATTCTTTTGTGAATGGCTCGATGAAGCCCATGACAATCATTTCTGTCGCTTCTTGTTCTGAAATACCACGACTCATCAAGTAGAAGAGTTGTTCTTCAGACACTTTCGACACTTTCGCTTCGTGCTCAAGTGAAATGTTGTCATTTAAGATTTCGTTATATGGAATCGTGTCAGACGTTGATTTGTTGTCCATAATTAACGTATCACACTCAATGTTTGATCGTGCCCCGTCAGCCTTACGGCCGAAGTGAACAATCCCGCGATAAGAGACTTTACCACCGTGTTTTGAGATTGATTTAGATACAATCGTTGACGATGTATTCGGCGCCAAGTGAATCATCTTCGCCCCAGCATCTTGAAGCTGTCCTTTACCCGCAAGAGCAATGGAGAGTGTCATACCACGTGCACCTTCTCCTTTTAGAAGAACGGCCGGGTATTTCATCGTTAACTTCGATCCAATGTTACCATCAACCCATTCCATCGTCGCATTGGCATCACATGTCGCTCGTTTGGTAACAAGGTTGTAGACATTATTAGCCCAGTTTTGGATGGTCGTGTAACGGCAATAAGCATCTTTTTTAACATAGATTTCAACAACCGCACTGTGGAGTGAGTTCGTCGTAAACACTGGTGCTGTACATCCTTCTACGTAATGAACCGATGCACCTTCATCAACAATGATCAATGTACGCTCAAACTGCCCCATATTTTCTGAGTTAATACGGAAGTAAGCTTGTAGTGGTGTATCTGCTTTCACACCTTTTGGTACATAGATAAATGAACCACCTGACCACACCGCTGAGTTTAAAGCTGAAAACTTGTTGTCAGTATAAGGAATCACTTTACCAAAGTATTCTTTAAATAAATCTTCATTTTCTTTCAGTGCTGTATCTGTATCTTTAAAGACAATCCCCATCTTTTCAAGGTCTTCTTTTAAGTTGTGGTAAACAACTTCAGATTCATACTGTGCGGATACACCAGCAAGGTATTTTTGTTCCGCTTCTGGAATACCTAACTTATCAAATGTACGCTTGATTTCTTCAGGCACCTCGTCCCAAGAACGTTCAGAACGTTCAGATGGCTTGACGTAATAGGTAATCTCATCAAAATCAAGTTCTGATAAATCGCCACCCCACTGTGGCATTGGTGTTTTATAAAAGTGCTCGAGCGCTTTTAGACGGTATGATAACATCCATTCAGGCTCATCTTTAATTTTAGATATTTCACGCACAACTTTTTCTGTAAGGCCGCGTTCTGTACGGAAGATTGAGACATCTTTATCATGAAATCCGTATTTATATTCGCCTACTTCTGGTGCATTTTTAGACATATTAGCCCCTCCTTTGTTACATCATAGTATTAAGCTTCGTCCTCTTGATCGATTGCTTTCTCCATCGCTTTCCACGCCAGCGTCGCACATTTAATACGCGCCGGGAACTTTTGAACACCTTGAAGAGCTTCAATATCCCCAAGTTCTAACCCTTCACTATCCGCTTCTTTTCCTAACATCATGTCAGAAAAGTAAAGTGATAGTTTTAAAGCTTCTTCGACAGATTTCCCTTTAACGACCTGTGTCATCATTGAAGCAGATGCAAGTGAAATGGAACAACCTTCGCCTTCAAACTTAGCATCTGTCACTGTACCATCTTCAATAATAAAGTGTAATTGAATTCGGTCACCACAGGTTGGGTTATTCATTTCAAGGGTTAATCCATTATCTAGTGTTCCTTTATTTCGTGGGTTTTTATAATGATCCATAATGACTTGACGATAGAGTGTATCTAGATTATTAAAAGACATCTACGAAAAACTCCTTCGCTTGTTTAAGTCCGTCAATAAAAAGATCAACATCTTCAAACGTATTATATACATAAAAACTTGCTCGGGCTGTTGCCGTCACGTTGAGCCACTTCATCAGTGGTTGACAACAATGATGCCCTGCTCTTACAGCGACACCGAATGAATCTAAAACGGTTGCCGTATCATGCGGGTGAACGTCGGTTAAATTAAACGTAATTAAACCACAGCGTTCCTCTGGCCCGTAAATATCAACCCCGTCTAATTGCTTTAGTTTTGACATGGCATAGTCAGTTAAAGCTTTCTCATGAGCAGTAATCTTGTCAAAACCAATCGCCTGTAAATAGTCGATAGCTTTCGCTAATCCAACCGCTCCAGCAATAATCGGTGTGCCACCTTCAAACTTCCACGGAAGTTCTTTAAATGTAGCACCCGTTAGACTAACAAAGTCAATCATTTCACCGCCAAATTCAACAGGTTCCATCTGATTTAACAAAGCAGCTTTACCATACAAGACACCGATCCCTGTTGGTGCACCCAGCTTATGTCCACTAAAAGCATAAAAGTCGCAATCAAGGTCCACTACATCAACCGCCATATGCGGAACAGCCTGTGCCCCGTCCACTAATACAACGGCCCCCATGTCATGGGCGTAGTTCGTAATGGCTTTAATCGGATTAATCGTCCCTAATACATTCGATACGTGCGTGATGGCCACCAGTTTCGTTTTTTCTGTGATAGTTTCTTTAACAGACGTCATGGTTATTGTTCCATCTGCTTCAAGCGGAATAAATTTAAGGGTCGCGCCCGTTCGTTTAGCCACTTGTTGCCACGGAATCAGATTACTGTGGTGCTCCATTTCAGTTAAAACAATCTCGTCACCAGCTGTAATAAACGCATCACCATAACTTCTTGCGACAATGTTAATACTACTTGTTGTACCACGAGTAAAAATGATTTCTTTTGAATCTTTCGCATGAATAAATTGAGTGACCGTCTCACGTGCCCCTTCATAGGCATCTGTTGCGCGCTGGCCAAGTGTATGCACACCGCGGTGAACATTCGCATTATCATACTTATAATAATCACTAACCGCATCAATGACTACTTGTGGTTTTTGAGCCGTTGCGGCTGAATCCAAATACACAAGCGGATGGTTATTAATTTGTTGATTTAAAATCGGGAAATCACTTTTGACATCTAAGAGAGTCATCTTAGTATACTTTCCCTTCGATAACGTCTGTTAATTGTTTACGCACTGCTTCAATCGGAATTTCATTAACAACCGGTGCTAAGAAACCATGAATAATGAGACGTTCTGCCTCTTGTTTTGAAATACCACGACTCATCAGATAATACAGTTGAACCGGATCGACACGTCCAACAGACGCCGCATGACCAGCCGTTACATCATCTTCGTCAATGAGTAAAATCGGATTCGCATCTCCTCTAGCATGTTTACTTAACATTAACACACGTGATTCTTGTTCGGCATTGGCTTTTGTGCCACCGTGTTCAATCTTACCGATCCCGTGGAAAATACCAGTTGCTTTATCTTTCATGACACCGTGCTGAAGGATAATGCCATCAGTATGTTTACCATGGTTAACAATATTGGCAGTAAAGTTTTGTGTTTGATCACCACGACCAACAGAAACAGCTTTTGCATAACACACAGATTGATCACCTAATAGGTGCGTCACGTTTTCTGAAATCGTATCGCCATCGTTCATTTGACCAAGTGCCCACTCAATCTTCGCATCACGCTCAGCTAAACCACGACGGTTAATATAAGACGTGGTGCCGTGTGCAAAGTGGTCAACAGAACCGTAAGAAACTTTCGCATTCGCTTTGGCGAACACTTCACTAACAACGTTCATTACTGTTTTCGCTTCTGTTTCAGACGCTAAATAATTTTCAACGTATGTGACTTCACTATTTTCTTCTGCCACAAGAATGACGTGGTTAAATAGCGCTTGGGCTGAGTTGTCTTGCCAAAAGATGGTTTGGATGGGCTCTTCAACCACCACGTTCTTTGGTACATAGATAAATGCCCCACCATTAACGAGTGCTCCGTGAAGAGCCGTTAACTTATGTTCATTTACGCTTACCGCATCTGTCATAAAGTATTGTTTCACTAAATCTGCATGTTCTTTAATCGCCGTCTGAAGATCGGTGACAATCACACCTTGCTTAGCTAAAGCTTCACTCACGTGGACATACTCACGAACATTATCACGTAAGAGTAATAAGTTTTGTTCTTTTTCTGTGTCGATAAACTTTTTAATCCCTTCAGGTAAATCATTAAGGGTGATTTGTTTAGCCGATTGGTTGTTGGTCACATGCTCAAACGTATCAAAATCCCAACGGGTGATTTTTGTTTTATCTGGTTTTGGCATATCAATCGCTTCAGCAGTCTCAAAAGCTTTTAAGCGAAAATCCGTCATCCAGGTTGGTTCTTGTTGTTGTGTTGAATAACTTTCTATATAGTCCCGCGTAAATACATCGTTAGACATCGAATTCCTCCTCCCTTACAAATTATTCGCCGACAGTTTCGTCTTCGATTCCAAGTTCTTCTTTAATCCATTCATAACCTTCACTCTCTAAGCGTTCGACAAGTTCTGGTCCACCAGATTTTACAACTCGCCCTTGCATCATAACGTGCACGTAGTCAGGTGTAACATAATTAAGTAACCGTTGGTAGTGCGTAATGATTAAGCAGCCAAAGTTCTCGTTACGTAATTTATTAATACCTTTTGAAACGACTTTAAGCGCATCAATATCTAGACCAGAATCAATCTCATCTAAAATACCAATCGCAGGTTTTAATAGCATGAGTTGGAGGATTTCGTTACGTTTTTTCTCTCCGCCTGAGAATCCTTCATTAAGATAACGTTGTGACATATTTTTATCCATTTCTAAATAATCCATGGCGTCATCCATCTCTTTAATGAACTTCATCAATGGAATCTCATCACCCTCTTCGCGGTGAGCATTAATAGAAGAGCGTAAGAAATCTGATGTTGTTACGCCACTGATTTCACTTGGGTACTGCATCGCTAAAAATAGACCCGCTTGTGCGCGTTCGTCTACTTCCATCTCTAAAACATCTTCACCGTCCATTAAGATCTGTCCTTTTGTTACTTCGTATTTCGGGTGACCCATAATAGCTGACGCCAATGTTGATTTACCCGTACCATTTGGTCCCATGATCGCATGGAACTCGCCGCCTTTTATCGTTAAATTTACGCCTTTTAAAATCTCTTTCCCATCAATCTCCACATGAAGATCTTTAATCTCTAATGTTGAACCACTCATATCTATACCTCCTAAGTAATTTACTTACGTGTTATTCTGATACTGAGTCTCATTTTCATTCTCAGTTTATACTCATTACAATCTTAAACTATTTCAAAAATTATGGCAAGATTTTAAGACCAAAAACATTACTTTTCAAACAAATACGTTTGAAAAGTCGAAATTAACGTGTCTTGTTAGTTAAACTTTGCCACATCTTTCAGTTATTTTCCTCATCGTAACAAGGTAAGTCAAAAAACGAGCCATCAAAATCTTTTGATCTCATTTGGTTTTTTTGGTAATATAAAGAAAAACCTCCGCATTATTCATTTAAATAGCGCGGAGGTTTTTCTCATTTACTCATGTTAATTGAGTTTACATATCTCGGTGAATATCTTGTTGTAGTTCAGCAATCAATTTCATACTTTGTTCATGACTTTTTTCTCGTTCTCGCTCGACTTTCATGCGCTTCTCGACATTTATTTCATATTCTGTGAAATTAACGCCGTGATTTTGATGCATGGCTTTTTCCATTTCTGGTGTGTAGTTCAGATTGAGCTTTTCCATCTCGTTTTAAAAGTCCCCTTATTGATTAATTTATTTATTGCTTGATTCAAGTATTATTATAGCACGCTGCCCCCACTATGAAAAACGTGCTTTGACTTGATTTGACCTCATTTCACCGAGTAATCACCGCTCTATTCAACATACCTCTGCACACATAAAAATACAGACGAATTCTTCCGTTTTCGTCTGTATTTCATTGTTCAGTTATTCGCCGGCAACAGGAACAACTTCGCCTTGGTATTTTTCATTAATGAAATTCGTAATTTCTTCTGACTGCAAGATTTCGACTAACGTTTGAAGATTCTCATTATCTTCATCTTCAGCACGTGCAGCAATAATATTTACATACAGCGAGTCAGCACCTTCAACGAATAAAGCATCATCTACTGGTGATAGTCCTGCTTCAATAGCATAGTTACCATTAATCGCAACAAGCGTGTTCGCTTCATTTTCATACGCTTCAATTAAGAATTCTGGATTGACTGAGGGTGAGAAGGTTAAGTTTAATGGGTTATCAACAATATCATCGATTGTAGCCGCTGATTTATCGACATCATCAGCTAAGGTAATAAAACCATTCGCTTCAAATAAAGCAAGGATCCGTCCATGGTCAGGGACGTTACGGCTAATAATCACTTCTGTTCCTTCTGTAATATCATCAACTGAGGCAATGTCTTTTGAAAAGACACCAAGTGGCTCGACGTGAATACCACCTAAATTAGCTAACTCATAGCCATGGTCTTCCATTGATAATTCGAAGAACGGAATGTGTTGGAAGTAGTTCGCATCCAATTCACCGCGTGATAAATCTTCGTTTGGTAATGCGTAATCTGTATACGTTTCAATCGTTAACTCAATACCTTCTTCTTCTAGCAACGGACGGGCTTCTTCTAAGATTTCTGCGTGAGGCACAGATGTGGCACCTACTTTAATTTCATTGCTAGCTGACTCTTCCCCGCAAGCTGCCAAAAATCCTAACGATAAGATAAGTAAAAACAAGGTTACAAATTTTTTCATAGTTAATTCCCCTTTTCTTTTTTTATTATATTAGAAAGCGCGTTAGCGCTTATCAATCTGCTTCGTGATGATGTCACCAATAAACTGAAAAACAAACACGATAATGACAATAAGGAGTGTACAGACATAAACGATATCCATATCTCGTCGAGTAAAGCCGTAGAAGTAGGCATAATCACCAAGTCCACCAGCTCCGATCGAACCTGCGACAGCAGTATAACCGATTAAAGCAATCGCCGTTACCGTTAGTCCTGAAACTAGCGCTGGCATCGATTCTTTTAGTAAGACTTTAAAAATAATCGTTGACGTTTTTGCTCCCATTGCTTTTGCCGCTTCAATGACACCGTGATCTACTTCTCTAAGAGCAATCTCCACGAGCCGACCATAAAACGGTGCTGAACCTAATATAAGAGCGGGTAATGCCGCAGTTGGCCCACGGAAAGTACCAAATAAAAAGACGGTAAGTGGTAAAATTAAAAAGATTAAAATAATGAAAGGAATCGCTCTAAATATATTCACGAAACCGGCCGTAATTGAATAAATAATTTTATTCTCCCATAAATTCCCCGGTGCGGATAAATAAATGAGTAACCCTAAGATGGTACCTAAGATCAAAGTGCCAACTAAGGCAACAAGTGTCATATAAAGGGTCTCACCTGTTGCTAATAAAAGATCCATCCAATCAATGTTTGGGAATAGATTAGTCATGTGAGATCACCTCCACATCAACTGATGTTGATCGAATAAATTGAATCGCTTGTTCCACTGCTGGTAAGTCCCCTGTCATTTGTACATAAAGTGAGCCGTAAGCCCCTTCTTGTGTTTGTTTAATGTTCCCTTGAATAATATTAATATCAACGTCGTAGTGTTTAGCTACTTCTGATATAATCGCCTGATTGGCCGTTTCTTTTACGAAGGTTAACTTTAGTACATGACCATCTGAAATATGTTTGATTAATAAATCATCGGTGAGTTCTTCATCTGGTTTACCCATGACTTGTTCAACAAACTTTTTCGTTACCGGTTTTTTAGGATGTGAGAAGACTTCAAGGACATTGCCTTGTTCCACCACGCGTCCAGCTTCCATTACAGCTACGTTATGACAAATTTTCTGAATGACATGCATTTCATGGGTAATTAAAATAATTGTCAGGCCTAACTTCTCGTTAATATCAACAAGGAGTGCTAAAATTGAGTCCGTTGTTTCAGGGTCAAGCGCTGACGTTGCTTCATCACACAGTAGCACTTTGGGTTTATTTGCAAGTGCGCGGGCAATACCAACCCGTTGCTTTTGTCCTCCACTTAGTTGTGACGGATAATTTTTTTCTTTACCCGTTAATCCAACGAGATCAATCAGTTCTTGAACGCGTGTATTAATTTCAGCTTTTGATGTACCGGCAATTTCTAAAGGAAAGGCAATGTTTTCTTCCACGGTCCGTGACCATAACAGATTAAAGTGCTGAAAAATCATCCCGATTTCTTGGCGTTTGACTCGTAAATCCTGTTTTGAGAGACCTGTAATATTTTGTCCTTCAATTTCTACTGTACCGCTTGTCGGTTCCTCTAAACGATTGATCAAACGGATAAAAGTACTTTTACCCGCACCACTGTAACCAATTACGCCGAAGATTTCACCTTTTTCAATCGACAAACTTAAATCATCAACAGCTTTAAGTTCATGTTCGTTCGTTTTAAAAATCTTTGATAACTGATCAATAACGATCATCTGACTTCCCCCTAATGTCTAAATATTCGTTCTTTTTAACACAGCACTCGCTCTTTTCTCTTTAACTGAATGTGTGATCATCGTCTTATTAAAGCTCTATACCTTTAACCTATCACCTATAATCAATATAAAAGCGCCCCTTTATCCTCCTTTAATAAGAGAACAAAAAGACGCTGGCATCATATGCTTACGTTTAAGCGTTCCCTTATCATCCAAAGCTTATGCTTTGCAGGAATTGGCACCTTTTTAAATACTGTTAGTATTTAACGGTTGCCGGGCTTCGTCGGGCCAGTCCCTCCACCTCTCTTGATAAGAGTCTTAAATATTTGATTGGTTAATGGTGATAATAGCACGTTAAAAATGTACTGTCAATAAGTTTTCACAATATTTTGTCCATGTTATACTAATAATCACGAAATTAGCTGTCTAGTTGAAAGGATGATTGATATATATGACAATGGCACCAGATTTTACACTTCCCTATATTGATAAAGATAAGCAACTTACGTTAAGTGATCTAAGGGGAAAAATGGTGTTACTTACATTTTGGGCTTCTTGGTGTCCGGATTGCAGCCAAGATATGCCGATGAAAGAACGCTTATACCAAACCGTTGATCAAGAAAAATTAGCGATGGTGACGATTAATGTCACAGGTAGAGAACGACAGCACGAAGATGCCGTTCGCTATAAAGCAAACTTTATCAGTCAACCAACCCTTATCGATCGTGGCCGTGAGACTTATCTTAATTACAACGCATTAGGTGTACCAACAACGGTTTTAATTGATCAAGACGGCAACATCGTCAAACAATGGGGTGAAAATTTAAACTTTCTTAGTTTAATGGAGGCGATTAGCCCCTATCTGTAAGAAAAACACGCGAGTCCACAGGCTAACGAGGGACTCGCGTGTTTTCATTTCATTATTTAGTTAAATCAATATCGTTAATATGTGACAAATTTAAGGCAACATGATCTTCACTAATACCTCGTAAAAAATCATTGTAAGCATCACTCGTCATCAGCGCTTTCACCTCATCTATGTCTTCTGGCTTAATCACAATCAACCAACCTTTATCATAGGGAGACACATTAATGAGTTCCGGTTTATCTTCTAACACGTCGTTGACTTCAACAATCTCCCCGTTGATCGGCGCATAAAGTTCTGATACTGTTTTTACAGATTCAACGTTACCGAACGTATCATTTGCTTTCACTGTTTCACCCGCTTCGCTAATTTCTGCGAATACGACATCGCCTAACTCATCTTGTGCGTAATCCGTTACACCTACACGTACTAAATCATCTTCTATATTAAGCCATACATGTTCATCCGTGTAGTAATAATCTTTTGGTAATGCCATATCATCGTCCCCTTTTTAAATAGTTAGTTTTCCTTTTTTTATTTCCATGTTTGTTCAAATTGCTCTTCTTTAAATCCAACTGTCACGTGCTTCTCGTTAAATGTGAGCGGACGTTTCATTAACATCCCATCAGTGACAAGTATGTCTACTTTCTCTTCATCGGTCATTTCAGGTAACTTATCTTTCAAATTCAATTCGCGGTACTTTTGACCACTCGTATTAAAGAATTTCTTAATATCTAATCCGCTGCGTTCAATTAGCTCTGTCATCAATGCCTTTGACGGTGTTTCTTCTACAATGTGATGTTCATTGTACGTAACACCATTAGCTTCTAACCACTTTTTTGCTTTTTTACACGTTCCACATTTTGGGTAACAGTAAAATTCAATCGCCAATGTCATCCCTACCTTTCTCTTTTCTCTCATACTTAGTATAAAGTCTCTTACGGCAGTTTTCCACTTTTTCGCTTGTTTAACTTGCGCATCTTTTGACAAAGTTTATATTCGTGTGGTTAACTTAATCTAAACCGTAATAATTCTTATTTACATTTACGCATACATCCTTTACACTTATAAAAGACATAATGAAATGATCGAATGCACGGATAAATAATCGAACAAAGGAGCAAAACAAACGATGACAGAGACAATTGTTGAGTTAAAAAACATTCGCTACGCCTATGAAGATAAAATCGCCTTAAAAGATGTTAATTTATCGATCCAACGGGGGGCTTTTTTAGGTCTTGTTGGACCAAATGGTGGCGGAAAAACAACATTAATAAAATTACTACTAGGTGTTTTAACACCCCAGCAAGGATCGATTGAACTATTTGGTACACCGGTAGAAAAATTTAAACATTGGAGCAAGATTGGCTTTGTCTCACAAAAGGCCAATGCATTTAATCGAGGATTCCCAGCGACAGTTAAAGAGGTTGTCGCGACGGGGTTGACCGCACAAATTGGTTATTTCAAATTCTTTAATAAAAAGCATCGTGATAAAGTAAAAGAAGCGATTGAGTTAGTAGGTATGTCAGAGTATATCGATAAAAATATTGGTGACCTTTCAGGTGGACAACAACAGCGGATTTTTATTGCTCGTGCTTTAGTTAGTGAGCCAGAATTTCTTATTTTAGATGAGCCGACTGTTGGTATTGATACGGAAAATGTTCAAAAGTTTTACGAACTTTTAGGGAAATTAAATCAAGAGAAAAAAATCACTCTCCTTCTTGTTTCGCACGATATTGGCACGATGACGAGTCATGCGAACGGAGTGGCTTGTCTCAATAAAGAAATCCACTTTCACGGTGACACAGAAGCATTTCATAATTTATCAGAACAACGCATTTCATCATTTTATGGTCATGATTTGAATATTGTGACCCACAATCATTAAGGACGGTGAGTTACATTGTTAAGTCAATTTTTCGAATTTGAATTTTTACGTACAACCCTTTATACAGGTCTTATCATCGGTTTGATCGCGCCCTTACTCGGAACTTTTGTCGTTGTCAGACGTCTCAGTTTGATTGCGGATGGTTTAAGCCACGTGACCTTAGCCGGGATTGCCTTTGGGTTATTTATGGATAAAAAATATGGTTTAGCCGTCTTAACTCCATTTACATCAGGGACAATCTTTTCGATCTTTGGCGCCATTTTAATCGAGCGCCTTAGAACAGTATACAAAGCTTATCAAGATTTAGCTATTCCGATTATATTATCAGGCGGCGTTGGCTTAAGTGTCATCTTTATTGCACTTGCCGACGGTTTAAATAATGACTTATATTCTTATTTATTCGGATCCGTTTCAGCCGTATCAAAACAAGATTTCAATACTATTTGGATCATCGCACTGATTGTTTTATCACTTGTCGCTCTCTTTTATAAAGAACTTTTCATGTTGTCTTTTGATGAAGAGCATGCGAAAGTATCAGGGATTCATTCAAAAAGTATTCACTTATTGTTTATTTTACTGACGGCACTTGTTATTTCAGCCTCAATTCGGATTGTTGGGGTGTTACTCGTATCAGCTCTTATGACACTTCCTGTTGCTAGTAGTATTCGGATTGCTAAAGGATTTAAACAAACCATTGTTTATTCCATTCTATTTGGTGAAGCCAGTGTCATCTTAGGTATTGTCTCTGGTTATTACTTAGAGATCCCACCCGGTGGGACGATTGTGATGGTCTTAATTGCATTCCTTATTATCACGACAACTGTTCAGAAGTTGTGGTTAAAATCTCAACGAAAGAAGGCGATTGTATGAATTTAAACGAAGCACTGAACCAGTTAAAAAATGCTGGTTATAAATACACGAACAAACGCGCTATGATGTTAGAATTTTTCGCACAAGAAGGTCGCTATCGTACAGCCAAGGAATTGCTCACTTATATGGAACCACATTACGATGGCATTAGTTTTGATACCATTTACCGCAATCTTCATCTGTTCCATGAGTTAGGAATTTTAGAGTCAACGGAACTAGATGGCGAAAAACATTATCAAATTCGCTGTGCAAATCATCACCACCATCATTTTATCTGTCGCAAATGTGGGGCAACTAAGCGGATTCAAGTCTGTCCAATGGATTTCATCGATGACGACTTAAGTGGTTACATGATTGAAGGTCATAAATTTGAAGTCTATGGTCTATGTCCAGCTTGTCAAGTCGCTTAAAACGAACGAACCCCCTAGTCATTTTTAAATGGCTAGGGGGTTTTTAGTTATTATTTAACAATAAGTACCGGGCAATCGGCGCGCTTAGCCACTTTATGGCTGACACTACCGAGCACCATCTCTTGTAAGCTATTTAAGCCACGGCTACCAATAATGACAAGGTCATGACGTTCATCGTTGGCATATTTAACGATCGTTGGGCCTGGATCACCATGTAAAATTTTGATGTTGTAATCAACTTCTGCTTCTGTTAATTTTCGTTCAGAGATTTCTAATTTTTCACGTCGACTACGATCTAAATCACTTGCATTCCAGTGATACGTTGCATCAGCTTTTGCTGCGGTACCATCGACGACATAAAGAATTGTTACCTCAGAATCAGGTTGACATTTAGCTAACTCAACGGCTTTCTCGCAAGCACGGATTGAATATTCAGATCCATCTGAAGCTAACAGGATTTTTTTAAACATGAATGACCACTCCCTTAATTATAAAATAAACTATAGTATAATCTATCCTTTAACATGGATAAGTAAACCTCTTTTACAGAAAGTTTTGATATTAACAGTTCATTATATGTTTGTTAGACACTGTTAATTTTTCAAATTAATCATTTAATCGAATAGATTTATTCTCTTCGACAGAGACACTTGCTGCTTCTGTCAAACGTTGGGTGTTAAAAGCATCTTGATACGTGGAAAGAATTTGCGCCTCACTACCTGACTTAATCGCTTGAACAAAGATTAAGTCCTCTTGTTGATAGGGGTCTTGATGATCCACCACGACATCTTCCACTTTACCTGTTTTTATTGTTAAGGCCTTAGGCGTCCAGTCAATGACCGCGGAACCCGTATACATCGTAAACCCAACGTTATCTAGCCCCTCGGGTAATACGCGCGTATTAACAATGTTTGCGATAATACCCGATGTAAACCGGATATTAACAGTGCTGACATCTGCCACTGTCACGTTTTCTTTTTGCTGATTCATCACCCGCTGGGCTTCAAAGGTATGAACTTCTTCCCCCTCACCTAAAAGGTAACGCAGAACATCAGCAATATGTGTCGCTTGTTCATTTAATTGTCCCCCTGATAAGGCTTGATTACGCCACCAACTCACCTCGGGCATTGCCCCTATCCATCTGCCAGTCACCATACCTACAGTATGGTCTTTTAATAGACGTTTAAGATATTGAATGGATTCTAAATACCGAAAGTGATAACCAACAGATGTAACAACTGGTGATTTTTCTAGTGCTTCAACAACTTTTCCTGGTACTGCTGTTGTTACGCCCAGTGGT
>ERZ1673961.440-NODE-440-length-17205-cov-30.974577_pt1 | contig 17205 bp, 21 predicted proteins | sample MGYA00580189_ERZ1673961 | MGnify/ENA primary metagenome ERZ1673961 (study PRJEB41334, sample SAMN05608105) | rock metagenome | biome: terrestrial subsurface; feature: shale formation; material: shale | place: USA: Pennsylvania ... | reverse complement strand
CCTGAAAGAATTCGGCAAAAACCCTAATAAAGGTTACTATAAACACGCCCTGCCTTTTCTGGCTCTCTCCTCTATCCACTCAACAATCTCAAGCAGCTCCTCCAGAGAAGGCGCGGTAAAGTCTTCAATTGGTGCATGAAGGACTTCGACACCTCTTTTGGTGAGCTCCTCCAAGTCGTAATACAGCTCGTATTCGTATGTAAGGACAACCACAGCATCAAACTCTTCAGCAAGTTTTGGGATGTCTTCTGGGTGAGGCATAGGTGAAAAAGCCACATTCTCATCAACGAACTTTGGATACACCATTTCAACCACCCCTTAAGATTCACTGGATAGTGTTATAAACTCTTACGCTGACATTTAGTTAAGGTGAGAAAAATGAGAAGAGAGTTCATTGGAGTTTTTCTATCCTTCTTGGTATTTGGTCTGGTTTTATGGTTCTTCAGGCCATGGTTTCACGGAATTGTTATGAGTTTTTACAGAAATCCAACGGTAATATACCTCTTTGTTGTGCTATTAGCCATTTTGATATACGATACCAAGAAAAAACTCGTTGAAGGGCCTGCAAAAAGAAACAGCCTGATGGGAGGCATCTTCGCATTAGTGATTCTATCCCTGGTTGTCATCTCAATACTCAGCGGTGCTCTTTCAAACACTGCCCTTTACAAAGAATATCACCCCACTCAAGTTTCAAATGAATTGGATCTTTCAAGCAGCAAAATAAGAATTCTCCCCAAACTTACCGCATACCGTTATGCAGTCGATACAATAGAATATGCCCGATATACTTTGGGCTGGTCTCATCTAACCGTCCGAAATGGGACTCCAGTATGGGGATTCTTTATAATCCCTGACGGAGCATGGAATGCAATAAGGCTCAAAGACAAGGGTGTTCTCTTCGTTGACATGAACACCACCCAAGCAAGAATGGAAAGAATTGAAAACGAACTCCAAATCGGTCCGGGAATGCAGATTTTTGACAACCTTGAATGGAACCTCTACAAAAAGCACTATCTAATAGACCTTGACATCCCACGGGCACTTTATTACGAGGACAAGATTTACATCGTTGTTCCCTATATTTCGTACAGCTTCCGCGTCTTTTACACCGTTCCTAAATGGGGAGGGGTTTTAATCGTCGATGAAGAGGGCAACGTTGAGGATTTAACCCCCGAAGAGGCCGTTAAGGATGAACGCCTCAAGGATTTCCCAGTCTTTCCGGAACTTCTAACAAGGAAAATCGTCCACGCTCAAAACTACTGGAAGGAAAGCGCTCTATCAAACATAAAGAACCTGTGGCTCCACCACGAAAACCAGATAGAGATAATAGACGTGAGCGGGCAAGGGAACAGACAGCCCTTCTTGGTAATTGCCAACGATGGAAAAGAATACTGGATGGTTGCGGTGGAACCATATGGTAGAGCCCACGGACTGGCAGCGATATTCTTAATTGACGCTCAAACTGGAGAAATGAGCCAGGTGAAGTTCGAAACTCCTCTTACCGGGCCAGTAAAAGCTATAGACTACGTCAAAAAAGCCCTACCAACGTTTGATTGGAGCCAGTTTATGGCCGTAGAGCCGATCCCAATTTTCTTAAATGGAGAACTCTGGTGGAGAGTTGCAATAATTCCCGGAACTGGCTCTGGTGTGGCAAAAATAGCCTTCGTAAACGCAGAGACCAAGGAAGTAAAGATTTTCGAAAACGAAAATGACGTCAGAACATTTCTTTTGTATGGACAGGTAGGGGCCAAAGTTGAAGAGATCAGCGGGATTGTTAAAGGAGTCTACTCCTACATCAAAAACGGAAACACTCATTGGATACTAATTGTTGATAACAGAGCCCTCTATTTAAGTGCAGATCAACTGAGTGATGAGCTCATCCTCAAACTGCTTAGCTTAAGAGAAGGAGACAGCGTAACTGTAAAAATAAGTGAAGGAAGGGTTGTAGAGATTGAAAAAAGATAGGGATGAGAGGCATGAGAAGAGTCTTTTTGCTTTCTTCTCTCTTTTTAATTGTCTTGGTTTCCCTATGTATAACTCAGCCCTCAACCACATTCACTTCTCCCCAAACGAGGCTTCAAAGGTTGTTTCATTCCTAAATGAAGCCAGAGAAAATCTCAATAAATGCAATACTACCTTAAAAGCACCATTAAACCCCCAAGGCGATCCAACGTACCTCAACATGACCATCCTAAGCGAAACAGTGCTTAAACTAAATGGCGAGTTATATGAATATGTGGTCTTAGGTGTGCAAGATGTTAACTTCTCAGGTGAAGTGTTGTTTAAGGGATACAGAATAATATGGAACACTCCAAAGAACATCACAACTACAGGAGGACAAAGAATTGAGTTTAGAATTCACAAAGGAAGTTCAGTTGTTGAGTCGTTCGTATACTGGTACATACCGTTTCAACTTGATTCCTACTGTGTCTCAATTTACGCCAAAACTCTGGGTCTTTCAGAAGAAAAGATAACCTTCATTTTCATCCACATAGAGGGGAAGGATTTGTGGATGGTTCTAGCAAAAAAATAAATATCAGTTCCACTCTATTAACTTTGGGGAGCTGGAATGGAAAAAAGCACCAAAGCTTTCCTTTTTCTTACCCTTGCAACTCCATTATGGGCATTAATAGCTTTTGGGATAGAGAAACTTGAAAGTATGTATGGCAAAACCTCTCCAGAAATTCTTTTCTTTGTTTATCCGACTCTTATTGTGGCTTTAATAACCACTATCTTTCTATGGAAGTTAAGGATTTCTCTTCTGGAATTTGCTGTAATGGCAATTATCGCTCCCCTCATAGTTGTAATAGCACTTTCCGTGGTCACCATGATTGGAGGTCTCCGCTCTGGCTATTATCACAGCGACAATTCAGGAGTTTTTGTTTTCTTCCTCTTTTATCTGTTCCCTGTGGTTTCTTTCCTTTTAGGGGGGTTCGTATACCACACCATAGCCCGTTTAAAGGGTGAAGCACAATGAGACGCCAAACCATTATCATGGTTCTGATTTCCCTATTGCTTTTACTTCTATTAATCCCAATAAGACTGGCTATAATGATTTTGCTGGATATAAGTGACATCTCTGAGATTCTGCCACGTAGTGCCTCTTTCTTGCCGATAATTGGGAGTGTTTTGTCTGCGTTTATTGTGGGATTTTTGGTTAAAATTGTAGCGTTGAAGCTTTATAAAAAAGAAAAACCAGCTAGAATAGCCTTTTTGGCAATCTTTTTCATTGCACTTCTTATCTCTGCGTATACAATTAACGTTCCCAGGATTGGATCCTCTCCACAGAAAGTTATCTACTACTCCCTTTATGAGAATGAGGTCTACGTTAACCCCTATTTGGGAGAAATTTCCCCCCCATTTGAAGAAATGGACTGGACAAAAGAATATGGCCTAAGACCTACCGGATATCTGAAGAGAGAGGAAGGAATAGTTAACGGAACCGGTGGGTTTGTGTTCCAAAACATAACCAGTGTTTACATGGGGATTTTTGTCTATCCTAGTTCACACAAGAGTCCTAAATGCGAAAATGCTCTCAGAGATCTCGAAGAGATGCTCAAAAATAAAGGATGGCAAAGTGTAGAAGTCCCTCCTGAAGCTCTAGAAAAGAGAAACTTCATCGGGAGGCTTATCAATGCCACGATGCTTCAGGAAGGGAATAAAGCCGTATACTTAGAATGCTCAGATGTGATGGCCTATGGGAGGTTGATAATTCTGTATGGAGAAAAAGAAGAACTGACCTCCTTCCCGCCGTGAAGGGCGAGGGTTCCAACGAGTTAACCCCTCGCCATTGGCAGGGAGGTTTGAGGGGTCTCATTTAGGCCCAAGTTAAAGCGGGTCTTCGACCCCTCGGGGAGGGTCTTCCCCCCATTACCCCTACCCCCCGCTAGAGCGGAAAGGCTCGGGGTTATCGTTTCAACAGCCTTTCTCAAAATGTTAAACGCTCCAACCAAGTCAGCATTCATTACAACACCCTCCCTGCGGCACTTGAATAAACCCCTAAAAATTCTACCATTAGAATGGCGCTGGCCGCAGAGGGGGCAAAGCTTAGAAGTAAAAGCCTCATCAACAAGCAAAACTTCAATACCAAACTCTTCAGCAACCTCGGTTAAGCGTTTGATGAGATAATTAAACCGCCACACTTGAGAGAGTATGAAGTTCTGCCTTTCCCCCTTGTTAGAATTCCTTGCGATTTCTTTTGGATAACCAACCACAATTATGCTAACGCCTAATTGATAAAGTTTTTCCATAGTTTGTCTAACTGCATTGTTAATGTAATGTCTTGCTTGTAGTTTAGCCTTCTGGTACATCATCTTAAGCCTCCTGCTCTTTTTAGCACCACTCCTGTTGATTTTAGACTGATAATCTGCTATTCTTTTTTGCCAGTAAAAGGCTATTGATTTTAGTGGTCTCCCGTTCACGAGAAAAGCTTCACCATTCTCAATGTAAATGGCAATTAAATTATTTACTCCGAGGTCTATTCCTGCTGTTAGGTTGCTCTTTGGTTTTCTTGGGACTTCCACCCACTCTCCACCGGTTAGTTTTTCTTCGACCGTGTAACTCACGTGAGCATACCATTTCCGCTTTACAGAGTCATAGACAATTTCAAGCCTCCCCTGTTTACCCTTCAAGTGTATCCTCCCCTTGAACTGCATTTTTAACCTTCCAAACCTTCCAAGCCGTCTCAACTCGATTGTGTTCCCATCAATTTTGTACTGGTCGTTCCTGAGTGGGATTACGAATAGTTTTCCTCCATTCTCCTCCTTGACGAATTTTGGTGGTTGAGGTTTGAACCATTCTGATAGCTCTCCTTTCTTTTTCTTCTTGAGTAGAGAGAAGAAACTACGCCAGGCTTCAGCGTTCTTCCTCGCTAATTGTTGTACTGTTGAACCTCCAATCCAATCCTTGAAGGTATAGTAAGCTTCTTTTTCCGTTGTCCCAAAGTCGATCTTCCCGAATTCTTTGAATTGCTTTAAACGCTCGTAATTGAGTTTATTCCAGATTATTGTAGTGGCTTGGGCTAATTCGAAGAGTGTTTTTTCTTGTTCTTTTGAGGGTTGGAGTTTTACTGTTACGGTTCTTTTCATTACTCCTCATTATTAATTTTACACTTTTGAGTTTAAAAATGTTTTTGCTTTCTCACTAAAAGGGCTTGTTTATGGTTGGCTGTACCCCGCCCTAAAGGGCAAGGCTTGAGAAAAGAAAATGTCATTGAACTCGCCTCAATCTTGAGCTAGCTATTCCCTTATGAACAAAGCCGCGCCCATGCCAAAGTATGATGGACAAGAGTAAGCAGCTTTTATGAGCTTCATTGGCACATTCTTCAAAACGCCGTAAAGGACGAGCAGCTGCCAGTAGCTGTCTGGCAAAGCTTTGTTTATTAGCTCATCCGGTATCTCAAGGAGCCCTTCAAGTCTATTTTCTTGAATTATTTTCATGATGAGCTCATCGTATTCCTTAGCTTCGGGTGCATAACCATAAGGGCCGTTGCCGTGTGCATGGGCATGGTCTGCACTCGCTATGAAGGCTACCCTCCTTTCGTATTCCTCAAGTACTTCTCCCACCACTTCACCAAATTTAACAAGCGTCTCCCTTGAAACATGCCTTGCAGGTGTTAAGAGCACTATCTGCCTCTTTTCCAGAAATTGGAGGGGTATGAGCTCTCCCCACGTCAGGGGGAAGCGGGAGTACTCCCCGCTCAGCGAAGCAAAGTTTATGTCAACTACAGGTAAGTTTTCAGCCTTTGCTTTTAGGTATATCTCTCTGGCAAGCTCTTTGTTTGTTTTGTATTCTCCAGGAAGCTGAACCCCAGCAAAACCGAGCCACGAAATTAGATTCTCAGCCATTATAACCCCAAGGGCTTCGCTCATGCGGACGTTGTGGGGGCTTATGAGAACGTAAACATCTGCCCTTGAAAGTTCTCTGCCAATCTCTTTGAGGGCTTCTGCAAGCTTTCCCGTTTCCTCATCTTCCGGATTGAGAACGGGGTTTCCATGGGGCATCATAGCGGCACTAATTAACATTGCATCACCACCTAAAACATTCCTCAAGGAATTCTAAAGAGCATTCCTCCACTTTTGGAGCTTCAACATGGCTTAAAGTCTTCAATCCGGCCCCGGTGAGAATGCTAACTATTCTTGAGTTCTCCTCGATTATTCCTTTTTCCCTTAACTTTCTTATAGCGGCTATCCCTGTTGCAGATGCAGGCTGGACGAATAAGCCTTCTCTACCAAGCTCCTTCTGAGCGTTTAAGATTTCTTCATCACTAACGGCAACGCACAGTCCGTCAAGTTCTCTCAAACGCCTCAGCACTACGTTTCCGCTCGGCGGGTAGGGGTTTTCTATGGCATGTGCTATGGTATGCGGATTCTCAAACCTCTCTATTTTTTCTTTTCCATTATTGAAAGCTTTGCATATTGGAGAACATCCTTCCGCCTGAACCGTCACAAAACGGGGAAGCTTCTCAATTAATCCGCTCTCCTTTAGCTCAAGGAACCCCTTCACGATTCCCCTGAAAAGACCCCCCGAAGATGTAGGAATAACAACGTAATCTGGAGTTGTTTCCTCAATTATCTCGAAGCTTATGCTCTTGTAACCCTCAATCCTAAAGGGATCGTCCGAGTTTATGAAGTATATGTCCTTTCTCTGTCCGATTTCAAGGCTTTTGTAGTAGAGCTCCCCGTAATCTCCATGGACTTTAATTACCTCGGCCCCATAAGGTGCAAGAGCTTTAAGTTTCTCTTTCGCTATCGTTGAAGATACAAGAATGTAAGTTTCGAGCTCTGCTCTTGCTCCGTAAGCGGCAACGCTTGCCGCCATGTTGCCCGTCGAAACAGTGCCGATTTTCTTAAACCCCAGCTGAAGAGCCCTGTGAATGCCGAGATAAGTTCCCCTATCCTTAAAGCTCCACGTGGGATTTGTGGTTTCGTTTTTAAGGTACAGCTTAACCCCAAGCTCCTTCGAGAGCTTTTTTGCCTTTATCAGCGGAGTATCCCCCTCTCCAAGACTTAACTCGGGTTTGAGCTCAAATGGGAAAAATCCAGAGAATCTCTCCCAAACTCTTTTCCCTATCCCGGGAGCGCTCTTGAAAAGCTCAAGCTCCAAGGGCTCCCCGCATTCACATCTCTGATATGGCTTTCTCATGGAGTATTCCTTCCCACAGGCAGTACACTTTAACATGAGATTCCCCTCCATTTGTGCGGGATTTTATCTCATCAGTGCGGCTTTTCCCAAAACTTCCCTTATTATCTTCGCAGCGGCAAAAGCACTTATACCTTTGTAATCGTACTTAGGATTGAGCTCCACAATGTCAAAGGCAACAATTTCTGCATTTAGAGACTTTATCACTTCCACGAGCTCCCTAGTACTCAATCCGCCGGGCTCAGGATTTCCAACTCCGGGAGCAAAAGCCGGATCAAGGACATCCATATCAAAGGAAAGGTAAGCCCTTTCAAAAGGAATATCGACTTTTGGAGAACGGTATATCTCCGATGCGCTTACAATCCTTATTCCATGTTCTTCTGCAAATTTAACCTGTTCTCTTGTAGGGGCCCTTATGCCAATTTGCACAACGTTTTCCCCTTTTACAAGCCCTTCTTCCACAAGCCTTCTCACAGTGCACGCATGGGAGTATTTATCGCCTTCGTACTCTGGATACATGTCTGGATGAGCATCAAAGTAAATTAAACCAAAGTCCTTCTTTGAGGCCTCTTTAATTGCCTTAAAAGTGGCATAAGTTATGGAGTGGTCCCCTCCCAGAAAGAGAAAGAGTTCCCCACTGTAATGCTCCTTAACTGTTTTGTTGACCTTTTCAACCAGCTCCCTAAAAGTATCTGCGTTGATATCACCCAAATCTTTGTAGCTCCAGTGTTCGGCCAGATTGATTAGTAATTCATTAAAGCTGTTGTATAGTTCTTCGGATGTAGCCTCCCTTATTGCCCTTGGGCCTTCAGCGCAGCCTCTTCTAAAGGAAGATGAGTTGTCCCATAGAATTCCAAGGAGGTAGAGATTAGGTTTCTCCGAGTGTGGAATCCCAAAAAGCATCTACCACACCTTCGTTCCTACGGGAACTTCATCTGGAACCGGGAGAAGGTAAACCTTTCCGTCCTCGCTCTCGGCTACTATCAGCATCCCCTGACTTTCAACGCCCGAAAGCTTCTTGGGCTTCAGGTTTAAAACGAAGATAAACTTCTTCCTTTCAAGCTCCTCAGGAGAGTATTGGTCGGCTAAACCGGTTATTATAGTCCTCTGCTCATTTCCAAAGTCCACTTCGAGTTTTATTAGCTTGTTGGTTCTCTTCAGCTTTTCAGCCTTCTTAACGAGGCCCACTCTAAGGTCAAACTTCCAGAATTCATTGACGTCGTAAAGTTCCATAGGTTCCACCACAAAAAATTGGAGAGGCAGATATTTAGACTTTGTGCCGAGAGCGGGCGGTTACATCAAACCTCATGAGGGTAAAAATGCTGAGAAGTATCAAAAGAGATGCAAGAAGGAAGTCTGTAAAGAATCCACCTGCTTTCACGATAAATCCGCTCAATATACTTCCGATGATAGCACCGAGAGAACTTATCAGGTTATAAAAGCCCATCATCGCTCCCTGCTCTTTTTCCTTCGCAAGCTTGGAGATCATTGAAGTCGTTGATATGCCTATGTATGCCCATGAATAGCCAGCCAGTGCGTAGGAAATGAATGCACAGATTTTGAACACTGCTCCATTTTGGGATAAGCCGAGTAGAACAAGGGAAAACCCAAAGCTCCTTATGCTCAATCCCCTAAGGAGAGAAGCTTTTCCACCTCTTCTCTCGGTGTGTATTCCGGCTTTCATATACATATAGGCTGCTATTGATGAGTTCAGGACACTAGCGAGGTATATCTCGGAGGTACTGACACTGCGGGATTTTAACAGGACTGGGAATTGTGAAAAATATAACATCGCTCCTACCCAGAAGAGGATTGAGGCAAGATAAAACTCCTTAAACTCCAAAAATCCTGTGAGGGCCCGCTTGTTATACTCAGGCAGGTGAATCATGATATTTGGCAGATACCTAAACTTTTCGACAATGTAGTTTGCATAAACTCCCAAACTCCTTCTCTCAATCCTAAACGGGGCTTCTTGAATCCACTTAACTCCCAAAACAATCGAAGGAATATTAACAACAGCAAAAACTACAAGAAGTTGTCTAATACTTAGAAAATAAGCTAGGAAAAACCCTAAAATAAGTCCAATAACCCACGCCCATCCACCTATCTCGTTGAACTTCGCAATCCCATAGTCGAGTTGCTTTTTCTTTAGGACTCTTGCAATAAGTATAACGGGAATTGGAATTGTAGCTGCGATGAAGAAAGAATACAGAAAGTTGAGGACCATTAGCTGAGTAATGCTCCTTGAAAACGCCATTAGAAACGAGAACAAAGATGTTCCGATAAAGCCCAGTATCAAAAAAGGTTTTCTTTTAAGCATTTTATCTGAGAGCTTTCCCCAAAATACTCCCCCTATCATTGAGGCAATGCTTCCAATAGCGTTAATTACTCCTACTTCCTGAGCAGATCCACCTGCTTCTAAAGTTAGGAGGGGTATCAGTGTAGAAGTACCACCTGTTGAAACCTTGAATGGGACAAATGCGTAAAACCATCTAATCTTGGACTTCTTTGTGTAGGCAAACAGGGCTGAATCTTCGATGGCTCTTAGGGATGCATTCTCCCTCTTCCGAGAAGCCTTCATTGGGGACACCTTAAAGTAATGAAAGAAGAAGAGAAGAGCAGTTCACCAGTCTTCATCTTCGTCCCAGTCTTCCTCCTCCCATTCCTCTTCATCCCAATCTTCTTCGAACTCTTCATCGAATTCCTCATCAAACTCTTCTTCCTCTTCTACCAATGGCTCCTCCTCGTAGTCCTCTACCTTCTTCTTTTTCTTTGGGGGTTGCATATTTGACACCTCCCGCCCCTCTCGGGGCGTTATATACAGAGATCATGGGTTTATAAACTTTTCGTCATGGTTTCTCGGTTCTCATTCAAGATCTAAAAATATTAGGGCTGTATAACAATGTTAATTAGATATAACCGCCATACCTGGGAGAAAGGTTTATATACCCTTAACCAACTTTAGAATGGCTAATATCCATAATACAAGGGCTGAATAAGCGTAGAGTGTAAAAATCCAAATTTGAGCCCTCAAATTCAAAAATAGGCGGATTTGGTGTGGGAAATGGAGACAGAACAGGACTCCGATGAATCCCCCCTATTAAGGGCAACAAGCCTAGAAGAGAAATTAGGGATTTCGAAAATCTATCTAAAACTAGAAGCAGCAAATCCAACAAAAACACACAAAGACAGGATCGCAAAGGCACACGTTAAACAGGCAAAAGCCCTCGGCTTTTCTGGGATTACTGTGGGAACCTGTGGTAATTACGGGACATCTATAGCATATTTTGCAGAAAAAGAGGGACTAAGAGCCGTGATCTTTATTCCAAGGCACTATGAAAACTCAAGAGTGGAAGAAATGAAAATGCATGGGGCAGAGGTTATATTCGTAGACGGGCCATATGAGTCAGCAGTCTTTATGAGCAAAACTTTTGCAGCAGCTATGAATTATTACGATGCAAACCCGGGATCGCAACCCATGATAGATTACGAAGCTTATTCCCTCATTTCAAAAGAAATTCTCAAAGAAATTGAGCCATATGCAGTCTTTGTTCCCGTAGGAAACGGTTCCACTCTGGTGGGGGTTTACTATGGTTTCAAAAAATATGGAAAGATGCCAAAAATCATTGGAGTTACAACAAGCTACGGAAATCAAATACTGAACGCATTTTATACCGGTAGTATGGAAGAAGTTAGAGACTTCGTTGAAACTAAGCTCAACGAGCCTCTTGTTTCCTCGGTATCCTTTGATCTTCAAAATGCCCTTGAAGCTGTAAAAGCATCGAAAGGGTATGTTTTTGGTTTTGCCGATGATACAGCCTTAAAATATGCCAAGATTTTGGAAATGAGTGAGAGGATAAAGGTTCTCCCAGCCTCTGCCCTAACTTTAGCCGGGCTTGTTAAGTTTGTTAGAAAATTCGGTGTAAATAACGAGAATTTCGTCCTGCTCCTTACTGGAGGGGTTTGAAAATGAAGAAAGCCTTGATTCTTGCGGAAGGAAGGTACAAAACGACCGATGGAAAGACTGCCCATGGGTTGGTTAGATACTCTAAGAGATTTAAGATTGTGGGGGTAATAGATTCCACTTTGGCTGGAAAGGACGCTGGAGAAGTCTTGGATGGAATACCCCGCAACATTCCCATCTACGGAAGCTTTGAGGAAGCAATTGCAGAGAATCCCGATGTTGAGTATCTCATAATTGGAGTGGCGACCCCTGGTGGATATTTGCCTCCGATCTACAGGGAGATTATAAAAAAGGCAATAAAAAGAGGGATGAACATAGTTAACGGTCTCCACAACTTCCTCAGCGACGATCCCGAATTTTCTCGCCTAGCCAAGAGGTACAAAGTTCAGCTGATAGATGTAAGGAAGATATACAGAGACCTAAAGATTCCTTTCACAGGAAAAATTGAGGAAGTCAAAGCCATAAAAGTTGCCGTACTGGGGACTGATGGTGCAATAGGCAAAAGAACCACCGCTATAATGCTTCATGAGGCATTCAAGCACTTTGGAAAGAAGAGCGTTTTTGTGGCAATGGGACAAACAGGGTGGATGCAAGGGGCAAAATACTGCATAGTAATGGACTCAATAGTAAACGACTTCGTTGCAGGGGCTATTGAGGACGTTATCTGGAGAGCCTGGAAGGAAGAAAACCCCGATGTTATTGTGACACACGGAGAAGGTTCGCTCCTCCACCCAGCTTATCCAGGTGGATTTGAGTTAATAGCCTCTGGAAGACCGGATTATATTGTGCTCCAGCATGCTCCATCAAGAAAATTTTTCGATGACTTCTCCCAGTACGAGATTCCACCCTTGGAGAAGTACATACAGCTGATTGAACTCCTCTCCGGTAAAAAACCGATAGCTATCACAATAAACTCTGAAAGACTCACGAAGGAAGAGGCTCTCCAAAAAGCAAGAGAGATAGAGGCAACATATGGGATTCTAACGAGAGTACCTCTATATGAGGGTGTCGAAGACATAGTTAAGGCAATTCTTGAAGACGCAGAACGCCTAAAAGCAGTAGCCCAGCAAGAGGTGACTGCAAATGCCTCTCAAATGCTTTGATTACATATCCATTGAAAAGCCAAAGCTCTCTTCTCGGAGGATTTCCTCCGTTTATACCCTCTCTATTGATGGAAATGAGGAAAAATTTAGGCTGATCCACACTTACAAAGAAAAAATTCCCAGAAATGAAGTCTTCGCAAAGCTTATGGTCATAACTCCAGCGATAAACTACGCTCTTTTCACCCCAGAAATTTCCTTTAACTTTTCCCTCGATCCAAGAGACCTGCAGTTCTTTAGGGATATGATGGAGCTCACTGCAAATGATATCCTTGTGAACAGGATATACAAGAGGACAGGGTTTGTCAGAGAAGAGTTCATCCCCAAAGAGATAAAACCGCAGCCTTTGGCAAAGATTGTCCCGGAAAGAGTCGAAGAGGAAGATGTAAAACTCACTCCCGACTACAACAAATGCGCTATAATGCTCAGTGGTGGAAAGGAGAGCCTTCTCACCTATGGCATTACAAAGGAAATAGGGTGTGAAGTTTATCCATTCTTCTTCAATGAGTCCGGCGGGCACTGGAAAGTCGCCCTAACAGCGTACAAATGGTTCAAGGAGCATGAGCCAAACACCAAGAAAGTGTGGAGCAACGTGGACAGGCTTTACACCTTTATAGAGAAGCACATGAAGATACTCCAAAACGTTGGGAAGCCAAAGGCTGAGGTATATCCGATAAGGCTATTCTTCTTTGAGCATTACGTCTTCTCATTCCTGCCACTAATTGAAAAGTACAGCATAGGAAACGTTTTGTTGGGCAACGAATATGACGACCCGAGGGGGCTTACTTATGAGTTCCATGGGATACCTCACTTCTATGCGGTTTTGGATCAGAGCCAGTTCTTCGACAAGTATATGACAAGATGGTTCGCCGAGAGGGGCTTGAATATAAGACAGTGGTCTGCCGTAAGACCAATAACGGGACTTATCGTTGAGAGAATCCTCTATAAACGCTATCCAGAACTCTTTAAACTCCAGAGGAGCTGTCACTCAGTTCATAAGGAAGGCGAAGATTATGCCCCCTGTGGCACATGCTTCAAGTGCAACGGCATACAAACATTCTTGCTGGCTAATGGAATAGATCCCCAGCTAATTAAATACAAACCACACCACATAGAGACGCTTCCAAAGAGGATAGCGGAAGGAAAAGTTAGACTTGACGAGGATGAACTCCTACACTCGCTCTATCTGATAAAGCAGAGAAATCCTGATTTTCCCCTCAGCGGGGAGAGGAGAGACCACGTGGAGATGCTCCACTTCGATGACAGAAACTCTCACTTCGACAACATCCCTCTGGAGTTCAGGGAGAGGGTATACTCAATATTCGAGCAGTATACAAAAGGGTATGCCTATTTAAAGGAAGGCAAATGGGTTGAAATAACAAGGGAGGAGGCGCTCTATGGAATACATAATAGTTGATGGAGAAAACCACCTGGAAGAAATCAAAAAGCTTGATAGAGAGATAAGTTATTCTTTCGTGCGTTTTTCTATCCCATATGAGGAGTTCGTGAGGAGACATGAAGAACTGTTCAAAGAACTCCTCTCACACGGAGAACACAAGTTTTTTGCCGCCCTTGATGAAAAAAGAAAGCTCCTGGGTCACGTGTGGATTTGCTTAACCCTCGACACCGTTGACTACGTCAAAATAGCTTACATTTACGACATTGAAGTTATTAAAAAGGCAAGAGGGCTTGGAATCGGTTCAGCTCTTTTAAGGAGAGCTGAATCATGGGCAAGAGAGAAGGGAGCAAAGAAAATTGTGCTGAGAGTTGAAATTGATAACCCTGCAGTAAAATGGTACGAAGAACGGGGATACAAGGGGAGGGCAATTATAATGGAGAAATTGCTAGACTTCAAAAATTAAGAGCTTATCACCGCTACTTTTCCTCAAGAGATTTCCTCCCTCATCAAACACCCAAGCTCCGCCCGGAGGATAACTGTTAACGATAAAAGTCTTAACGTTGAGGAGTTTAACCCTTTCGGACATTGCCTTAAGGTCTTCCTCGCTTATCTTTCCGCTCTCGGGTGAATACTCCATGGGCACAAACAGAAAATCGGGCTTTTTCTTTTTTATCCACTTCGCTATGCGCTTGTTGTAAAGATCGCCACAGATGATGATTGCAACTTTGCCGAACTCAGTCTTAGCAGTCTTCACTGTATTGCCCGTACAGAACTTCATTGGCTCTTGAAACTTGCGGTGCCTAAGGATCACTTCTCCTTCACGGTTTATCAGGAGAGCGGAGTTATAGACACAGTCCTTATACGGTTCCAAGAGCCCAAAGATTACATACACGGCGTTATTCTTCGCAAGAGTGCTCACTCTCTTAACAATTTCACCATATAGCTTTGCTCCACTGAAGTCCCACTCTCTAAAGCCTGTGAGGCAGTACTCCGGGAAAACTATAAAATCGGGACTATGGTGTAATGCTTCTTTGAATCGTCTCTCAAACTCCTTCCAGTTAGTCTCAAAGTTTCCATCTTCAACGGGCATCGGGATTAGGGCAACTTTCACCTTACACACCAGAAATTAAGCAATAAAAAGTGCTAGAGTTTTAGTTTAAAGCCCTCCATCTCCGTGTTAATTGCCTTTAAAACCATAACATACACGTATGGCTTGGTTCCTTCTTCATCTTTTGCCCTTACAGCTCTTATTACAGTGGTTGCCAATTCTTCTAGGAGGGACATTACGTATCTGGAACCATCATCTAGGACATCTCTGTTCACAAAGTAAAATATGGTCTTTTTCTGGGAGTTCCCGTATTTCACAAGCAGGTCAAGGAGCATAAGGGCTTCAAACTTTGATTCAGCAAGCAAAAATACTCTAGATAAGCCTAAAACGACGACGATGGTTTGTTTGGTTTCATTTTGGGAGAAGTAGGGAGTGCAAGTTAATTCAAAATCCTTAATGAGCTTTGGAATGTCACTCGCGGGTAGTCTAGCAAGCACTTTGCCTACGTTTAAGCGACCACCAACTTTAATGACCTTTAAGTTCTCAAAAAATTCCGTTTCCAGCTTTGCAAGGCTTATCTGGGTTTTGTATAAGGATAGAGTATCGAGAATATCAATGACCATTACGTCATAGCCTTTTTTTCTAGCCCAGGTGAGCAAGTAGTAGAACCCCTTGTAGGGAAGTGTCAGTGAGTCATACTCCACTAGGGCACTCTCTCCCGGAACAATTGATTCCCATATTTTAGCCCCTTCGGTCATTGCCACCTCCACTTATATCACCATGCATAATTGTGGAATTCACTACTTATTAGTTTATTGGATTACAAAGACATCTTTGTAATGCACCCCATACTAGGAAAACTACCACTTCAGCTGTTTACTTAGGTTGAATGCTTTTTCTGCAAGCTCATCGGGAATATCAAATGGATTTTGGTACTTGCTGAGTTCTTTGAACAAAATATCGAACTGTTTCAGCGTTCCAAGGTTTTCACTTAGCATCATTTTTCGTTCCTCGTGTGGCTTAAAGGCGGCGGACATGATCTCTGTAGTTCACGGCGTAAAGGAAGATAACCTCATTAGAGGCATTGTTCTGGAGAATATATTCAAAACTCGCCCCTATATGCTCAAGCTCCCATCTGTTTATCTCAAATTCCGTATAGGCATCTTTTAACATCTCGTTATTTTTCTCTTTACACTGCCACCAAGAATATATCGAGAAGGCTGAAACTAAGAGTAATGCAATAAGAAGGAAAGACATGCCCTTCTTCATACAATCACCAAATTTTAATTCATTGATAAAGATTTAAAAACTCTTTTACATTGTAATTTTAAGTGATATCATGAAGGCTTTAGGAATAGCATTCAGCGCGAGGAAAAATGGGAACTGTGCGAAACTTTTGCAATATTGTTTAGACAATCTCAAAAAAACAAGGCTTTGAGAGTGAACTAATAGAAGCCTATGACTTTCAGATCACACCGCGCAGCCACTGCAACTATGAGTGCTTCTCTGGAAAGTGCCCCATTGAAGACGATGTTCCCCTGCTCTACGAAAAGGCCACAAAAGCCGATGTCTTAATCTTTGCTGTACCGACCTATGGAGGGCATGCTTCAGCTCTTTACAGAGCTTTCTGCGAGAGAGGACAGGCAGTTTTCAAGACTTATGAAGAATGGAACGACTTTGCAAAGAAGCTAAACTTCATCGTCGTGGGGAACTTGTCTTCAGGTGGGGACATGGCACTTCATGAGGTTCTCCATGGGATTGCCACATCGGACTACTGGCCCGAAGCAATTCTGATATCTTCAAGTGAATACCTGAGAAGCTCAATTAAGGGAGATTTAATCGAGGAAGACGAAATCAAAGCTCGGATAAATAGATTTGCAGGAAGGATAATCCAAAAGATGGGGTGAAAAGAAGTGTTTAAAGACCTCGGCTATACTGATTCACCCTTTTACGAAAAGACCTAAGATGAATACGATATAGAAAGCGAGAGAGGTAAAGAAAGATTTTCAGAGTTAAGAGAGATTCTTTCAAGACACTTACCCATTAAGAGCGGCAGAGCTTTGGACATTGGCTGCAACGCTGGGCTAAGCAGTTTTGTTTTAGAAGAGCTGGGTTTCGACGTTGTGGGCATAGACATTCAAGAAAAGGCCGTAGAGCGGGCTAAAGAGTTAGCCAAAAAGCGAGGTTCAAAGGCAAAATTTTATGTTATGAACGCTAAAAATCTAGATTTCAAAGAAAACACCTTTGACCTCGTTGCTCTGCTAGGTTATCCACTGGCACATTTTAGCATCTGGGATTTTGATAGGATTCTGCAGGAAATTAAACGAGTCCTAAAACCTCAAGGTTACATTGTGATTCAAGAAAGCGACTTCCTCTGGACGCTTATAAAGGGGTTCAACCAGCCGGGACTTGAGGCTGAGGGCTTGGTTAGGATAAACATCAACGTGGATGTTCACGAAGGATATCTTGAGAGACTGCTCATTGATTTTGAAAAAGGTGTATTCACCCTAGTTCCCACCACCTGTGAAGTTGTATAATCTGTCCAGATTCACGG
>ERZ1673961.436-NODE-436-length-17430-cov-8.409612_pt1 | contig 17430 bp, 14 predicted proteins | sample MGYA00580189_ERZ1673961 | MGnify/ENA primary metagenome ERZ1673961 (study PRJEB41334, sample SAMN05608105) | rock metagenome | biome: terrestrial subsurface; feature: shale formation; material: shale | place: USA: Pennsylvania ... | reverse complement strand
AGGGTCGTAAGATGTCTAAATCTATCGGTAACGTGGTTGCGCCAAAAGACGTAACCAACAAGCTAGGTGCTGACATTCTTCGTCTATGGGTTGCTTCTACAGACTACACTGGTGAAGTTGCGGTTTCTGATGAAATCCTAAAACGTAGTGCAGATGCGTACCGTCGTATCCGTAACACGTCACGTTTCTTCCTTGCTAACCTAAACGGCTTTAACCCAGAAACAGACATCGTTCCTGCAGAAGAGATGGTTGCGTTGGATCGTTGGGCTGTAGGTCGTGCACTTGCTGCTCAAGAAGAGATCGTAAAAGCGTACGGCGAGTACAACACGCATGCGGTAATGCAGCGTCTAATGCACTTCTGTTCAATCGAAATGGGTTCTTTCTACCTAGACGTGATCAAAGACCGTCAGTACACAGCAAAACGTGGCGGTCACGCTCAACGTAGCTGTCAGACTGCGCTTTACTACATCGTAGAAGCTTTGGTTCGCTGGATGGCGCCTATCATGTCGTTTACAGCTGACGAAATCTGGAACGAAATGCCAGGTAAGCGTGAGAAGTTTGTACTTTGCGATGAATGGTACGAAGGCTTGTTTGGTCTGAATGAAGGTGAAGAGCTAAACAACGACTTCTGGACTGAAATCCAGAAAGTTCGTGGTGCGGTAAACAAACTGCTAGAAGCAGCACGTGCAGAGAAAACCATCGGTGGTGCACTGCAAGCTGAGTTGACGCTGTTTGCTGATGACGCACTAGAAGCGAAAATCAATAAGCTGGACGATGAACTACGTTTCGTACTGCTAACTTCTGCAGCAACAGTGAAGCCACTAAGCGAGAAGTCAGACGCAGCACAAGCGACGGATATCGAAGGCCTGTTCGTTGAAGTGAAAGCAACAGAGTCTGAGAAATGTGACCGTTGTTGGCACCACACTCCAGACGTAGGCACAATCGCTGGTCACGAGAAAATCTGTGGCCGTTGTGTGTCGAACGTTGAAGGGGAAGGCGAAGTGCGTAAATTCGCTTAAATACTCGTTATTCTTGGCACTGTAGCTTTGTTGACTACATTTACTCACTCCATCACATAGACCACTATGTTCAGGAGCTTCATAAATTTGTCGCCTCGCTACAGCACCAATAATTTAGAGTATTAATGTCTTCGGAACTTTTTCACAATTTTATAGCCCCAGTATCTACTGGGGTTATTTTTATTGCCCAATTTCGCATTATCCTTGCAAGAGGATAACCAGCGAATTAAAACTCTTTGGTATTAATGACGGATTAGGTTCCTTATCGTACTCGTTCTCTATTTAGGGGATGCTCTGAGTGCAATGGGTTAGTTGATTGAGATAGGGATAGAAATGAGTCATATTCCATTAAAGCAATCTGGTGTACGTTGGCTATGGCTGGCGATTGTGATTTTTTTAGCTGATATTGGCATCAAGTACGTTGTGATGAACAACATGGGGTTCGGTTGGGCAAACCGCATTGAAATTTTGCCTTTCTTTAACCTTCTATATGTCCACAACTATGGTGCAGCATTTAGCTTCTTGAGTGATCAAGCTGGCTGGCAACGTTGGTTCTTCACTGGCATTGCCTTCATAGTGTCAGGTCTGTTGACCTACTGGATGAGCAAGTTACCAGCGAATGAAAAGTGGAATAATATTGCGTATGCCATGATTATTGGTGGCGCGGTAGGCAATGTCTTCGACCGAGTGATTCATGGCTTTGTGGTTGATTATCTAGATTTCTACTGGGGTAATTACCATTGGCCAGCATTCAACCTTGCAGACATGGCGATCTGTATGGGGGCTGCGATGATCATTCTTGATGGTTTTCGTAAAAAAGATGCTGAGAAGTAACGCTTGCCGACAATATTAAAATAACCCTAAGCGTCGCCCGTTGATTCGAGCGGCGCTTTTTATTATGTTGGAGCGCAAACTGGCGCACCTTAATAAATAAAGTGAAAAGCGCTTAAACCGATCACAGTAAATAAGTGACCAGTTGTTTACCGTGGATTGGTATTATCCAAGAAAAAGGAAGCAGTAACGTGACAACAATTACTAAAGAATCTGTAGTAACTTTGCACTTCACCATTAAAATGAAAGATGGTTCAGTTGCAGACAGCACCCATAACATGGGTAAGCCCGCTAAATTTGTAATGGGTGATGGTAGCCTGAGCGAAAACTTTGAACAATGTCTGGTTGGCCTGCAGTCTGGTGAGCAAAAAGCGATTGAACTAAAAGCGGAAGATGCGTTTGGTATGCCAAACCCAGATCATATCCACCACATGGATCGCACCAAATTTGTCGGTGACGCAGAAGTGGAAGTGGGTACCATCATGGTATTTAGTGGCCCTGATGGTATGGAAATCCCAGGCATCATCACTGAAATTGCTGGTGATTCAGTAACGGTTGACTTCAACCACCCTCTGGCAGGGCAAGACGTGACTTTCGAAGTTGAGATTTTGTCAGTAGAATAGCGAACCCAAGTAAAGATAACTTCCATGAGCAATGAAATGAAAATCCTATTAGCTAACCCACGCGGTTTTTGTGCTGGCGTTGACCGTGCGATTAGCATCGTAGAGCGTGCGCTTGAAATGTATCAGCCACCGATTTATGTCCGTCATGAAGTGGTGCACAACCGTTTTGTCGTTGAAGGGCTAAAACAACGTGGTGCGATCTTCGTAGAAGAGTTGCATGAAGTGCCTGATAACAACATTGTGATTTTTTCTGCTCATGGTGTATCGCAAGCGGTTCGCCAAGAAGCCAAACAACGTGACCTTACTGTGTTTGATGCAACGTGTCCGTTGGTGACTAAAGTTCATATGGAAGTGGCTCGCGCCAGCCGTCGTAATATGGAAGTGGTACTGATCGGCCACGCCGGTCACCCTGAAGTGGAAGGTACGATGGGTCAGTACGCGAGTGAAACTGGCGGTATGTACTTAGTGGAAACACCTGCTGATGTAGAGAAGCTAAAAGCGATCGTTAAAGATCCTTCCGATCTGCATTACGTAAGCCAAACCACGCTTTCCGTTGATGAGACGGCAGACGTGATTGAAGAGCTGCGCCGCGTATTTCCTGATATTCAGGGGCCGCGAAAAGACGACATCTGCTACGCGACTCAAAACCGTCAGGATGCTGTTCGAGAAATGGCAAGTGAAGTGGATGTGATGGTCGTTGTTGGTTCGAAGAACTCATCAAATTCGACCCGTCTAAAAGAACTGGCAGAGAAACTGGGTACACCAGGCTATTTGACTGATTGTCCTGAAGACATTAAACCTGAATGGTTTGATGGCAAAACGAAAGTCGGTGTTACTGCTGGAGCTTCAGCGCCCGAGGAACTGGTTAACCAAATCCTTGAGCGTATTAAAGAGATGGTCGGTGCGCGCGCTGTGGACGAGGTTTTAGGCCGCGAAGAGAACATGTTCTTTGAAGTACCAAAAGAGCTACAAATCAAGCAAGTAGACTGATATCCAGTTTTCGAATAGGCAAAAGGCGACCTCAGGGTCGCCTTTTTTGATTAAATAGCTTGGTGCTTAATGGCTGATACCGAGCATCTCTTTAAGTACTTTTAGATAGCGACGACTCACTGGGATCTCAAAGCCAGTTTTAGTGATGATTTCCGCTAAGCCATTTTCTAATAATTTTATTTCGCTAATCGCTTTGATACTGACCAGGTACTGACGGTGACATCGCACCAGTGGCGTTTTTTCTTCAATTGTTTTCAGTGTTAACTGCGTACTGGCAGTCTGGTTAATTGAGCGAACGTGTACACCGCTGATATCACTATAGGCGCATTCCACTGTGTCAGTTGCCATGATCACAATGCGGTTGTGACCAATACAAGGTATTTGGTCTAACGTATCAGGCGTTATCGCGGAGAGCTGTTGAGTCAGTGTCGACTGGCTAATGGTCTTATGCAGACGCTTCACTGTCTTGTTGAGTCGCTCCGGATCGACGGGTTTCAGCAAATAGTCGAACGCGTTGTCTTCAAAAGCCTGAATCGCATACTGGTCATAAGCGGTCACAAAGACCACGTAGGGCATGGTTTCCGGATCAAGCATACCAAGCAGCTCAATGCCCGTGACTTGTGGCATTTGAATATCCAAGAACACCACATCTGGTTTAAGCTCATTGATTTTCTTCAGACCAAGAATGGCGTTGGAGGCATCACCTATCACCTCTACCTGGCCTGTTTCGGACAACAATTCGGCTAATTCTTCACGAGCAAATTGTTCATCATCAATGACGAGTGCGGTTAACATCCATTCTTACCTTGTAGTATTGCGACTGACCTTTACGAAGTTGTGGGAATAATAAAACTCATTTTAGTAAATAGATGCTTCTCGCACGCAATTTTTAGCGCTGAATCACGCCCAAACTGATTTGTGAGACGTTTGTCGACAATTTCCATACCTAAACCAGAGTGGTTGTCTTTAGGTGGCTCAAAACTACCTGCATTGTCTTCCACGGTAATCAGATGACCTTGTGGATGTGCTTGGCTGTATATTCTCACCTTGCCGCCTTCCAGCATATTGGAGACGCCGTGTTTAATGGCATTTTCTACCAAAGGCTGGAGTGTAAAGCTTGGTAACTTGATGTCCAGTAATTCTGGTTCAATATCTATCTCGACTTCGAGTCGGTCAGTAAAACGAGCCTTTTCAATACTTAGGTAAGAATTCACATGAGCAAGCTCTTCTTTTAGCGTTACCGTGTTGATGTTCTGTTTTAAGTTACTGCGGAAGAAGTGCGATAAGTTTTGGATCAGTTCACGAGCTTTATCCGGGTCACGTCGCGTAATCGCGCTGATGGTATTGAGCGCATTAAACAAGAAATGTGGATTAACCTGAGCGTGAAGCAATTTGATTTCTGCCTGAGCTAATAAGGTTTGTTGTTGCTGATAATCGCCATATAAAATCTGGCTGGATAACAGTTGTGCAATCCCTTCTGCCATCGACATGTTTGCCGTGGAAAACAGTTTTCGCTTCGGCTCGTAGAGTTTGATAGTACCGATTACTTCCTTGCCCGCTCTAAGAGGAATAATAAGCGCTGAACCCAGTTTACAGTCTTTCGCAATGGAGCACTGATAAGGGCGCTCGGAGCCATCGAGATAAATAATGTCGTTCTTTTCCATCGAGTCTAAGGTACTTTGCGATGAAATCGGGGTATTCGGTTTGTGGTGATCATCACCGATACCAACAAAGGCGAGGATTTTTTCCTGATCGGTAATCGCGACCGCGCCTACTTTTGTCTCTTCATAAATAATACGGGCGATTTTTTCTGCGTTTTCAGTGTTAAAACCGTTACTTAAAATGCCCACTGAGCGGTCGGCAATGGTTAACGCTCGACGTGAAAAGGTCGCCGAGTACTTTTCAAAAATGGTTTTTCGGTCTTGAAGAATGCTCATGAACAGAGCAGCACCAAACGAGTTGGCAATGATCATCGGAGCAGCAATCGCGGATACCAGTTCATAAGCCTGGTCGAACGGTTTTGCGACCGCGAGCAGCAAGATCATTTGTACAACTTCAGCCACAAAAGTCACGCTGAACACGACGCTTGGGTTAAATAGCAGGGCACCTTTGTTGCGCTTGATTAGGTATACGTGAAGCAGGCCACCGATAACCCCTTCAGCCGTGGTTGAGATTGCACAAGCCAGATCGGTAAAACCACCAAGTGTGTAGCGGTGAATACCACCAGTAAGCCCTACTGCGAAACCAACCACGGGGCCACCAAATAGCCCGCCCATGACTGCACCGATAGCGCGAGTGTTGGCAATTGCATCGTTGATATGCAGACCAAAATAGGTACCGAGAATACAGAAGCCCGAGAAGAGTACGTAACAAATTAAGCGGTGGCTTAAGCGAGAAGAGATGCTCAACAGAGGCAATATAATGGGTGTTTTACTCAGCATGTACGCCAGTACTAAGTAAACACACATTTGCTGTAATAGAGAAATAACCAGTTCCATAGCGAACCTAACCTGAAATCAATGTTGTTATTGTATACCTAAGTAACCTCAAGATGCTTGGTTCAGCGACAATGCTCTAAGCCAGTATGTTGAAGTCACTTGGGTATAAAACAAAAAGAGCCTGCATTGGGCAGGCTCTCTATCTTAATCAGTCGATGAAAATGCGCTGATATTAAGCAGTTTCAGATACCGCTTGTGGTTTCTCTTCGTCAGCCAGTTCAGTTTCGCCTTTACCTTTAGAGGTTTTGATAACGTAACCCGTAACAACTAGTGAGAAGATGATACCTGCGATAGTCGACACTTGCATTGGCAGACCGAAACCTAGTGAGCTGTTGTTCAGAATGAACGTTACACACACCGTTGTCATGAACATTGCAGGGATAGTGGTAATCAAGTGCAGTTTGTTGTGACGTAGTAGGTAAGCCGACGCAGTCCAAAGCATCATTACTGCTGTAGTTTGGTTTGCGAAACCGAAGTAACGCCAGATGATACCGAAGTCAACTTGAGTCAGGATACCACCGATAACGAACAGTGGAAGCGCCATTAGTAGACGGTTGCGCAGTGTTTTCTGTTCCATGTTGAAGTATTCAGCAAGGATCAGACGACTTGAACGGAACGCTGTGTCACCTGAAGTAATAGGTAGGATAACCACACCTAGGAACGCGATGATACCGCCGAACACACCTAGTAGACCAAATGATGCGCTGTAAACTACGTTACCTGGGCCGCCGTTCTTCACTGCTTCTGACAGTGCATCTAGAGAGCCGAAGAAAGACAGAGCGATAGCACACCAGATTAGCGCGATAACACCTTCACCGATCATTGCGCCGTAGAATACGAAGCGACCGTTTTTCTCGTTTTCCATACAACGTGCCATCAGTGGAGACTGAGTCGCGTGGAAGCCAGAGATTGCACCACATGCGATAGTGATGAACAGTGCTGGCCATAGAGGCATGTCATTTGGGTTTAGGTTGCTGAACATGTCTGAAACTTGGAAGTCACCCATTACCGTGTGCTCGCTAGAGAATGCTACAGCAGTCATCAGGCCAACAGACATGAAAATCAGTAGTGCGCCAAATAGTGGGTAGAAACGGCCGATGATCTTATCAACAGGAACGATAGTCGCAATGATGTAGTACGCAAAGATTGCGATAACCATTGTTGTCATGCTTACGTTTAGGCTTGTTTGATCGTTGATTAGGTTTGTGATCATGCCAGCTGGTGCTGATACGAATACCACACCAACAAGAAGCAGTAAGACAATGGCAAAAATGTTCATAAAGTGTTTTGCGCCATTACCTAGGTAACGTCCAGTAATGGTTGGTACAGAAGCACCGCCGTTACGAACAGATAGCATACCTGAGAAGTAATCGTGTACCGCGCCAGCAAAAATACAGCCGATAACAATCCATAACATTGCCGCTGGGCCGTAAAGCGCACCCATGATAGGGCCAAAGATAGGACCTACGCCAGCGATGTTAAGTAGCTGAACTAGGTAAACTTTCTTGGTTGACATTGGAACATAGTCAACACCATCTGCTTTAGTGTGAGCAGGCGTTTGGCGTTTTTCATTGATGCCGAAAATTTTCTCGACGAAAGCGCCGTAGATGAAGTATCCGCCGATTAGGGCTGCGACACAGGTTAGAAACCACATCATAACTATTGTCCTTGGTTAGTAGGATAGGGTAATTGTTTTAATTTCAGGATGCATGTTAAGGGCTGCTTTTGTTAATTGCATTCGCTTAGTCGGTAAGTGGTCGAATAGGACTACGAGTGGTCGATATGGGCTTTGAGTGGTTTTGGGCACCGCCCAGTGGTTGCTCTGAGCCGTCAATGGTATTTGGCTGGAATGAGTGGTTCTGATTTCACGTTTAGCGGTTGCTTACCACTGTCAGGGGTTAAATACGCAGATAAACGGTCAAAGTGAGGATTTAGTGGTAAGCTTATTTTGAAAACAAATTTTTAAAACAAAGAGTTAAGGGGAAATATGAAAAAGGCAACGTTAGGGTTAGCGCTGGCTTTACTGGCAGGGTGTTCCGCTACTACAGAAGATCTCGCACAGTCAGGCGACTGGTATCAAATCGGTTATCAGGATGGTATCGCGGGTCATACATCACGCACAGTGAAAGAGTTAAGCGCCATGGGCAATGTAAAACAAGGAGATTACGACCAAGGTTATCTCGAAGGTTTGTCTGAATACTGTAACCCTGATTTTGCGTATCAGATTGGACTATCTGGTCAGTATTACGAAGGGGTATGCGAAGGGACGAAACAAGCGCAAAAATTCCGAATGGAATGGCAGCGTGGCTGGAACGAATACAGTAACTAACGCAGTTTCATAATCAAGACGACTGTCTGACTTGTTAATCTTCTGACAAATGGGGAGGGTTTGTTTGCTCTACTTTTGTCATTGAATTTGATTTCAGAGTGATTCCGACGATGAAAAAGTACCTCCTGCTCACCTTAGTTCTATTGCCGCTGACCGCCAGTGCATCTAATGCGCTAAAGGATACTATTAAAGCTAAACGTAAATACGAGCATAGCAAAAGCCATATTACTAATACGCTTGATAACACTAAGCGCGATATCGAAGAGATCACCAGTGGCACCTACGTACAGAATCAGGCCAAACGTGAGGCCAAGAAAGCGACGAGCAAGTACACCAATAAAGTGGAAAACGTCAAAAATGCCACCGACCCCGAACATATTAAACGTAAAGCGAATAATGAGCTCAATCGCCAGTTTGATGAATGGCTCTATGAAGATTAATCAACGTTAAATAGGCGAGTAAAGGTGACATGAAGTCACCTTTTTATGCTTACCTGTGTGATTATTTCGGCTGGTGGTTTTCTACCGCTTTACGCAGGAAGCCATCCTGATGCGCCAGCTGCTGGCGGGCTGAATCGATATCCAGATCTGTGAGGATCATTAAGATCGCCAATTTTACCTCATAGTCTGTTTGTTTGAGCACGGCAGTTGCCTGATCTTTACTGCAGTCCGTCGCTTGCATCACGATACGAGCGGCGCGTGCGACCAGTTTGTCATTGGTGGCTTTCACATCCACCATTAAGTTTTGGTAGCTCTTACCAATGCGGATCATGCTTGCTGTTGTCAGCATGTTCAGCACCAGTTTCTGTGCCGTTCCTGACTTCAGACGGGTAGAGCCTGTTAACGCTTCGGGACCGACAACCGGACTGATCGCGATATCAGCGATGTCGGCAATCGGAGAGTCAGGGTTACAAGACAGCGCTACTGTTGTCGCGCCAATCTCATTGGCATACTCTAATCCACCAATCACATAAGGCGTTCTGCCACTTGCTGCGATGCCGACAACCACGTCACTTTTATTGAAGTTGATATTCTTTAAATCTTGCTCGCCGAGCAAAGGAGAATCTTCAGCACCTTCTTTCGCTTTGAGGATAGCTTCTGGTCCGCCTGCTATTAAGCCAATGACCATTTTGTCTGATACCCCAAACGTTGGCGGGCACTCTGATGCATCCAAAACGCCTAAACGACCACTGGTACCAGCACCCATATAAACCAGCCTGCCGCCCGCTTTAAATGCTGCTGTGATCTTATCGACCGCCAATGCTATCTCAGGAAGGACCTTTTCTACGGCAAGAGGAACCTGTTTGTCTTGCTGATTAATGCGCTGCACAATATCCAGTGAAGGCAGCAAGTCGATATCCATTGTTTCTGGGTTACGACCTTCAGAAACGAGCTGTGATAAAGCGGCAATAAGTGCGTCGTTTGTCATAATTAAGCCTTCATTATTAATTTTTTGAATACAGTACACCGAGTGAAGCCAGTCGGCTTGCTCCGGTGACTTCCGGTAAATTGCTCGGCAAACCGTGAATATGGCGCTGAGCTAACCACGCAAACGCCATTGCTTCCATATAGTCGCCATCAACGCCTTTTTCGTTGGTTGTGGTCACTTGCCATTGAGGCATTAATTCACTTAAGCGTTGCATCAACAGTGGGTTTCTCGCTCCACCACCACAAACCAGCAGTTGCGGAGATGTGCCGTAAGTAAATTTCTCTACTTCACTGGCGATGGTGACGGCGGAGTACTCACATAATGTGCGCTGAACATCTTCTGCAGAGAGTGAATGCCCAGTCAGTTGGGATTGTAACCAGTTGATATTGAATAGTTCGCGGCCGGTACTTTTGGGTGCTGCGCGTGTTAAATAAGGCTCTTGAAGTAATTGATTGAGCAGTGCCGGATTGACTGTACCTTGCAGTGCAAATTGTGCGTCTTTATCGAACCCTTGCGTCGTATGCTTCTCACACCAGGCATCCATCAACATATTACCAGGCCCTGTATCGTAACCAATCACTGGCTGCTGTGGGTGCAAAACGGAAACATTCGCAATGCCACCGATGTTTAAAATCACGGTTGTCGAGTCTTGCATCGCGAAGATACTTTTGTGGAAAGCTGGTACAAGAGGAGCGCCTTGACCGCCGAGTGCCATATCCTTACGACGAAAATCCGCTACGGTGTCGATACCGGTCTTCACCGCGATAATATTGGCATCACCCAATTGAGTGGTAAATGGATACTCGCCAGTTGGCTGGTGGAAAACGGTTTGACCATGATTGCCAATAGCGCGGACTTGCTCAGCGGAATAGCCTGATTTATCCAACAGCTGGAGAACGGCATCGGCAAACAGGTGACCAAGCTGGTGGTCGAGTTCACCAATGGTTTTCAGGTTCGTCTCCTGACCAGTGCATACGGACAATAAAGCCTGTTTCAGCTGGGCAGGCATTGGATAATCATCGTGGGCAATAAGCTGAACGTGGTTTCCTTTAATCTCAACCAAAGCCGTATCGACACCATCCATACTCGTGCCAGACATCACGCCAATGTAAAGTTCGTTAAAATTCACAGCCGATCTCGTCAATTCTTCATTCACTTATTGTAAAGCAAATCTGAAGCGAATAACCTCATTTGGTACCAGATATTTGAGGAGAAAACATGGGTCCGTTATGGGTTGACGTTGCAGGCTATGAGCTGACTGCTGAAGACAAAGAAATTTTGGAGCATCCAACGGTTGGTGGCTTGATTCTGTTTACACGTAATTATCATGATAGCGAGCAACTTCAGGCGCTTACCCAGTCTATCCGCAAAGCGGCGAAACGTCCGCTACTGATTGGTGTCGATCAGGAAGGAGGGCGCGTACAGCGATTTCGTGAGGGCTTTTCTCTTATCCCTGCTGCTGATGAATATGCAAAACATCAAAATAGTGAAGAGCTTGCTCGAATGGGCGGCTGGCTTATGGCAGCGGAGCTGATTGCTCATGACATTGATTTGAGCTTCGCCCCTGTATTGGATAAAGGCCATCAGTGTAAAGCGATTGGAAGTCGGGCTTTTGGCGAAGATGCAGATACCATCCTTCGTCATAGCACTGCTTACATGCAAGGGATGAAAAGCATCGGTATGGCGACAACAGGCAAACACTTTCCCGGACATGGTGGCGTGATTGCTGACTCTCATCTGGAAACGCCCTATGACGAGCGCAGTGATATTTTTGAGCAAGACATGGCGATTTTCAAAGCTCAAATCGAGGCGGGTATTTTGGATGCCATGATGCCAGCCCACGTCATTTTTCCGAACTACGACTCTCAACCTGCCAGCGGTTCCGAATATTGGCTGAAAACAATTCTGCGTCAGCAACTTGGTTTCAAAGGCTTGATCTTCTCTGATGATTTAACCATGGAAGGCGCAGTTATCATGGGCGGTCCAGCAGAACGCTCCATTCAGGCTTTGAATGCAGGGTGCGATATGCTGTTGATGTGCAATAAAAGAGAGGCTCAGGTCGAAGCTCTGGATAACTTACCTATCACGAGTGTGCCGCAAGCCAGCGCGTTACTGAAAAAACAGAGCTTTTCTCTGAGTGAGCTCAAGTTGTCACAAGAGTGGAAACAAGCCAGCGAAGCGATGAAGCGTTTAACTCCATAAACTTCCATACTTGTTAGCACGTAAACTGCTAAAAACACCGAACTCAAGCCAAACTTAAATTAAGTTTGGCTTTTATTTTTGTGTAAAATTAAATTTACAGTAAATGTTTTTTAAAATGTACACTTGTTTTTATCATCTAGCCTGTTATCTTGTCGTTAAAGCTTAGTTGTCTCACCAAGGATTTGGTTGGGTGTAAAAAATAATATACAGGTCAAGGTTATGAAAAAAAGTGAATTGAGCGACATTAACATCGTCGAAGAACAGGTTCTTATCACTCCAGATGAGTTAAAAGCGAAATTGCCTCTGAGTGACAAAGCACGCCGCTTTATCCAAGAATCTCGTCAAACTATTGCTGACATCATTCATAAGAAAGATCACCGTTTGCTTGTTGTGTGTGGACCTTGTTCTATCCACGATATTGATGCGGCGAAAGACTACGCAAAACGTCTTAAAGCGCTTTCAGAACAACTAAGTGACCAACTGTATATTGTAATGCGTGTTTACTTTGAAAAGCCTCGTACTACCGTTGGCTGGAAAGGTTTAGTTAACGACCCGCATCTGGATGGCAGTTTTGATATCGAACATGGTCTGCATGTTGGCCGTGAACTGCTGGTTGACCTGGCAGAGATGGAAATTCCGCTAGCGACAGAAGCTCTTGACCCAATCAGCCCGCAGTACATCGCAGATACCTTTAGCTGGGCAGCAATTGGTGCGCGTACTACCGAATCGCAAACTCACCGTGAAATGGCGAGTGGCCTGTCTATGCCAATTGGTTTTAAAAACGGTACTGATGGTAGCTTGGCGACAGCAATCAATGCGATGCAAGCAGCATCATCTAGCCACCGCTTCATGGGTATTAACCGTGAAGGACAAGTTGCACTGCTCACGACCCAGGGCAACGCGAATGGTCACGTGATTCTTCGTGGTGGTAAGCAGACGAACTACGATTCAGTATCCGTGACTGAGTGTGAACAAGAAATGGCGAAGTCAGGTCTTGATGCTTCACTGATGGTGGACTGTAGCCACGCGAACTCACGTAAAGACTACCGCCGTCAGCCACTGGTCGCTGAAGACGTGATCCATCAAATTCGTGAAGGCAACAAGTCTATTATCGGCCTGATGATTGAAAGCCACATCAACGAAGGCAATCAGTCTTCTGACCTGAAACTTGAAGAGATGGAATACGGTGTATCTATCACCGATGCATGTATCAATTGGGAGTCAACTGAGGCACTATTACGTCATGCACACGAAGAGCTGGTGCCTTTCTTAGAGAATCGCCTAAAAGGCTAAAAAACGGAACTTATTTAAAGGAACATCAATGGCAGTTGAACTTAACGCATTACGCGATCAGATTGATGCAGTCGACAAGCAAATGCTTGAGCTTCTAGCCCAGCGTTTATCGCTGGTAGAAAAAGTGGGTGAAGTAAAAAGCGAACACGGTTTGCCAATTTATGCCCCCGACCGAGAGGCCGCGATGTTAGCGTCTCGTCGAGCTGAAGCTGAAAAAATTGGGGTACCCCCACAGCTAATCGAAGACATTCTTCGTCGTACTATGCGTGAGTCTTATGCCAGTGAGAAAGATTCCGGATTTAAGTGCTTGAACCCAGAATTACGCTCAGTTGTGATTATCGGTGGTAATGGTCAACTGGGCGGTCTGTTTGGCCGCATGTTCAAATTGTCGGGCTACCAGGTCAAAGTTCTGGGCAGTAAAGATTGGGATCGTGCGGATGAAATCCTGGACAACGCGGGTTTAGTCGTGGTCACGGTACCGATTCATCTGACGGAAGGGGTTATCGAGAAGCTGGGTAACTTACCAGAAGATTGCATTTTGTGTGATTTAACCTCGATTAAGTCGAAGCCACTGAAAGCGATGCTCAAGGTGCACGCTGGCCCGGTTGTCGGTCTTCACCCGATGTTTGGTCCTGATGTTCCTAGCCTTGCGAAGCAGGTGATTGTGTACTGTGATGGCCGTGGTAACGAGCATTACCAATGGCTACTCCAACAATTTGGTATTTGGGGCGCAAGTTTGTGTCAGATTGACGCAGAAGAGCACGATCATGGCATGACGCTGATTCAGGCACTGCGCCACTTTACGTCGTTTGCTTACGGCATGCACTTAAGTAAAGAGAACCCGAATATCGATCAGTTGCTGAAACTAAGCTCGCCAATCTACCGCCTTGAATTGGCAATGGTTGGACGACTGTTTGGTCAGGACCCGAACTTGTACGGTGATATTATTTTCTCTTCTCAAGAGAATATCGACATGATCAAGCGATTCCATCAGCGTTTGGGTGATGCGGTGGCGATCTTGGATAGCAAAGACAAAGCGCGATTCATCGAAAGTTTCAAACAGGTGAGCGATTGGTTTGGTACTTACTCTCAACAATTTATGAATGAGAGCCAGAATCTGCTCAAGCAAGCCAATGATAATATTCATCGTGGCTAACAGCCTGATATAAAAAAGAGCAGCGTTGGCTGCTCTTTTTTTATTTGAAGAAAATCAGTTAACGGCTGTCTCGTTACCTTCTTCACTGGACACGGTGTTGATGCTGGTGTCTCGGTAAGGCGAATTAGTTAAGTTGATTTGCAGACGAACAACGTTGTCAATCAACTGAACTAATGGACCCCATTTAACTTTATTCTCTTTTTCAAACACGTAGTTGAAGTTCTCTGGTGTCCAGTCCATCAAGTATTGAGGATTCAATGCTCGCCCGAGGAAGCGCACTTCATAATGCAGGTGAGGTCCGGTCGAATTACCAGAGTTACCACATTGAGCAATAACATCCCCTTTACTGACAAATTCCCCGCTTTTCACTTTGAATTTTTGCAGGTGCGCATAAGAGCTCATAAAACCAAACGAATGGCGTAACGTCAGGTAGTTGCCATAGCCTCGATTACCCGGACGAACCGTCTCTACAACCCCATCGGCAGGAGCCAGCACTTCTTCACCACGCTTACAGGTTAGGTCGATACCAGTATGAACGTGTTTTTTCCCTGAAATCGGGTTGATTCGAGTGCCATAAGAGGACGAGATGCGCTGATAAGTGATTGGGCTGTCGTTAGGAATAAGGCGGAACATAGTTGCGCGTACGGCAGAATCTATTGCCGCAGCGTCAATTCTCTCTTCCAGTGCCAAATTGTTTTCATCAAGCATCAGCTCTTCGTCGGCTAATCCAAGTACCGACTCGACATCGAATACACGTTTACCCAGCAGCTGAATTTGGTTATTTCTGTCAGTCAAAGATTGAGACAAAGAGTGGTTGGTATCAAGCTGTTCTTCGTAAAGTGCGGTGATTTCGTTTTTCTCACTCTCTAGTTTAGCGACGGCTTGAACCAGTACATCCTGATCATAGCGCTGTTGCTGGTTCATATACCATGCACCACCAATAACGGCAGGTAACGCGATGACCGAAGCCAACACGGTGACGACCGAAATGCGGCCAAAGTAAAATTGCTGATCGCCGTTTTTTGTCGGGATCTGAATGATGATTTTTTTAGACATAGTGATAGTTACTTAAGTAGGCATTTGATTATTTATTTCCTAAAGCGAAAGCAGCGTTAACTTTCGTATGGAAGTTCGTTGTTGCCTACATTCAATTCTGAAAATTACTTTTGTTGGCTGTACTTTCAATGAGCATCAGCCTAATTAGTTGGTTCGATGGGCAGAGGAGTTTGGTCGACAATTGATGAAAAAAGTCGTCTCTCCACTTTATTATTTTTCTTACCAATGACTCGAACGGACTGAATCATATATCAAAAAGCACAAAAAGTGTGCGAATATTATCTGAAAGTGTCGGGATGGCTAAAAAGTGATGTTGGTTCAGCCTTCAGAAAACGAAAGGCCGCTATGATAGCGGCCTTTGTTCAAATTACAATCGGACTTTCCTGACTGTGTCAGGTAGCGACCATGAATCTGTAGAGATTACTTCGCGATACGTTTGTATTTGATGCGATGAGGTTCTGCAGCTTCAGGACCAAGAGTCTTCTTCAACCAGTCCATGTACTCGGTGTAGTTGCCTTCGTAGAAGTTAACCTGACCTTCGTCACGGTAGTCGATGATGTGCGTTGCGATACGGTCAAGGAACCAACGGTCGTGCGAGATAACCATTGCACAGCCCGGGAATTCAAGTAGCGCTTCTTCTAGTGCACGTAGCGTTTCAACGTCAAGGTCGTTGGTTGGTTCATCGAGTAACAGTACGTTGCCGCCCGCTTTCAGTAGTTTCGCAAGGTGTACACGGTTACGCTCACCACCAGATAGCTCACCGATTACTTTCTGTTGATCAGAGCCTTTGAAGTTGAAACGTGAACAGTATGCACGTGCAGGGATTTCGAAGTTGTTGATCTTAATGATATCAGCGCCTTCAGAAATCTCTTGGAATACAGTGTTCTTGTCGTTCATTGAGTCACGGAACTGCTCAACCGATGCCAGTTTCACAGTATCACCCAGTTCGATAGTGCCTGAATCTGGTTGCTCTGTGCCGCTTAGCATTTTGAATAGCGTTGACTTACCTGCACCGTTGGCACCGATAATACCGACGATTGCACCTTTAGGGATGCTGAATGACAAGTCATCAATCAGTACACGGCCGTCGAACGATTTCGTCAGGTTATTCACTTCGATAACCTTGTCACCTAGGCGCTCACCTGGCGGGATAAATAGTTCGTTGGTCTCGTTACGTTTTTGATGGTCAGTGTTTTGAAGTTCTTCAAAACGAGCCATACGCGCTTTCGATTTCGCCTGACGACCTTTAGGGTTTTTGCGTACCCACTCAAGTTCTTTCTCGATGGTCTTTTGACGAGCGCTTTCTTGTGATGCTTCTTGTTGTAGACGTGCATCTTTTTGCTCTAGCCAAGAGGTGTAGTTACCTTCCCATGGAATACCTTCACCACGGTCAAGTTCAAGAATCCAGCCAGCAGCGTTATCAAGGAAGTAACGGTCGTGGGTAATCGCTACAACAGTACCTGTGTAATCAACCAGGAAGCGTTCTAGCCAAGCAACAGACTCGGCATCCAAGTGGTTGGTTGGTTCGTCGAGAAGAAGCATGTCTGGCTTTTCTAGTAGAAGACGACAAATAGCGACACGACGACGCTCACCACCTGACAGATGGGCAATCTTTTGATCCCACTCAGGAAGACGCAAAGCATCCGCTGCGCGTTCTAGTGCATTATCAAGATTATGGCCATCTTTCGCTTGAATCAGAGCTTCCAGTTCGCCTTGTTCTTTTGCCAGAGCATCGAAATCCGCATCTGGTTCAGCGTATGCTGCATATACCGCGTCCAAACGTTGAAGCGCGCCTGCAACGTCTGATACCGCCTCTTCTACAATCTCACGAACGGTTTTTGATTCATCAAGTACTGGCTCCTGTGGAAGGTAGCCAACATTAAGCCCAGGTTGTGGACGTGCTTCACCGTCGATATCCGTGTCGATACCCGCCATGATACGTAGCAGAGTTGATTTACCTGCACCGTTCAGACCTAAAACACCGATTTTCGCACCAGGGAAGAAG
>ERZ1673961.435-NODE-435-length-17514-cov-6.096054_pt1 | contig 17514 bp, 15 predicted proteins | sample MGYA00580189_ERZ1673961 | MGnify/ENA primary metagenome ERZ1673961 (study PRJEB41334, sample SAMN05608105) | rock metagenome | biome: terrestrial subsurface; feature: shale formation; material: shale | place: USA: Pennsylvania ... | reverse complement strand
TTTGAGGTTTACCTAGAACCATAATATCTCACTTCCTCTGCAGGGTACGCTTGCTGCTATCCATATTTTAGCGAAGCCTTATTTGGATTCACTAGAATAAGAGGACTTTCTTATTGCTGCAAGTTATCTTGTGTTTCGGTATGGAATAGTATCCTTTTTCCAAAACGATTTCTTGATTTTAATCGTGTAGGACAGGGGATAATCTACGCAAAACTGTGCACATGATCACGGTATGAAAAGTAATCGACACAGTAGGGCGTTGACTAGCCAATTTTCCCTGATTCTATCAATTGTTGCAGGAGCGGCCTGACGATCAGCTCCATCGCAAATCCCATTTTCCCGCCCGGCACCACGATGGTGTTGTGACGCGACATGAACGAACCATCAATCATCGCCAGCAGGTAAGGGTAGTCGACGTTTTTAATCCCACGCAGGCGAATGACGACAAAACTTTCATCCAGACTGGGGATGCCTTTCGCGTTGAGCGGGTTGGAGGTATCGACGGTCGGCACACGCTGAAAGTTAATGTGGGTGCGCGAGAACTGCGGCGTAATGTAGTTGAGGTAATCGTCCATGGAACGCACGATGGAGTCCATCACCGCTTCCCGGGAATGGCCGCGATCGCGCGTGTCACGTACGTATTTTTGAATCCATTCCAAGTTCACAATCGGCACCATGCCAATCAGAAAATCGACGTGCTGCGCGACGTTCACTTCGCCATCCACCACGCCGCCGTGCAGTCCTTCGTAGAACAGTACATCGGAGTTTTCCGGCAGTTGTTGCCATGGGGTAAAGGTGCCCGGCATCTGATTGTAGGGCACGGCTTCGTCAAACGAGTGCAGATAGCGTCTGACCTGGCCGGTGCCGGATTTCCCAAACTGGCGGAAAAAGTCTTCCAGTGCGGTAAAGTCGTTGGCTTGCGGACCAAAATAGCTGATGTGGCGGCCTTGCTCGCGCGCCTTGCGAATCTCGACGTCCATTTCCGGACGGGTAAAGCGGTGGAAGCTGTCGCCTTCCACCCAAGCGGGCTTGATGTCCATCATATTGAACATCTTACGGAACGCTTCTGAGGTCGTGGTTGTGCCGGCGCCCGACGAACCGGTGACGGCAATAATTGGGTGTTTCGCTGACATGACAAACCTTGTCTCTGAGTCCTTAAAACAGGGCTGTATCAGTACAGCCCAAGCCGAATCACTATAGCACGTAAAACTTTGCTGTTGTCACCCGTTAACGATGATTGACTTTTATATCAACGGTTTCATGCAATTCTGAATAGACGATCACGGCTTCTCCGGATTGCAACAGAGCCTTAACCTGATCGACTTTATCTTGCAGAGAAATCTCGACTTCACCGTAATCGGTGCCTTCGCGCAGCACGAATTCACGAATCAGACTGTCGAGCGTATCGGGCGCAATTTGCTGCCACGGAACGATCATAAATACCTCTTGCTTTTATGTTCGTGGTTGAATGCTGCCAAGTATAACGCCTCAGCGGCCCAGCGTCAGGTCGCAGCAACTTGGCAACGCACTAGGTTTTATCGCGCAGACTGGCGTAATACGCTGGCAGGGATTGTTCGAGCCAGAATTGCGGCTTGAGCAGCGACCCGCTGAGAAAGCCGACATGGCCGCCCTGATCAAACAGACGGTAATCGATGTTTTCCGGCAGGATAAATTTCGGGATCACTGCATCGGTCATGAACGGATCGTCTTTGGCATGGATGATTTGCGTGGGCACGCGAATGTCTTTCAGCTTGTTGATCCCCGAGCAGCGCTGGTAGTAATCCTGCGCGTCCTTGAAACCGTGCAGCGGCGCGGTGATCAGGTCATCAAACTCCTGCAAACGGGTTACGCGTTTGATGCTGTGATAGGACAAGCCCAGTTCGCCCTTGAGCAGGTGATGCTTTTGCAGCGCATTGTGTTTGAGCGACGACAACAGGTAAGTGCGGTAGAGCTTGGAAAAGCCGCGTTCGATGCGCTCGGAACAGGCAGCGAGATCGAGCGGCGCGGAGACCACGGTCGCTGCGCTGACGATGGGATCGGCATTGAACTCGGCCAGATAGTTGACCAGCATATTGCCGCCGAGCGAAATGCCGACCGCAATCATGGTCTGCTCAGGAAAATGTTCGCGCAAGGTTTCCAGCACAAAGCGCGCATCCTGCACTTCTCCGGAGTGGTAAGCGCGAGCCAGATGATTCGGTTTACCGCTGCAGCCGCGAAAATGCATCATCACGGACAGCCAGCCGTCGCGGGCAAACGCGTGCATCAGGCCATTAGCATAAGGGCTGTAGAAGCAGCCTTCTAAACCGTGAAACAGCACAAACAGCGGTTTGTTTTGCGCGTTAGCGTGGTGTGGGTCTTCGCTCCAAGCGAGATCGAGAAAGTCGCCGTCCGGAGTGTCCAGCGTCTGCCACACCGGTTCAAACAGTGCTTTCTTTCGAATAAAACGCGGAAACAGCGTTTGCAGATGCGGGTTTTTCAGGCCGGTTGCGGCAACAAACTGGGTCATAATTCAAACCAATACAAAGTGATTTAATGAGTATATACCCAAGTTACCCCAGATTGGCGTATTCGGCGAGTCGTGGTGGTTTTTTATGAAGCGCTGCCCAAAACTGGCGGGATCAGAAGGATGGTGGTACTGGCTTCATAAACACGGTGCCCAGATGCTCTGCGCCGAGTTGGCGGCAGTAACGCAGTGTCAGGGCTTCACCGTGGCTGTTTTCCAGCGCCAGTCGGTTAATGCAGTCGACCAAATCCGATTGCTGCTGTTTTTCGAGTTGCAGTTCAAATTGCAGCGCTTCTCGGTAGAGCGTATCCGGCAGATGCGCTTTCATCTTGCGGCGCATGTCGCGATAGCTGTGGATCAGTGTTTCGGAGCGGCTGAGACAGTCAACCACCTGTTGCCAGTCGTGTTCCTGCGGCGTCACCTGCTGCTCGTCGAGGTACTTGAGCAGCAGCAGCAGATTGACGTTGCCGTTGAAGTTGTTCTGCAGGCTTAAGCACGCCTCTTTCACCTCGCGCACGCTGTAATACTGCAAACTGAATTGCCATAATCTTTCCAGCGTTAGAGGGATTCTGACGTGCTCTTGGCTCATTGACTGTTGAACTCCTGTTCCATCTCTTCCAAGACTTCCTGCTCTGCCATCCAGTCCATTTCGATTTCTTCGAGTTCGGACTTGGCACTGGCTTGAGTAGCGAGTACTTGAGTAAGTTTAGCTTTATTTTCCGCATCATACAGTGAGGAATCGGACAATTGTTCCTCAGCCTCGGCGACGATGGCATTCAACTTATCCATTTTCGTTTCCAGCTGTGTCAGCTTTTTGCGAATTGGTGCGGTTTGTTTGCGAAAATCGGCTTCACGGCGTTTCTGCTCTTTCTTCGCCGCGGCGCTGTTGGTGTTGTCTTTCGCCGGAGCTTGCGCCTGTGTCTCTTTACGTTCGGCTTTTTGTTGATCAGTCAGCCACTTGTAGTAGTCCGTCAAGTCACCATCAAACGGCGCAACCTGGTGGTCATGCACTAAGTACAGATCATCGGTCGTGGCGCGCAGCAGGTAGCGGTCGTGGCTGACGATCACCATTGCGCCTTCAAAGCTTTGCAGTGCAAACGTCAGCGCCTGTCGCATGTCGAGATCCAGGTGGTTGGTCGGTTCGTCGAGCAATAGCAGGTTGGGTTTTTGCCACACGATCAGCGCTAAGACTAAACGCGCTTTTTCACCGCCGGAAAACGGGCCAACTTTATCCAGTGCTTTGTCACCGTGGAAACCGAAGCTGCCTAGATAATTACGCAGTTCCAGCTCGTTCTTGTCGGGGGCAATCTGCATCATGTGTTGCAGCGGCGTTTCTTCCGGATGCAGTGTTTCTAGTTGATGCTGAGCAAAGTAACCGATCTTCACGCCCTGCGAATAGGTCAGGTCACCGCCTTGCTGTTTCAGTTCACCCGACAGCAGTTTGATCAGCGTGGATTTACCGGCGCCGTTGCGACCCAGCAGACCGATGCGGCTGCCCGGGACCAGATTGAGGCGAATTTTTTCCAGAATCAGATGATCGCCGTAGCCTGCGCTGACTTCATCCATCATCAGAATGGGGTTTGGCAGCGCCGATGGCTCGCGAAACTCAAAGCTGAACGGGTTATCAAATTGCGCCGGCAGCACTTTCTCCATCCGCTCCAGAGCCTTAATACGGCTCTGCGCCTGGCGGGCTTTGGATGCTTTGTAACGGAAGCGGTCGATGTAACTTTGCATGTGTGCCATCTGCTTTTGTTGCTTCTGGAACATGGCTTGTTGTTGCAGCATCTTCTGCGCGCGCTGAGTTTCAAACGATGAGTAGTTACCGGTGTACTCGTTGAGCTTTTCGTTTTCGATATGAATGATGCGGCCGACGATCGGATCAAGAAAATCGCGGTCGTGCGAGATCAGGATCAGCGTGCCCGGATAGCTTTGTAACCAGCGTTCCAACCACATGACGGCATCCAAATCCAAGTGGTTGGTCGGTTCGTCGAGCAGCAGCAGGTCTGAGCGGCAAATCAGCGCCTGAGCCAGGTTGAGGCGCATACGCCAACCACCGGAGAACTGAGTCAGGCTCCAGCTCATCTGTTCCTGAGAAAAGCCCAGACCATCAAGCAACTCGGAAGCGCGGGCGCGAATGCTGTAACCACCGATGGTTTCAATGTGGCCGTGCAGTTCGGCCACTTTGTTGCCGTTATCCGCCAGCTCGGCTTGGGCCAATTGGCGTTCCAAATCACGGTATTCACGATCGCCGTCAATGACGTATTCCAGTGCGCTGCGATCCAGTGCCGGAGTTTCCTGCGCCACCCAGGCCAGTTCCCATTGCGCCGGTTTACTGAACGAACCGGCATCAATGCTCAGTTCGTCTTTCAGCAGTGCGAACAGCGTGGATTTACCGCAGCCGTTCTTCCCGACCAGGCCGACTTTGTCGCCGGGCTGAATGGTGGCCGAAGCCTGATCGAGCAGTGGTTTTCCACCGCGCAGTAACTGAATGTCAGAGAAGGTAATCATAAAAATATCGTCTGTCTTGGCCTTAAACTTTTTCGCCCGGAATAGTAGGGGGAATAAGGATAAATGTCGATCATTATGCAAATTGGGTTATGATGCTAAGTCACTTATTGTTAACAAAACGGAGTGTGGTCAAGGAATGACAAACGCTGAAACGTTCACATCCAATAAGCCCAGAGTTCTGGTGGTGTACGCACACCCTGAGCCGGATCATTCGGTTGCCAATCAGGTGATGATCAAAAAGATCGCCACACTGGAAAACGTCACTATCCTCGATCTTTATGCCACTTATCCTGACTTCTTCATTGATGTGAATACCGAGCACCAGCGTGTACTGCAGTATGACGTCATTGTGTTCCAGCATCCGCTGTACATGTATTCCTGCCCGGCACTGTTGAAAGAATGGATTGACCGCGTGCTCGGCAAAGGCTTTGCGTTCGGCAATGAAAGCGCGATGAAAGACAAAGTGTGGCGCAGCGTGGTGACCACCGGTGGTCATCGGGATGCATTCACCAAAGAGGGCTACAACCGCTATACCATCGGCGAAATTCTCCAGCCGTTTGAATTGACCGCAGCATTGTGCTGTATGCAGTGGGTGGAACCGTTGGTGCTGTACTGGGCACGCAACGTCAGCGAAGTAGAACGTTATCAGCACGCGGAAGAATATTATCAGTGGCTGCAAGACCCATTCAGCGGAGGAGGACAGTAACATGGCCTCGTTAACCGGAGATTTCCTGCAGAGCGGTGTGGTGTTCCTGACGGCTGCTGTGGTGGCAGTGCCGCTGGCGCAGCGCGCGGGCTTGGGGTCGGTACTCGGCTATTTGCTGGCTGGGGTCGCGATTGGCCCGTGGGGGCTGGGACTCATCAGCGATGTGAACGCGATTCTGCATTTCGCCGAATTTGGCGTGGTGCTGCTGCTGTTTCTGATTGGTCTTGAGTTGAACCCGAAAAAACTGTGGCAGATGCGCGGTCCGATTCTGGGCCTGGGCGGCGCGCAGGTGTTGGTCACGGGGGCAGTGCTGGCCAGTGTTGCTCATTTATTGGGGCTTGCCTGGCAGAGCAGCCTGGTGGTCGGAATGGGGCTGGCGCTTTCTTCGACCGCGATTGCGCTGCGTGTGATTGAAGAGCAGGGGCTGTCGCGCAGTGAAACCGGGCAGTCGGGATTTGCGGTGCTCTTGTTTCAGGATATCGCGGTGATCCCGATGCTGGCATTGATGCCAGTGTTGGCGGGGAATACTGCGGGAAACTGGCTGGATGGCGTGTGGATGCTGTGTGGCATAGTTGGTCTGCTGGTTGGCGGTCATTATCTGCTCAGTCCGCTGTTTCGTTATATTGTGCTGAGTGGCGTGCGTGAGTTGTTCACCGTCGCTGCGCTGTTGCTGGTGATCGGCATTGCGCTGCTGATGCAAAATCTCGGTTTATCGATGGCGCTGGGTACCTTCCTTGCGGGTGTACTGCTGGCGGAGAGTGAATTTCGCCATGAACTGGAAATTGCGATTGAGCCGTTTAAAGGTCTGTTGCTCGGTCTGTTTTTCATCGCGGTCGGTATGGCGGTTGACCTCGGCCTGCTGGCTTTATTGCCCGTGCAGGTGCTGCTGGCGGTCGTTGGCTTGGTGGTGGTCAAAGGGCTGATTTTGTATCTGCTGGCCCGTTTATCCGGCACGCGGGCTAAAGCGCGCAGTAACATGGCGGCGATTCTCAGTCAGGGCGGTGAATTTGCGTTTGTGATCTTCACTGCGGCCAGGGGTGAAGGTTTACTGCACAGTGAGCAGGTGTCATTCCTGCTGGTGGTCGTGAGTTTGTCGATGGTGACGACACCGCTGATCCTCGCTGCGCAACGCAAATGGTTTGCGCGCAACCTCAATGTATCGGCAGATGAAGCACTCGACAGTGATATCGTCAACAAAGAGCCGCGTGTGATCATTGCCGGATTTGGCCGCTTTGGCCAAATTGTCGGTCGTCTGATGTACGCGAATAAGATTAAAATCACCGTGCTGGAGAGTGACCCGAGTCAGATTAAACTGCTGCGCAAATATGGTTACAAGGTGTTTTACGGCGATGCCACGCATCTCGAACTGCTGCGCGCGGCGGGAGCCGATGAAGCGGAAGCCATCGTGATTTGTACCGACGCACCGGATGAAGTGATGAAAATTGTCGAGCTGTGTCAGCATCACTTCCCGCGCATGAAGATCCTCGCCCGTGCCCGCAGCCGGGTGGAAGCGTATCAACTGCTCAACCACGGCGTGGAGCGTTATTCGCGAGAAATGTTCCTCGGCGCGCTGGATCTCGGCCGACAGGCTCTGGTTACGCTGGGCATGCATCCGTACGAGGCGAAGCGGGCCGAAGCGCATTTCCGCAGGCTCGACAGTGCAATGCTTAAAGAGCTGCTGCCGCAACACAGTGAAGATAAAAAACTGACATTACGCGCCAAAGAAGCACGTAAAGAGCTGGAAGAAATTTTTGGCCGTGAGATGGACAACGATCGTCAATCGCGCGGCTATTGGGAAAAGTAACAGGACCAAGAACGTGAACAGCAATAACGTAAAATCAAAGAAACGCTTTATCGCCGGCGCGAGTTGCCCGAGCTGCAAGGCGCAGGATACGCTGCGCTGGTGGATAGAAAACAACATTGAGCTGGTCGAGTGTGTCGAGTGTGACTATCACGAGCAGCGCAAACCGAAATCGGTAGAAAGCAGTGAGCATGGCAGCGATCAGATGATCGGTATTTTTAAACCGGAATAAATCGCCGCAAGCGCCGCCAACATAGAGATTCAGCCTGTCTTCAACGGAGCGGCGATCACAGATGGCTTGAGGTGACTGGGGGATTACTCCATAATATCGGCCATCTCAGTCGTCAGCATGCTGGCGCGAATTGAGTATTGAATACACAACTCCTTGGAGCCGTTATGAAAATTGAAAAGAACGTGGTTGTAAGCCTTGCCTACCAAGTCAAACTGGAAGATGGCATCGTGGTTGACCAATCAACAGTGGAAGCACCACTGGATTACCTGCATGGTCACAACAACCTGATCATTGGTCTTGAGCGTGAACTGGAAGGCAAAGTTGCTGGTGACAAATTCACTGCGACTATCGCACCTGAAGACGCATACGGCGAGCACAGCGATGCGCTGGTTCAGCGCGTACCAGCTGACGTTTTCCAAGGCGTAGATCAAATCGAAGTGGGCATGCGTTTCCTGGCAGACACTGACCAAGGTCCAATCCCAGTTGAAATCACTGAAGTCGACGGCGACGAAGTGGTGGTTGATGGTAACCACATGCTGGCTGGCCACACGCTGACATTCGAATGCGAAGTGGTTGCACTGCGCGAAGCGACTGAAGATGAGATCGCACACGGTCACATCCACCAGGCGCACGATCACGACCACGAAGGCGGTTGTTGCGGTGGCCATGATCACGACCATGATCACGGTCATGATCACGAAGGCGGCTGCTGTGGCGGCGGTCACTGCCACTAAGTCTCAGTGACAAGCGACTTCGGCCGGGGTAAACGCCTTGGCCGGAGCAAGACACAGAAAGCGCGAATCGAGTGATCGGTTGGCGCTTTTTTATGCGCTGTAATCCAGCGCGCTCTGCGGCAGGATTTGCCGTTTGACGGTTAAGGAATCGAAAATGTCTCAACCTTTTGCTATCGCTATTCACGGTGGCGCCGGCACCATTTTACGCTCACAGATGAGCGAGGAGCTGAAAAACGACATCCTGATGGTACTGGAACAGTCAGTGCGCGCCGGACATCAATTACTGAGCGAGGGCGGTGATGCGCTGGATGCCGTGGTCGCGGCGGTCAAAGTGTTGGAAGACTCACCGCTGTTCAATGCAGGCAAAGGCTCAGTGCTGACCAACAAAGAAATGGTCGAAATGGATGCCTCGGTGATGCACGGTCGCCACATGGATGCGGGTGCAGTCGCGGGGGTGCGTCATATTCGTAATCCGATTGAGCTGGCGCGTGATGTGATGCGCCACAGCGACCATGTTCTGCTGATGGGCGAAGGGGCGGAAGAGTTTGCGTTTGGGCTCGGCTACGACTATACCGAACAAGATTACTTTTTCACTGAACGTCGCTATGAACAGCTGCAATCGATGAAATCAAAAGGGCTGTTTGCACTTTCAGAGTCCAAATATCCGGATGACAAGAAGTTTGGCACCGTTGGTGCGGTGGCGCTCGACCAGATGGGTAATTTGGCGGCCGCGACCAGTACAGGCGGTATCACCAACAAGAAGTTTGGCCGGGTTGGCGATTCACCGCTAATTGGTGCTGGCACCGTGGCAGAAAACGGTAATGTGGCGGTATCGACGACGGGCATGGGTGAGTTCTTTATTCGCAAAATGGTGGCGGGCGATGTGGCGGCGCGTATGCGTTATCTGGGTGAAGATGTGCATACCGCGTGTGAGCAGGTGATTCAGGGCGAACTGAAAACGATGGGTGGCGAGGGCGGCTTGATCGCGATTGACGCATCGGGTGAGATTCACTTCGCCATGAACAGCAGTGGCATGTACCGCGCAGGCATCGATCGCCAAGGGGATTTACTCGTCAAAATTTATGCAGATGAGTGAATATTTTTGTCATAACTGAATGGATTTTATCCGTCATTTTTTAAGACATTTTCATGCTTAAAAAATGACTGCATCGAATCAGATTCGGTGCTAGAATCCATTTTTAACTAGCAACAGACTTGGAAAGATGGGAAATAACGTAGTCGTTCTTGGCACCCAATGGGGTGACGAAGGTAAAGGTAAAATCGTAGACCTTTTAACTGAAGATGCAAAATACGTGGTTCGCTACCAAGGCGGTCACAACGCAGGTCACACTCTAGTAATCGACGGTGAGAAAACCGTTCTTCACTTGATTCCATCAGGTATCCTTCGCAACAACGTGAAATGCATTATCGGTAACGGTGTTGTACTTTCACCAGATGCACTTATCAAAGAAATGACTGGTCTAGAAGACCGCGGTGTTCCTGTTAAAGAGCGTCTTTTCATTTCTGAAGCTTGTCCTCTGATTCTTCCTTACCACATTGCTCTGGACCAAGCGCGTGAAGCTGCTCGTGGTAATAAAGCAATTGGTACGACTGGTCGTGGTATCGGTCCAGCTTACGAAGACAAAGTAGCACGTCGTGGTCTGCGCGTTGGCGACCTGTTTGACCGTGCCGCATTCGCTGAGAAACTAAAAGAAGTTATGACTTTCCATAACTTCCAACTAGAACACTTCTACAAAGTTGAACCTGTCAGCTACGAAGACGTGCTTGAGCAAGCCATGGGTTACGCCGATCTGCTGACTTCCATGGTGATTGACGTGACTGACGAGCTGGATGCAGCACGTAAGCGCGGCGACAAGATCATGTTCGAAGGTGCACAAGGCACACTGCTGGACATCGACCACGGTACTTACCCATACGTAACTTCTTCTAACACCACGGCAGGTGGCGTTGCGGCAGGTTCTGGTTTTGGCCCTCGTCACTTGGGTTACATTCTGGGTATTGCGAAAGCGTACTGTACTCGTGTGGGTGCAGGTCCGTTCCCGACAGAACTGTACGATGGTAAAGAGAAGCAAGATCCAGTTGGTAAGCATTTGGGTACTGTTGGCGCTGAATTTGGTGCAACAACGGGTCGTCTGCGTCGTACTGGTTGGTTCGATGCGGTTGCCATGCGTCGTGCTATTCAAATCAACTCAATTACAGGTTTCTGTATGACCAAACTGGACGTCTTAGACGGTCTAGAAGAAATCAAGATCTGTACTGGTTACCAAATGGCTGACGGTTCTGTGCTTGAAGTCTCGCCAATGGCTGCAGATGCGTACGAAAACGTAACGCCTATCTACGAAACCATGCCTGGTTGGTCTGAAAAAACGTTCGGTGCTAAATCTATCGATGCGCTGCCTCAAACTGCGCTTGATTACATCAAGCGTATCGAAGAGCTGACTGGCGTTCCGGTTGACATCATCTCTACGGGTCCAGACCGTAACGAAACCATCATCAAAGTACACCCATTCAACGTGTAATTTGAACTGTTGATATTGAAAAGCCGGCCAAACAGGTCGGCTTTTTTTATACCTGTTGCTTTCTCTGAGGTGATGCTATTTTGTGCGCTGGTGGCAAAAAATTGCCGCCGATTGGTAAGTTTTCACTAAAGCGTGCCGCCAAATGGCCGATACAGGAATCAGACCGAGCCAGCGCCGACGACGCGCTATACTGTTATGGCTATCGGAGTGAACGAAGAGTGCAGGTATGAAGCTACGAACGGTAGCCGCTTCTCTAGTGTTAGCATTTTATTCGACTGTCAGTCACGCCAATGTGGCGGAAGTCGGAGAACCCGTGCCGATCTATTCAGAAGCAGAGCTGATCAAATTAATCTCAGAAAATAAGCACCTTGAGCGTGTGAAGGCTGATAACTGTCAGTTGGTGGAAGACATCGTTGCCCGTGCAACCCGCATCAATCTACCGTCGTACGAGTTTTTGTATGGCGACATGCTGGCGTGGGGCGTGTGTGTGAACCAGGATGTGGAGCTGGGGCTTTACTACATGGAAAACGCTGCGCATCAGGGCCTGCCGGAAGCACTGGAGCAGTTAGGGCGCTACTATTCGCGCGGCACACTGGTGCAGCAGGACAAAGAGCGTGCGATCCCATACCTGCGTGAAGCGGCGGCTATGGGGAATCTGAATGCGCGTATTCAACTGGCGGAACTGTTGCTGCGTGATTATGGCAGCCCGCTCGACTACGAAGATGCATACCGCTGGCTGTACAACTCAGTCACGGCGGACAAACGTACCCATAACCGTATTGCGATTCTGCGCCAAGGGCTGGAACAACGCATGCCGGAAAACATCATCGCTCGCGCCAAACGCCGCGGAACCTTTTGGTAACGGGAACTCATACCTGCCCGTTACCAAAGGTTGTCATAACCTGATCAATTCCATCAATTCAAAAATCGATTCATCTGTTTCAGCGCCTGCATCAAATCGCCACTGCTGAGTGAACGCTGTCGCTTCGGCTCGAGTTGCGGTGTCATAGTCTGTACCGCGCCGCTGGGATAAGTCACCATGATTTCATCGTCGGCTACGAGTGCGTAGTTGAAATAGCTGCCGATGATCAGCCACCCTCTGTCACGTTCCGTATCAAGCAGGTCATAGCCGACGGAATAATCATCGGTCGAATTTTGCACGCCAAGCACCCGATGCATAAAGGTTGGGGCAATATCCAGATGCGTTGTCTTCCAGTCGATTTCCTCCGGTCGTTCACCCGGCACATAGATATACAGCGGAACATGGATTTGCGCCATGCTGTAGTTACTGCCGTGGCCCCAATAGTTCTTGTGGTTGTCGTTAAACTCCTGACCGTGATCTGAGGTAATAACGATGATGGTGTTCTCCAGCCCGCCTTGCGCTTCAACGGCGTTCAGTACTCGCTCAATTTGTCCATCAATGTAATACAGGGCATTGCGATAGCGGTTACGGTACGGCTCTGGGTTGAAATCGTTATCCAGCTTGATGTGATCAACCCGATTCCACGACGGCGTAAAGTGCGGCTCCATGTCAGCCGGAAATTCTGTCGCGTGGGCCGAGTCATAAAACAAAAAGCCGAAGTAGGGCTGATTCGTGTTCCGTGTCTTGAGGAAATCGACAAAGTCATCAGTGATGCGTTGATCGCGCAGCGGTGACGTCTCGGCAGGGGTATCAACACGCAGATTATTGATGCCACGAAACACCGTGCGATCAAATGGCGGGCTATTGAGCGGCGCAGAGGCGTAAATGGCAAACTGATAATCAAGCGCTTCCAGAGCTTTCATCATTGCCGGGCGCTTCTGGTTGGCGTGAAACGAGTCCCAATACGTCGCGGGTAAACCGTAAAACAAGCTGAAAATGCCTGCCTGAGTGGAGTTACCACCACTGAGATGCTGCTCAAAACGCAGCGAACGCTGAGCAAATTGGGCAATGTTCGGCGTGACATCCTGATTGGCATCGTCATAACGCCAGGTATCAATGGCAATAAACAGGATATTAGGCGTCTGCTCTGGCTGACGAATGTCCAGCGGATGCAGCGGGTAGTTGAGATGTGAATGACTTGGACGTGGCAACGTCAAGCTCTGTTCGCGCACGGTTTGCGTATCGACTAGCCCGAGTTTGTCCAACAGGCGCTTGCCGGTCAGCGGATAATACAGTGGCCAGTGCACGCTGTAGCTGGGTACGGTCGTGTCATAGTGGGCATCACGCCACATGTGAATCGACTGACTAACCAGCAGTGAAGCAAGCCAAATCACACTCGCGCCGACCATCCAACGTAGGCTCCGTTTGGCAAGGTAGTTACTCATCAGTGCAATGACCAAACAAGCCACAGCCACACCGAGGACCTGCAGAGCTGCGATGGCGATAGTATACCAAGAGAGGCTGATGACCTCGTCTCCGCCGTGGAGCAAAAGCTCCCAAATAAAACCGCTGAGATGAAAACGGTATTGCTGATAAACCGCGACATCAATCAGCAGCAGGACCGAGCTCAGCCAGGTAACCAAGATGGCCAACGGCCGGACGACACGCAGGGGTAGCCAGCACAGTGGCAACATGATGGTAGCAATCAGCCCTGCAAACAGACCAAACAAACCTGCCTGGGTGGTGAATAAATACAGTTGAGCGATGACATCATTGTCGGGTGGGGTCATCCATGTCAGATAAGGCAAGCCTAATGTTGCCAATAAAACAATGTTCAAAATAAAGTGACTAAAAAGCCAGCGAACGTTTTGTCGAATCGTTAACAGCATGAGAATTGGGTTCCCTGACGGGATTAAATGTGAAAATAAAGGGCGCTCAATGTACCGAATTATTTGAGCCATGTCACATCTTGTGGTTTGGTGATCTTGTTCAGGATATTGGTATTAGTCCTTAAGCTTAGGAACTCAGTAGGATATACTGTAATCCCCTACCTAAATAAGCAGGTCTGCCTATGTCTGACACCACCCATGTTGATCCTTTTGCGGATCGCGAAGCTGATAACTACGACAACCCAATTCCAAGTCGCGAATACATCATTGAATTTCTGACTAAGGCCAATGTGCCGATGAACCGTAATGATTTGTTCGAAGCGCTGGAACTGTCTGGTGAAGATCAGTATGAAGGTCTGCGCCGTCGTCTGCGTGCGATGGAGCGTGATGGCCAACTGGTGTTTACCCGCCGTCAGTGTTACGCGCTGCCAGAGAAACTGGAAATGGTGAAAGGCTATGTGATTGGTCATAAGGACGGTCACGGCTGGGTACGCCCGGAAGGCAGCACCAACAAAGATAACGATATTCTTCTTCCTCATCATCAGATGCGGACTATTATCCACGGCGACCTGGTGCTGGTTCAGCCAACGGGTACCGATAAGCGCGGCAGAAAAGAGGGGCGTCTGGTTCGCGTGCTGGAAGAGCGTCAGACGCAAATTGTCGGCCGTTTCTTCTTTGAACACGGGTACTCTTACGTCGTGCCGGATGATTCGCGTATTCATCAGGATATTCTGATCCCGAATGAACTGCGTGGCGGTGCGCGCATGGGGAACGTGGTGGTGATTGAGATTACCGATCGTGGCGGTCGTAACCGCGGCATGATGGGTAAAGTGGTGGAAGTGCTGGGCGAAAACATGGCGCCGGGTATGGAAACCCAGATTGCGATTCGTACTCACCAGATCCCGCATGTTTGGCCACAAGAAGTGGAACAGCAGATTGCTGGGCTGGGTGAAGAAGTGCCGGAAGAAGCCAAACAGGGTCGTGTGGATTTGCGAGCTTTGCCTTTGGTGACCATTGATGGCGAAGACGCGCGCGACTTCGATGATGCGGTGTACTGTGAAGCGAAGAAAGGTGGCGGCTGGCGTTTGTGGGTTGCGATTGCAGACGTGAGTTACTACGTGCGTCCGAACACCGCTCTTGATAAAGAAGCCACACATCGTGGTAACTCGGTGTACTTCCCATCACAAGTGGTGCCAATGTTGCCGGAAGTCTTGTCGAATGGTTTATGTTCACTCAACCCGCAGGTAGATCGCCTGTGTATGGTGTGTGAGATGACCATCTCCGAGAAAGGTAAGCTCTCTGGTTACAAACATTACGAAGCGGTGATGAACTCTCATGCGCGTCTGACCTACACCAAAGTGCACGACATTCTGGAAGGTGACGAAGAGCTGCGTGTGCGTTATGCCGAACTGGTTCCGCACCTGGAAGAGCTGCATCGCATGTACAAGGTGCTGAAAGATGCCCGTGAACAACGCGGTGCGATTGAGTTCGAAACCGTAGAAACCAAATTCATTTTCAATGCGCAACGTAAGATTGAAAGCATTGAACCACTGGAACGTAACGACGCACACAAGCTGATCGAAGAGTGCATGATCATGGCTAACATTGCGTCAGCGTCTCTGGTTGAGAAGGCGAAAGAGCCTTCGCTATACCGTATTCACGAGCCGCCGGGTGAAGAGCGCCTGATGGGCTTCCGTGATTTCCTCGGCGAACTCGGCCTGGATCTGGGCGGCGGTCTGGAACCGTCACCGACCGATTACGCGCATCTGATGAGTCAGGTTGGCGAGCGCCCGGATAAAGAACTGATTCAGACTATGTTGCTGCGCTCAATGAAGCAAGCAGTGTATAACGCGGACAATGCAGGTCACTTTGGTCTCGCGCTGCAACGTTATGCGCACTTCACTTCACCAATCCGCCGCTACCCGGATTTGCTGCTGCACCGTGCAATCAAGTATTTGATTGCCAAAGAGGAAGGCCGCAATCAGGATCGCTGGACACCAACGGGTGGTTATCATTACTCGTTTGATGATATGGATTACTACGGTGAGCAGTGTTCGATGACCGAGCGCCGCGCTGATGATGCGACTCGCGAAGTGTCTGATTGGCTGAAATGTGAGTACATGCAAGATCACGTTGGTGAAGAGCTCGACGGTGTGATTGCTAATGTTACGGGGTTTGGCTTCTTCGTTCGTCTGACAGAGCTGCACATCGATGGTCTGGTGCACATTTCTACTCTGGCCAACGATTACTATCAGTTTGACCCGATTGGTCAGCGCCTGATTGGCGAATCGTTTGGTGCGATTTACCGTTTGGGCGACGCTGTCAAAGTCAAAGTGCTGGCAGTTAACCTTGATGATCGCCAAATAGACTTTGAATTAGTCGAAACAAGTCGTAAGCTACGCGGCGAAGGTAAAACGGCGAAGAAACGCGCGGCTGAGGCGAAGGCTAAAGCCAAAGGTAAGAAAGAAGCGGCGACCCGTGGCGGCAAAGCCGTACCTTTGGTTGAACCCACTAAGCGCCCGGATAATTCCGGTGAAGCGAAAGGGCCAAAACACAAGAAAACCAAAGCAGAAAAAGCGCGTAAGCAAAAAGCTCGCAGTAAAGCTGACAAAGCGCGAGCGAAAAAGTAATAGGTAAACAATGAGTAACGAATTTATTTATGGCATCCATGCGGTGAACGCTGTTCTTGAGCGCGATCCGGCCCGTTTTGTGGAAGCCTATGTGTTGAAAGGTCGTCAGGATGACCGTTTGCTCCCCGTGCTGAATGAACTGACGCGTTTGGGTATCTCGATTCAGGAGATGAACCGCAAAGCTCTGGATGATAAAGCGCAGGGTGCCAATCACCAAGGCGTGATTGCCAAAGTCAAACCGGCGAAACAACTGAACGAAAACGATCTGGATGACATTCTGGCTCAGCATTCACAGCCTCTGCTGTTGGTGTTGGATGGCGTGACCGATCCGCACAACCTGGGCGCGTGTCTGCGTAACGCGGATGCTGCTGGTGTTGCTGCGGTAATCGTGCCCAAAGATAAGTCGGCTCCGATGACGGCGACCGTCAGTAAAGTGGCCTGTGGCGCAGCGGAAACCGTGCCACTGGTACGTGTGACCAACTTAGCGCGTACCATGCGTGCGCTGCAGGAAAAAGGCATCTGGTTTGTCGGCACGGCGGGTGAAGCTACCCATGACATTTATCAGAGCAAGCTGACCGGGCCTCTGGCTATCGTGATGGGCGCGGAAGGGGATGGCATGCGCCGTCTGACCCGCGAAACCTGCGATGACCTGATCAAAATCCCAATGGCAGGCAGCGTGTCCAGTCTGAACGTTTCTGTAGCGACCGGCATCTGTCTGTTTGAAGCGGTACGTCAGCGTTCTCTGGCTTAAGTCGCCAGTCAGTGCAACAGTAAAACGCAGACTGAAACGCCTGCGTTTTTTATTGGAGCCAGTGGGGCGCTGAAAGAATCAGTGGCTTAGAATAAATAGCGATTATTTTTCAAACACTGCTTGCATGGAAGCGGGTGATCTGTATAATGCAGCCCCACTGGTTAAGCCAGTTGTGAACCAATGAGCAGCGAGGAGCTGGCGAATCTCAGGATTCGTTAGGTAATGTAAACTCAGCTTATGTTCGCAGTTAATAAAAATTTAGCTTTCACTATCTTCGCGATAGTTCAGGTTAATCACCTATTAGCTGACAATGCGTCCTAATCTTGGATGCTACGGTTTCACATAAATCAATCGGCAT
>ERZ1673961.434-NODE-434-length-17557-cov-37.193121_pt1 | contig 17557 bp, 16 predicted proteins | sample MGYA00580189_ERZ1673961 | MGnify/ENA primary metagenome ERZ1673961 (study PRJEB41334, sample SAMN05608105) | rock metagenome | biome: terrestrial subsurface; feature: shale formation; material: shale | place: USA: Pennsylvania ... | reverse complement strand
GCCTCCTCTTCTACACCTTTCCATGAATGTCGCACTTATTATCTGAAATCGGGCGTTAATAACTAGCAATACGTGCTCAATGGAACTATCACAGTAAGAATTAACCTTTTCAGATAAAATTTTAAAACTACTCAACCGATTTAGCGCATTGATTTCGCGGTCCAAGACGACCAAACGCTTTGAAAAATCGGCTTTATCGATATCACTTAGCTCTATAGCCCCTTCAGCATCAGCAATGTATTGGCTCATTATCGAAAGCAATTCTTCCCATTGAACCTGTAAACTGCTCTTGCCTTCATTTGAACTGTGAGAGTGAGTCTTAATCTTGGTACCTTCTAGGATGTCGACAATTTCCACTGTAGTAGCCCAAAGATGTTGAAGTCGCGTACGTAGCTGAGCCTCAATGTTAAAACTTTTACCACTAGCATGGTCATAGCGATAAATCACATGCAAGCTTCGGTAACCACAATCATTAGGTTTAGGACTAGTAATATAGTCATCAATATCTTTAATTCTAACTCGGCCTACCTTCTCAACTGTAAGTTGCAGTTGAGATTTCACCTTCTCCAATGAAATTAAATCCGGAAAAATCGCCCTGCAGCCGCCAATATCATTCATATTGGTTACACAAGTAGCATTTGCCGTTTCACCATCAAGAGATTTACGCTGCAACTTATCTACGATTGTTTCTAAGCGCTTTAACCGTGTAACTGGTTTAACATCTATACCCAGCTCACGGCAACAGCGACCAACAAGATATGCAATAGTGTTTAATGGCTTTTCGTGTGCGGCTCGAAACTGTTGGATTGTAGCAGTAGCTGACTTGAGGTCGCCCTCTCTCTTGCGAAGCCGTCTTCCTGCTTTCTTTACTCCATTATTTGAGTACGAGAAGTCTTCAGCAGCACTTTCATTTACCGTTCTTTCTATAAAATCTTGAAAGTCCAGTTCGTAGTCGTCTTGGAAGGTTTTTGAAGCTTGTTCAGCTGTGGGGGTGTCGTCAATGTAAAAACTGACGACACTATTTTCTTTGTTACTCACAGGCTAGCTGTTCGTCCGGATTGTTTGATTTGAGTGTAATGGGCTTGAATCAAATGGTCCGGAATCACTTTTTGGTGTGTGCCATCCCATACCTGATGCCATGGACTTCCTTCGCGGTGAGTTAAATCTACAAGTTGAGGTCCCGTCAAATGGCCCAGCTTAGAGACTACATCTTTAACAATAGACTCACTTTCTTGGTCTAGTGCTACATCACATTGTTCAGTGATCACACTACTACCGTAAGATTTAAAGCGAAAGTAAACAGATGGCACCACTGGACCAAACTTCCAAGCAAATACATCATCTACGACGAGAGGACGCTGGAAGTGTGCCAATGATAAACCATGACAAACATAGGTAAGTTTTTGTAGCTGCAAATTGGAGAAGCATTTACCTTGCTCTTTCGCATGCTTGAGCAAGCTCCATGCAACGTCTACAGCACTGTATGTGTGATATGCTTTCATTTTTTATTCCAATTTCGTCCAAATAGTTTACATAATCCGGTTGATATAACGCAAAAAGTGTAAACCATCGCTGTATTTAAAGACAGTGATTTTATTCACTGTTAGATGCTAGTTCGCAAAAATAAGCAACATGTTCATGTGAATAGTCAGCGCTGACAGCGCGTTATATGCTCACATGCAGTAAGCAGACAATTTCCTTACATTAAGCACACCAAGTGTGTATTTTCACCCAAGCAGATCACTCAATAACCCGATCTCCTTCATGTTAATACTCACACCAAGCGCCTAGCCACCAGCTCTACTAGTGGTATTTATAGCGTAAAGATGCTTAGTCTTGGTCACTGCCCTTTGGCTGCATGTGAATAATTGAACGACCTTTTCTTTCTAGAGTCAGTTGTGCCGGTTCATCTGCATGATGGTTAGTAGAAACATTGTCGCTTTGAGAGGGCTTGTGAAGGTTCTCTTTTTTAAGAGTCGCAATTTTTGACTCCAACTCTAAAATTTTTTTTCGAGCAGAGCCTAACTCCTTTTCTAACGTGGTATTAGCTGTAGCTTCTAGTGATAGAATTCTATCAGTTTCTTGTAACTTTCGAACTTCGAGCATTGATGTTAATGAACCATTTACAAGCTCTTCAAGAACCTTCTGCTGAGTCTGTCCCCTCTTTGTGGCTAAAGCTTGAAGATTTTGACCAAATTCTATCGTGAGTTCAAAATTATACTGTTTTTTCCCCTTCCGCTTTTGCTTTTCTCTTCTCGACCTTTTCACCCAAGCTCCATGCATAAGTAACCAGATCTCTCTACCATCAGCTGAATTTTTACAATCTATAAAAAAATTTTGAAGTCGTTTTTTAGGTGATACTGATAACTGAAACAACCCAAAGTAATGCTTTTCGACAATTGGATTAGTTTTGGCTTTTGCTAGATACGTATTTAACCATTTCACATGAGATTCATTGTTGAAGCTAAAACCTTCTAATGGACGTATTTTTTTCTCACTCATATCACTCTAGCTTCCAGCGTTTTCAATATAGTTGGCATCCTTCATACTATACCTATGTCTTTAGACGTAGTCCAAAGACATAGAAAGAAAAACCATGTAATATACATACCAAAACGACTTATAAATAAATCTAAATGTGATTTTATGATTGTAAACTGGACTTTCCAAGAAAATGACAAACTAAACGCTGAAGCTAGAATGCTACTGCTGCTTATGTATTTAGATGCCGAATCAGACAATTTTTACAGAAAACCTGTTCTATATATGGCCCAAAAATACCAAGCCTCAGAACGCCTTATAAGGCGCTGTCTACGCTTATTGATAGAGGCAAAAGTTATTCTCTTGATACCTGAGAAAGAAGCACCTAGAAAACGAGGAAGACCAGTCACACGCTATCAACTTACAGGCATTGATTTTGATGAGTTGAGTAGTCAGTTTGAACAACGCCCCATCTATATGAGGAGGTGGATGAATCATCTTTGGTATAGTAATCAGCATGCTAAAGAGTTGACGCTGTCAAATCGCTTAATGCTTACCCACCTTTTAAGTGAGGCTACGGAATCTGGGATTGTTGATAGTATAAGCCTTAGAGATTTATGCAGATTTATGGGATGTACTGAACGTAAAGCTCAAGCAATGCTCAGCAAGCTTAGAAGACTTGGTTATATCAGGGGATATATCAAAGGTCTCAGCCACTCTGTTCTAAAGAAAAGAAAGTCAATAATTTTTCTGAACTTATCCATGTACGATCACAAAACCTACTACAGCTTTATCGCCCATTTAAAATCGTCTGGAGCGCTGAATCCCGTTTACAACCTCACAATACCTTTATTATTTCAAAAAGTTGCTGACGTAAAATGCAATAAAGAGTTTGCAGAACACATAGATTACTTTATTGAAAGTGAAATCATTAAGTTCATCAATGTGGAAGGAAAGGTTTGTACAGACATTGAGTGGTATGAGCGTGTTATACGTGAACACTTTGCCTGGGCAACACTTAAGCTTAAGAAAGAGAAAGTCAATAAGTTAATCGAATTTCTTGCTTATCGTGCATTGGACCTAGCACGTACAATCAAAGCCCTTGATGTTGTTGATGGAAAGCAATTTGCGATTGGTATCAATGAGAAAAATCAGAGACTCCTTCTCAAACGGGGGCCTAACTTTTTATCAGAGTAACTTTTGCAAGTTTTGAAGCTACAGGACGCCTTGTCGAGCAAAGATACGTGGCTGGAGGAAGGGAGTGAAAAACTGTCGGTAATAATATTATTTATATGAATCTTATCTAATTAATTACAACAACCTATCTACCTATTGAGAACACTAACCAATAGGAATGATAGAAATGAATAACATCAACAATGCATGTAAGTTACACATCAACGGTATGCCATTGAGTTTCAATACCAACAAAGGGGCCCTTGAACCAAAGTACTTACGAAAAATCAAGAAGACTTTCGATTATGCGTTAAGCCAATACCCTCGAACACGGCTAATGCGATTTGATTTACATTACCCGGATGGTTATCCGGTTAACGGGGTAACTGGCAAACAGATTACTAAGTTCCAAGAGTCCTTCAAAGCGATCATGTGTGCTTATCTAAAACGTAAGAAGCACAACCGCCACTCTCAACCTCGATTTATCTGGTGTAGAGAGATAGTCACTTCAGTGTATCCTCATTATCACGTAGCCGTATTGCTAAATGGTGATGTTTTTCAAGGAATGGGACCATACGATGATATTACGGGCGAGTACATTTCGGGGATGATAGCGAAGGCCTGGGCAAGTGCAATTGGTCTTTCGGTCGAACAAGCAAGCCGTGCGATTTACTTCCCTAACAACGGCACGTATGAAATCAACAAGCGAGGCAATGCAGAGACCTTTTACAATCAATACAATCAGGCCTTTTACCGTGTCAGCTATTTTGCAAAACTAGAAAGCAAGCTTTTTGGGGATAAAGGAAAAAACTTCCACAGCAGTTGCAAGTGAGAAGACTAAAAAGAAAGGCCCCTGTGGCCTTTCAGTTGTTTAATCCGCATTAAAGCGGTAACTCCCTTCACTAGAGTGAATGTCAATTTGTAGGACTCTACAGGGCATTGTAGTGACATAACCAGTAGACTCTCCGTACTTCAAATCCACTTCGGAATAAGGAAGCCATTTCACACCACTAGACTTGTTGTTACTGGAGGGCTTTTTGTAATCAGGGTTGCTCATGTTTTTGAGTAACTCTTCAGATTGACTGTACTTATTCTTGTTGACGGTAATCTTTGGTGTTTCTGGTCTAGCGACTTCACAGTTACCTCGGTTAACTTCGATCCCGAAGACAGTCGAGTAGTCAAAGAGGGACGTTACATATATTTTCGTCTTTGGTCCCCATCGGGTGTTGATGTCTTTGTATTCGACTTTGTAGCCCTCAGCAGACGCAGTAAAGGTCATGAGCAGTGTTAGTGCTGCGGTAATTACAATAGGTTTCATGAGAGATATCCTTTATATATTATTCAATGAGTTGATATTAAAAGGTGGTTGAGACAACTTATGTCGAAGAGAGATTGGCTTTGAGAGATGTAACCGTAGCGGCGCTTATCTACCAGCCAAAGAGATAGCGTAAACCGCCTAAACATGCCCCTAGCGCACCGCCTATAATTTTGCCCAGGTGCTTGCCTGTTTTGCCAAACACACTTCCTATTTCTTCGCCGTATTGCGCACCTTGAGTCGTCGTGTCGAAGATTGCCTCCCACAAACTAAGGCTGGTTTTTTTGTTGTAATCACTGGCATCGTTGTCTTTCCAATTCTCATATCGAGGGGAAAGCGTGCGATTCGCCAGTAAGAGCCGTTTATTTTTTGGTAAACGTTCAACAATCAAATACAGCAACTTGGAAAGGTTATAGGGCCGTTGCTTGGCCAATCCATCACAGTGCCCCGCAACGTAGTAGACGGGCTTTAGATACACCCCTGTTGCGCGTAATACGCGTCGATGAACCGATCGCACCATGGTTTCAAGATAAGTTTTCGACACAGGTGTCGGTGTATTGTTTTCGTAGTCCCAGGATTGATTTCCTTTTAACGCATTATCGGCTTGATTAATGGCGATAATTAAACGGTGCTGTGCGTCTTCGCCTAATGCTGGAATAAGCACATCATTAATCAAGGTGATAGGTGTGCCTAAATCGCGTGAGCCACCATCAAGAATCACAAGTACCAGGTCAATCACGAAACGGTTCTGCTCATCTCTCGCTCTCAGCGTATTTTTCAATAAGCGGGCATGGCGCTTGTCTTCTTCGATGCCATCCCCCAGACCAGGACTATCCCAAAGAATGAGGTTGTTCAGACGATATTGCGTAACACCCTGCGTGTGCGGCTCACAACTGATGCCCACCTCTGCAACACTCATGTCAAAGAGAGCGTTAATCGTTGAGCTTTTTCCTGCTCCGGTGGCTCCTGTAATGAGAATGTTGAGCTCGGTGGCTCTCATTTGTTTGAGGTTATCGAGTAACTTGGTGCGAGTACGTTCATTGAGGGATGCCTGGCGTATCTCGCTTTCAAGCGTAGTGAAAAGATCGTGCTGTTCGGACATAGGCGCTCCTTAGTTAGCGTCCGGAAAAATTACAACTAGCTACCTCCTTATGACGAACAAATCATGAGGACAGAAAAATGAGACTAATTCGACTAAAAGAAGTGCTGGATAATACAGGTTTGAGCCGTGCGTACATGTACAAGCTCATGGCTGAGGGTAAGTTCCCTAAATCGGTATCACTGGGCTTTCGCAGCGTGGCTTGGGTAGAAAGCGAGGTCCAAGACTGGATATTAGAAAGAGTGACAGAGCGAGATGAACAGTTGGGATTACCACAACCAGGAGTTTGATTGATTCTTTGGTGGAGATATAAAGCAGCAGGTTAAAGCTTAGCTAGATTGATAAAAGTTAATGAGAAATCTGAATGTCGTCGTAACACTCCCATTCGACGTACTGAAGAAAGTTTTGCTCCCACATTTGATACAGCTCATCGATGCCTGGAGAGCGAATGCTTTGCCATCCAGTGGCGACGGTAAAAGCGACTTGATTGCCAAAATCAAAATCAATGCATCGCTCTAGCTCCGGATAATAGTTCCCCATATACGCAAAATCGGTAATGTAGAGAATATCAACCGTTTTACCATTCACAATGTTGAGGCCAATCTCAACCGGATGATATCCCCCCTCTTCCGCGCTATAGCTTTTGTCTCGAAAATGGATAGAGAGGGCATGGCTGGTGGACTGTGTTGATTTCATCGAGGCATGACAATGTTGGTTTAATAACGTCAAAAGCTTATTAGAAACAGCAAGAGCTGACGGCGTAAAATGCAGTATAGACATGGTTAGATCTCCTAAAAGTGACCGAGGTTAGAATGTGATCATGAATGGTGTTCATCGAAGGTTTGAATCATCGATAACTGAATGTCATCAAAGAGAGGCTGAGTAAGGTGTCGAGAGAGCGCGTTCAGCCAAGTATCTAACAGCGCTTTCACTTGCGGGTCTGCAAGACTTGCAGCACCGCTATCTGGTTGATAACACCAAAGATTGAAGAGATGAAAGTAGAGTTCAGGCTCCATCTCACTCGGTTTATTTTCCGAATAAGAAAAACTCGCTAAACAGACGACCTGCCAATCTTCACTGGCCGAAGTCCGACGAAATTGTATTTCAATGGGATGAAGCCCCTGCCCCGTCTGGTAATAACGTCTTTGTCGACAGTTCAGGACCATACGTTGAGCTTGTGGAGGAATCGAATAACGTTGGATTACCAAAAGCAATGCTCGATGAAAGCTATCCTACAATTCCAGTTCACCCGATATTTTCTGGATCATAGTAGCCCCCTTTCTGCAAAAGAGATGGCGCTATCGCCAACCACGATATGATCAAGAACTCGAATGTCCACCAGCGCTAAAGCCTCTTTGAGCCTTTGCGTAATTTGTTTATCGGCTTGGGAAGGTGTGGCATCACCAGAAGGGTGATTGTGAGCAAAGATGAGTGCGGCGGCATTGACTTTTAAAGCCGCTTTGAGGACTTCTCGGGGATAAACACTTGCCGAATCAATTGTGCCAAAGAAGAGCTCTTCAAAAGCAATAAGGCGATGCTGATTATCTAGAAACATCACCGCAAACACCTCTCTTTCATGGTGTTTTAATTTGCAAGATAAATAGGTTTTTGTTGCTTCGGGATTGCAATATTGTTCGCCTCGGAGGGCCCGTGTAGCAAGGATTTCAGCGGCAGCGTCGAGCACCTTATCTGCTGTAACAGGACCATCAAAATAGTAGTTGTTTTCGTGCATAAAAAGCTCCTAAAAATGAAACCGTTGGGATATACACGAAGATAATATCTATCTGAAACTCCTTTCATTACTACTACACATAATGAAATGGTCCAATTGAGATAAGAAGAGCTTCCCTACTGATAACAATCGATATTCGCTTACGTTTAGTAGATACACTCAACTTTCAAAGACAAGAGACGCATGTGAGCCTAATGACATAAATCAAATAAATAGCATTCAATAATCGGATAATACTAAAAGTGTTAATCAACCACACATTAAGAGCTTGATTGCAGTGCTATTTGTGAGTATAAGGTGATTCTAGTTCAAAAAATCAATCATTTAGATAACAATAAAGTCAATGAATATAAAACTAATTAGCAGTGCGATCAGTGTGGTTATGTTGTCAGGCTGTACAAGTATGATGCAGAGAAACGACTTCGATAGCTTCAATTCAAAACTTGATTCTGGTGACTTTTCGGGAGCATCTCAAGTAGCCTTAGAACATGCTGGCTACGATAACGATTCAGGTGAAACAAGCGACCTACTATGGACATTGCAAGCTGGTGCAAGCTTGAACTATGCAGGTGAATACGAATTATCCACCAAGCTGCTTGATGAAACAGAAACAATGATGAAAGAAGAAGATACGGAAAGTACTGCTTCTGAGGGAGTTGAGCTTATTGGTTCAATGGTTGGAAATGACGCCATGTTGGCTTACGAACAAGCGCATTACGACGGCATCATGACAAATACCATTAAAGCATGGAATTTTATATCACTTCATGACTATCAAAATGCTCGCGTTGAACTAAATAGAGCAGAAGAGCGACAGCGTAGAGCAGCTCAACATTTTGCAGATATCATTAAGGAGCGAAGTGAAGAACTGGAGTCTGAAGCTGGTGAGTCAAGCGCTTTGGTAAAGCAGACCATAGAATCGGATTTGACACAAAATACACTAAAAAAAGCAGGTATTGAGCAAGGCCAATGGAAACCTTATGAAGGCTACGTAAACCCTTTTACTACATACTCTTACGGTCTTCATTTACTCATCACAGGTAAATCTAAGTCAGACTTTGAAAAAGCTGCTAACTCTTTCAAGCGTGTACACTCTCTTACTGGTTCACCTGCTGCCAAAGCGGACTATCAATTGGCACGTAGTATGGTTAAAAATCCAAGCCAATCTAAGCTAAAAGATCAAGTTTGGGTGATTTTTGAAAATGGCAAATCGCCAGTGAAAGAAGAGCGTCGAATTGATCTGCCAATTTTCTTACTGTCTAACAATGTATCTTATGCTGGTATCGCAATTCCTACCTTGAAAAAACGCGGTACAACATTTGACAGCATTACAATTAATGGTTCAAAGACCAGCACTATTGCAGATATGGATAAGATAATTAGTGCCGAATTCGATCAGGAGTTTCCATATATTTTAGCTCGTGAAATCACCCGAGTAACATTAAAAACCATCGCTCAAAAACAAGTTAAAGATGAAAACGCTTTACTTGGTGATGCATTAGCCATTTTACAAATGGTGACTACTGGTACTGATATTCGAACTTTCTCAGCCCTACCGAGTGAATATCAAGCAACTCGAATCAAAGCCAAACACAATACAGTTGAAATAAAGGCAGGATCTTTCACTATTCCAGTTGAGCTTAGTACAGAATCTAACAAACACATCATCTACGTGAAAGCGGTCTCTCCATTAATAGAACCATCCGTAAAAGTCGTAAATATTTAAGGATAAACATGAAAAAATTGACAATTGCAGCTGTTGTAGCTGCGATGAGCTTGGTTGGTTGTAAAACAACCACATCTTATATTGATGCTGCTGATACAACGACAAATGTGGTAGCAGCCCTCTCTTACGCTGATTTCTCGAAAGCAGCAAATGAAATGGCTGATGACATTATTTCTAATAAATTGATGACTCACCCTCAAGCAGATGTTGGTGGTCGATACATTATTTATGTAAGTGGCATTGAGAATGACACTATGCAGCGCTTAGACACTGATCAGCTAACCAAATCTTTAAGAGTAAAGTTACTTCAATCAGGAAAATTCTTAGTAACAACTGCATTCGGTGAGGACGATGCCACAAAAAAAATGCGTGATTTAAAAAATTCCAAAATGGTCAAACAGGCAAGTGTCAAAGGAGATAACCAAGTACTAGCCCCAGACTTTAGCCTATCAGGCAAAATCCTTCAGCGAGACTCAACTCTAGATAACGGAGATACACGAATTGAGTACTATTTCCAAATGTCACTAACCAATATAGAAAATGGTTTAGCGTATTGGGAAGGAGAGCGAGTAGTCGGCAAGGTAGCGGATGGCTCAAGTGTGAGCTGGTAGGTAGCGTCAAATGATGGGCAGTGAAAGCTGCCCATTACTTTTAGTTAGAGGGTTAGGTGATTAAAAATGAAATTAAACCAATTACTTACAGCAATGGTAATCGCTGGCTTGTCATTACCAATACATGCATCTCAAGAAGGTAATTTAGTAGATACAACAACGGTAGCAGAAATAACAGAAGAGGCTGCGGGCAAACAAACCGATAAAGATGTGGTCCAAGTTCAAAACGATGTTGATACCACTGATGCCATTGATGAAAAGCTTGATGCTTATGTGGCAAACGTAAAACGCACCTTATATAAACAGGGTAAGCAACATAGTGTATTTATTTATTCTGGTTCTGCTGAAATCATGGCAGAGCGCAATGACCCTCGATGGGCAGAGTTTCGAGTAGCAGCATTAGATAAGGCCGTATTAGAGGCGCAAAAAGAATACTTACAAACACTAAATACCAGTGTCGAAAATAACATGCTTTACTCCATGACAAAAAATAGCGGCTTGCCGACCCCGACTGAAGAGGATTTTAAGAGTGACTCTCAGATGGCGAGCTTCTTAGATAAAGTGGTTGCGGTGCTGGAAGGTAAACTTGATGCAGAATTACAAGAAATGGGGATTGATCCAAAAGAGTTTGAAGCAGCCCCACCATCGATCAAGCGCGATCTATTTAAAGAGTCAGTGATCAAGCAAACTATAAGGTCTTCATACGGTGATTTGGCTGGAATGATGATTATCAAAACCTATGAGGAAATCAGAGATTCTGGTCAAGGAACAGTTGGGGTTGTACTTGCTTTGTCTGCAAATAAACGAGATCAAGTTCGTGCAATGATCGATTCCGGCGGTCAAATTACACCACAGAAAGATAAAGCTAACCCTAAAATGACATCTATCTACGATATGTTCTATAACCAAAAAGACAGTCTATATCTGAAGGTAGGAACTCAAGTTAGCTATGACTCCGACGGCTATCCCATGTTGATTTCATACGGTCAAGCAGGCGTTACTTATACATCCTCACCAACGGAAAGAAAAATTGAACGTAAAGCAGCTAAGAGCTTTGCAACAAACAACGCTTGGGCGAGCTTGGCACAAACCTATAATCTGAATGGTGATTTCCAAGAGTCAACTTCAGAAGAAAACCGTGTCAGTAAAGCTGAGCAGTTCGATTTGATAACAGGTGCTGTTCGCAAAAAGTCCCCAGGCTTAACTAATGAATTAATCAAATCCGTTCAACAAAGTGCTTCAATGACATCAAGTGTACAAAATATGACTGGTGTAAGTACTGAGTTTGAATGGCGTCGTAAGCACCCTGTGATGGGGCATGAAATGGTGGGGACGGTACTCGTTTGGCATCCCAAGAAGATTGTGAGTGCAAAAAATATGGCAAGTGGAATGAGTGCTGAAAAGCTGGAGCAAGAAGCCCTGGGAGCAGAAACTCTCTCTGATAACATTAACTCGGCTGAATCGGAAGATATGTTTGATGTGGCGGATTTTTAACATGAATAAAAGGCTTATACTACTTTGCGCAGCAAGCTTATTCTCATGTTTATCTAGTGCTGCAAGTTATGAGAAAGTTATAACAAATGGGCAAGGAGAAACATTAGATCAGGCTATTGATGTCAGTTTAAGGCGTGCGGTAGAACAGGTCTCAGGTGTATCTATTGAAAGTGCCCGCACTTCACTCCTTACATCAACTAACAACGGAAAGACAAAACAGTTAAACGACTCTATGGCAGATGGTACTGCAACATACTCGCGAGGGAACGTTAAGTACAAAGTGCTACATGAAAAGTGTTCAAGTTATGGCTGTGAGGTAAAGTTAGAGGTTAAGGTTGAGGTTGACCCTAGAGAGAAAATAAAAGATCAAAATGCCAAAAGAAGAACAATCGCTGTTGGTAGTTTTTCTGGCCCAAAAGGCACTATTATTGGCAAAAAAGTCGAAGAACTTTTGGTGCAAGACCGAAAGTTCAAAGTACTATATGACAGACTCGATCCAACGTTACAGTATTTTGTAACTGGTCAGGTTGTTACTGCTAACACTAACAAAAGTGTCGTCGATAATTCACGTACCGTAGAGCTCACAGGGGAAAGCATTAAAGATGTGAAAACCTACTATAGCTCTAAAGTTTTGGTAAAATTTCAAATTCTCGATGTTGTCAATAATCAAGTGAAATGGTCAGCAACTATTCCAACCACTTCAAGTAGAAACAATTTGAATCTTCTGGTTGATATTGCTTCGAAAAAAATATTTAACCAACTAAAAGATAACATTTATCCGTTAGTGGTTTTAGTTGGCGATAATGGCTCTTTAGTTTTGAACTCGGGCGGCAATACAGTTAAGCAAGGACAATACTTTGATGTCTTCAATTTGGGTGAAAAATTTATCGATCCAGTGACAAAAGAGAGTTTAGGCCACGATGAAATCAAAGTTGCGACCATTGAAGTGACCAAAGTATTACCTAAGTTTGCCTATGCAAAAGTAGTAAAAGGAAATATTGCAGAAATCGAAAATCATAGTATTGCACGTAAGTCCGCTTATACGAAGTCAAAACGAAAGCATACAGAACATGCGAAGCCAAAAGTCGTTAAGCCTAAAGAGGAAAAGAAAACTACTGGGATCATTCTCTAAATACAAACACACTATAAATAATATTCAGCAGAAAGTGGGATGATAAGACACGACCAATGTCAACACTAATAGAAAGGCAAGGCTCTCAGACCTTGCCTTTCATTTAATCATGCCGCATACCACCCGTCAGCTAGCACTTCTGCTTGATCCAGAACCAGCTTAATCGCCTCTTCAGCCGCATCAGGTGGGTACTTCCAGCGACGCAATAAACGACGTACAAGGTTACGCATCCTTGCTCGCACGCTTTCTCGTTTCTGCCAATCTACCGTAGCGGATTTACGCAGTTGGTGAGTGAGTTCAATGGCAAGTTGACGAAGGTTGTCATCGCCTAGGGTTCGCACAGAAGCCTCGTTGGTGACCAATGCACGGTAAAACGCAATTTCATCAGTGGAAAGCCCCAGCTTTTCCATCATCTCAGCGTCAGCTTGCATCTCTTTAGCCCACTGGATCAGCTCTTCAATCACCTGAGCGGTTTCAATGTTACGATTATGGTATTTTTGCAAGGTCATCATGATACGATCAGAATATTTTTTCTCCTGCACCACATCGTTTTTCATTCTTGCTTTCACTTCGTCGCGCAGCAGTTTTTCTAGCAGCTCAACAGCTAGATTCTTCTCTTTCATATTGGCAACATCTTCCAAAAACTCAGGAGAGAGCAAGCCAATATTCGGTTTATCTAAACCAACCGTTTTAAAGATATCATCCACACCATCGGCAACCACCGCGTTATTCAGGATCTGGCGCAAAGCTGAATTACGGAGTTCATCGCTGCGTTTGGTATCAACCGTAGAGTGTTTTAAGAAGGCGGTCTTAATAGCTCCGTAAAAGGCGATTTCGTTCTTATAACCATCAACTTCATCCAAGGTATTACATAGAGAAAAGGCTTTCATCAACGCAGCCATGACATCGAGGAAGCGGCGTTTGCCATCACGAACTTCTTCGCCTTTGCTGTTGCGGTGTGAAAGACCTGAGATATGGTTCACGGCTCCCGGAAGCAGTTGCAGCGGTTTGGTTTCAAAATCTGGACGATAGTTGAAGACGTCACCATCAACAGGCGTGGCAAACATACCGCGAATTACGTCGATTTTTTCCATAAAGACTGCGAAAGCTTCAGCGGTATCAACGGTTGGCTTTCCCTTACCTTGGCTATTGGTATAGGTCTTCAGTGCGTTTTTAAGCTCATTAGCAATACCAATATAGTCAACAACCAAACCTCCGGGCTTATCCTTAAACACGCGGTTCACACGGGCTATCGCCTGCATAAGGTTATGACCTTTCATTGGTTTATCGATATACATGGTATGGCAGCAAGGCGCATCAAAACCTGTTAACCACATATCGCGCACAATAACCAATTGCAATTCATCATCGGTATCTTTGTAACGTTTCTCGAACAGCTTCTTGGTCTTCTTATCATGGATATGAGGCTGCATTTTTGCTTTATCAGCGGCGCTGCCTGTCATGACGATTTTGATCGCGCCTTTGTTTGGATCTTCGTTATGCCATTCGGGTTTGATAGCCACGATGGCATCGTATAAATCCACACAAATTTCGCGACTCATGGCAACAATCATCGCTTTGCCCGGAAAGGTTTCACAGCGAGTCGTAAAATGCTCTACCAAATCTTGGGCAACTTGTTTGATTCGCGGCTCTGCACCAACCAGTTTCTCAAGTGCTGACCACTGCGATTTTATTTTCTCGCGACTTTCCGTTTCTTCGTCTTCGCCAATCTCCTCTTCGACCTGATCGTTAAGCGCTTCGATTTCATCTTGATTAATATCGAGCTTGGCTAAGCGGGATTCGTAGTAAATCGGCACTGTCGCGCCGTCATCGACCGCGTCTTGAATATCGTAGATAGAAACATAATCACCAAAGACACCGCGAGTGTCTTTATCGTCCATCGATATCGGTGTACCTGTAAAACCAATAAAAGCGGCATTTGGCAGCGCGTCACGCATGTATTTGGAGTAACCATAAACATAACGCTGATCAATCACATTGCCATCTGCGTCTTTAACATCTACTAAGCGAGCTTTATTGCCATACTGGCTACGGTGTGCCTCATCGGAAACCACCACGATATTCGAGCGCTCAGAAAGAATCGGATGTGCCATTTCTTCATCGAGCAGCGCAAACTTTTGTACGGTTGTGAAGATGATGCCACCGGACTGACGATTAAGAAGTAAATCGCGTAATGAATCACGATCTTCAGCCTGCTGAGGGATTTGCTTCAACGTTTCTTGCGCCATGGTGAAGGTATTGAATAGCTGGCCGTCTAGGTCATTACGGTCGGTAACCACTACTAAGGTTGGGTTATTCATTTCTGGTTGTTGCAGCAATTTACTTGCGTAACAGACCATCGAAATGCTTTTTCCACTTCCCTGAGTATGCCAAACCACGCCCGCTTTTTTACTTCCGGGCACCACGGTATTGGCGTAATTTGCCCGTGGCTCAGTAATTTGGTCAGACGTTGTGGCAGCCGTGACGGTTGCCTTAACAGCAGCTCGGACGGCATGGAATTGGTGATAACCTGCGATTTTTTTGATGATCTTGTCGCTATCATTTTCGAACAATACGAAGTAGCGAATGTAATCGAGCAGCAATTCTGGCTTAAAGAAGCCACGCACCATGGTTTCTAATTGGAATTCGAGTAATGGCTTGTCGTCCTCGTCCTCGATGGTTTTCCATGGCAAAAAGCGCTCTTTATTAGCCGTTAACGAGCCGACTCGCGCTGTCCATCCATCTGAAATGACCAGCGCTTCATTGAACACAAAGAGGTCAGCGATTTCTTCTTTATAAGTTTGGATTTGATTGTAAGCATTCCAAATATCGGCGTGATCATCGGCTGGATTTTTCAGCTCAATGACCGCCATTGGCAAGCCATTGATAAAGACAATCACATCTGGTCTACGATTGACTTTGGTGCCTGTGATGGTGAACTGATTAACCACTAAGAACTCGTTATTCTCGTGGTTCTCAAAATCAATTAATCGAACATGAGTATGCTTGGTCACCCATTGTTCTTGCTCCATTACCGAGTATTCAACAGGCACACCTTCGATTAAATATTGGTGAAAGAGTTTGTTGTTTTTAATCAGTACAGGCGTTTGCGGTGTGGCAACGATTTTCGCTACTTCGATTAAGGTGTCACTGGGCACATTTGGGTTTAAGGCTTCCAAGGCAGAGACTAAACGTGCCTGTAGCGTGACTTGCTGATAGTTTTCACGTTCAGGCATATCACCATCTGGTGCGATGTCATAGCCATTTTGGTATTGGTAGCCTAGCTCTTTAAACCAATCGAGGCATTGTTGTTCTAGTTGGTCTTCAGTAATCATTAAGCCTTTATCCTTATTATTTATTCCATGCGCTCTTAATCAACCGTCCGGTTTGGTTATAAATGCCAACCTGCTCAATGTAATGGTGGAAATCCCTATTTTCAGAGACGATTCGATTTGCAGATTGCCAATCCACGTTGACTCTCTCTTGAGCTGGAATGAGTATTTGGCTATCAAACAAAGATTCAGTATCCAGAATCAGCACGCCAATCCCGTGCAAGCTCGACAACATTTGCAGCTCACCTTCAACGTCGCTATTTAAGCCTGTGGCAACAAGGTAGCCGAAATTGGCCCAACTCGAATTCGATACGGCTTGGAAAAAGTATTTTCGTACATTGCCTTTGGTAAGATGTTTCTTCACTTCAAAAGACCAAAGTCGAACCGAGCTGTGATTCCCACTGCGCACACAGCTTCTCACAATTTCATCCCAACCTTGGTCGAGCGGCTCTAGCGCCACCACATCAGGATGTAACCAGTGATTGCCACCGTTGCCATGAGAGTTTTTAGATTTACGCTCGTCAATGCGCTGACAGTAAAGACCCAAATCCTTGCTGAGATACTCAATCAACATTGGGTAGAGATCGTGCTCGCTTAAGCTTTGCGGCACGAGAGGCGTATCGATGTCTGATTCATCTGCATCGCTAAGATCATCTTCCTGATGAGTAGGTGTAGGCTTCTGCTCCCAGTAATAAACCCGAGGTCTTGGTTTGTCACGAGTGGCGACATTAGGACAAACGATTTTCGCTCTTTCAGTGCGTTCCCCACCAATTTCTGCCGCGAGCTGGGCGATAAGCTTTTCTTCGGTGTTGTATCGCGGGTTTGCTTGCTTCTCAGCGATTTCTTCTGGATAGCGAAGCACAAATTCTTTGGCTAAATCCCGAGCAGTAAACTTCTTGTCAGGGTTCGCCTTGAGCGTTTCGATAATCATTTCTACTCGGGTTGCCATTATTCGACCTCTGCTAATTCTTGAGCTTGTCCTAACTCGATTTCGCCGGAAAGCAATTTAGGGAGTAGAGTGTCACGTAGCTTAGCTAGCTCTTGAGACTCCAAAATATTTGCTTCTATCTTGGCGAAAATTGGTGCAGCAAACTCGTGGTACTTCTTAACCAACTCAGCACTTGGACAAGCAAACTCAAACGTTGTGATTCCTTTTGGAGATAAATGCAATACCGTTGTCCCCGTAGCAAAGCTCTCTGCATAGCGGTGAAAGCGATACGTGCTCATTAGCCCATAAAAGTATTGCTTAGCATCAGTTTCTTTTGGACGTAGTATCGCTACATCAAGCGATGCAACCAACGTGTCATATTGTGGCGCATCAATAACTAATGCTGGTTTCCCTACTATCTCTGCTGCTTGTGTAACATCAGTCAAAGACATAACTAAGTCACCAGCCTCAATTACTTGTGAGCTTACGGGAAGATAGCTTACATCGGTGCGCAGAGTTGGCTCCAGACGA
>ERZ1673961.433-NODE-433-length-17576-cov-9.228526_pt1 | contig 17576 bp, 12 predicted proteins | sample MGYA00580189_ERZ1673961 | MGnify/ENA primary metagenome ERZ1673961 (study PRJEB41334, sample SAMN05608105) | rock metagenome | biome: terrestrial subsurface; feature: shale formation; material: shale | place: USA: Pennsylvania ... | reverse complement strand
AGCGATGAAGCCTGCACTCTGTTCTTCAAGAGTTTGAACCAAACGACGACCTTTACTGTGTACGATGGTGTAAAGGAACAGTAGAGGAATTGCGACAACCAGACCTAGCATGGTGGTTACCAATGCTTCAGAAATACCGCCAGCCATTAGTTTCGGATCGCCGGTACCAAATAGCGTGATTGCCTGGAAGGTACCGATCATACCCATTACTGTACCCAATAGACCTAGTAGCGGTGCAACAGAGGCAAACAGTTTGATTGAGCTAACAAAGCGTTCGATGCTTGGCGCATTGCGTAGGATGATTTCGTCCAGTTTCGCTTCAAGATCTTCAAGGTTGTCGCCTTTGTGCTCTTGGTAAGCTTGGATAACTTCACCCAGTGGGTTGCCAGGGATAACCGTGTCAGATTTCGCCTGTTTACGCATTTTGCCACCGATAACCTGAAGGCGTAGGAAGCAGAACAGTGCAATGATGACACCGACAGCACCCATAGCCAGGATGACGTAACCAACGATACCACCTTGGTCAATACGTTCCTGAACGGTCGGGCTCTGTACCAATAGCGATAGGATTACGCCACGAGACGGGTCAAGGAACAGCGGCTCGTATGTGCCTTCTGCTGATTCAAAACCAGCCACTTGGCTTGTGATGTTCTTACTTGGCTGACGCGATAGCTCTTCGAACTTGCCAGTTTGAGGTACGTAAATAACGTATTTGCCATCTGCAATTGCGTTGAACTCACCTACTAGTGTTACGTCGCGAACGGCTTCTTTACCTTCACCGTAAACAACGGTTGCTTGTGTTGTTGATGTATCACCAGATACGACAACTTGTTGAAGAATGGTGTGCCAGAATGCTTCCAGCTCTTGAGTTGATGGTAGTTCTTTACTTTCTGCCAGTTTCGTCAGCAGTGCATCGCGCTCTGGGAACTGAACGGCATTTTGCGAAGCGGCAAACAGACCTTTAAATTCGCCTGCGTATTGACGAACTACACCAAACATTTCACCCAAGGTACCTGAACGAACACGCAGTGTTTCGGTTAGTTCAGTCAGTTGTTTGTCGTTTTCGTCGAATGTTGCTTTTAGCTGATCACCCAGTGCTTGTTGTGAGGCAAGCTCATCGCGCGCTTGTTGTAGCAATACAGCTTGTTGGTCACGGTCGCGCTTGAAGATTGCTTCGCGTTCTTTGTTTTCTTTCGATTCAACAATACTTTCTGATTTTACGTTTTTCAGTAGTTCAGACAGTGTTTGTGGGGTTTCTGCTTGAACGCCAGAAACCATAAATAAGCTAGCTAATAGGCCAGCGGCTAGAGTTTTGAATCCTTTCATCTCTTATTCCTCCCCAGCAAATACAGGCAGTTTGATCAGCGATGGTGGCGCTTGCTTCTTAGCGATGCGCAGACCTTGCTGTACAGCAATACGGTAGCTTTCAGGTAATGTTTCCCATTGACGAGTTTGTTGGTTCCACATACCCGTTTCACCGCCGTCTGGAGATTGGAATAGAAGTGCCGTACGACCAATACGCAAGAAGTCGTAAGTCACAACTTCGCCGCTACGGTCAAGGCTAGCTTTGTAAGATTCGATAGAGCGCGAGAAGCCTTCTTCGATTTGGTAAGCTTCCATTACTTTACGGAACTTCTCTGAAGTAGTTACGTCTGCACGGTCCATCAGGCGACGTAATTCTTGAACGCGTTTGTTACGCTCTTCTTTTTGGAACGGCAAGTCGAGCGTCACGAATTCGTCTAGTGCATCGATCATTTTTAGTGTTAGAGGGACAACTTCGGTTGCCGTTTGATCGATTTGAGCAATCTGATTGTTTAATGAATCCAACTCACCCTGTTGAGATTGAACCATACGGTTAATTTGCTCATTGTAGACTTTCATGCTGTCGATTTGACGAAGTAAGCCTTTGTATTCAGCCAACATGCCTTCAGTGCTTTCAGCATAGTTGTCGATTTTTTCTTGTGAAGCCTGTGAAGACTTAGTGGTTTGTGCTTGATTAGAGACTACGGTTCCTGAGTCAGCAGCCATTGCTGCACCACTTACCGACAGGATCGCGGCAGTCAACGCACTTACGCCAAATTCCTTTAACGTCATAGTAGCATCCTTGTTAGTGTATAAAGTCAGTCGAATAGGGCGCAGGAAAGATACCTGCGCCAAAGGTTTTAATTAAAAGTTTTGAGAGTATTTCAAGAAGTAAACGCGGCCTTGAATGCTGTATAGGTCTGACTCATACGTCACGCCATCAGCTTCAAATGCTGGATCTTCGTCAGTCAGGTTACGTACACCCGCTGTGAATTTTGCATCCCATGGAGCCAGGTAGTTGTACGCCACGTTCCACGTTGTTTGTGAAGAGATGTGGCCAGTTTTCTTGTAGTTGTCATCAACATCTTGTGCCTGGTCTGCGATGTGATCTGCAGATAGGTAGATGTCGTGATCTTCAAGGAAGCTCACACCAACACCAGAGTTGAAGCGGTACTCAGGCAAGCCGTTGCGGCCTACTTGGTTGTTTGTTGGACCGCCAACGTATTCAGGTGTGCTGTAGTCAAGTACGTAGCTACCCATAAAGTCGTAACGAACAGTCGCGTAATCGAAGTCGTAACGGTAACCCAGTTTCAGGTCGATACCAGAAGTGTCTAGTGTACCTAGGTTCTGAAGACCCGCGGTTGCTTCAATGATACGGCCATTTGCATCACGGATGATGTTCGGGTTAGAAACGCCAGAGCTACGCTCTTCGTCGATCATGCTTTGCAGAGTATTCAGTGTGATCATGTCATCAATGCTGATGTTGTAGTAATCCACTGTTACGTCTAGATCTTCGATTGGTGAGTAGCTCACACCGAAGTTAAATGATACTGACGTTTCTGCTTCCAGATCTTCGTTTGCAGTACGAGTAACATCGTATTGAGTCTCTGGACAGTCTTCGATTGCAATACCATTCGCTGTACAGTAGCTGTAGTCTTTTGCGAAGTCTGACGAGTAGCTGTCAGCCGCGTAAAGGTCAGATAGTGTTGGAGCGCGGAAGCCCATACCAGCACCAGCACGGAACATCAGGTTATCAAGAGGCTGGTAACGGAAAGAGACTTTTGGTGAGATCTCATCACCGAAGTCGCTGTAGTGGTCGTAACGAGCCGCCAGGTTCATTTCTAGCTCATCAGTGAATGCGATCAAAGATTCTGCGTAGAATGCGTAAGTTTCGCGATCACCAGCAGCTGAGTTACCCGCACTACCGATGATGTTTCCTGCTTCACTTTGTGGGTCGTACGTATCGGAGTAGTCGTAAGTCGTGAACTCGGCACCAAGGTACAGTGGAATTGTTACGTCACCCACTTGCGCAAGGTCAAACTGAAGGCCACCAGAGAATTGGTGCATTTCCATTTCTGTTTCACGGCCAGTACCTGCAGAAAGCTGGTCTGTCGCGTCTGCGCTGAACTCACCGTCTACAAATTGGCCTGATTCTACAAGTTGCGATGCTGCTGAACCGAAGACATAACCAGTACCTGTTTCGCTACCGTTGGAGTAGTTCATATGGTAGCCAGCTTCCCAAATCACATCACCGAATGTGTCAGTGTAAAGGGTGCCATCTAAGCCTGCTTTGAAATCAGCCTGGAAGTCTTTAACGGTATTATCACGAGTTCCCACGTTGTTAAAACGATAGTAGACCGAAGCTGGGCCTGCAGTTGGATCAAGACCATTTTCTGCGAAGAATGCTGCACCACCATCAGTGTCCGGGTTTACTGTAAAGCTACCCGCAGCTGGTGCGAAACGACCAAAACTTTCGTTACGGTTTAATAGTAATTGTGAATTAAACGTTGTGTCGTCAGTCAGGAAGATATTACCGTTAACAAATACCGTGTTACGTTCTAGAGAGGCAGTTTGAGCCGCTTCGCCAGTGTAGTCGTAACCACAAATGTCACCCAGACCCGGGTAGTTTGTTAGACCAACAAACCCTTTTGATGTACATGATGTGTCAGTGTTGTAACCGTTTAGCGCTTTTAATTCGCCGTCGTGGTACACGTTACGGCCGAAGATGCTCACGCCAGACATATCGAAGTAGTTCGCTGAGCCAGTATTCGTTGAGCTTAGGTAATCGCGATCGCGTTGGTAGATTTCATCTTTGCTGTCATGTTCAAACGAGAACATGATGTTACCTTTCTCGCCGCTGGTACCCATCACAAGTGCAACGTTTCCTTCATCACCGCCTTCCTGGCTAGGGATGCCTGAACCAACCGTTACGTTAATGCCATCAAACTCTTCTTTCAGGATGATGTTAACTACACCAGCAACCGCATCAGAACCGTATACCGCTGAGCCACCGTCGGCCATTACTTCAACACGCTCAACAATCGCAGATGGAATCGCGTTGATGTTCGCAGCGCCGCCACCCATGGTTGCAGAACCAGGAAGACGTTTACCGTTAACAAGAACCAAAGTACGTGAAGCGCCTAAACCACGCAGAGACATGGTTGCCTGGCTTTGCCATGAGCTACCAGAGCTTTCACTGTAAGAACCAAATGAGTTGAATGAAGATTTACGTAGAACGTCTGCAATCGATACGTCACCAGCACGTTCGATCTCCGCACGACCGATTACTGCTATCGGAGTGCTTCCTTCCATTGATGCGCGCGTAAGGCGCGAACCAGTAACTTTCATTTTTTGAAGTTTTTCAACTTGCTGCTCTTCTGCCTGAGCTGCTACAGGTGCGAAAGCCGTCGCCGTACCCAAAGCAAGGCTGATCGCAACAGATAAAGCTGTTGTGTTTTTATACATCCTTGTTGCTCCAATTTATTATTATTTCCTGTGTCTGGTCGTAAACGACCAAATGTGACGTTAATGTTTCGTTAACGTGCGGCCAATGTATAACCGAGGTCAAAAAAGGAAGTCAAACCAGTAGTAAACTAGGATGGTCAAATGTAAAAAAGATGTAAAAATCTGAAGAGATTATGAATCGCAGAATAATTAACCAAGTAATTATAAGAAAATGACATTAAACCTCGATAAAACACCGTGTTTTGTCTTTCTTGTAAACTTTAATGGCTTATGTTGTGTATGGTTTTTAAGCGGGTAATTGAATCTGAAAAAAAGTATTTTTCCAGTGAATAATTCTGACATGGGTTTTATATGTAAAGCTAATCAAGTTAGCTCTAGCACGTAGGGTGGTATCAAAATATGATACCCGTTGCTACCAAAGGGCTCACTCGTGATTTCGAGTCAATATGCTTGGTTGGGAATTGTCTTATTATTCTTAATTTCTGCATTTTTATGTAGGGTTTTGGCTCTAATTTAGTCAGATTGATATTCTGTATGAATTATTTTTGTGGTTTTTTATCATTTTTTACCAAAATATTGCGTTTTTTTTGATAGTGGACGAAGTGCGTCATGTTTTGTTTTTAAACACTTGAAGCCAATGTGGATTCAAGCTAAATATGACGCTGACATTATTGCAGTGATAAAAAACAAGTTATTGACCCACATGGAACGTGCTTCAGTGATTTGAATTTCTGCAAGATAGATATGCACCATTTGGGGCCGGTATTTTTTCTGTTACGCCGGTCTAAATTGGACAGTAGACAAGGAGCAAGTTGTATATGCTGTCGTACTTTTTACGCCGTTTAGCGTTAGTGATTCCGACGTTTCTCGGAATTACCATTCTTATTTTCGCCATTACTCGTTTTGTACCGGGTGGTCCTGTTGAGCGTATGTTGTCTCAAATGCAATCACAGGGAGATGGCGCCGCCTCTATGACGTCTGCGGGTGGTAACACTGCGCTTTCTGATGATCAAATCGCAGAGTTAAATGCTTTCTATGGCTTGGACAAGCCAGTGATGGAAGCGTACGTCGAGTGGTTAAGCCGTTTGGTCACGTTAGATCTTGGCGAATCAACCCGTTACTACGAGCCAGTATCAGAGATGATTGCAGAACGCCTGCCTGTTTCTCTGTTTTACGGGGGGATGACGTTCTTTATCAGTTACTTCATCTCCATTCCTCTCGGTTATTACAAGGCGCTCAAGCATGGCTCCGTGTTTGATTCCTCTTCCTCGATATTGATATTTGTTGGCTATGCCTTACCTGGGTATGTAGTGGGCGTGCTTCTCATTACCTTGTTCAGTTATCACCTCGAGTGGTTCCCTATGGGAGGCTTTGTTGGCGATGACTTCGATGACTATGAAACCTTCTTTGAGCGAGCCAAGGACATCATGTGGCATGCAGTGTTGCCATTGATTTGTTATCTGATTGGTGACTTTGCCACGCTGACAATGACGATGAAAAACAACCTGATGGAAAACCTGTCATCAGATTACATTCGTACTGCAATCGCAAAAGGTTTGCCGTTCAAGAAAGCTGTTCGCCGACATGCTTTGCGTAACAGTTTAATTCCGATTGCGAGCCATTTCGGTAACTCTTTACTTTTCTTTATGACGGGCGCATTCCTGATCGAGGTTATCTTTAACATTGATGGTATTGGCCTGCTGGGCTACGAGTCCATCATGGAGCGTGATTATCCTGTAGTAATGGGCATTGTTGCTATCAACGCGATCTTGTTGTTGATCGGTAACATTATTTCAGATGTCTGTGTTGCTTTAGTCGACCCTCGTGTGAAGTTTGGAGCGTAAGATGTTTACAGTCAGTCCATTAACTCAAAAGAAAATTCGCCACTTTAAAGAGATCAAACGTGGTTACTGGTCATTCGTGGTTTTATCAATCATGTTGATCCTCTCTCTGTTTGCAGAGCTGTTGATCAACAGTAAAGCTCTCGTCGTGAAGTATGACGGCAGTTTCTACTTTCCTGTGGTCAGTGATGTACGCTTGGGCAGTGATTTCGGCCAAAACTCCGCAAGTGAAGCAGATTACCGAGTGCTGCAGAAGGTGTTTGAAGAGCAAGGTGGAGATAATTTTGTCATTTTGCCGATCGTTCCTTGGAACCCGTATGAGCAGGATTTCAGCGGTGATTTCCCACCAACAGCACCGAGCGCTGAGAATAAACACTATCTAGGTACTGATGTTATCGGTCGAGATATCTTAGCTCGTCTGGTTTATGGCTTTAGAACCGCGATGGGATTTGCTTTGCTAACCATGATCGTCTCGTACGCGATTGGTACAGCAGTCGGTTGTGCGATGGGTTTCTGGGGCGGAAAATTCGATTTGTTCGTTCAGCGATTGATCGAAATTTGGTCGATGGTGCCATTCCTGTACGTGATTATGATTCTGGTTTCAATCGTTCAACCCACCTTTGCGCTCTTCGTCGCCATCAACGTTCTCTTCTCCTGGATGGGGATGACGTGGTACATGCGGACCATGACCTATAAAGAGTCGGCTCGTGAATACGTAATGGCAGCCCGTGCTTTGGGTGCATCAACGGGACGTATTCTATTTAATCATATACTTCCTAATACGATGGTTATGATTGTAACACTGGCTCCATTTACTATTGCGGCTAACATTACTGCACTAACAGCGTTAGATTACTTAGGCCTTGGCCTAATGCCACCAACACCGAGCTGGGGTGAGCTACTGCAACAAGGTAAGTCGAATTTAGACTCGCCATGGATTGTGTCTTCAGTAGTGACTTCGATTGTATTGGTATTGGTGATGGTGACCTTCATTGGTGAAGCGATCCGAGCGGCTTTCGACCCGAAAAAATTCACACGCTATGTTTAATTAAGCGAGTGAACAAAACATAAAAAAGGGAAGTTTTATGAATAGATTACTTTTAGCGTCTACGTTGACCGCCCTGAGTTTCGGTGCGATGTCCGCGACGCTCCCGACTGACTTAGAATGGAAAACAAACTGGGATGAGCCGCAATATGGCTCTCCAGAAGCTAAGCGTGGTGGCACTTATCGCACTTACATGTCGAGTTTTCCACAGACATTACGTAGCGTAGGACCAGATGCGAACGCAGGACTGCGTGCTTTCTTGTTAGATGACACCCCGGGGTTGGTGGTGCGCCATCCGGATACTTTGGAATTCATTCCTGAGCTGGCAAATGAATGGGCGTTGGCTGGTGATAACAAGACGGTTTACTTCCGACTAAACCCGGAAGCGAAATGGTCGGATGGCAAGCCAGTGACTGCAGACGATTTTGTCTTCATGCTCAAGTTCTACCGTTCCGCAGATATTCTTGAGCCTTGGTATAACGATTACTACAACAAAACGGTCGCAGACGTCGTTAAATTCGATGATCATACGTTTTCAGTCGTAGCAGCTAAAGAGTTCAACCAAGAAGAACTGATGTTGAGAATGGGCGCGTTACGCCCACGCCCAGCGCACTTCTATGCTAACCCTGCCAAAGATGAAAACGGCGATGGCATCCATGATGATTTTGTTCGTTACTACAACTTTAAAAGTGAACCAACCACAAGCGCTTATTACCTGGATGATATCAAGAAAGGCAAAAGCGTAACGTTTAAACACGTTGGTAAAGACTGGTGGGGCTATAGTAATAAGTACTACCAAAACCGCTACAACGTCGACAAGATTCGTATCACCGTTATTCGTGATAATGACATTGCGATGAAGCACTTTGAGAAAGGCAATCTCGACGCCTTTGGCTTAATACTACCAAGTTTGTGGCATGATAAATCGAACACGGAACCGTATCAAAAGGGTTACATCGAGAAGTTCTGGGGCTACAACCAATATCCTGTAGGGGCTGGTGGCCTTTGGATCAACACGGCGCAACCGTTATTGAATGATCTTAATGTGCGCAAAGGCGTTACCTACGCGACGGATTTCGATGGCATGATCGAAAATGTCTTGCGTGGTGACTACTCTCGCAAGCCTAATCCAACCGGTTTTGGCCATGGCAAATACTCGCTGCCAGATGTAAAAGCACCCGCCTTTGATGTCGATAAAGCCATTGCAGCATTTGAAGCCGCAGGCTTTGACCAAATTGGGGCTGACGGTATTCGCGTTAACTCTGAAGGTCAGCGTCTGAGCTTTGAGTTGACCTACGGAACACCTGTCCACACTCCGCGTATCGCTTATCTAAAAGAGCAGGCTAAGTTGGCCGGTTTGGACATTGAACTGAAGCTGGTGGATGGTTCTTCGATGTTCAAATATGTGCGTGAGAAAAAGCACGATCTCGCTTTCCTGACCATGAGTACTTCTGAGATTCCAACCTATTGGGAATACTTCCATTCGGTCAATGCCAATAAGCCGCAAACGAACAACTTCACCAATTACAGTACACCAGAGCTGGATGAAAAAATCATGGAGTATCGTTTCGGTTTAGATATGGACAAGAAAATCAAACTCGGACACGAAATTCAGCGCAATATTATCGACGCGCACGTGATCATCTCGGGGTACATGGTGCCTTACGTTCGCTACGGCCACTGGCGCTGGCTGAAGCTACCAGAAAAACCGATGAACCGTATGACAGAAGCACTTTACAGTGATGGTGTTATTGGTGATGGCACATACTGGATTGACAGTGATGTGAAAAAAGAAACTCAAAAAGCGATGAAATCGGGTAAGACATTCGAGCCTGTGGTTGAAATCGACGACACCTATAAGCTGTAAGGAGGTGTTATGGAAAACGATGTAATTTTAAGTGTTAAAGACCTCGAAGTAGAATTTACGACCGACGATGGGCCGGTAAAAGTACTCCATGGTGTAAACTTTGATGTTCGAGCTGGGCGCACGCTTGGCTTAGTGGGTGAGTCGGGCAGTGGCAAGAGTGTGACTTCAATGTCTATTATGGGGCTGCTGCCGAAGCCATACGGCAATATTGTTAAGGGTGAAGTGAACTACCGAGGAACCAATCTGGTGGATTTGCCTGCAAATGAAATGTATGCCATGCGTGGTAACCGCATTTCTATTATCTTCCAGGATCCAATGACGGCATTGAACCCTGTTCACACCATCGGCCGTCAGATTTGTGAAGTACTCGAACTACACCGCCCAGAGCTGGATAAGAAGTCACGTGAGTCCTATGCGATTGAAATGTTGGATAAAGTAAAAATTCCAATGCCAGAAAAGCGTCTCAACGAGTATCCGCACAACTTGTCTGGCGGTATGCGTCAGCGTGTAATGATCGCAATGGCACTGGCCTGTAAACCTGACATTTTGATCTGTGACGAACCTACAACTGCACTGGATGTAACCGTACAGGCGTCTATCCTTGAACTAATGAATGATCTTCAGGAAGAGACGGGCATGGCGATGATCTTCATTACCCACGACCTTGGTGTGGTGGCAGAAGTGTGCGACGACGTGGCTGTGATGTATGGCGGGCGCATTGTTGAAAAAGCAGAGATTTTTGAACTGTTTGATAACCCGCAGCACCCATACACCGAGCGTTTGATGGGATTGATGCCAAGCTTAGATAATGAACCTAAGCAGATGATCGACATCAAACCAATAGATGCAAGTATGTTTGCTCACTAGTACAAAGTGAACGAGTCATAAAAGAGGATGTTATGGCAAAAGAAGTATTAAGAATTGAAAATCTTAAGCAGCACTTTGTATCTGGTAAAGGACTGTTTAAGAAAGGCTACACGATTAAGGCAGTAGACGGTGTGTCTCTGTCTGTCGGTGAAGGGGAAACTCTGGGTCTGGTAGGAGAGTCAGGCTGTGGTAAAAGTACCTTAGGTCGGACAATATTAAAGCTTTACGAACCAACGGAAGGCAAAATCTTTTTCGAAGGCAAAGATATCACCAAGTTGTCGGTAAAAGATATGCGGTCTCTGCGTAAAGATATGCAGATTGTATTTCAGGACCCGATGGAGTCGCTTAACCAGCGCCACACCATCGGCATTATTCTGGAAGAACCCTTTGTTATTCATAAAATTGGTACGCCAGCTGAGCGCAAACAGTGGGTGAAAGAGCTGTTGGTTAAAGTAGGCTTACCAGAAACGGCAGTAAACCGCTATCCGCACGAATTTTCTGGTGGCCAACGTCAACGTATTGGTATCGCTCGAGCGATTGCGCTAAAACCAAAACTCTTGATTTGTGACGAGTCCGTTTCGGCGCTGGATGTATCCGTTCAGGCTCAGATTCTGAACCTGCTGTTACAGCTGCAGCAAGAAATGAATCTGGCGATCATCTTTATCTCGCATGACTTATCTGTGGTTAAACATGTCTCGGATAAAGTCGCAGTGATGTACTTTGGTAAGGTGGTAGAAGCGGGTAACGCCAAAGAGATCTACGCTAACCCACAAAACGAATACACCAAAAAATTGCTGTCTGCTATTCCGATTACGCACCCTAAATACAGGAAGAAAAAGCGTTTGGCCGAAAAAAAGCAGCGAGTGGCGTAAGCCGTGCCACTTCTAGGTTAAACAATAAACGCTCCGCTAAATAGTCGGAGCGTTTTTGTTTTGTATGCTTTTGCAACTAGCATGCTAAACTCAGGTTCATCTCTTTGGTTTCATTTGGATAATTGACTATGGCGTCAGAGTTACCTAAATCATTCAGCCGACCGTTCTTAAAAATCTTCCATATCTTTGAGGCGATATTGTTGGTCGCTATTACCTTGGCGACCTTGTATGCCATGGTTGAAGAGTTCATCCATGTTTTTATTGAAAAGCGAGTACTGCTAACAGACATCTTGTTGATGTTTATCTATCTCGAAGTGTTAGCGATGGTGCGGCAGTTTGTGATGAATGGGAAAATTCCGGTTCGTTACCCTATCTATATCGCCATGATGGCGATTGCTCGTTACATCACTCTTGGTATGAAAGAGTTGGATGCAGTTCCTGTTGTTTGGTTATCTCTAGCGGCATTGATACTTGCGGCGGCGACATTGTTAATTCGTATCGGTCATCATTACTGGCCGTACGTAGATAACCGCACGGCGGAAAAAGACGAGTAAAGCAGGCTTTATCCCAAATGGTTGAATCAATCAATGGCTGAACTATTGTTGTTCAGCCATTTTTTCATAGTAAAGCCGCTGCTGCTCATTGAGTTCTTCTCTGATTTTTGCGGTTTCCTGTTCATTCCCGAGCAAGCTAAGACAATAATCCATGTCGGCTTGTGTAAAGCGCTGTTCTCTTTTGGCCTTATGAGCGAGGGAACGTATCGGGTCTGAACACTGGTTACGCTGGGTAATTTCTTTAAGGTGCTTACACGGTTTATAAGCCTCAAAGGCAAATGACATCGGTAAGTAGCCAGTCCACTTTAGTTGTTTGGCCATGATTGAGCAGTGCAGCAACGCTTCTGCGCGTTCTAAGTCGACTTCCGGTTCTTGCTCTGTTTTGCCAAGTGGAGAAAAAAGCAGAGAAAACAGTATGCTGCTATAAACAAGAGATTTATTGGTCATAATATGGCCTCGTTTTATAGCTAGCTTTCTTTGCTAACGGCAATGTATGTGGTTTGTGATAAATAATTATAGTTTATAGGCTTTCGTAAGGGCGCTTATTCCAAGTAATAGTAAAGGTGAAAGAGCGCTGTTATATCAGTTTGGGTATGCTCATTTACTTAAAAAGCGCGATTTGAAGATTAAGTCCCCCCGTTTTAGGTGCTAATTAAGATATTTCTATCTGGTTTTTTAGTGTTTAAATGAGCCCTTGCTTTGTCCGACCTACAGCTATCTTCTCTTTTTGAACCTGATTTTGAGATCTAACTCGAAATATACGCTTGAGAATGAAGTACAAAAAATAATTAAGTTTTTTGTAAATGCGGACTTTGAGGAAATATCCCACATATATTGGCTGAGAGTCTAAACGGTTTTTTAACTCAATATTGGACTTTATTTTTAAAGTTGTTACTTATTTCAGTGTTATTTGATGTTTTTTAATTTTTGTTACTTCCGGTGTTACCAGCTTATTAATATTTAGACTTGTGATTTAAGGCTATTTAATTTTCTAATTCTTTAAATTTAAGTGATTTTGTTAAATATTTGTTAATAAAAAAGTTCTGTTCTCATTAAAATTATCACCGATACTGTTGCGATAGTCATGTCACTGGATAATCTAACTATTTTCTTGTTTACCAGGTGTTACATTTCTACTGCCTTATAGTCGCCTCGTTCCTCCCCAATTAACAGATTAAGATGACCGTTTAATGTCGATGCTGGAAGAAGACGAGTGATTGATGGGGTTGTTTGTCAGAGTCTAATTTTTAGAATTGTCATTACCCAATCCGTGGAAGTGATATGTCAATTTTAGGCAATTTATCTGTCGAAATTGTGCAAACAGTTTTTTACATTCATATTGATTTCTTATATGATGGCCAAAATTCTAAAATTCATATATTAATCAAGGTTAAAGATAATAGAGAACTATTATTGCGGCTCTTTATTGGTATACCCTCACTTGCAGAAAAAAAGGAGATTCAAGTGAAACTTTCACTATTGGCAATCGCGGTTGGCTCCATAATTTTAGTCGGCTGTAATGATAGTAGCACCGATACTATATCGTTTTCTAAGGATGTACGTGCATTCGATGGTGCTGTTCAAGGTATGACTGCTCAGTTTGATTGTATTGATGGTTCAGGCGGCGCCATCAACGGGACTACTAACTACAAAGGTAATATCACCATTGAAAATGAAACGTTCGCAACTAACCCTGGAGATTGTTCTGTAACCTTCAATAAAACACCAGGTGCGGTGGATACCTCTAACGGTAAAGATATGTCGAACGTAAGCTACAGTGTGCCAAAAGGCTTGCTCCAAGTGGACCAAGAAGCAGCTGCAACGCCATTGACGACAATTATTGCCAAAGCGCTGGGTGATGACGTGTATTCTGAAGACGTTGCTAACGATATTTTGATAGAACTGGGTATCAATGTTAATGATTTAATCAACTACGGCGCGGACATTAATATTTTCAAACTGCTCACTGCCCCAGAAACAGCACTAGATGCTATAAAAGAAGCTAGCCCAGAAGCTTACTCACAAGTCATGGTTACCACAGTTGTACTTTCTGACACACTTGCCGCTCAAGGTGATAAAGAGGGTGTAACTGTTGATCAACTTGCTAATGTTGCTAAAACGGTAAGTAAGGCGGTTCTAAGTGAACATCCAAAATATCCAGAGGACGACAATGGCGACGAAATCTATGTTGATCTTTCCGAAGCACTGGAAGATGACGCTGTATTCAGCGAAATTGTTAATACTCCGCAAGACGAAGATATCGACCTGACTGATCCAATCTTTGATAAAATTACTGATGATATAGCATCAGCTAGACCATCGGTTCCCGTCCCTGATCCTGAGCTTCCATCTACAGGCGGTACAGGTGGTACAGGTGGTAGTGGTAGTGAAGGCGGCGGCGGCGCTTAATAACTTTCACTTTCCTTATCATCGTTAAAATATTAGTCACCCATAGCGCTCGCTTTGGGTGACTTTTTATCAATGGATGTATCGCATGTTCAAACCAAATTTTTCCTGGCAAAGCTGCATAACAGCTGTTTTGCTCTTAGGCCCCTGTACCAGTTTTGCTTCACCCGATAACCTCTCTTCATATCAGAGTTTCACCGGTTTGGGATTTACCCCAAATGCTCAGGTGATTGATACTGGCGATTTTCATGTTTCTTTCAGCCAAGGCGCTCCTTATAAGGGGTCTATTACTCAACTTGATGACTGGTTTTTTGGCGCCGGTATTCTTCCTGGTGTTGAAGCCGGTGGGAGAATCGTGACCAAAACTTACGATTGCAATCATTACTTCGACCAAGACTGTGGCATTCGGGACCTGTCAGCGTCTTTCAAGGCACAAGTGCCCTATTTCTATGACTTCACCGGTATCCAACTAGCCGTAGGGGCTCAAGATGTTGGCGGGGCTATGAGCTTTTTTGACGCTGCTTATATCGTTGCAGATAAGACTTTCGAAGATTATGGGTTACGTTTCAGTACTGGCTATGGTAAATCCGAACTTAGCCTTGGGATTATGGATGGACCATTTGGTGGGGTAGAGTGGCAACCGCTTCCCTTTACCCAACTTGTTGGCGAATACGATGCCAGCGAATTCAATGTCACAGCGAAGGTTTTTACTCCCGAGGGCTTTTTGCCCTATGGCATTCAAACCTCTGCTCATGTTGAACTTTACACCGGCCACCAGAGTAGTGAACAGACGCTATGGGGCATCAATACTGCCATTCCATTATTAGGTTACAGCAGCAATAGTATTAATAGCCGTAAGCGATTGAAACTGGCTGAACAAGAAACGACTGAGCAGCGTCTTGCCTCTGAGTTGGCTGAAAGCAAATCAACCAGCCTGACGTCTTTGCAACAAGCTCTCAAGAATGAAGGCTTTATCAATATTCAAACGGGCACTCACCTTAACCAATTGGTTGTTGCCCTCGAAAACCGACGTTATAACCACAATGAAGTTGACGGTGTCGGTGTGGCGTTGGGCTTAATCGCAACAAACCTAAGCAATGATACACTCGCTGATATGGTAGGTAGCAGTGATGCACCAGTGATCAACGTGCTGTTGCTGAATAACAATCTTCCAGTAATGCGAGTTTCCACTACCCTTGACTGTTATCAGGACTTTTTGGCGACAGGCGAGTTATGCGAGCAGACCTCGTTTTCCTCAAAACACCTTAATGAATACCGTAAACAGACTCAATGGATCCACCAGAGTATCAACGAAGGGATTGGTCGTTCGCAACTTATTTTTGCGCCGATTATGAACTACAACGTTGCCACGGAATACGGTGTTTTTGACTATTCAGTCGGTCTGAGCTCCAACTTATATACACCACTGTGGCAAGGCGCAGCGTTTGATATCCGACATGTATTGCCGCTGGATGACAGCGATGATTATGATAGAGGTGGTATTTGGGAAAATCAAAGCTTAGATAATGAGATCAACCGTGTTCTCATTCATCAAGCTTTCCGTCTACCTATTGATATCATGACTCAGTTTTCTGCAGGTTATATCTACGGTGGTTACCTCGGCGGGATGAATGAAACGCAGTGGAATTCTCCTGAAGGAAACCATGGCGTTAGCTTCCAAATTAGCGAATTCACCTACAAGGATGACGTAGACTCGCGTGGCCGTCAAATCGAAGATAAAGCTACGCGCTTAGCCAACTATACCTATTCAAAACCAGACTGGAACTGGCAGTTGAGTTTACGAGGTGGGGAGTATTGGTTTGGCGATAAAGGCTTTGATATCACGACCACGCACTGGTTGGGGGATGCTAAATTCTTTGCGAAATACTTAAACAGTGAAGATGAAGAATTCCTGACTCTTGGTGTCTCTTTACCGTTGACACCTTGGCGAGACATGAAGCCGGGATACTTACAGGTTAGAGGTATCGACCAATATGAGCTGACGGTACAAACTCGAATCAATGATTCTCACAACAATGTGAATACCGGCCTTGGCCAGTCTATTGAGTTGCAACACAGTCTGGAGCGTGAGTATCTTAACCGTTCGAGGCTAACACCAGCGTATTTCAATACCAACCAACAGCGTATGAGAAATGCGTATATTCGCTTGTTAGAGCAAGAGCTGTAAGTAGATTAAAAGTAATATTTAAGGGCGGTTACCTAATTTAGGCACCGCCCTTTTTTCTTTAGAGGGTTAGATATGTGAGAGTGATAAATACCCTAGAAAATATTATTCGATGTTCTGAATCTGTTCGCGCATCTGTTCAATCAGAACTTTAAGCTCGACTCCAGATGCCGTGATGTCCGTGCTGATTGATTTGGACGCTAGTGTGTTCGACTCTCGATTGAATTCTTGCATCATGAAATCCAGACGACGACCGACAGCGCCCCCTTTTTTCAGAATGTTAGTCGTTTCTTTTACGTGAGAGTCGAGACGATCAAGCTCTTCTGCGACGTCAGATTTTTGCGCTAAAAGGATAAGCTCTTGCTCAACGCGAGATGCATCCAGCTCGACTTTGGCATCTTCAAACTTAGAGAACAGACGCTCACGTTGCCACTCCAGGATTTCTGGCATACGCGCACGAACTTTTACTACTTCTGCAGTAATTGCATCTAGGCGTTGTTCGATAAGCGCTTTCATATTGTCGCCTTCACGGCCACGAGCATCAATAAACTCACCTAAAGCTTCATCAAAAGCACTCAGTAAAACTTTGTTTACTTCATCCATGTCTTGCTCTGGCGTTTCCATCACACCTGGCCATTGCATCACCTGGAATGGGTTGATGCGGCTTAGTTCGCCCGTCATGTGCATCACTTGCTCTGCCGCTTTAATTACTTGGTTTGCCAGAGTTTCATTGATGCTAAGTTCACCTTTCGCGGCTGGGTTCGCTTCAAAACGAAGGTTACACTCAACTTTACCGCGAGCTAGGCGCTTACGAAAACGCTCGCGTAGCAAGGGTTCTAGTGCTCGGAATTGTTCTGGCATGCGGAAGTAAGTTTCCAGGTAGCGCTGGTTTACACTGCGGATTTCCCATACCGCCGAACCCCAATCGCCTTTCACTTCTTTGCGCGCATACGCTGTCATACTGTAAATCATCGAATTTTCCTGTCTTCAATTTTTTGAAAATTACCTAGAGAGTGTATCACGGAGTGAGAATAGGTGCGCGGAATGTAGCGCGATGTACTAGGGAAATGTGCATCGATTGCATGACTTGTGACCTAGGAATCCGGAATCGATTCCGCTATAATCTTCGCCCAACCAAATCGTCTTCTCCTCATATTTAAGGTAGATGCCCA
>ERZ1673961.431-NODE-431-length-17670-cov-13.326029_pt1 | contig 17670 bp, 16 predicted proteins | sample MGYA00580189_ERZ1673961 | MGnify/ENA primary metagenome ERZ1673961 (study PRJEB41334, sample SAMN05608105) | rock metagenome | biome: terrestrial subsurface; feature: shale formation; material: shale | place: USA: Pennsylvania ... | reverse complement strand
TTCGGCCAGAGCCGCTTCTTAATACCTATGTACACTATCTTCTCGTAAGCTCACATTAGGTTTAGTGATTCGATATAGTCACGGTTAACTTGACGCATAACGTCACTGAAAAGCAGATCGTTAACGTGCTTTAAGTCCTTAACGTTTCCTAGCTGCCACTCAGGGTCTAAACAATCGGGAACACCTAGAGTGATGTTACCGTCTGCATTGATACAGTAGTCGTTGTTAATGACTGTCAGATCGAACTCGTTAGATAGAGGTCTTCCCTTACCTGTCATAACGAAACGAGCGTCATTGTACGTTGAGAACTTAGCACCATTAGGGTTAGCCTCGATGTACTCAAACAGCTTACAAACCTCACGACCAAACAAAGTCATTAACTCACTGTTCGCGTAAATATCGAACTGGACAGCAAAACGTTTAACACCTGCTTCTGAGACCTGCTTATAGCAATCAATGAGACTCTTATAGTTGCTCTCACTCATTGTCATAGAGGCATAGGTGATTGCATCAGAATAAGTAGTAAGCTTCTCTAAGGCGCGCTTGCTGCCTTTCTTTCCGTTACCTAGACCATCGTAACTAAAAACAATCTGGCACTTATTACGCTTGAAGAGATCAACCCATTCATCATCTAGTAGAAGTCCATTCGTGTAGATACGAGAGTTGACCAAAAGGTGCTCTTGTTGGTTGATGTGTGAGAAGGCTTCTTCAAACCAACCCTTGCCAGCCATTAAAGGCTCACCACCTAGAAACACCATGTAGACAGAACGAAAACCTAGAGAGGCGTTAAGCAGCTTCTTAACGGTATCCGTTGAGGCTACTTGCTTTCTCATATTGGTTTCTGCTGTCATGCAGTAGTCACAAGCCAAGAAACAATCGTTAGTCACTTGGACTTGGTAAGATACGTTGTCGTAATACAAGACGACCTCCTTTAATTATTCGTTTGGTAGAGGGTATCTTTCTTTGATTTCAGCTACTTTAGCGATCCAAGGCTGTAGAGCCTCTTCCTCTGTCTTACGACCTGTAGCTATATCGAATTGAGCATCGAGATATAGAGGGTCAGCTTCTTGTTCGTAGGCTTCTTTGCGCCAACGTAGCGTGTCCTCTACGGAAGGTTGAGCAGGTACTAAAGTACCCGTTGAGGGGTCATACATCATACCGCCTACTTCTTTGAGGCTAGTAGTTTCATAGATGTACCAATCATCCAAGTTTTCAGGAACGGGATAGATTTGATATTCGACTGGATTAGCCTTTGAGAAGTAGACAGTATGAACCTCCTTATCTAAAAGAGATTCATACGTGTCTGTCATTAATTATCTCCCTGTTAGTTTCAGGATTTTACAAACGTAACCTTCAGAGTTACGGAAGATATTTGTGTCATAGCGATACTCAACGTAAGCAGCACTGTACGTTGCGAAGATCGTCCTTGCTTCATTCTCGTAAGCGTATAGATCTACGTTCTCGTTCTTATCAGCTACAAACACAAAACCCCATCTACGCCAATCGCCTTTATCCATACCAATGATTAGGTAAAGACCTTCACCCCAATTGTTGGTCACAGTGGTAGCGTAGCCCTCCCAAACAACTTTGTAGCTGTGAGGAAGATAACGACCACCCACAGATTCCTCTACGTACTCAAGGACATCAAACGTTGCCTCTTGTGCGAGTAAAGTAGAGACCATCGTCATGTGTGAAGTCAGTACCCGAACCTTGTAGTTTTGAAGGTTCGTACCACCACTCACTTTGAAATCAGCAGGCACACCCTCTAAGTAGAAATGTGCGTAGGTCTTACGCCAACCGTAAGTACCCGTGTTGTATTTCGCATCGTAAGTACCATTACCTGCTTTAGTTGTGTAACTGATCTTCATGTAACCTAAGTCAGTCAACACACCGTTACTTGTGTTAACCAAGTGGATACGTGGGCTGTCTGTAGATGCTAGGGTCTTCTGAGCAGGAGCAGGTTCACCCCAGTTCGCTGTCTGTTCGTCTTGGATCAATAGACCTTCGGAGCTAAACAAACGAGCAGTTAGAAGACCTACTTCACCAGTAGTGATAAACGCAGGTAGAGGAAAGTATTCAACCGTATTGTTGATCCTGTTGCTTCTATCTATCTTGATCTCACCGCCTCGTGCTGTTTCACCAACCCAAGAAACGATGTTAGAAGAACTACCGATAGTATCTAGAACATCGGATTCAATACGACCTGCCTTCATGACAACCGAACCGTCATTCTCTACGTAGAACGTAGGGTTCCCGTTATCGTCATACGCAGCGAACTTGTAACCTGTCTCACGCATTTCTGCACGAGCACCTGAAGATGAAGTTCGTACTACCGCACCAGTAATCGTACCACCCTGCACTTCCGCACCGAATAACGCACTGTTACCCGTGAAGGTTTCCGTGTTGATGTGCTTAGCGTTTAGCTGACCTACATTAATGTTCGAGGCGTTAACCAGCGTACCATCGTAGACATCGGCTTGAACTTTTTGAGCACTGATAGATTGAGCAACGATGAAATCACCGTGAACACCCTGACTAGAAGTACCTCGTGCAGCCGGAGATGCACCTAGAAGCATCTCAGCGATTGACATTTCATTACCATCAAGTAAATCAATGCGAGGTCTCGCCCATTGCGTTTTAGTGCCATTAATACCTGTATAATACTGGTATGTACGATGTCCTAAACGTGTGGAGTTTGCATCAGTAAACTGTAAATCCCTACCACCACTAACACGTTCACCAGTTACAGGACTATAAACACCGGATAAGCCCGTTTGACCTGCCGTAGAGTTGTAAGGATGCACAATACCAACTAGAAGGAACCATTGTCCCTGTTGAGGTAAGTCTGAAGACCAGAAATAAGGGTTATTGTTAACAGCACCTTGAAGTTCGCTGATATGACCGTTTTGGCTCGTACCAAAATAAATCGTACCATCAGTCCTGTTATTAACCTTCTTTACCCACACTGAAAGACGATATGTTTTGTTTGGGTCTACGTTGACGTATTGGTTGTGCCAACCACCCTGTCCGTTACCTCCAGTAGCAGTAGCTTCAAGGACTACCTCATCGTAGCCGTAAGGTGATTCAGCAATGATACGTTTATTAACCGGATCATTGTTACCTGACCAACCCTCACCTATACCATCACCAACAGTCCAACCGTTAAAACCTAAAAGGTTGTTAGCTAATCGAGTATCTCCTAGAGCGTCTGACACTGCACCGCTACGCGCACTGTCTGCCTTAGCTTGAGCACCTTCAGGGGTCTCCGCGCCCACTTCTGCTGCTGTTAGACTGTCCTTGTTAGCTAACGCGCCTGTAATCGGAGTGATAGTACACTCAGCGATTCGTAGGGTTCCCGTGTTACCTGTCCAGTTAAGGAACATGATAGAAGCCCATTTAGCTGTGCTTGTAGGCGTGTAGATAAACTCATCGTCTACCCAAGTAGTGCTTAGACCTATATTTTCAACAAAGTCATAGATTTGTCGTGTTGCTTGTACACCGCCAGATTCAAACACCTCGTTACCTGAAATGAACTTAGCCGTTGCAGGTAATTCACTGTCCAGTTCAGCCACACGGAGATATGTACCGGAACCGTTATGACCACCTGAACGCCAGCGTAAGCGGATTTTATAACGTTGGTTAGGGTTAACAGGGAACGCGGTAAGCGCACCTGCTGTAGACGCATCATTAGCGTTATAAATTACTAAGGCTTCTGGATGTGTTGAGTCATTAGATCGCATAATGTTGCTAGGTGTATCGTCACCGTAACAAGCATAAGCACCTAGAGGACGACCATCTTTAGCGTCCATATAGAAACGAGGGTTAGAGAATAAGCCCGTAGTAGGTGCAGTAAGACCGTCATTGGATAGGCGAGGATCACTGATAGCATCTACAATAGCACCTGCACGAGCCTCATCTGCCAAGATAGCAGCACCCTCTAGAGGAACTAGAGAAATACCACTTACCTTAGCAGTAAGTCTACCAAGCCAAATAGATCCACCTAGAGGCTCACTGAAGGAGTAATCACGGCGGTAAATTTCAACTCCATTGATTTTCCAAATCATAGTCTTACCGTTATAGATAAGAGTGATTACGTCACCTGCCGCCCAAGTAGTCGTAAAGTAAGTCGTACCGAATTGACGACAGTAAACCTTACCGTCACTTTCTACTCGGAAATGAGCGTTCAGAACACCTACATCGCCGCCTGTGATACGCTGACCGTCACACAAACCAAAGTTACCGTAGAGGTCTGCATCTTCGAGTTTAAGACTGAAAGCCACACCATTTGCGTATTGCTCTACAGTGTGTACAGGAGAGCCATTAGAGCTACCGCCCTCAATCTTGGTTACTGTGAGACCTTTAACCTCTACTGCGTTGTCTACCGATAAGCCGTTACGAGCTACTAAGGTTAGAGGCATTAGCTGTGAGACTTCATCACTAATGGTCTGGTTAACCTGATCGTAATCGACCACACCGTCCTCACCTTTATCACCCGTTAAGGCAATCGGGAAAGACCAGAACGTTAACTCTTCATCAATGGCTTTAGCTACTTTCTGACTCATCCAGTGAGCGTCTTGAGAGTCTTCACTCCAACCTTCGTTAGCCCAATTGTCTGTAGGCGTTGATGGACGGTTAGATGTACCTACAGGATTCTTATGGTAGATCACAAAGACGCGCTCACCATCCTGACCATTATTACCGTCAATACCGGAGATACGATGGACAGTACCAGGATTGCCTCCTACGCCATTAGTCACTAAACGTGTTTGACGATAAATATCAGTAGAGCGCATATCTTCACCCCACTGTGTCCATGAGGCATCAGGAGTAACCACCTGACCGTAACGGTATTGCTCATAGATAGTGTCACCGTCTTTACCGTCTTGACCATTCTGTCCGTTTTGACCGTCCTGTCCGTCCTTACCGTCTTGACCATCACGAACCTTATAGACGGATACCACATCAGTTACACCGTCACAGCTAACTGTAACTGTTACTTGCTCGTGATTACCCATGTTTGAGTAAGACAAGACACGCTCGTTAGGGTTAGCAGCAGTGGTAAGAGCCACTGAAGGGTTAACTGTCCATGTAACATCCCCTGTTGTGTTTTGAGTAGACGCTGTGAACGTAATGGAATCACGCGAAGGCGTACCATACTTATCAATAGCGAACACTTGAGACTCAGAGATTAGACGGATTAACTTAGCGTCCATTGCACCGTTAAACGAAAGGACAATCTCAGGACTATAAGTAACTGAGTCACGCCCCATCGTATCGAAGTGAGCAATACGCATGTAGCGATCACTCTTATCTTCAGAGTCGAAGTTGTAAACGTAGAAAGACTCTTTACCTAGAACAGCGTGTAGGTTTGAATCGCTAGGAGTAAACCCACTAACTGAGGATACGAAGATTAACGTACCTTCAAAGTCTGGTTCGTTACGAGGTTCCCATTCAATCGTAGCGTTACCGTTAGTGTTAGTCGTCTTGATACCTGTAGCCACTCCCAACTGATCGTTAGAGGCAACCAAGCTATTCTGAGCTGAAGTAACACCGTACTTGTCCACCATGACTACCGTAAGAGTGACCTCACGTTTAGCCGTACCGAATAACGCCTTGTTGTCTTCATAGAAGAAAGTGAACTGGTTAGTGGTTAACGTCTCGTTCACGTAGAGAACACCGTCAACGTGTAGCTGGACTCTGTAGTGTTTGAAAATATCAGCAACACGACCAGTAGAACCACCACTTGTAGGTGACGTTGGATCTGGCATGTTGTCTACTGTCACATCACTCATATCGTCCCAAGTGAAACGGAAGTGAGGCGTTGAGGTATCAACCTTTAGGTTTGTGACAGCAGGTAACGTGTAGTTAGGAGCAACTTCAATAGAAGACAACTCAACCCACTCTGACGTGCCTAGAACCATATCGTATGTTCTTACACGGAAATCGTAAGTATCACCCTTTAGGTCATACATAGCGATATTGTCACCTTTATGCGCTGAACGATAACGAGTCCATTCAGTCTGTGTGGCAAGGCGGTATTCAATATCGTAAGCAGTGCTTGGAGTGAATGAACCGTGTTCCCAACGTAGAAGACCATAACCAGAAATAACGAACGCCTCTAGGTTGAACGTGAGGTTCTTAGGTGGCTGGATTTCATCTAATGGTCGAGGTCTTGGTAGGCTTGTTGCACCACCTAAAGTACCTGTATAGATTGAATCGTCGTATTCAATCGCATTGATTCTCGCAATGTTGAATCGGTCAGAATCAGTAGAGATCTCTAGAGACAACACTCGGAATTTCTTCTTATCAAACCCGTAAGCCTCGTTAGTAATCGAGATAACGCTCAACGGCTCTAACATAGGGAAATCGTGGAGGTCTAGATCAAAGGTTACTGTTGATTGGAAGTTAGCCTTGTTATAGATAACGTTGGTGATGTACTTAACACCGTTGTTAACAACACCACCCTCACTTTCGAAAGCGTCACGAGAGTAAGGCATCTTGATAGACTTGGTGATCACCTCGCCATCTTGAAGAACCCTTTCGTCTGTAGTGACATCAGCAGGGATAATGAAGTCGTCGTCGTTATCTCGGTTAATCTCTGATTTGAACGTGGTACTAACTACGTTGTAGTAATCTGAAGTGGCTGCTGGACTCACACGCAACGAGTCCTTAACGATTAAGTCGTCGTTTAAGTCGTATAGAGTTACTAGCTCCTGTTCCTCTACTAAGAACTTGATTTTACCGTTCGAGATAACCAACGAACCGCCACAACAAATAAGCATGTCCTGAAGGATTTCAGCGAATGAATCATCTGCACGAATCGCTGAATTGATTTCAAGACCGTTAGCATCACAGAAACTCGCAGCGTAAGCGAACGAAGCTTCGTCAATGTATTCTGGCTTGATACCCATACCGTAGTATGTGGAAGTCAGATAGTCATAAACCGCTAGAGCTACGTTAGAGCTTTTACCTGTCCATGTTGTAGGGACTTCGAAGTCGTTATCTGCTTCACGGGGATCGTAAACCGCACCGCCTGTCACAAGTGCAGTAATGTTGTAGCGGTCACTGAAGAAGACGTAATCTTGGTCTGTGGTGTAATCCGCAAAGATTACGATATGAGGTACTTTTGAACCTTTATGATCTGTCGTCCATTCACCGTCACTGTTATCCACCGCTAGTTGAGCGGCTACTTGGTTCTCGTGACCTGAACGCCATTGCATCTGGAATTTATCAGATTTACGGTAACGAGGACGCATCTGTCCAGAGCTGAAGATACCGGAAGAGGCATCGTAAGGTGATGAATTGTAGGAAAGGTTTTGTTCAAACATACGAACATCATCAATCCAAACATTGTGTAGTGTTAGCTCACCGATACCGCCCACTGAGAAAACATCAAGGCGGTAAGATCTGTCACGGTCTAGAACGTTAGAGTAAACAGAGGTACAACCTACGATTGCCGTACCGTACACGCGATTTCGAGGTGACTGTGTACCGTTCTTTGTGATCTTCGTACCTGCGTTACTGCTTTTCTTGTCTAAGTCCGGTGTCATCGTCATTGCGTACACCGCCGTACCAACCGAGACAGCCACAGAAATCCAAGCTGCTACTGCTGTTACTGTTGCCACTAATTAAATCTCCTTTCTATAAACTAAGTAGTCCTCCTTCGAATAAAACTCAGGAGAAACAAAACCAAAAACGTCACCTTCAATTACGCCAAACCATTTATTACCTAAGCTGATATATAAGTTGTGCTGACCTTTAAACGCTATTACGTCTAGAGGTCTTTGATAGCCTTGAGGTATTTCTTTGAAGCTTTCGTTTTTCTGTAAATATTCAAGCATTGAGCGAACGCCATATACTTTCTTAGAGACTCTTACACCGCCTCTAATAGTCGTATATCGACCTTTCATTTTGTTGTAGTTTTCTTCATCGAATAATTTAAGGATGAGAAGGTTACAATCCCTCTCACCTCTAATATGTTCTTTGCCTTTATGTTCTTCGATTATTTCCTTAGCTTTTTCAAACATTATTAATCTCTCCAATTCTCTTCACCTAGTGAGGTATCTGCTGTGTACTGGAAGAATTTATCGTTAGGATGTAAAGATTGGTGATGAGCTAATGAAGTAGTCATTAATTGGTTATTTAGTTCTAGGTTTTTAAACGCTGATTGAGTTTCAAAAGCAACGGTAATAGAACCTGTAGACTCATCAAATTCAGTTACGGGAGTCATTGCGAATCCACGATGGTAATATTTAGCTGAACTAACTACGTTTGTATTTTCTGGTAACGTTGCTAGTAAAACGTCAACAGGAGCGTTACGAAAACCATGACGTTCAATAATTGCTTGGTACGCTTGGTTAATACCCGATAGCGTTATTTCAAGACCATCAGTAATTAATTCATACGTACTTTCTGTCTTACCTATAGAAAGGAGATCACCCGCAGCAGACCACGTAACACCTGCATGTTCTACATCGAAAGGTGCGCTTGTGAGTCTTACTGGCGTGATTTCCCCATTAGAGTGATCTTTGTAACGTAGCTCTACAAGTAAGATCTGCTGCTGTGACATATAGTTACTCCTTATTTCAATGATTCAGACCAAGAAATAGTTGCGGAGGCGAGCTGACCGTTGCCCTCGTGTTCAATCGTTGTTTCGTTCCCGTCTAATAACGCTGTGATAATGGGAGCTTTGAAGTTTGCTTGTTCGAGGTTCACATGGTCAGTGCGTAACGCAGGAATGATCGTGTAGTTACCGTCACCCCCTACGTCTTCCACAACCGTGTATAACTTTGAATCGTTAGGTAAATTGAAGACTGAGCCTGCTGTGATAGCAGTGCCGTTGTATGTGAATGAAATTGTGGTATTGCCCGTTGAGTGATTACCGTTGAGGTAAGGCTCTACCGCTAGTTGAGGATTTGAGTAAGCACCCCCTAGAGGAAGTGCGAACTCGTTAAGTTTCCCTTTAAGGCTGGCTAGAAAACCGTTTAAGCGCCTCACGTTCTCATAGCCATAAGCACGCAGCGTGATACTTCCTTTAAACCACTGAACGCCTGAATCTCTTCGATATTGGATACCCGAAATAGACTCAGTGGAATAAACCCGATGATAGTTAGTGATTGAAACATCAGTGATCATCAACTGCGTAGGAATGGTCTTCACCATGAATAGACCTCCTAGTTACGTAGTGGACGTTTCTTCTGTTCTTTTCTCACGAGAGCGGCGATAGTTGATTGCTGTTTTGCCAAGGCTTGAGCCATGACTTTCTCATCCACGAGGTTTGCACCCATGTTGATCGTGGAGTTGATAACCGTCCCACCGCCCTGACCTTCGTTTTGTTTGTTTACAGCGTCGATGTACTCGCCTACACGGTCTTTAGGGATAACGATCTCACCACCTTCCATGTAGTAAGTACCGTCACGTGGAATCTGACCGCCATTGTGGAACTGACCTTGTACGCCTTGGATACCTGCTATAGCTGAACCTACAGCAGCCGCAGCTTGAGCCGATTGGAACACCTTCTCGTACCAAGTGGCTTTAGAAGCCCAAACTTGAGCAACCGCTTGATACTGAGCAATAAGAGTTTCACTAAGAGCTACACCTTTAGTTAGAGCGAACGCTGCCTTAGCCATTGTTTTACTCTCATTGAAGAAGTAACTCATACCATCAAGAACTTGTGCGTACTTAGTTGTCTCAATAGAGATTTCGTTATGAGCGCGCTGTAACGCTAAGTTCTCAAGTAATTTTGAGTGTTCTTCTTTAGTAATTAACTCATTCTTTAGCTGTTCGTCGTAATCTAACTTCTGTAACTCGTAGTTATATTTGGCTTCCATTCGAGAGTTGTTATAAAACTCTTTAGCCATACGGAGACGAGCATTTAAATAAGAGCGTTCATCTTTTAGTTTTTCGTCTTTATCTTTACGCTCTTGTTCTCTTTCCTCATCAGCTATTTTCTTTTTAAGCTGTTTCTCTGTCTCGGAAATTGACTTTAAAGCATTGTTAGCGTCTTTAATACGCTGCTGTAGAGCTTCCCTATTACCATCAGTCAGCTTAATAGTTTCGTAATATTCTTTAGCTGCTTTAATTTTTGCTTTCTGAACTTGAAGTTCTCTTAAAGCTGCCTTTGAGCTTAAATCCTGTGTTTCTTTTAGCTGCTCAATAATGGCAACACCTTCACGAATATTATCGTTTAATACCTGACGAGCTTTCGATTGATTGTTTATTTCTGTAGTGGCTTCTTTCGGTACGGTATAACTAACGTTACTAACCTCTTCAATTAGACCTGAAATAAAACCAGAATTGACCTCTTTATTTAATTCGTCTCTCTTACGCTTTAAGTCGTCTAATTGTTTGCTAAGGTTCTCAACGTCAAGACCGAAAATAGCACTTGAACGTAAACCAGAGGACTTTTTACTTTGAGTGATTCTTTCCTCAATATCTGAGATTTTCTTCTCAACCTCAATCAAATCAATTAGAGCTTGATCTTTAAGGTCACTTAGGAAGCTAGAATCAATCTTCCCTAGAAGAAGCATCACCTTGTAAACAAACTTCTGAATCTGGACAGTAGCGGTCTGAATAACCTCTAAGATATTCGTTGCGATCTGCTTACTCAGCTTGAAGATCACACCACCTGCTGTCTCGCCCTCATCGACCATACCCTTGAAGGTACGCACCGCTTCATCAAAGACGGACGTTAAGGTCTTACTGAAGAGAGCCATTGTCGTGTAGGCAATCTCACGAACGATAATGTTCAAACGATGGAACGACTCATACATTTCGTTCACACGTCCGATGTACTTACCGCTTGTACCTGCGCCTAAACTATCAGCTTCATTAACGAAGTCTGAAAGCGTCCTACCGCTACGTGACACCGTTGTAGACAGTCGATACATACTGTCGTTGACCTCATCAGCCCAAAACTTAGCTGTGCTGGCATCCATGCGAGAGATCGTTTCTTGGAACCTAGAGAACTGTTGAACAGGGTCTAGCTTCATCCAATCTTCAGCACTCTCACCGATACTCAGAAAGAAATCGACTAGAGCACCACCGCCTGAAGCAGCGTCAACCACACGAACGTTCAAGTCCTTTAGGGCATCAGCTAGGTACTCGTTCTCAAGACCTAAGCTGTTTGTAACGTGAGTTAGCTTTGAGTATTCCTCAACGGTCATCCCTGCCGTTGTAGCCATACGTTGCATTTCACGTTGGTTCTCATAAAGCGTATAACCAAGCGTACCTAACGCAGCCGTTGTACCCGAACCAACAATACCTAAGCGTGTTAAAAAGCCTGTCAGGTTACGGATTGAACCTGCCATGTTCCCAACCTTCTTATTGAAGGATGAGATATTCTTCATCATCTTCTTGAGAGAGGCTTTAAAGCTTTTCTGTGCTTGCTCTGTCTGTTGGATTAGTTTGGCTGCGTTGGCACTCATGGCAATGTTGACGTTACCGATAGTAACGTTTCTTCCTGCCATCAAGCCTCCTTCTTATTAACCAAACATTGCGTTTAACTTTTGATGTAGTGCTTGCTGTGAGGCTTCGTCGTGACCTTCCCTAATATCCCCTGCGTTGTCTTCACGCATGAATGGGAAAATATCGTCATAACCTAGAGCCTTGCCTTTGCGTCCAGCCATTGAGTTGTAAGTGGCTGCTGCGATTGTTCCTGCTTGAATCCATGAGTTACTAGGAAGGAAAGGTTTGATTTGGTTTAGAAGGAATAACCTGTAGATTAACGCTAGAGGCTGTTCATTGAATTGTTCGTAGGTTAGCCCCCAATAAAGCATTAATTCTAAACAAAAGACCTCGAAGGGGTCATTACGGAGGTCTTCTAGCCCTTTTTTACTTCTTCACCGCTTGTGAAATTAGATAATTCTTGAACCTTCAAAGCCAAAGGAAGCACAAATGAAATATCAGCTTCTTTCACTACTTCAATATCTTCGTCTTTAAATAGACGCTTTTTATTTTCATCAAGAACACAACGAACGACTAAAGCAGCGAAAAAGCCTTCTTGATTCATTTCACCGTTTTCATCAGCTTCACTTTGAGCAGCCGCAAAAAGGTAATCCATTGTGTTCATGCCTTTAACGAAATATTTACCGTAACCTTCTACTTCAAATTCAACAGGTTTATTAGTTAGAAGTTTTAGTAATTCTTTTCGATTCATTATTTCCCCTTGTGACATAAAAAAAGGACTACATTAAGTAGTCCCTAAAATTAATTAACCTAAAGATTAAGCAGACGCTTTATTCTCTTTAGTCACCTTACCGTGAACTACTAGAGACACTGAGTAACGCACTACATCATCAGCAGACGAAGTAATACCGAATTTACTTACCTGACCGTTAAACATGTAATCTGTTTGGCGATCACCTTGAATTAGACGAATATCAAAAGAAGCCGTCTCTTGGTTTTCGTATAGTGTTTCTAGTGCGGTCTGACCTGCATCTTCCGTGTTTGCTAGAAACTCTAGGTCTACCTGTCCAACGTTCTTAACCGTTGTGAATGTGTTTGTGTAACCTTCACCGTACACGGTTACTTCTGACGTACTCGCTGAATCACTTAACTCACCGATACTTGTAATATCACCAACTTCAAGCGTAAAACCTGAAGCTGAAGTAGTACCTGCTGTTAGGTTGTATAAAAGTTTCGTGTCAATACCACGAGTACCACGACCGATACCTGACATTTATTTTTCTCCTTATTTTGTTTTTATTGTGAAGAAAAGAACACCCTCATAGCTTTTATCTAAATTCATTCCTAAAGTGCTATCTGTTAATTGACAGTCGATAATATCTACCCCACCGATATTTCCAGTAAAACCGTCTAGCACTTGAATTAAAGTATCTCTAAGAGAGCGAATAGACATATAACGGGTATCAACCACATTAATTCGTAGGTCATAGTCATAACCTAGAGGTTTGCCGTTATTTCCATATAAAGATTCACCACGAGAAACGGACAAATCAATAACGAAGAAAGGAATGGAAACACCTTCAGGTTTCCGAGTGATGTAACCTTCCATATTATTTAAGTGGGGTTTAAGGAAGTTGATAATTTCTAATTCCACCTTTACCTCTTATTTTTTCTTTCGAGTCTCCTTAGAACCTTTAACCAACGATTAGATAAAGACGATGCGAATATATTTAACGCTTGATCTGCTTTGTCTCTCTGTGACGGTATTAAGAAAGGTTGAGCTTCCATTGCTCCTACTTTACGAAGCCAGAAATCCGTCTCCCCTTTTGTAATTCCATAAGGAGCTTTCTTAACAACCTGCATGAACTCTTGACGACCATATTCAACAGCAGCAGCGTAACGGGATACTGGATACTTGAAGGTAACTATCCTTCGAGCAACAATACCGTCTTTAAGCCACTTCTTACCGTGAGCTGAGCGCTCGACCATGTATTTAGGATCGCCTAGATGAACGTCACGCATTTCTACAGACTCATTTGCGAGAACATCAGCGCGTATAGTGGGAGCGCGTACTAGACACTCCCTGTAGATAACTTGATGTGCATCTTTAAGAGCACCTTGGATAATGGTCAGCGAGTGATTTTTCTTCTTCTTATAAGCCGCACCGACCTCACCAAAGAGCTTAACCATTTCGTCTTCTATGGCTGATAAGTTGGTTTCACCGTTAAATGAGAGGTCAAAGGTGACTAAACCATATTTAGACACTAGGCACTCTCTTAGTGCCCTCATAACGCTTCGCTTGAATACGAAGTTCACGGTCACGATAACCAACATTACGGATACCTGTTACGTCATACTCATCACCTCGATGGACAATCACCACATCGTGAGGGTTATCTTCAAGTTTCTTTGAGTACGGAACAGTAAACTCAACCGTTTCTACACCTTGAATGCTCGTGCCGCTTGTTGTCTCTGAGACCTCAAGGACTCGCACTGAAGCTAACGGTTTACCTAAGAGAGACCATTCAGCCACCTCACCACCAAAGACGTATGAGGTAGGAACATAAACTTGTAGTCGATGCCTTAGCGCACCTCGTCTCATTTGCTACCCCCTTTAAACCGAATAATGTCTATAAGGATTTAAAAGGTATTGGTGCGTAACAGGTACTTTAGTAACTGTCACACCTTGACCAACCGTAGCGTCTTCACGCATTTCGTATAGAGTTGCAACCAACATCAAGATAGCGTGCTTAACGCTAGGAGGTACTTTGTTAGCACCCCAACCGAAAGTAGCCACTACCTCAATGCTTTGCATTTCGTTCTGACTCACGGAACCCGTATAGATGATCCGGTTACGTAGACGATCTAGGAAGAAATCAGTTACAGGGATTGCCCGTAAGTTGTTTTCATTGTCTAAGTAGAGAACATCATAGACTTCCGAAGGGTCAGGAAAGGGTAGCCTTTGTGAGAAGCTAGAAAGCGTAAAGGATACCCATGTTTCCCCTATGAAGCGTTTCATATAGGATTCTGCCGAGGAAATTGCTGCGTCGATTAGGGACTCAATATAGGGACGATCTTCTTCGTCCCATACCCTTAGATGAGCAGCAGCTTGCTCGTAAGTTACAACTCCTTCGTTAATGCGATTAAGAACTGAATAACCCATAATCGCACCTCACGATTACAGAGCTTGCAGAGCGATACGGATAGCGTCTGAGTTACCTACGATTTCACCGAAGCGTTGATCTAGGTAGATTGTACGAGCACCTTTAGTTGTGATGTCGTCAATCAGGAAGTGCTCAGAGCCAGCTAGAGGAACTAGCTTGAACGCAGACTTCAGATCACCGTAGATAACTGGCGTAGCGTTAGAGTCAGAAACAGGTAGCTGATCCACGATCACGATAGGACGACCTAGCAGGATGTAACCTTCACCCCACGCTGCACCTGACATAGAGAACTTACCGAACTCGATGATCGGGAAGCCTTGCTCAGTACGCAGCTTCTTCAACTCGCTGAACGTCTTCAGGTTCATGTACCATTTCGCTGAAGATTGGTATTTCTGAGGTAGAGAAGCTTGAAGGTCAATGAAGTAGTCTTCAACAGCTTCAGTAGTTGCACCGAAGGCACCATCAACACCTGTCTTAATCACTTGGTAGTAATCAGGGTCACGCGCACCGTCTACTTTTAGAGACTCTGTGAAGCCGTTCTCACGGTCTACACGATGCCATAGAAGACCACGTAGGTTCTGAATACCGTTAACTTTCTTACCGTCACCATATAGAAGCATGTCGATCAGCTTGAAAGTCCACTCTTCAGCAATAAGACTCATCAACTCACCTTCTACGTCGATGTGTGAGTCACGTAGAATCTCGTGAGTAAGGATAGGCATTGCAAACACCTTAGCGAACAGTGCAGATACCTCTATGTAGTTCTGCGTACCAGTGTTAGCTACTGGCGTAGTCACACCGTCCTGTTCACCTGTTTGCTCAACGTCTGGACGAACCTTCAGCACCAATTGACGGAAGTCGGTGCTCGATACGGTCTGTGAACCGATCTCAGATAGGAAAACATCGTTAGCAATTGCAAGCTTGATGATCTCCTTCGACATTTCCTCTTCGATGGTGTTACCTGCCGAGGTTAGATCAAGCTGCTTAACGTATGTTTCTAGGCTTTGTTTAGCAGGAGCAGAGTTTAGGAATTTACGGACAACTTCGCGGCGTTCTGCTTTCTTTTCTGCTTCTAGTTGTTCAGCAGGTTTCGCATCGCGAGCTTTAGCTTCAACGTCTGCCAGAGCGTGAGCAAGTTCAGTCATTACTTGCTTCATTTCAGCAGTGTTGGTGATTTCCTCAATAGATTTAATATCAAATTTCATATAAATTCTGTCCTCTTGTTATAGTTATAAGAATCCTTTAGCGCCCTCCTTAAAGAGCACCAAGTGAGGCTTTCCTTCCTATGGGAAGGGAGGTTTATTTAGTAAAGAAATCGTCTAGGGAATCGCTCTTTTCTTCAGCGTCTTCTTCTGGTTCTTCTTCTTTCTGTTCTTGCTCTTCGTCTTCTTGTTCTTCTTTAGCAATCACATCTGAGTCACGAACCTCATCAACACCTTCAATCGCGTCTAGAGCTTCTTTTAGGGACAAGCCGTGTTTTTCACACAGACTTTCGAGAGTAGTTTTTACTTCTTCTTTAGCTTCAGCTTTACGCTGTGCTTCTTCTTCAGGGGAGACGTAATCAGGCATGTACTTAGCTACGATTGCCATAGCTAATTCTTCACTTGTACCGCAGCTAACTAGGAACGATTTTAGTTCTTCGTCACTTGGTAAACCCTTCTCGTCTAATTTCATCTTCTTCACCTCTTCAATTCGTGCTAATTCATTACAAGGGAAGGTAACTAGAGAAGTTTCACGAAGTTCTAGTTCTTTTAGATAGTTTGTTTTTGTCTTCGAGTCGTATTCTTCATCAATTACCCAATATCCGATGCTAATACCCGAAAGTGCGCCCTGTTTGGCTAGAGCGTAGGCTTCACGACCTAGTTCAGTCTCAAGGTTGATGTGACCTTCACCCTCAAGACCTCGCGAGGTTTCACGAAGATTTTTCCAAATGCCAATAGGTTTTTCTGGATCGTGTTGCCACAACATGACAAGGTGACGACCACTCTCTTCAATCATCTTGATACTGTGCTTAAACGCACCTTTGAGAGTTATGTCACCTGCATGGTCTTTATTACCGAAGTAATTAAGAACACCAGAAATGACACCTTCGTTACTTAATTCATCAACATCAAACTGAAGAGTCTTTACCTTGCTCTTCTTCAGCACTGGTATTAACTCCTTCTGTTTCTTCTTGTTGTTGTTTTGGTTGTTCTTTAGGAGGGTTCATTAACCTTTCGGCTAACTTCTGTGAGTCTTCTCTAGTGCCCCACACGTAGTTGTTCGATTGGATAACGAACAGTTCCTTCTCGTTTGCAGGAGCTAAGTCAAACATTTCACGAGACTCTTCATGACTAATGATGCGGTTCTTGATTAAGATCTCCGCTACTTCAGCTTGAGTACGAATATCACCCCTTACGAACTGCCGAGTGTCGAAGCGAACGACCATGTTAGAAGGCAACAGCTTGTTGTAAGCGTTCTCTAACTTTGTGATGATCGGCATTAAGGTGTTCTTCAAGAAATGAAGGTTATTCTGTTCGACGTTATTCATCGTCTGTGCTGAAGTGTCGTTGAGCATATGGACAGGAACACGGAACGCAGCAGCAATCTGTTCACGACTGAACCCAAGCATTTCTAAAAGTTGAGCGTCTTGGTTAGTCATGGTGATGTTGGTGTAAGTCAGACCATGCTCTAACACGGCTACCTTACCTGCGTTGTCCGTACCGCCATAAGCACCGTTCCAACTCGCTTGAAGACGTTCAATAGCCTCATCGTCTAAAGAGTCTTCAGTAGAGAGAACACCACTTAGGCGTGTACCATTCTCAAAGATTTTCGCCTCGTGGCGTTGTGCTGCTATAGCCGTACCGATTTGTTCAGCCATAAGAGCAATTGGAGAGATACCTTGAAAGCCGTTAAGGGACTGAAGCTTAATGTCCAGCAGCCCTTCCTCGTTGAACGGAGCATATGAGACCTGTCCATTACCTTTATGATCAACCCATCGAGCAACAGGAAGACCTTCATTGGTCATACTGAGGTTGACTTGATCGAGATAACGCATAGGTAGAAGGGGTTCTACCCCGTTTTCACGGACGGTTTAGTAAAGACGTAAACTTGTTGTCTT
>ERZ1673961.428-NODE-428-length-17750-cov-27.631365_pt1 | contig 17750 bp, 29 predicted proteins | sample MGYA00580189_ERZ1673961 | MGnify/ENA primary metagenome ERZ1673961 (study PRJEB41334, sample SAMN05608105) | rock metagenome | biome: terrestrial subsurface; feature: shale formation; material: shale | place: USA: Pennsylvania ... | reverse complement strand
TTGATTTTCCTTGTGTGTTACTTTATTTTTGAAAGTAGAATTATATAAAAATAAAGTTTGAATATAATTAATTATCATATTCCAGTTTTACTATATTTATCATGCGTTATATAGTCATTCAATCTCTATGCATGGAGATATACTTTACATAGAGGATATTATTAGTAGTATTATCCAAAAGGATAAGTAATATCCTCAAGGATTAATAAATTAGCAAGGCTAAATTATAAAGAAAGTTAAAATTGTTAATATTATAAGTAAAAGTAGTTTAAAATATAATTATGTATGTAGTATTGTTAAAATATATTATTGTTAATATTATATAAGTTTTAGATATATTAAGAGTTCTTTTTAATAGTTTCTCTAATTTCTTCAAACAGTTTGTATAATTTTTTATCTTTTACATTGTTTGCAAAAATAGCATGAGATCTTTCTTTGTATTTTTCATAAATAATCTCTTTTTTATTCTTTGTTCTATCTATTCTATTTGATACAAAGAATTCTATTTTATTTACCTCATCAAGACCTACTTTACTAAGTAATGATTTAATAATAGAAACTTTATATTGAAATTCAGCCTTATAAACTGGATGTGTTAATACAAAAAATAAAATCGAATTTTTAATATATGCAAACTTTATTCCCTTGTTAATTGATATAGGCAATAGTGATATTAACTTAAGTATTTTATCATTTGTATTAAGTTTTCTAAATTCAGATTTACTTTTTAAATTATTGAGTATAGAGCCAATTTTTTTCATAACAAATTATACATAAAATTGAATTAATGTTTATTTTTATTTGTTAGGATATTACTTTTAAAATTTATATTTTTAATAAAGAAATAATGTTTTAATTGCAAATATCTCTATAAAGCTTATATGATGGTAGTTTTTAATCAATATATAAATATTTGTAACAAGTATATTAACACTTTGTTACTAATTACAAATTAAGAAGTTATATTTTATAATTATATAAATTAATCAAAAAGGAACAATATGAAAGAGAATAAAACTATCACTGTAAGAATATCAGATTTTTTTCATAGGATATTTACTGAAAAAGCGAAAAAAGATGGTGTAAACTTTGCAAAAAAAATAGATGAAATATATGACTCACTTAAATACATATATGAAGATGAAGTTGAACTAGGTGAATCATTTATGAATCTGTATAAAAATGATGAAAAAAATAGACCAAAATTCATGTATGATGTTATGTATGGCTTGACAAATTATTATGGGGATTTAAATTTAAATAAATTCGATGAAAATGGATTCTTACAATATATTGATAGATATAATATATTAGCAAATTATATTGCAGCACATGTATATACAAATGTATTGGGTAAGAGTTCACTAACAAGTGATGAAATAAATAAAAGAGCTGTAACTAAATTAGGTGTAATAGTATTCTTTATAGAAAATCATGAAGAGATAATAATTATGCTAAATGAGATGATGAAGAAGTTTGATCCATATAAATCTTCTTTTTATACAAAAGAGTTAAAAGCAAATATTATAAGTGAAATATTTGATAATAAAGAACTAATGGAGCTTGTAGAAAATTCTCAAGCATCAAGAGTAGAAAAAGATTTAGTTCTTCTGTATAAGGACATACAAAAAAAAGCAAAATTTAAAAATGATAAGTGCACAAGTATAGATATAAGTGTAAAATCATATGGATTATACAACAAAATAAATAGGATTATTTATAATGGAGAGAAAATAGATAAGTTACCATATTTTGTTGATGAGAAATTTGTATTTGATATGTTACTATTAATGCATAAAGCTTATAGTATGAATATATATAATGACTTATATAATACAAAACCTATTATTAGTGCATATAGAATATTAAAAACAATCAAGATGCTAAATAGACATAATTTGGATCATGAACAATACTATAAATCAAATTTCCAAACATCAAATGAGTATAATAAACTATCTGAGGTAATAGATGCAGATATTAAAATATTAGAGAGTAAAGAGTATACATATTCACCAGAGATGAGAGCAAGAACACCTTATCAATTAATGGAAGAGTTAATAAAAAATAAAATAAGATTTGTTAATATCCCAGATATAAATAAAGTAATAATAGAAAATATATATAATCTAGTTTTACCTATTTATAATATGATAGTAATTAATGATAATATGGGGATTAAATCAAAAATTGAAAAAGATACAAAATCTTTTTATAGTAATAATAAAAATGCACAAATTGAAATTTGTATGAAAGATAGTTTTTATTATACAGAGTTAATATTATATAGTAATGATTTTGTATATACTTTTAATTTTAATTTTCAAAGTATAGAAAAAATATATTATTTATTAAAATCTAAAGAAAATAATAGTAACACAAGGTTAGAAAAAAGATTTACTATATATAAAGCAGATAAAGATATTAAATTAGTACATAAAAATTCAGCAATAACTCTTTCAGGAGAATTGAAAGAAGAGTTTGAAGAAGTAATTAAAAAAACTGTAGAAACAGAAATATTTAAAGAATTTAAGAATATTCATATAATTAATAATGGTTTAGAATAGTAAAATATAAACAATACGGAAAATATACTTTAACGAGGATTGATTTTTAGTTATTAGATGTATGATTACAAAGTAAAAAGCGTTATTTGGAAATGTAAAAATAAAGTTACATTTAAACTTTTTACTTTTTAGTAAAATTAATTATAAGATACGGAAAATATAGCGTTTTCCGTATTGAAAATAGTGTTTTTAAATGCATTATCTGATATAATTAAAATTATGATATTAACAAAGGATTTTATATGATTCAATTTTCTGTAGGTAAAAAAATTGGTAATTTCGATTTTGAAAAAAATCAAAGTAATATGAATATATATTCTGGAGAACCAAATTTATTAATAATGACTATTCCTAATATCACTGCTGATGAAATGGCTGTATTTGATGAAGATTTAATGATGATTTTATCAATTGTTGAAGATTTGCCAATTATTACAGTAAATTTTGGTTTTGGTTTTTTCTTTCAATCAATTGTAACAGTTCCAGATGATGCCACACCAGTTAGCAATTTATTTAATTTAATATTAGTAGACTCTAGTAATATGATTATAAAGAAAATGAGAACTTTAAGCGTATCTGAGGGGTTTATAAAACATTTACTTATAAATTTAAATGAAAATTATAACAAAATTTTTAATATAACAAAACAAGATTCAAAAGAGTTATTTATGAAATACACTAATGAAGATATATTAAAAAAAGTTGTTTCTATTCAAAAGATAGAAGCTTTAAATATTTAAAATTTATGTAAGGAAATTGTATGAGATTTTTTCTAATATTAACTCTCCTATTTTGTTTAAATATGTTTGCAAATGATTTAACAACTATTGCAAAATTTGCTAATGAAATATGCGGAACAGTCCAAACTTATGGATATAAAGAAAAAGTGGATATTAACATTAAATTCATTGAAAATAAACAAGAAGAGCTTTATTCTACTCTAAAAGAATTGGGTTTTCAAAATATAAAAATTAAAGATAATAGAATAATTGAAAAAAAATTTATATCTTCTGGAGTTGATATAGATGATTTACCTTCTGTTATGCAAAAAATAAGAGAATGTAAAAGAAGTATAGCACAAGAACTACTTAATACTACTATGTATTAAAAGAATAAAGGAAATATTATAATGTTAGTAAACATATATTTTGTATTGATTTTATAAAAAAATAAGTTAAAACTAACAATTATTGATGAGTTAATTATTGCAAAACGATGAAATGAAAATTAATACTTTGTATATGTTTTAATATACTATATTATATATACATAAAATTAAAAAAGGAATTAAATGAAGAATATATTAATAGCAATTTTTATAATTGTAGCTTTTTCAAAAGCAGATATTATTAAAACTAAATCTGTTGATTTAAATATTAGTTATGCACTTTCAGAAGGTGACAAAATAGAAATTCAATGTAACAAATTTACAAAAAAAGATGATTTTCTTGGATTATTTAATGTTGATGTATATAGTGATGATGAAGTAGTTAATAATTTATATAAAGAATTTTGTGATGTTGATAGGAATGATAATAAAGTAAGATATTCATTTAAAGAGTTTAAAAATAAAATATTATCACAAGATGAAATAAATAAAAATAACGATTTTATTGTAAATATAAATAAAAGAATATATAAAAAAGATTACAAAAATTCACCTTTATTTTTAGAATTATCTGACAATGATGTAAGCTTAAAATTAAATGTCAATTCTATTTATAGTTATTATTCATTTGAATTGCCAATTATACTAGGCATTAAAAAAATAAATAATGCAGTTTTGGACATAATATATAATCCAGATATAGGTTTTATTTCGAGAAATATAAAATTTAGTACAAGTATAATTGGTAAAAATAAAATGCATCTATTATTTAGTGAACCTCTTAAGTTATATTTTGGTTCATATACTAATACATATGATATAAACTCAATAAAAGAGTGTATAGATGGCGAAATATGGATAAAAAAATATGGTCGCAAAAGTGGAAAAGCTTGTGGCTTAATTAAAAAGGAAAATAAATAATGAGTAATGAAATAAATATAGACAAAAGAGCTATTAGCAATATATATGGAAAAGAAATTGTTAAAATAACCGCATGGAGTAATTCAGATAAATTTACACTTGTTGTTAAAAATAATAATACTATCAATGATGAAGAAGTACAGATGGTGGAGTTATTAGAAGATACAAAAAATGTAGTATTAGATGCAGCACAAATGGCAGATTTATTAGAGAAAACTATTGAAGCATATTATGGAGAATTTACTATTAAAATATCTTCACCATATGAAATATTATTACCTGAGAAAGTAAATACTCCAAAAGATAATATAAATAAACTAAATACAGTTGATATCGTAGAAAAATATATAGAACCTGATGAGGTTAGTGGAAAAGTTCATGTATTTACTAATAATACAAAATGCGGTGTTTATTTTGATTTAATCAATAGTGAATATTTTAAAGAGCTTGTATATCTTGATGAAATTGACTTTGAATTTGAAGAAAAAAGAAAAAAACTTGCAATATTAAAAATGCTAAAACAATTACCAGAAGATAAAATAAAAGACATATTAAACTGCTATTTGAAAGAAGATTAAATTTAAGATGAGTACATATATTGATAATTTAATTGAAATGCTATTTGCTGCATTAATAGGACTTTTAATAGTATTATTTGTATTTATTACTAAAGAGATAATTGAAGATAATAGAATAATTGAGAGAAGATTTATATCTTCTGGAGTTGATGTAAATGATTTGCCTTTTGTTATGCAAAGAATAAGAGAATGTAAAAGAAGTATAGCACAAGAACTACTTAATACTACTATGTATTAAAAGAACAAAGGACGCAATTTAATGAATATAATTGAACTAAAAAAAGAGATAAATACACAGATTGATAACTTACAAAATGAGCTTAATAATTATCTTAATCCATTGGGTTATTATGCAAAATTCAATGATAGTAAACAGAGCTTTAGCTTTAGTATTGAAGACATATTTGGTCAACATTTTGCATTATTTAAAGATTTTATAATTCATGAAAAAGCAGCAATATTTAATCAAGAATATTTCAATAATTGTAAAGTAATTATTGATAGTTATTCTTTATTATAGGATATATTTATGATTCAAAGAAGTAATACTTTTACATTTCAAGATGATACATTAGAGTTTGAACCATATGATACTTTAGAAGAGAACTATATTTATTGGTTTAAAGCATATATGAATGATATATTTAGTAAACAATCAAGAAGATTAATAAAAGATCCAATTAAGCACAAAGAGCTTGTTAAATCCTTTATAAATTGTAAAGACATAGACTTAATGAAAGATATTATAAATGCAATGGCAAGGAATGGTTTTAAAGGTCCAAAAACTTATTTTACACCTAATATAAAGTTTTATAACTTTTTAATAGAGTATGAACAAAATAGTTTAATGAATATAAATAGTGCCATGTTTAAACATTTCTTATTAGAAGAGCTTGAGGGGTATTCATTTACATATAAAAAGAATATTTATGTATCAATTAAAAACTTTTTGACTTTTATTGAAATGAGAAATAAAGTTTCAAATCATCCTACAATTGCAGAATATAGCTTTAAGCTTCACAAAGATATTTTAAAAGTAATAGGAAAAGAAAAAAAGAGTTTTGCTTATCTTACTCCTAATGATGAATTCTATCGTTTCTTAAATGCAATCCCTAAAACTCCATGGAAAAAAGCCAATAAAGAAAGAAATTCTTTAATGCTAAAAATACTTCTTATTACAGGTATTAGGGTGGGGGAGCTAGTAAATATTAGATTAAAAGATATAGTTATTTCAAAAGAATATAATGTTGTTGATATTGCAATTATTGGAAAGGGTAATAAGAAAAGAAAAGTAAACATTGCATATAATTTAATAGCAGAAGAGATAGAAATATGCATTTCAAATTCTCAAGCACAAGGCAATACATTTTTATTTGCAACAAAATCTGGAAAACACATTAATGAAAGATATTTAAATAACATTATAACTCAAGTAATGATTGTTGCAAATATATCTCCAAAAGAAAAAAATGGTCCTCATATGCTTAGACACAGTGCATGTACTTGGTTAAGTGCAGTTGCAGGGTTTGATATTGCAAAATTACAAGTATATATGGCTCATGAAGATATTACAACAACTAAAAAATATACTCACTTAGATGCTGAGGTTGTGAAAGATATAAGTAAAAAGGCTAATAATATTTTAGGTGACAAATTAAGTAATTTTAGCATTGATTAATAAATCATTTTATTTTAACAGTAGGCTCTTATAGAATAAACATAAGAGCCTTTACAAGAACTATTTTTTTGCAACTGCTTCTTTTAAAGCTTTACCTACTTTGAATTTTGCAACAATAGTTGCAGGTAAGTCAACAGTTCTATCCGTTCCAGGAACTCTTGCAGTTCTAGCTGCTCTTTCAGAAGTAGAGAATGTTCCAAATCCAATAAAACTTATAGTATCTCTTTTAGAAAGAGCCTCTGTAATTGTTTCAATTACTGCATCAATAGCTTTTGCTGAATCAGCTTTAGATAATTCAGTTTTTAATGCAATTTCATTAATAAATTCTGCTTTATTCATCTTTTTTTTGTCCTTCTTGTTTTATTTAGGTGTTTAAACCTTTATAGTATATTTATAAAGATAAAAACACTATAAAAGCATACTAACAAAAAAGCAAAATTTTACTTTTTTGTTAGAAAAACTTTATTTGTTACCTTTGGTTTAGCTTGTTTTAAACTCCATTTATATAAATCTATATAACATTCAAATATATTATCACTAAATATAGTTGAAAAAAGTGTTCTTTTATTTCTTGATACTACTATTGAATATTTATATCTTTCATACCTTAAATCAAGTTCTACACAAAGATTAAGTCTTGTATTATATTTAATTGAGTTAATAATATCATTCATTTGAACTTTTTCAATTTCTATTGGGTTTTTTAAATCCCTATAGATAAAATATCCATTACTAAATTGATAATTACCTAAAATATTTTTATTTATCAATCTACAAAAAGTTTTTTTGTCCAAAAAACCATTTGCACTTATATTATTTAAATCATTAAGTGAGCTCATTTTTTTCTCCAATATTAAGATAGATTTTTTTTGTTTTTTTTGAATAAAATTTTCATTACGATAATAAAATGAATAATTGTTAATATAAAAAATATATTTAAAATAGCATTATTATTTGAAAGGAAAAATGCAAAAATTAAACTTGCAATTAAAACAAAGATACTATTTAAAAGAATATTTTGATTAACTTTTTTTCTTCTTTGTTCTAATACTTCATTATTTGTGATATTATTAAAATCACTTAAAATATCTAAACCTTTTATTATCTTGATTCTTTTTAGCATTAAATAAAAATATTTTCCTATATATAAATTAAGTGCAGTAAAAAGAATACCTGCTAAAATACTATTAATAAATTCACTCATCTAATTCCTTAATTATTTTAAAGTTTATAACATTACTTTAATTTATTTTAGATATTGTATCATAATATTAACACTAAGACAACTAGATATTTATGTTTTTTAAAATTAATATGTCATATTCCACTAAAGTAATCTTACTGTTTAAAGAAACTTTATAAAGCGGTTTTCTTTTCCATGAACTCAAAAGATCCAAAATAAGTTCATTGCCCCTCACCTCTTCTTCCTTTTTTTCCTCTTTAACCTCTTGAAAGGTCTTTTAAACTATTGCATTGTTTTGTGGGAAGTGAGCTGACTGAGGAAACAAAGAAGTTCAAAAAAGCTTCAAAAAAAGAAAATATTGTTGGGTTTTGATGAGGTGTGAAGATGTATATATGTTAATAAATGGTTAGATTACTTAAGAGAGATTATACAAAAACTATGTTAATATTTAATTAATATGATATAATTAAATAAAAAATGATATTAACATTTTCAAAAGGGTAATTAATGGATAATAGTCAACAAAAAAAACATATTTTTATCAATGAAGAAAAAATTGGCAACAGAAACTCAATTACAATCTCTGGTAAAATTGAAGTTCTAGTTTCTTCAAAAAATAGATTATTTTGTAAAGAGCTTATATATTTTACTTTAATTGAAGACTATAACATTGATGAATCTTTTACTATGTTTTTAAGAGGTTTTGATATATACAATATTATTGCTGCACTTGAAGATATTAAAACAAACTCCAGTACAAAATATAGAAAATATACAGATTCTGGAAAATCAAAAAACAGCATTAATAGTTTAAATAAATATTTAAATTTTAATATTGAAAATGAAGTCTTTCATATAAATATCAATTCAAAAGATAACAACAATAATGAAAGAAAACATATAGGTGTAAAATTTGATTTATTTGAAATTAATGGAATTATTGAAGTGTTAAAATCTTTTATGAATGAATACAAAAATGCATTTTATAAGACTCAAAGATATTATGAAAAAATTAATGATAAGAATAAAAAGGCTTTACTATGAAGATAATATATTTTAATGAAAAAATAAAAAAAATCATTTATTTCAACGACAATAATATTACAGAAGAAAATTTTTATGATGATATTTTAAATATATGCTCAACTTCAAAAAATGGCTTTACTCCTATTGAACTAATTGAGAAATTAAATGATTTTGAGTTATCTACTCTTTTAAGTGATTTAGAGTTTAATAAAGAAGAAATTAAAAAGCAATTTTTTAAAGCATATGATACTATGAAATATGGATATCTTAATCTATTTAATCAAGATATTATTAAAGTATTAGAACTTGGTAATAACAATGAATGTACTATCTTATCTGATGAAAATACTAAAGGTGTTTTTATATCTAGTAATCTTTATTTAAATCAAAATATATGCTATACATTTAGGAGTATTTGATGACAAAAAATTTAAAATTAACAATTACACAAGCACATACAACAGTAAACTTTTTATTAGAAAATAAAAGGTTTATTGAATATGATAACTCTAAAATATATCTAGTTGATAGCAAAACTTTTAAAGACATATATGATATTTATTTAAATACAATTGATATTTTTGAGAATTCTAAAGCTAAAAGAAAAGCAAAAGATCCTTTTTTTCAGATAGCTAAAATAATAATTCCTGATAAACAATTTATTGCCTATAAACCATTTAAAAAACATAAATATAAAAATATTACTGATCCTATAAAAGTAAAAGAAAAAATAATCAAATCTCATGCTATTGCTTTAGAAAAAACAGATAGTTTTGCAAATCAACAGATTTTAAAATATAAAGATAAATTAAATGATGAATTAAGAGCTAAAATAAAACAAGAAGCAATTGACAAAAAGAATTATATTAACAAAATGAAAAACTTTTTACTTGAAAATTATGATTTACTTGATATTAGAATAACTTCTTTTAAAGATAAGAAAATTTATCCTGCTATAAGACTAATTGATACAACAGGTGAAAGTTATACTGATTATATAAGAGTAGAAGTTCCTAATATTATAAATGCTCATGAAAATATCTTTTTACTAGATGATGAATATAGGAAAGATGCAAAACATATAAAATTTGTACTAAGTGCTAAACATGCTTTTGAACAAATCTTTTATACTTACAAGGAAGAAAAGAATGAAGAAGAATAAATATACTAAAAAACAATTAAGAGAAATTAATGAGAGCTTTCTATCTCAATTTAAATTTGATAATAAAACTCAAGTAAAAGTATTATTAAAATACAATGATGAACTATACATTAGAATAGTAATTATGTTTTTTGCTTTTTTGTCTTTTATTGCTTCTCCAAGTATGTATGTATTCTTTTCAGCATTTACTCTAATCCTATTTGAAGCATTTATTTATAGATATTATGTATATCTAAAAAATAAATTTAAAATTAAAAAAGACAAAAATGGTGTTTTTTATAATATATAAGTAAATTAAATTACTTATATATCTGATTTAACACACTTATTGTTAACTATATAAGTGCCTTTTGGGCACTCCTTTTTATAACATTTATCACCTATTTGTGAATAACCTACCCCACCTGGGCATTTATGTGCTATACAATATGTAATTACCTCATTCATAACATATCCACAATCTCTACCATTACATTTTTCATTAAAATCTGCTCCTAAAGGATTATATGCATTTGATTGTTTATGATTAAAATTTTGACTTGGTTCAAGCTCATTACAAGATGCATAACCACATTTAAAATTGCTATTACATAAATAAGGTGAACATTTCCACTCCCCATCAACAAATGCTGGTTTTACAACATTACTATTACAAGTAAACTCTTTTCTTTTACAATTGTTTTTAGGTGGAGTAGCAGAATTACAAGCTTTTCCTAGGTTATTATCTACTTTTGTATTATCAGTGTCTTTTTTATTGCAATCTCCACCCTTATCAACTGGTTCAAATATCTGATTTTGTTCATTTTTCTCTTTTTCGCACAAATATTCATAGTAATCATAAGAATAAATTTTTTTACATTCTCCTTTTTGTTTTTCACTTCCCTTTGTTAATTCATAGCCATCAGGACAACTTATTATTTCTTTAACTGTTTTACATTTTGAATCAACAAGAGTTGAACCATCAGGACAGCCACTAACTAATCTTACTTTCATACCATCTTTTGAAAGTTTCACTCCTTCAGTTCCAGCATCAAACCATTTATTATCATACGCACTTCTATATTCAAATCTACCATTTCTTATTCTAATTTCTTGAGCATCACCAAATACAGATCTTGGAAAATTAAAATATGATATTCTGTATTCATTATATGGCAAAAGTTTAGAATCAACCCATGAAACAGAAAATTTATAATTACCATCATATTTTAAGTCAACAAAATTTGCACCTGTACTTCCCCAAGTAGAAGTAGGAATAAGTGCAATAGAATATTTTATATCAACAAATTTATTTGAACCTAAAGCTTTTGTTTGGAATCCTGTAAAAGGTTGAGAATAAGATATCTTTTTTACTATACTTTTTTTTGCATAATCTATAACTGAAACTGTATGTTTTTTAGAAGCACTTTCATTATAACTCCATTCTTCACTTGCTTTTGATAATGCAGCAGGACAATAAGCATTGCCTTTTTCACCATATTCGCAGCTAAACAGATTTGGAAACCTTTTTGTTAGTATTGTTTCTTTTTGAACCTCAATTAATGATTTTTCTAAAATATCATCAGATTCTCTTTCTAATACATTATCTTTATATGAGAAATCAAATATATTATTTTCTTTTTTTAGTGTATTTCCTATATCTGCATATATAGTAATTAAGATTGATAATAGTATAAAAATTATTTTCATCGCTTTCCATTTATAATTTTTATATGATATTAACATTAATAATCTTTATCAATATTTAAGAGAAAGTATAACATGGAAATAAAATAATATTTATAGGGGGAAAATTGGATTTATTTTTTTAAAGTTCTGAATAATAAGTTACTGCAAGAATAGTACCGCTTTCTGTTTTAAAAAAAATACTATTACTTCTTTCTATATGTACATATACATCTCTTATATTTGTTTTTTTGAATAAAACAGTATATATATAATTGATTATTTTCTCTTTCATTTCAGAATCAAATTCATTTACAAAAATAATATTTGTTTTCTTTTCTACTTCATTAATTAATAGACCTCTCCTTTTTTTTACTGTAGCTCTTTCTTTTTTACTCACTGGAGGTCTATTCGTTCTTGGTCTAGCCATATATATAACCTTTTAATTCACTATTATCTTTCATTAAATCATACATTTTATCTAAAGCTTTTATTAAATATTTTCTAGCTGTTTCTTTATGCATATTTTGTAAACTACCTATTTCTGAAAAGTTAAACTCTTCATCAATTGCTCTATTATTTACTTCATGCGAAAGAAATTCCACAGGAAATACATGTTCAGGATATTCAATACAAGTAAATACTCTTTCTTCTTCACAATAACCATTTATTGTAATTTGAGAAGAACCTTTACTTATATAAAAAACATTATCTTTATCTTTTATATCACTATTAGTTTCTTTAAAAAAATTAATGATACTTGATTTTGGTTTTAAACACACTTTAACTAACATTATATTCTCCTTTACTACCCTTTTAAGAGTATTATATATTTAATAATATTAATTTTACCTTAATAATACCCTTTAAAGAGTATTATGTTTATGTTTATTCTATTTATTATGATATACTAAACTATGGAAAAAATATTAAATGAAATTTATATCAAAAGAGTAAACAATCAATATAAAAGTAATATTATTAAATCTGCAAGAAAGAGTGGATTAGATTTACAAAAACTATCATTAAAATTAGGGAAAAAAGAAAACTTTGTTTCTAATGCATGTAATAAGAAAACTACAATTGTAAGTAATAATTTATTGCATTCAATTGCATATTTATTAAATTGTGATTTAAATGAGTTAACAAATATAAAATCTCCTTGAAGATTTAAAGAAACTAATTAAGTACTATTTGTATTTAATAATTTCATTAATGTTTGTTTGCTTATATTTCTTATATCTAAATTATTCTTATCTAAATATTCTGCAAACATACACAACTTTAAGTATACAGATAATCCATGTATTTGAATAAATTCTGCTGAACTCTTTGTTTTATAACTTCTTTTCATAATAAATCCTCTTTATGTATTCGACTGAATATTAATATAATACTCAGAGGAATACATAAAGAAGCATAAGCCAACAAAAGTTGACTTATACTCAAATGAAATTAATATTTATTCAATTTTAAATCAGATGAATTAATCGTAATAAATTTTATATACTCATCATTTGTTCCTTCTCTATATACAATTGAATTCTTTGATAATTTCAATTTTGAATATACTTCAAAAGGAACATCACTTTTACTTATTAGTAAATCTGATGTTTTTAATTTATTAATTGGATTTAATTCAGAATCATTAAAACAATCCCATTCAGGAGTACTAAATAAAAGTTCATAATCTTTATTTGGATCTTCAATTGCTGCAACTTCTGGAACACTATCAAAATACCCATTATTTTTAACATCATTAAAATCACTCATTGAAGTTATTAAAACCTCATCATCTATACTTTCTAAGTATTCTTGACAAAGATTCAACAATTTTTCTTTATTAGTTAATATTTTTTCATCGACATTAATTTTGATTAGACCTTGTCTTAAAAATCTAATATTTAATTCTTTTTTCATTTTTCACCTACTTTTGTTGTTATTAGTTTAAGTATTGAGATTTCAAGCTCATATATCTTTGCAGTTGTATTGATACCATTTTTATTAATTGAAGTGCACACTCTTCCAAAGAAAAAGTGTAAATCAAGATTGTAAGTATCTTTTTTACAAAGATTAATAAAATAGTTTTGAACTATATCAGACTGAGAATTAAAGATATTTTTATATCTTTCTCTTATATTTAATTCTTTCATTATGCTATATTCTCCTCTTTTATTCTTTTTGCAATGTAATAGAACATATCCGTTACACCTTGACCTAATACTTGTCTTGCAATAGTTTTCTTTTCAGGAAGAATATAATTATCTGATACTGCATGATTTCTTTTTATTTCATTGTTAGTGAACTCTGAATAAAGCTCTTGTGTAGGATGCTTTAAAATTGGTTCAGTACTTCTTGTCCAGTGAGTTGTAAATGTATTAATCATAGTATCACTAGGAAGAACACTTCTAATACCAATCGAGTCTTTTTCACTTGCTCTTTTTATTCTTGGATGTTCACTTGCAGGTTTCCAATCTCTTTTATTAATAGGTATCTCTAAAATTGATTCAACTGTTCTTTTGTTAGAAGGAAGAACATTTGATAAATCAATTTTTGAATTCATATTTGCAATTAAACACCATCTTTTTCTTTTAGATTGTGTACCAGTTGAAATAGTTTCACTTAATTGATATCCCATTTGCTTAAGAACTGTTCTTAGCATAAATGAAGCAGGTGATGTTGAATATTCAACTACCTCTTCAACTACTACAGTTCTTACATTCATTGCACGAATAGCTTCTAACACATAATATGTAAGAGCTTCAGAAGTATAAACTTTTTCAAGCTCTTGTTCATCTTCTATTGTTGCTATTCCTTTTCTTTTTCTATTTAATGCCTCTTGTAATTGTTTATTAGCTTTAGAATAATTTGTACAAGGGATTCCTACTAGTGCTACATCAATATCTTTTGGATATACTTCAGGAAGTATATCTTCAATTGATGCTGATATAGTATAAGTATCTTTAGTTCTATGATTTTGTTCAAAACTATATAAATACTTATCTTCTATTTCTAAACCTCCAATAGGTTCAAATCCTGCTTGTTTAAACATATCAGTTAGTGTTCCACCACCACAAAACAATTCATATGTTTTAAATGATGTTTTTGCACTTCTTTGATTCTTTCTAGTTTCAGCATTAGCAACTTTTACAATAAGCTTATTTGGGTAGTATAAGATTTCAACTTTTTCTACATTTTCAAAAAGCTCTGTTAATCTTTTATTTTTAATATCAATAATAGGTTTACCATTTGCTCTTGATGAAACAGTATGTGTTCCTAAAACCTCAGTTTTTTCTATTATAAATACTTTCTTTTCCATATCATAGAAATAGTTAACAGTATCTCCAGGATTAAAGTTTCTGCTAAAATCTGCACTTTCTTCCCAAAATCTTTTTCCACCAGACTTAGTTGTCTTAAGATTTTTAACTGCTCTATGTTGGATCTTTTCATTAATTGTATTACTTAATTTATTGTTTTTATTTATTGTTTGATTATTTGACATAATTGTGTTCCTTAAAGTTTGTCATTGATATAATTGATTTTATTCATCATTTAAAGTTTGAAAGTGGTTATATAATGTTTTCATCTTTTAAAGACAAATACCCACCATCAGTAATAATTAAATGATCTAATAATCCAATTCCTAGTATCTTCCCTGCTTTTTTAAGCCTCTTAGTTACATCAATATCTTCATGACTTGCTTTTAATACACCACTTGGATGATTATGTGCAACAATTATGCTTGTAGAGTTTGAAACAATTGCTGTTCTAAAAACTTCTCTTGGGTGAACTAAACTTTGATTTAGTGTTCCAACAGAAATAGTTTCTTTCTTTAAAACTTTATTTGCACCATCTAAGTACAAAGCTACAAAATGTTCTTTTTGTTCTTTTTGAAGCTCTGTCAATTCGTTAAATACATCACCTGCACAACTTATTTTCTTATCATTTTTATAAATTGGTTTACTTTCAGCTACATACATTTTATTTCCTTAATTATAAAGGAATAGAACTATCCCATAGGGATAAATTCATATCCCTAATGGGTTAGCTCAAAATGAGCAACTATTATTTTTTATAATATTTTTTGAACAACTCTTCTGCTTCATCTTTTATTTTGTTTAAAGTTGCAATATTTTCTTTTATTTCATCTAAATTTGTTTTTTCAACTGCTTTACCATAAAAGGAATCAGCAAAAATATAAGTACCTTTGTACATATACCTTTTATCTATTTTATTTCTGCTAATTTCTGCACTGAAATTTCCAAGTTCTTCTTTGCCATTTCTACTTAAATCTTCTAAAGAAGAAGACATAGCATAACTTAATCTATTTTCTATCCTACTTCTTAAAGAATAATCAAGCTCTTGCAAATATACAATTTCTATATATTCTTTATTGTTTGTAACAAAATCTATAAAAAAACCTAAATCAAAATAATTTGTTTTAGAGCTTATCTCATTTATCAATTTATATGCATCATTTACATTATAATTTAAACCTGATATGCTTGTTACAAGATTGGCAAGATAATTTTCATCAAATTCATTAATTGATGTATTTAAAGTAGACTGTTTAAAATCTTCTTTTTTGAATTTTACAATTTTCACAATTGTTCCTTTTTATTTGTATGTTTTCTACCAACCATATCTTTCAGCTATTTCAATGGCTTCTTCTTTTACATAATCCATTTCCCAAACTGCATATTCATTATTATTTATAAAAATAAAAAAATCTTCATCTTTACAAATAGTTGCAGAATATTCCTCTGCAATATCATTATGAACAGCTGAGAAATCTCCTATTTCAGTTCCATTATCTTTATCAATGAAAGTTTTGTTTTCATTATCCCAATCATATCTTTCATCAATATGAGTACTTATTCTCTTTATATTTAGAGTTTCCATACTATCTCCTTATTGCACAAAAAAGACTAGCTGTGTCTTTTGGCTCTTTGTATTTTTTTTCAATTTTTTTTATTTCTTTTGGAAATAAATAATTTCTCATTTTTGAAGTTAGTTTTACTAGATGCTTTTCATCGTTTATAAAAAGTACTATTTTATAAAGAGTTCTTCTTTCAATTCTTATCTCAGATATTGAATGTTTAAAATCTCTCTTTATATCAATACATTTACTCAAAGCATGAAGAGTATCTCTAAAATAACTATATCCAAAATAAAACTTTTCTTTTTCAACTTCTTTTACTATTTTTTCGTATGTTCTTAATGTAATTTTTAATTTCATATTAAGACCTATTATATCAAATTTGAATATAATTGTTGTTTCAAATCATCTAAGGATTCTGTTCTTTTTATTTTAAAAAATTCAAAATGATTTCTTAATCTTCTTAACGAAGGAACATTTGATTCATGAATTTTTTGTTTCCAATTCCTAAATTTAATCATAAGTTGAAGTAACTCAAAAGATATTAAGTTAATTTCTAACTTTTCTATTTTATCTTTTCTTGATAGTACTTCAATTACAAAGTTTTTATAGATTGTTTGAACATTTTCCCAATTAATCCTAATAATTTCAGTGCCATTAAAATAGTGAAAATTCAAATTTGCACCCTTGAAATATACAAGCATAGAAGATAGATTATTTTCAATCTTTTCTTTATCTAGGCTATAATCAATTAAACTAACATCTAATAAAATAAGATTTGTTCCATTTTCTCTATAAGCATGTAAATAAGCACCTTTATAGTTTCTTAATGCTTTTTTATCATGAACTGTTAGATCTTCTTTAAATCCAACTAAATTTGGTAAAACAATTTCTTTTAATTTGTTATACATAGTTTTATCCCTTTTGTAATAAAAGGAATAGAATTATCCCATAAGGGATAAAGTTCTATCCCTTATGGGTAA
>ERZ1673961.427-NODE-427-length-17784-cov-5.812398_pt1 | contig 17784 bp, 13 predicted proteins | sample MGYA00580189_ERZ1673961 | MGnify/ENA primary metagenome ERZ1673961 (study PRJEB41334, sample SAMN05608105) | rock metagenome | biome: terrestrial subsurface; feature: shale formation; material: shale | place: USA: Pennsylvania ... | reverse complement strand
TGCTTTACACCAACAAAAATGTGCTCTATTCCAGCTTTGTTCGCATCATCAATACGCTGTCGCTGTTTGGTTTTGCGGTCATCATGCCGATGATGTTTGTCGACGATTTGGGCTTTACGACATCCGAATGGCTTCAGGTATGGGCGGTTTTCTTCTTCACCACCATCTTTTCCAATGTCTTCTGGGGCATCATGGGCGAGAAACTGGGCTGGTTGAAGGTGGTGCGCTGGTTTGGCTGTGTGGGCATGGCGCTGTCGAGTCTTGCGTTCTATTACATTCCCCAGCATTTTGGCAATAACTTCGCCATGGCGCTGATCCCGGCGATTGCTTTGGGTATTTTTGTTGCCGCATTTGTACCCATGGCGGCCGTCTTTCCTGCGCTGGAACCCAAGCACAAAGGCGCGGCGATTTCGGTCTATAACTTGTCGGCCGGTTTATCGAACTTTTTGGCGCCAGCGATTGCGGTGATCGTGTTGCCGTACTTCAGCACCATCGGGGTAGTGATTACCTATACTGCCTTGTACGTGCTGGCGTTTTTCTTCACCTATCGCATCAAGGTGAACCAACCTGGATTTGAAACCGAATTTGTTGATTCAGGTAAAGTCACCGTTGCTTAACACGGTTTAGGGTATGGCAATGGCTTTGGTTGCCATACCTTTTTTATTTTTGAGGTAAGTATGAACAAAAAAGCAGTAATTTTTGATATGGATGGCGTGATCATTGACTCCGAGCCGTTGTGGCAGGGAGCGCAGATTGAATCTCTGGCCGGGTTCGGTGTGGCGATCACGCGTCTGGATTGTGAACAACTGACCATGGGCAAGCGCATTGATGAGATTGCGCGCACATGGTGTGAAACGTATTCGTTGGCGGTTGACTCAGAAGTGTTAGAAACCCTGATTCTGACCAAGCTGTGTCAGCGCATTTCGGCAACGGGTGAGGCCATGACGGGTGTGTACGACGCTTTGCGCTTTTTTGCCGAGCGAGGATTGAACATTGCGCTCGCGACCTCTTCAAACCACGTGGTGATCAAAGCAGTGTTTGATCGTTTAGCGCTTTGGGACAAATTCAGCGTGATTTGCAGTGCGGAAGATGAAAAGCACGGTAAACCGCAACCGGATGTGTACCTGACCGCTGCGCGCAAACTCAATGTTGCGGTGTCGGATTGCTTGGTGATTGAAGACAGCTTCACCGGCTTAACTGCGGCCAAACGTGCTGGCATGACGACATATCTGGTCTCGCCTGAGAGCCAACAAGACAAATTTGCCATCGCCGATGCGCGATTTTTGGATCTTAACACCGTGATTGCTTCGTTACGCAACGCGATTGTCGCTTAGTCCAATATTTCATTGCGGCTAAATTGGCCGCAATCATTTAATTTATTATGGACTTTTGGTTCCATAATGTTTGGCGTGATTGGCAATCGAATTCCCGCAGAATGAATCGCATAATGCAATCACTTTGAAAAACACAGTTGCTCAATCGACTCATTCAGCGACTTAACCAGTTACACTACTTGCGGGAAACCACCATGTCGAACCAAATTATTGCAGACCTGACTAAACGTTATACAGCCAAGCGTTACGATGCGAACAAGAAAATCTCATCAGACGATATGGCGATCATCAAAGAGGCGCTGCGTCTTTCTGCCTCATCTATCAACGCACAGCCTTGGAAATTTATCGTGATTGAGAGCGATGCGGCGAAGCAACGTTTCCATGATACGTTTGAACGAAAACACCAGTTCAACCAACCGCATGCGAAAGCGGCGTCGCACACTGTGTTGCTGGCGTACAACCCTAAATTCACCAAAGACGATTATCGTAAAGTGGCCGACGTTGAAGTGTCATCGGGTCATCTGCCAGCGGATCGCTATGACGGTTTCTTAAATGGTGCATTCACGTTTGCGGAAGCGAATACTGACGACAACGGCTTTAACGGCCACTGGACGAAAGCGCAAACTTACATCGCATTGGGTAACCTGCTACATGTGTTGGCTCGTCTGGGTATCGATTCCACCCCTATGGAAGGTGTAGACCAAGAGCTGATCGGTGACGTGTTCAGCGAAGAGCTGGATGGTTACGTGTGTGATGTGGCAGTGGCGATGGGCTACCACCTGGAACTGGAAGACTACAACCATGGTCTGCCTAAAGCGCGTTTGCCGCTGGATCAGGTGGTGACGGTGCTGTAATCCGTCTCTCGGTTTGTTATTCAAAAGCGCCTTCGTGGCGCTTTTTGCATTTCTCGGGGCTTAGTTATCTTTGTCGTTCGTGTGTTAGTATTCTTCGATAACTTGTTGTCTGGAAGCGTTATGTCGATTAGTCACCAACTGTCTCTGTTTGTCGATGTGGTTCGTCAGGGCTCATTTTCTAAAGCGGCGTTATTGCATGATATGGATAACTCGGCGCTGTCAAAGCAGATCAAAAAGCTGGAACAGAGTCTGGGTGTTCAGTTGTTGAACCGCTCAACCCGCACCATTTCTCTCACACCCGTTGGCGATGAAATCTACCAGCAGGCGCAGGTGCTGGAAGATACGCTCATCAATATCCAACGTATTGCGGAAACCTACCAGTCAAAGCCCAGTGGCAGCATTAAAATTGCCGCTCCCAACTATTTCGGTCAGCGCTATTTGCAGCCGGTTCTCGATGCGTTTATCAGCAAATATCCGGAGGTGGAACTGACGCTAGTGCTGGATGATAAACGCGCCGACATCATTGCGGATAAGTTCGATATCGCGATTCGAATTGGCAAATTGGCCGATTCCAACTTGATCGCCAAGAAGATCTCCAACACCAATTTTGTCCTGATAGCCTCGAAAGACTTTGTGGCAACACATGGTCTGCCGGAGACTCCCGAAGCTCTGATTAGCCTGCCTGCGGTGATTTATGCCAATGGCGATGTAACGTTAGATAAACTGACGATAAGCTTTGAGCCGGGCAGCCAAGAGATGCTTAATCTGACCATGAAAGGCAACTTCAAAGTCAACGATGTGAAGCTGGTGGTGGAGTCGATAAAAAAAGGCGTCGGTTATGGATTGATAGACATGTTTGGTTTGGAAGAGTCATTAGAAGAAGCGGGGTTGGTGCAACTGCTGCCCGGTTATGTGATTTCCACCATGAGTACCGGAATCTATGCCATCTACCCCAATCGCCAGCGCAGCCTGTTGGTCGATGACTTTGTCAGTTTGCTGATGAACCACCTCGGCGAACGGCCATTCTGGCTCGACTATGTCGATATGAACTAAAAAAGCGAGCTGAAGAACTCGCTTTTGACTTTAGAACGGATACTTATTTCACGTAAACCCGTGGGTTCGCACTGCCCCAAAGGGTGTAGAGTTCAGGGAAAATCACTTCCGCGTTGTTTTCCATTTCCGAGGCGGAAATGGTCTCGCCTTGTGATTGACCAAACAACACCACTTCGCTGCCAGCTTTTACGCCTTTGATGTGGGTTACATCCACCATGGTGGTGTTCATCGACGCCACGCCCACCACGTTGGCACGTTGACCGTTAATGATCACTTGCGCTTTGTTGCCCATTTTACGTGGGTAACCATCTGAGTAACCGACCGGAATGTTCGCCATCAGGCTGTCTTGCTGCGTGGTGAAGGTGCTGTCGTAACCTACGGTGCTGTTTTTCGGCAGGTGATGCAGTGATGCCACGCGCGTCTTGAATGACACGATTGACGGGTACTCCGGATTGGTCGGCTGATCGCCGTACAGTACGCCGCCAGGACGCACCATATCCAGTTGCGCTTCTGGCACATTCAGCGCTGTGAACGAGTTCGCCACGTGCAGCAGAATGTCTTCGCGGTTGAGTTTCGCTTCTTTGATCAACCATGCCGAATGGGTGTTGAATGACGCCAGTTTTTGGCGCACTTCGTCCGCGTCGTAGCTCGGGAAGTGCGTCATGATACCGACAATACGCACGCCTTTGGCGGCCGCGATTTGTAGTGATTCTTTCTTGCCGGCATCGGTAGTCATATCAATGCCGTTACGGCCCATGCCACCGTCGTTCAGTGCCAGATGCACTTTGATGTCGTGTCCGGCTTTTTTTGCCAAAGCAGAGAGCGCTTTGGCTTGTTCTGCGCTACCGATCAGCTCTTCCACGTTAAGGTGCATCGCGTCTTTGATTTCGCCAAGGCTGGCTGAACGAACACGCATCAATTCACCTTTAAAGCCGCTGTCGCGCACTGCTTGCGCTTCCGCATTGCTGGCAATCGCGACACAAGGGATCTGCTGCTCAAGAATGGTTGGCATCAAACCCTGAATACCGTTGCCATAGGCGTTGGCTTTCATGACCGCGCAGATCTTTGTGTGGCTGTTCATTTTCGATTTGAACTGTTCGATGTTGTCGCGGAACTGCGTTAAGTTGATCTCAAGCCAGGCGTTAGCCGCTTGAATGTCTTGTTGCTGAGTGTCACCGCTGAAAAGATTTAAAGGCGCGCTTAACGCTGGTGTAGCGGTAGCGAAAGTGGCAGCGGCGATGGAGAAAGCCAGTAACGTTTTCTTTAGACGCATAACGTCTCCTTATACAGTTATTGTTGGAGGAGGGTAGAGATAAGATTCAGAAAGCGTTGGGGTTGGCACTCCGGGGGGAGTGCCAGACAGATTAATGCAGTTTAAAGCGTCCCATTACATCCTGAAGTGACACAGAAAGTTGGCTCAGTTCACGACATGCTTGCGCCGTTTGCTGTGAACCTTGCGCGACTTCCTGTGAAGCAAAGTGAATGTTCTCGATACTGCGGCTCAGTTCTTCAGCAACAGAATCTTGTTGATTACAGGCGGTCGCGATTTGGCTACCCATGTCAGAGATATCGGCGATAGAACGTTCGATCTCGCCCATCAGTTGTTTCGATTGCAGGCCTTGTTGCGCGCAACCGGTAATGCTGGTGCGTGACAACTCGGTGGCTGACTTGGCATCTTTTGCCAGAGATTGCAGCTGCTCGATAATGGTGGTGATTTCGCTGGTCGATTGCTGAGTGCGTCCCGCCAGTGTACGAACTTCATCGGCCACCACAGCAAAGCCACGGCCTGATTCACCCGCACGCGCGGCTTCAATCGCGGCGTTCAACGCCAACAGGTTGGTTTGGTCTGCGATGTCGCGAATTACGTCCACAATCACGTTGATCTTGCTTGATTGCAGTTCCAGCTCCGTCACGGTGTCACCAGCGTTACCAATCACGTTGGCTACTTCTTCAATGGTATCGACCATGTGCTGGGTTTCACGCACGCCGTGTTGGGTACGCTCGTTTGCTTCACTGGCCTGGCTGGCCGACTCTTCGGTGTTGCGTGCAACATCCGCGACCGCCGCTTTCATCTCGGTCATCGCCGTAGCGATATGGGTGATTTGTAGCTGCTGATCTTTCATGCCAGAAGCCGACAGATCAGAGATTTGCGTCATCTCTTCCACTGCGCTGCTCAGTTGTGTGACAGCCGCGATGACGTTGTCGATCACCTGACGCAAATCATCTTGCATCTTGCTGGTGGCATCGGCCAGTTCACCCAGTTCATCGTTACCGATGGCCTGACGGTCAAGATCACTGGACAGATCACCGGTTGCAATGGCGTTCGCTTGCGCCACCACCAACTTCAATGGGCCGCAGATAAGACGCGTCAATACATAAGTCATGGCAACCATGATGAGCAGAATGATGACGTTGCTGCCGATAGAAGAAGTACTTAAGTCATTTACCGAGGTAAGAATATGACGCTTATTGTCTTCCATGGCCTTCTTAAGAACCAGGATCAGTTCGCCCAGCTCAGAGTCAACGTCTTCGAAAGCAGATAAAGATGAAGAAAGAATAGGTTGTGCTTTGATTTTATCGTTGGCTAACATAGCGGCGTTATATTGATCCATCGTACCGAGATAAATTTCCCAGTTACGCATGATTCGTTTAAACGTTTGCTCTTCTTCTCCCGGCCATACGGTTTTTCCATAAGCTTCTAATTCGCGAGCGATTTCATTTCGTTTACGAATATTACTTGTAATTTGAGTATTTATTTTATCAGCATTATCTAATGTATAAGCGACAAACTGTGAACGTCTCCAGCGAGAAAGATCATCGCGAATAGCATCTACACGTTCTACTGCTGGCAGGGTGTCATCGGTGTAGTTGAGGAGCTCTGCTTTAATGTTCTTGAGCTCAGAAGACAAAAATACGCCAAAGGCGATATTAATTAATGCTATGATCAGAAAGGAAAAAGAAATCTTTTTCGCAATGGAAAGATTCTTGATAAACATATGTTGATATACCTTGATTTTTTATTTTTACTACAAAGTAAACCATATCCGTATATGTAATTTTGATCCGTATTTTTACCGCAAGGCGCGCAAGTTAACACTTATTGACTAAATTTTCGATAAGGATATTGGATTAAAATTAAAATAAATTATGTCAATAATTTAATACAGATTTCGAACACGTCATTTTGACACGGCCATAATTCTGACTATGTAGAATTAGTGTTAATTTCAATTCATTTCGTCCTTCGTTTATTTATTCTTTAACGGCACTTCTAACCCTAAATGGTTAGGTTGTTCATTGCATAGATATTTTTAAATCGCGCAAACGAATGCGTGGAAAAGATGTTTTTTTCTCAATCGGATAAATCGGTGACCTACAACAAAACCACCATGCTGATTGAAGAAATTGAAGATAAAAAACGCGTTTATGGTTTGGAAGCCCTCGCGTCCTATTGGGTACACGAAAACATTCAGCTGGGCGCGTCGGGTCACTATGTTATTTCTGAAGTCAAAGGCGACGACGGTTTGGAAGATGACGCCGCCGCGTATGACTACAAAGGCCGCGGTCGTACCTACACACTCAACTACCAAGTGAAGTTCTAACAAGTCCCGTCACACCGATATTTGCGCCCAATCATTATCCGGATTGGGCGCAAAACATACCGCGTGGAGCGTTTGTTGCTCATTCAGTTGATAAATATGAATTATTTTGTTGACCTGAAAACTCAATCCGTTAAAGTACGCCCCGTTCCCGCGATGATGTCGCCGGAACGGATGGTGTTACCATCGCATGATTGCGTTGCCCTGGTGGTGAAATTGGTAGACACAAGGGATTTAAAATCCCTCGACTTTCGAGTCGTGCCGGTTCAAGTCCGGCCCGGGGCACCATCAACAAAAACCATCCATTGAGGCGCGTTGGCAGAGTGGCCATGCAGCGGATTGCAAATCCGTGAACCTCGGTTCGACTCCGGGACGCGCCTCCATTCTTTCTAACCAGCACTTTGCTGGTTTTTTTGTTTTTGCCTCTCACGATTTTCTTATCTCTCTTTGATATGTGCATTACTTCAATGCGATGACGCTCTGCGCTTTGTTGTCTTCATTTCTAACGATGGGTTGTTCTCCAGCTTACTTATACGTCTATGCAGAAAGGAATTGCGGTCGATGTTCCGTCATCTTCCTGCGCGAGAACTATAATGTAACAAGTTGTAACAAATTAATCCGAATTGTCGGGTTAACTCTTTCTGGAATAAGCACGTGGTGGTTTTTTAGATCAATAAACAGGAGAGATTATTGTGAAAAATTTACTAAGAATGGCCGCGTTTGCCACGGTTGTCATGGCGGCTCAAGTTCCGGCTGCCAGTATGTCTGATCAGGTTGTTCATGCTGATCTGTGGGATCAAATGGGCGTCATGGGGATTAAATTAGATGTGCCCAGCGTTGTTGAAGGTTCAGTGTCTTTTGAAGTGATTAACAGTTCTAAGACCATGGTGCATGAAATGTTGGTGGTTAAGGTCAACAATTTTCATGAAAGCTTGCCTTATCAAACGAATGAAGCGCGCGTGATTGAAGATAAAGTACAGGACTTTGGCGAAGTGTCTGAACTCGAACCGGGTCAGTCTGGTTCACTGACGGTCAACCTGAAACCAGGTAAGTACTTGCTGCTGTGTAACATACCTGGGCACTATGAAATGGGTATGTTCACCCCATTTATCGTGGAACCCAAAATGGGCAAGTAAGAGCGTCACGACACAATGGGTGAGGGGGAACTTGTTCTATTGTTCGATGGTTGCTACACCAGTGTGATCGCGTGCCGACCAAGATCTCAGTGATGTGGGCACAAAAAAGGCCAGCCCAAGCTGACCTTTTTATTTCCCTACTGCTGATAGAGCGCTTGTTCGGTTCGCAGACCTTTGATCAAACTGACACACATCAGCAATAGTACAAAGCTGAACGGCAATGCCGTGGCAACCACTCCAGACTGCAAAGCCTGCAGCGCTTCTTTTCCACCAATCCAAAGCATAACTGCCGCGATAGCACCTTCAACACTGGCCCAGAAAATGCGCTGAGGAATCGGTGCATCGACCTTACCGCCCGCCGTAATGCTGTCTATGACCAGCGAACCGGAATCGGATGAGGTAATAAAGAAGATCAGAATCAGGACAATCGAGATCATCGAGATTGCACTGCCAAACGGCAACTGGTCGTAGACATGAAACAGGGTGAGCGAGATATCGGTCAGACCATGAGCGCCCAGTTCGCCGACTTTATTCGCCACTTGATCCAGAGCAATGCCACCAAATACCGCCATCCAAATCAGTGTCAGCAGTGTCGGAATAAACACGACCGCGCACAGAAACTCTCGCACAGTGCGGCCACGTGAAACACGAGCGATAAACATACCGACAAATGGTGACCATGAAATCCACCATGCCCAGTAGAACACAGTCCAGCCATGCATCCACACTTCATCTTCTCGGCCGTGTGGGTTGCTCAAACCAATGATGTTTTGCGCGTACGCCATAAAGGTATCCGGAATTGAGCTGATGGCAGTGTCAAAGGTAACCGCGATAATGAAGATGAGCAGTGCGAAAGCAAACGCCATGTTGATGTTACTCAGCACTTTTACGCCGCCATCAATACCACGAATGACCGAAATGATTGCGATTAAAGTGACAAACACAATCACGGCGAGTTGCATTCCGATACCGCCATCGGTACCGAAAATGTAATTGATGCCGCTGGCAGCCTGCTGCGCACCGAGTCCCAGTGAGGTTGCAAGGCCAAACAACGTCGCCAGTACCGCCATAATATCAATAGCGTGACCAAGCCAGCCCCAGGCACGATCGCCGAAAACCGGGTAGAACACGCTGCGGATCGACAGCGGCAGGCCTTTATTGAAAGCGAAGAATGCCAACGCGAGTGCCACAATAGCGTAGATGGCCCAGCCATGAATTCCCCAGTGGAACATGGTCGCACCCATCGCCAATGACTTTGCTTCTGGCGTATACGCCTCGACATTAAGTGGTGTCCCCCACCAGTCGGTGTAATAGGCGGTAGGCTCTGCCACACTCCAGAACAGTAGACCAATACCCATACCCGCGGCAAAAAGCATAGACAGCCATGATACGCGTGAGTGATCCGGAACGGCATCTTTACCACCGATGCGGATTTTACCGAAAGGGGAAACCATCAACGCAAAAGTGAAGAGTAAGAAAAAGTTGGTGGCCCACATAAAGAACACATCAAAGTCTTCGATGATACCGTTCTTGAGAGTATTTAGGGCATCTTTGGCCGTCACTGGATCGACGACCAGTAATGATGCCAAAAACAGAATGATTAATCCCGCGCTGATCCCGAACACTGGGTTGTGGACGTCAAAGCCCCATTTCTGAATGTTGTCCTGACCGACCTGATAGTCAGTCGTTTCTATACTGTATTTCTTTAAAGCATCTTCCATAAAATCGCTCAAAATGTTTTGTGTACTCGTTAAGTGGTTGACTTAATCCGTACGGTTCTAGTTCGCCAAAATCAAAATTGATTTGTGTACGAATGAAATTTTGTGATGAGAATGATAACGAAAAACGAACGTACAAGTCAAATTAAGGCGGCTGTGCTTGTTTTATTGGTTGTGGTTGATGCCATATGGAAAGTTGGAAAGGATTGTGTACGAAATATTATGATTTGTGGGTTTCTTAGGAAACCTCTGGCCGCAGAATATTTCTCTTTAAGGAATGCTATTCGGTAGGGAGATGCACTGCCGCTGTTCTTAACAGGTTCGTTGCCGCAGTAAATCGTTTGATCTTCGTCACAGTCTATTGGGGGAGATGTTTGTCAGGGTTTTGTCCGATTTGAGTCGCTAATTACCCATCCAACATAAGGGCTTTATTCGTCAACAAGATCGAAATGGTTGGTTATTTTTTGTTCGCTCTTGTTATGGGTAACGCCTAATCGACTTCGTAGATTAGGTGAGTTATCTATGACTCTAAAACGATGGAATAAAATAGTGCTACGGGTAAATTGGCACTAAAAACAGTATGATAAATTATCATAATTCATATATTAAATTATCCCGACACTATTTATTTTTTAATCTGTCATTGTATTTATTATATATTTTATAAATGAACGATAATATTTTCTTTCAAATATATAATTAAACTTGGAATATAATGTGTGTTCTATTTTTTTATTTATTTTTTGCCATAGGTTAGTCATCATTTTTCTGGGTTGAGATGTTAAATTAATGTTTCTAGTGATGGTTATTTGACGTTTTTATAAAAGTGTCAAACTTATGTCATTTTGTGATTAACTTTATGATGAATATGATATTAATGACAAAGGAGTGTTGTCTTTCTTCGAGCTGTTAGTCTAATTTTTCATTCGGATTATAAAGTTTCAACCAACAAATTATTATCATTTTTATCTTGATGATTTATATGTTGTTTTCAAAAAAGTTAAATTTATTAGTTTTTGTTGGTTGAAATTTAATCAGTGTATTTGCTAGTATTCTCGCTCGATTGTTGGCTCTGATTAATTATCTCGTCACCGATTTATCGCTAAATTTAATTTAATAGTGATTGATTGATGTGACCATGGTTGAATATAAATAGAATTTAAACATTATTATTTAACCATAGATAAAACTTTATTGTTCTAGGTTCTGCAGATTCTCGCTGCGGGAACGGGCTTTTTTGTGAAAAATTTCTGTACTTTATTGGGTAAAAAAATGGCATCAAAGATTAATTTAAGTAAGTTTGGCTTAGGTAAAGCCTTCTATTTAATGATGTTTCTTTTGGTATCTGTGCAACACACTTCATTCGCGTATGCAGCAGGTAGTACAACAGGCCAGCAAGACACTCTGGTGATGTTGTTGAACTTCCAGGAAGACCCGAATGATCAGCCGATTTCGGTGAGTGAAGCGACAGATCTGGTCTTTGGTGAAGTGAACGATTTTTACAAGGAAAACTCTTACGGAAAAACCTGGCTGGCAGGTCAGGTGGTCGGTTGGTACACCCTGCCGGTTTCAAATCAGGTGTGTGACTACCCGACAGTTCAGGCGGAAGCCGATAAAATGGCGGAAGCACAAGGCATCACGATTGCTGATTATCAGCGCGTGATCTATATCATGACTCAGTCTGGCTGTGGCGGCGGCGGTTCCGCAACTACGGGCAAAACCTTCCCTAGCCGCGCTTATATCGACGGTACATTGTCTGCCAAGATCATCGCGCATGAATTCGGACACAACTTAGGTTTGATGCACGCGCGAGCGATGGACTGTGGCGACACAAGCCTTTCTTCAAGCTGCAGCACCATTGAATATGGCGATTCTTACGACGTGATGGGCGACCCGGATCTGGGTTACATCAATACCTTCTATAAAGAACGTATGGGCTGGATCAACGATTCCGCTTCGCCAAAAGTGCTGACCGCCTCAAAAGATGGTCTGTACGAGATTGCGGCTTACGAATCTCAAGATAATCAACAAAACATTGCGCTGAAGATCCCTCGTGGTGTCAACCCACAAACGGGGTTAAACGAGTGGTTCTACATTGAATACCGTCAGGCACAAGGTTACGACGAGTTCCTTGCCAGTCGTTCTTACCTGCTTTATCGCGGTGATGTGACCGATGGTGTGATTGTGCGTCTTGCTCAGGAAAACGGTGACTATAGCTATATGCTGCACATGAAGCCGGATTCGGATTATAGCCAAGTTTATGGCCGTAAAGACTGGAAAGACACAGCGCTTCCTGTTGGTGCGACGTTCAGCGACCCAAGCTCTGGTATCTCAATCAATCTGGCCAGCGCCGCGAACGGTGTGGCAGATATCTATGTGTCAATGTCAGGTTCGGATTCTGGTAATGTATCGCCAGCGGTCTGTGAAATGGCAGCGCCGACGGTAACGGCGACGGCAGTGGGTGACAGCTCTGCAAACGCAGGTTCTACCGTTAACTACCAGTTGTCAGTGACCAATAATGCGAGTGCAGAGTGTGGCACGCTGGATTTTGCGGTGACGGCTCAAGTGGCTTCAGGCTGGACCGCGGATCAACAAACGGTTTCTCTGGGCGCTGGTGAAACAGGCCAAGTGGTGGTGGCGGTGACGTCATCTCAACAAGCGCAAGCCGGTGACTACACTATCTCGTTTGCTGCAACAGATACCCAGGACACCTCGTACAGCGCGGCAACTCAGTCGTCTTACACGGTGATCACTGACAGTTCTACGATTTCGGATATCACCGCGGTTGATGATGCGGTAACGATGAGTTCACTGACGACCGTGGATATCAATGTTCTGGGGAACGATGTGGTTGATGCGGGCGCAAGTGTGACGATTTCTGTAACGGCACCAAGCAAAGGGACGGCAAAAGTGTTGTCTGATGGTTCAATTCAGTACACACCGGGTAAGCGCTTCAAAAGCAGTGACAGCTTTACCTACACCATCAGCGATGGCAATGGTACTTCAACGGCGACGGTAAACGTGACGCTACAGTCTTCGTCTTCTGGTACTGGCGGTTCGCCGGGCAAAGGCAAAAACAAGTAACGAAAAAATCCACCTCTTAGAGGTGGATTTTTGTTTTATTGCGCATCATCACGCGGAGAGTGTTAATCCGCTGGACACAATGGACAGCTTGCTTCTACTGGTAAACCGGTATCGACAGTTTGACCAGTAATCGCGTTCACACCTTCTGCGATAACCGTATCTTTGAAGGTACGTACATCATGTGCCAATACCGGGCCACCCGCGACATCGGTTCCAGGGACTGGGACATAGTCGTCAGAGTATGGCATACACGCATATGGTGCCAGCGTACCGATACTAATGACTTGATCCGTACCATCATGTGTTTCTGTGATCGCAACGCCATTCATTTTCACAGCGCTGTCATTACATACTTCACCTGCGAATTTGACTCGTAGGCCATACGCGCCAGAACCATTCTGTTCAACATAAGTTGTACAGTTTTTGGTAATGCTTAATGAGCCCGGAGGGTTCAGAGGTGGACAGTCATCGGAATCAGATTTCGACAGTATTGGATCGCCGCCTGTTTTCAGCGCCGCAGTTGCAGTTGCGACGTTTTCAACCCCGTTGATGAGTGACACAAAGGAGCCCGTGTAGGTTTCAGTCGCGCCAGCCGCCAAAGAAGGTGTATAGAAAGTATCACCGGCAGTCACGTCTTCTACGTTAATGTCATACAAAGAACCGAAACCTGTATTGGTTACTTTGATTTCATAGTCGTAGATGATGGAGTCACCGGATGGAGATAGCGCGCCTGTTGGACAGGTTTTCACCATTTCCATGCCGCACAACGAGAATTTACCCAACACAAAGTCTTTCAGTGATGCGGTAAATGAACTTGAAGAGCGGGTTTCTGCCATAAAGCTACTGAAACAGGTGTCAGTACCGTTGAGCAGTTGAGTGATGTTAATACCACCTTCATAAAAGCTTTCATATGGAAATACATTTGGTGAACCTGCTTTTGGTGTGTATGACCAAGGAGAGGTTTCATCACCACTGTTGGTAGTTGCACACGCTAAGTCACCAGCTTGCGCGCCACATTCAGCAGGATGAGCACCGTCAGATTCAAGTTTGAGACGTAAGTTTGATGCTGCACAATCGCCAGGCATTGGGTCATTACTATCCGCTTTTGAACAGCTTGGGTCCCACAGCACAACGGCGATGTATGGCACTTCATTCGCACCTTGAGGGTAATCAACCAGAATCAGTACGTCGCCAATAGTGTGGACACCTGAGAAGGAACCGTCACTTTGTGCAACCACTTCATCCTGGAAGAACCAGAAGCCCATAAAGGCGTCACCGACATTAGCAAAACGGTCAGCACCAAAATAGATGATGAGATCTTGACCGCCAGCGCCGTCATCAACGCCATAGGCTGCGGCGTACGCATTGGTCAGATCGTCTTTATCTGGTACAGAGCCGTCTTTGTGACCCCATTGAGGTACGTCTTGAATGTCTTTTCGACCACCGGTAAATATCGATTTTGGAGAAGGGTCGGCAATAATACCGGTTGTCACATTGGCTGAATCGGTATCGTTGTAGATGTTGCTCCAGTCATCGCCGGCGGTGCCCGCTGCATCTACAGCGTTACCATCCAATTCGAAAACATCTTCGTCGTGAACCGCGAATACAGGCGTAGTGAAGAAGCCAAGAATCAACCCCAAACACAGCGTGCGTATCGCGAGTTTAAATTTACTAAAGTCCATCTTAATCACTCCTTTTTAAAGTTAAAGATCCGGACCTTTACCTGTTATCGAAGATAATCAGGATTTGCTGAATCAAATCACAATGGGAGTTTTAGTACTCTCGTTTGCTTGGTGTGGCATAAAGCAAGAAATAAACCGAACTGCAAGCGATTGATATTTATTGAGTTTACGGTTTTGATGGAAAAATATTGAACACTGAATTAAACACTTTGTATTGTGTTTGGAAATTTATTTATATTTTTCATTGATTTAAAAAGTGTTAATCATCCTGTTCAGCTAGTTTACAGGTGAACACATGCATAATGAATGTCAGCTGATTTAATGGAGTGCGATTTTAAAAGTCCGAAAAATCGGCCTTGAAATAAGTTGAATGGAGAGATGATAAAAATATTTTTCGAGAAAAAACGTGGAGAAAAAAAATAATCCTGCGTGTCATGAAGGTGTTGACCAACATAGCACACAGGATTGGAACAGCTGAAGCTGTTAATTAGTGATCGCTAATTAATGATATTTGCAAATTCGTGGGGAATACAGCCACAGAATATTCGCAAACCATTATCCAAGATCACGGCAGGTATCAGGATCATCACATGGTCTGTAAGAGGTAGACGGCATAGTGATAATGGTATTGGCTCCGGCTGGTGTTTGGTTTGCATTATTTGAAGTGGCTGCAAAGCTAACACCTATGCTTGAAACAGCCAGCGCTGCTGCAAGAAAAAGAGCTTTAATATTCATACTTTTCATGACTTTATCTCCTAAAGAGTCAGCGACGTTGAGCAAGTCGCGCTTTTTGTTACACGGCTTAGAGACAGGTGATATAACGTCTGATCCGATTCAAATGCCTGACTGCTGATTGCTTTTGAAACACTCCTGCCGATAAGTCGGATGCGGGAAATACAGCAAGAAGTGCTCCTGTCGCTAACTCATTAAAAAATAGACACATTGCGACTTAGGCATGTGTTCACCGTTACAGGTGGTGTAACACATTGAATCTCAGCTATGACGTTCGCGAAACATATAAATACAATGTAAAACAACATGTTAGGCTGATGGTATTACGCAACTCAGTGACTGTGTCAGGCAAGAGAAAAGTGTGACAGGTGTTACACTTTTTCGCGTTTCACGGATTAAGTGAAAAATGCTGGCAGAGTTAATCAGCATTAATTTATTGATCTCAAATAGAAAATAAATTTGTTTGCTGAAAAGCACGGGTAGTGTGGGGTTGGAAGATGGTGAACACTTTCCGCAAAGTGTCTGGCGGGCACTAAACAGAAAGGCGATAACCGACGCCGCGAACGGTCTCGATGCAGTGCGCATAACCACAAAGTTTGCGACGCAGGGAGACAATAATAGTGTCAACCACATTGCTGGAGCCTTCAAAATGGATACCCCATACGTGCTCCAGCAGCAGTTTTCGGCTGACGGCTGCGCCTTGGTGGTGAAACAAAATGCTCAATACGCCAAATTCTAACGGGGTGAGGTCGATGGGGTGCTGATTGACTTTCAACTGCCGCGCGCCGCTGTCAAACCAGTGGCAATCCAGTTGCTGCCATTGCTGACTCAAATGCAATAAGGTTTGAAACCGTTCCGGATCGCGCGCTTGCAGCTGGCGATTGATGATATTGCCCAGTACCGGAATTAAGCTGATGCCATCGTGATGAGTTTCCGTACTCCAGTGGTGGCAAAGGGTTTGATAGAGTTGGCTGCAATCGTCCTGTTGCGCCAGATAAGCCAAAGCGGGTTCGTTAGCGCGTGACAAGAAAGACAAACATTCCAATGCTCTTAACAGGCCGGGCGGTTCGGGTGAGGCAAAAAAATAACGCATCAGCGTATGGATCAGCTCAGTGGACGGATAGCGCTCGACATTCAAGACGCGGGTATCGGCGCTGAGAATATTGAGCAACGTCGGATGGCCCAGAGCGAAACTGTTGATGGTTCTTGCAGCACACTCTTCTACACCGAGGAATGATAAGTAAGCCAAGGCGTGGTCAGCGGACAGTGTGGCAAGTTTAATCGCGCGAAAACGCAGGTGCGGCGATTTGTTGGTCATCCAGCTTAAATGAGGGGGCTGACGACGGGCAAACACCATCTTAGTGTTGTGTGGTGTTCGGGGAAGGAATTCACACCGTAGCCAGGCTTCAAGCTCTGGCTGACAGTCCAGATGATCAAGCAGCAGCACGGTGTCAGCCGCCGCAGTTTGAATCCTCTTTTTCAGACTTTTGCGGAATTTGTCGCGATGGGCATTGCCGTCAGTACGACAATCAATTTTGCAGCAGCGTTTGTCGTTGAGGCGGGCAAAGTCTTCCAGCAGAGCGCTTTTGCCCACGCCCATTAATCCGTGCAGGCAAACCACGTCAGGATGTTGCGAACTCAATAATGAGTGCAACACATTAAGTTCCGGCTCGCGGCTTTTTGTTCGCTCATACGCCATTCGCCGATCCTCCGGCGCAAAACGTCATTCGCATCCCATCGAAATCTCATCAAAATCTCACCAATAGGTTTATCAATAGTGCGTATGTTTACAGATGTAAAGCGAGTGAGGAGGAAATCCGATGAGACTGATTCGTTTATCGGCTTGCGCTTTGGCCGTCGTGGCAACATGCGCCGGTGCGGCTATGGAAGAAAAAGTGATGCGTGCGGAAAGCGCGGCACACTCCGATCTGAGTTCAACCGCAACGGTTATGGACACAGACGGCACGGTGCTGCGTAAAGGTAGCAGCCATTGGCATTGTATGCCCGGTATTCCGGTGATGGAAGGCGATGCACATCCTATGTGTAATGACCCGGTTTGGGCGGCGCTGCTGCAGGCGGCCGCAGAAGGTAAACCGTTTGAAACCGATAAGATAGGCTTTTCATACATGCTGCAAGGCGATGCGCTGGTCAGCAATGAGAGCCCGGCAGCGACCGATCCGAACGACGGCGGTGTCTGGGTTCAGGAAGGGCCGCACATTATGATTGTGGTGCCTCGGGCCCTGCTGGAGGGGATCAGTACTGACCCTTATAACGGCGGCCCTTACGTGATGTGGAAAGAGACCCCTTATGCCCACATTATGGTTCCGGTTGGAAACAAAACTAAGCCATGATTGGCCACTCCGGGTTCAGGGAGTGATGGGCTACCTTCGGGTAGCCTATTTTTTGTCTGATACTTTCAGTTTGGTAAATATTTAAGGCCGGGCTCTGGCCATTTGTCGGTGGTTTCCTACATTCCACGCCTTGCGTAGGCTGTTAATCGGTTGTTAATGGCGTTTCTACCCCTTTAGGGTAGTTTAATTTTGTAATTGATTTACATCATGAATTCATTTTCTTTCATAATTAACAATCTTG
>ERZ1673961.425-NODE-425-length-17822-cov-83.398323_pt1 | contig 17822 bp, 27 predicted proteins | sample MGYA00580189_ERZ1673961 | MGnify/ENA primary metagenome ERZ1673961 (study PRJEB41334, sample SAMN05608105) | rock metagenome | biome: terrestrial subsurface; feature: shale formation; material: shale | place: USA: Pennsylvania ... | reverse complement strand
TTAATATCATTTCCAAAAGATCTTCCATGAGGATTTGGAATATTTTTATGTTTTTCATCTAAAGGAATTTTTTTTAATTCCACCATTTCAGATTGAAGATTTTCAATTTTATTTAGTATTTGAGCAACCGATGTAGTTAGATTTATATTAACTTTTTTAAACACTTCATGTTCTTCTTTAATTTTAGCTGCTTCAAGTAATACACTAATATTATCTTCTTTATGCACATAGATATAAATTTTTTGATCAATAATTTTACTTTTTATTTCACCTTTTGCAATTTTACTTTTTATTGCTGGTTCTTTCATACCTGTATATTTAGCATAAGTAGAGATATGTAATCTTATATAATCTTCTTCATTTTCTATATGTTCCATAAAAAGAGAATTTATTTTTTCTTTATGAACATAAATAAAAATTTCATTATCTATATTTACACTGTAAATTTTCCCATCCTCAATTAATTTTTTAATTTCTTCAATAGTCTTTGAAGCATAATTAGCATAAGTAGAAATATGTAATCTTATATAATCTTCTTCATCTTCTATATGATTTAAAAACATTTTATTCAATTCTTTTTTATGAACATAAATAAAAATTTCATTATCCACTAAAACACTTTTGATAATTCCATCTTTTATTTCTTTTAAAATTTCATTATCACTTTTACCAATTCTTTTAGCATAAGTAGAGATATGCAGCCTTATATAATCTTCTTCATCTTCTATATCTGCTTTAGAATTTAAATCAAGAACATTAGCCAATAATACTCTTGCAGGTAAGTAAATAAATGTTTTATCTTCTATAACTCTACTTAAAATTTTATTGTTAGCAATCAGCTCTCTAACTTCTTCTTCTTTTTTGTTTAAATATAAAGCATAAGTAGAGATATGTAACCTTATATAGTCTTCTTCATCTTTAATCGTATTATCTTTACTATCAATATATAAAAAACCAGCATGTACTAACATTCTTGACAAAGAAAGATTATTTAATGCAGCATAATCTTTAAATAAAGTTTTTTGTTCTTCTGTCATTGAAACAGGTACAGGTTTCCTTTTACTTTTATTGCTACTATCTTTTGACTGTTCATCATTTTCTAACATTCTTTTCCTTCTCAAATAAATTAATAATTTTTTTCTAAAATATTAAATTATTAATATTTAATATAAATTAAACTAAAATAGCATAATGCTTTTATTATACAAAAAAAAGGGTAAATAAACAAATGAGTAAAAATGAGAATGAAGACAAAATAGGAATAATAAAGAATTCTTTCAATTTTGTAACACAAAAGATATTAGAATATGTAGAAAGTATCAAATTATCTAATACTATAAATTATTATAGTATAGATAAAAATTCAATTGCACTTGATAATATAGGAAAATTAAATTTATATGGAATTTCTTTTAAAAACAAGACAAATGAGTTAAAAACAATTGATGACTTCGATTCTCTTACAAAAGAATATTCTGCTTACAAAAATGCTAAACTTTTTTTATTTTTTATTAATAAAAATGAGAATAAAAATATATTAATTTTTAGTACAGAAAAAAAAATAATTGAAACAATTTCAGGGCAATATGATTTAGATATGCTAAATTCAAATGAAATTGTAAATGGATTATTAGAAATCTTTTTGTTAGGAAAAAAGAATATTATTGACAATAAAGTCATTAATACACTTGACATAACAAATTTTGATGAAGATATAAAAATAGATGAAGGATTAAAAAAGATAACTTTTAATAAAAGAATATCTAACGCTGCAAATAGTATAATAAAAGAATATAAAATATACCAGGCAATAAGTTCTAAAGAAAATCAATTTGATCCAATTGATTTTTTTAGAAATGGGGAGTGGGAAGGTGTAGTTCAAATAATGCTGGATTTGAGTACATCTTCTTTAGAACATTTTATTAAAAGAGTAAAATATGCGTCTGAATTAGGTGATGCAATTACTAATAAAGCAACAGCTGCTTTATTAAAAAATAAAGACGCATTACATGAGTATTTAAACACTAGAGTAATTGCACAGGCAATAATGTATTTAAATAATCCAAATCAAAAAACAAAAATAGAGAATCAAATTGGATTAAATTTTGAAGAGAATTTAAATACAGGAACTAAATTATTAGCAAATACTTTAATTATGAAAAGAGATTTTCATTTATATTTTCCCATAAAGAAAGAGTATTGTCAAAATTTATTAAAATCAAGTTTAGCTAAACCAAATAATATACCTTTAAAAAAGAAAGTCCCTGATACTTGGGGGATGGATATTAATGGAAATTTAATAAATATATCGTATGGAGATAATAATAAACCTCATGCTGCAATCATAGGGGATACGGGTGTTGGTAAATCTGTATCAGTAGGGAAAACAGTAAAAAACATAATTGGCTTAACCGAAAATAAGGTTAAATATATTGATGATATAAGGTTAAGATTTTGTGATGTGGGGTGGACCAACAGTAAAAGCTTTTTAAAAATGCAGATGCTTGAACCTGAAAAAACAGAAATATTAGAATCTTCAATTTCTACATTTAAATTTAATTTATTAGATTTTGATTTAGAAAACAATATTTTAGATAATGAAATTAAATTTGCTATATCTTTGATGAATATTATATTAGCTGCAAAAGATACAGAAAATGAAAAAAGTTTATCTTTTACACCTTTGGAAGAAGATGCTTTATATAGAGCTATATTAAAAGTTGTTAATGAAAAGAAAACAATTAAAACATCTCTATATGAATTAATAAATGAAAGAGGCTATAAAGACGTAGTTAACAAACTATTAGAAATGGGATATTCTTTAGAAACAAATAATACTGAAATAAAAGAAAAAGAATATGATTTTTTAAGGAAACCAATTGTTCAAAATTTAATTGAAGAAATTGAGGATATTTATCATTCTCCAAACATATCTGAAACAGATAAATTATTACATGCAGAATTATTACAAAAAGTCAAAGCAATACAATCATATAAGACCTTTTCATATTTCTCAAATTTTAATTTTCATTTGAATAAAAATATATATTATATAGATTTTTCAGAAATTAAAGAAAGTTCATTGGAAGATTTTATTGGAATATTTTGGATGCTTTTTAAAAAGTGGATGACAATAGATAAAAAAATAAATGAAGAAAGAACTGCATTAGGTCTAGATAAGATACAATGTTACTATTTCATCGAAGAAGCTCACAACTTTACAAAAATCAAAAAATTTAATGATTTATTCACGGTTGCGACAAGAGAAACAAGAAAATATGATATATATCTTATCTTTATTACTCAATATATTTCTGATTTGCCAGTTAATGTATGGAATGCACTAGGAACAAGAACAATATTATTTTCAGGTCCCGACAAAGAAAAAGTATTAAAACAATTAAAAAAGCAAGAAGAAAAAATTGATCCTAATTCAATTTACTTATTTGAAAAAATAAAAAATACTGCAAACGAAAGATATATGTTTGTTTACAATGAATCAGGTTCTTATGCAATTAAATATTTATTTGAAGAAGAAGAATTAGAAATGTATAAACCTTATTCTTTAAATGCAAAGAATAGTATAGAAGAAAAAAAAGAAAGAAAAGGTAAAGAATTATGAAAAAATTAATTTTAATGATATTAATAAGTTTTAATGTTTCACAAGCAAAAACTTTTTGTTGTTGCACTCAATTAATTGATAGATTAATTACAACAGTTGAAACAAAATTAACAATTGTAATAAATGATGACACTTCTGCTTTAGATAAATTAATTGAAAGTACTGATACAACAAATGAAGAATATTTAGCTGATTTAGTTGAAAAGCTAAAAAGTGATAAACTTAAAAGCGAAGATAAATTAAAAAAATTCCAATTAAAAGATTTAGAACATTTATACCAAGCTTGTGCAAAAGCTGAAGGATTAAAATATTTTACTCAATTAGAAAATGAAAAAACTATTATGGATATAATAGATAAAAAAGTTAATTCATTAAATTTTATTGAACTTGCAACAAGGTATGAACAAAATATTAATATTATAGATAAAATAAAAGACAATGAAAAGAATTTAAAAAAACTCATGAATCAACTTACTAAATAACCTACTAAACTAAATGAACTATTTGTTAAAGTAGTTCATTTATCTAGCAATTTTTATAATAAATTAACTAAATTAATTAAAAAACTAACATTATTAGTTAAAAAATATAATTTTAAACACCAATAATGAAAAAAACAATTAGTAAAATCAATCTTTTTTCTTGACAAAGTTTAATAATATATTATACAATATATTATCAATAAAGACAGAAAGGAAAAGTATGAAATATGTTGAAGAGATTCTAACAAAAAATCTTTTAGAAAAAGGGTTTAATCTTGAAGTTACAGGAAGCAATGAGAAAGTCATTTGTTATTTTGACAACAAGAACAATAAAATCATTTGTAAAGAGATATTTGCAAGTGGTTTAAAAAAAGTAAAAGAGTTTTGCTTTAAAAAACTATTAGAAAATAAAAGTTTTTCCTTTGAAAAAGAAGATTTATTTATAGTTATTTATCCAGCAAAGAGATTTTTGAAAATTTATAAAGAACAAAAAGATAATATTTTTGTTCCTTTTAATTACAATAACAAAGAAGAGCTAGAAGAAGTAATAAACAATATTAAATTATATTTTATTGCTTATAGTAATGGTTATAAAGATTGCAGACAAAAAGTAAATAAAAATAGAAGAGGGCAAAAAAAATGAGTATTCAAACAATTAAGAGATTAAAAAATAGATATTTTAATTATAAAATAGGGGAGTTTGCAAAAGGCAAAACTCCTCAAAATTTTATTGATTGGGCATTTGAGCAGATAGAAAATAGTAAAAAAATGGGTATAATAATTTATTAAAAAAGCCCTAAAATAGCTATTTTTTTGCTTATTTTACTTGACAAAACCTCATAAATATTGTATAATATATTTATAAAACAACAGGAGGTTTTAAAAATGAAATTCGATAGATTTCTTGAAATTGTAGAAAGAGTTTTAGGTATTTTAATATCAATAGCAACTCTTATACAAATGACTAAAGGGCTTTTTTGAAGCCCTTTTATTAAAAGAAATCATTTTAAGAAATTAATTTCATTTATTAAAAACTAAAGTTTTAAAAAGGAAAAATATGACTATGAACATGAAAAATAAACTTATATTTGAGTTTGCATCTTATTCTAAATTAGATAACAGAACTATGAATAAGATAATGTTTGATAATAAATCAGTTTCATCTGTTCTATTAAAGTCATATGAGTTATTTTGTGAAGAAAAAGCATTGGATGAAAAGATATATGAATTAGAACAAAAATATAGTCTTTGTAAAAAAGATGATATAAATAAGATTATAAATGAAGATATAGACTTATTTTATATTTTAAATCTTTTAAAAATTAATGCTTTTCAATTCGCAGAAATGTACAATTTACCAGTTAATACTGTGCAAAATTGGAAAAATAAAATAAGTAAAGCAGGAGTTTTTTTATTAAATACTATTTATAGAATAGAAACAAAAAACAAAATGCTTGACTTATTAAACAATATTGATGAGGTGTATAAATGTCAAAATTAGATTTTTTAAACTATCCACAAAATAAAAGTCAAGAGAATAAAAAATCTTGACTAACGGTAAAAGAATTTATTAGAGAGATTGAAAAAAATTCTAATAATGGTGAAGATATCTTTTTTCTTTTTTTGGATTTTGCATTTAACTTTTTAAATTCAATTGGAGATAAAAATAGCTTCAATGATTTTAAGAAAAGCTTAGAAAATCAAAAGAGTAAAGAGTTAAATTTTAAACTACTTGATATTCTTGTTTCTGCTTTAGAAGATAGCTTCCAAGATTTTTTAGGCGAAGTCTATATGAGATTAAATAAGGGTATTAAAAGAAATGGAGAGTTCTTTACTCCATATGAAGTATCAAAACTGATGGCTTCTATGACAACATTAGTACCTATGAAAAAAGACATAGCAAAGCTCCCTTATAAAATTCTTGAGCCAAGTTCAGGAGCAGGGGGGACAGTTATTGCTGCAATTGAAAATATATTAAATTACAGTGATTTAAATATATCTCATGATTTATTTATTGAAACATGGGATATAAATAGAAGATGTGTTCAAATGACTTTTATACAATTGTCTCTTTTAGGTGTTCCTGCAAAAATTGTGCATGGAAACACTTTGAGTTTAGAAGTTTTTGGAACTTACTATACTCCAGTTTATTATTTAAATAAATTGGAGTATTTAAAATAAAAAGTTAAGAAGTCGTTTAAAAAACTTCTTTTTACTTAACAAAGCTATTAAAAGAAGTAGGATTACAAATATTATTGTTATTAATATATTTTGATACATATATTGTCTTTTATTAATTTTTGATAATTATACTTCTTTATTAGTTAGAAATTGATGAGGTGAAGAATGGAAAATATTAGAGAAGATGAAAACATTGTTTATTTACAATTATTTAAACAAGAAATTGTAACATTTATACATGTAATTTTTATCCCTATTTTATTAAGTGTAATATTTAAAAATATACTTATTGGAGTTTATTATATTGGTTTAATAAGCTTTATATATTTAGTAATTCTTAAAAATGATTTAAAAACAAAAATATTATTTAAGTATTTAAAATATTTATTTTTTGGAATTCTTTCGATGTTTATGATTTTTATTGTTTTTTTCTTTTGAATAAGAATCTTATAACCTCATCACAAGATGATGATAAACCCACGAGGCAAAAGTACACAAGGATGAACTTTTGCCTTTAAAAAAGATATAGTCTAGGAAACATTATTATGTGGGGTAAGAAAAGTTTAAAAATAATGAAAGGTTCTAAAAAATCACTTTTCTTCTCTTGCAACTCTTGCAAGTAAAGAATTATAATAATTTATTACTTATAAAAAGCTTATATTCTTTATTAATAAAATTATATACTATAATTTTATTAATAATTTAAAAGTAAAATATCTTTATTTATGGGCTTTTTTTTGATATAATCAATATTCAAATATCTAAATATTTAGATATTTGAATATTTTCTTATTAATTTTGTAAAATTAATAAGAATTAACAGGAGGTCTTAAACATGGATAAAAAGAACAAAACAATTGAATATCTTTCTAAATTAAATCCTGGTTTGCAAGTTTATTATCTTGAATTATTAATAAAAAGAGATCAAAACTTTTTAACTGGATTAAATATTTATATTCAAAAAAACAAAGAAGAGGAAATCAATGCTTTTTATAGTATTGATTTTGATTTAAAAGAATTACACGAAAGAGATACTTTTTTTAATTTATTAAATGAAGATGATCATTTATTTATAACATATAAACAAAATATATTGTTTCTTAATATATCAAGGTTTTCAAAAGAAATTTTAATAGAATTATTAAAAAGCGTTTTTTTTATTACACCTACATATTTTATAAATGAAAAAAGTGCTTTTAAAAATATTAATATAACAAATACAAAAAAAAGGGATACAAAAGTATATATAAGAGCTTTAAAGTTCTTATATCCACATTTAATACAAGAACCAAGCCTTTATATAAAGAAGGTAATAAAACTTATTGATAAATCAAATTCTCTTTATAAAAAAGCTTTAAAAGTTTTTGAAGAAGATAAAGTATTAATAAATGATGTAATTTATTATGATAAGGATGGTGGATATCATACTTATTCAAAAAAGGATGTTAAACTTGAGTATTTAAATTACATATTAAATAAATGTAGTAAATATAATAACATCAAATATGATATTGAGAAATTATTTGAATATAAGATATTAATTCCTTTATTCTATAATATTAAAAGAAACTATTCCTTTATTTATCCAGAAGAAAATATATTTGATTATAAAAATGGATTAAAAGAAGTAATATCAATAACAAAAGACACTACATCTAGACAAATAGTTTTAGACAATATTGTAATATTTAAAAACATTACTGAAAATGATTTAAAAGGAGATGATATTCTTCCAGGAGTTACAAAAAAAAATATTTATATTCCTGGTAAAGATAATAAAGATGTTTGTCATTTTTCAAATTTTTATTGGGATGTTTACATAGGTAAAGAATCTAATAAACTATATTACTGTTATGTTGTACCAAATTTTTTAAAGAGCTAATATGAAGATTATTACAAAAGTTACAGAAATAAGTAAAATAAATAAAAATGAATATAAAGGATATTTTAGAAACAAAAATGAACCATTCTTTATTAAAATAAATACTAAAAGTGTATTTTTAAAATCTAACCGTGGAGATATAAAATTACATTGTAGTATAAAAGATATTGAAAATTATGATGAGTCATTTCTTTTTGATACTTTTGTAAGTAAAAATTACAAAAAAGTAGTATTTAATAAAACAGCTGCGTTAATTTTTGTTTATAATAGTGTAATAGAATATTTATTAGAAGATGAAGATGTCTTTTTGAAAACAGAGCTTGAAGAGGATATTTTTATAGAGAAAGTAAAATCTATAAAAGGTATAAGTTCTTTAAAGAGATTTTTAAATGAATACAATTTAAGCGAAGAAGAAGAAATAATTAAAATAATTGAAAATAGTTGTTTATCTGGATATGAAAACTTTTCAAAAGTTATCAAGGATATTAACCTTTTTAGTTTAAATGAAAGCTTTAAGATAATAGACAAAAATATTTTATTTAAATATGATAGTAAACATTTAAACAAAATTACTATATTAAAAGAAATTATAAAAAGGATCATAAATGAAAAGGAATGCTATTTTAACAATAAAAAAAGATTTGGCTAATGATATTTATAAAGCTTTTAGTGAAGAGGATTTAAAAGATTTTATTAATAGTATCAAATATTCAAGTACAGAAATAAATGACATTGAAAAGTTTTTGAATTGTAAAGTTATTGATAAAAAAGTTTTTGAAAAAAACAAAGAAAAATATAATGATTTTTTATATTATGAGATAGAAATAATAGATAAGGAAGATTAATGACACAAAAAATAGCTATTAAAAATATAATGAGTATTAAGGAAACATTCTCAATTTTTAAATATGAACAGATTGATGAGGTATTAGAATATATAGACAAACATAATATATTTATTAAATTATCAAAAAGTTTATCTAAAGAATTTAAAAAGGGTGATTGGGTATGTATGAAAAAGAAAAATATATTCCTAATTCAAAAAGGCATCAAAAAAGAAGCAGAAGTAATAATATATGCTTTAAATAATGCTGCTTTATTAAATGTAAAACAAAGTGATTTTATTTTTGTAATAGATAAAATAAACTCATTAAATCTTAATTATGAGGTTCAAAAGAAATTAGATAAAACAATAAAATATTTAAAATTAGTAAAGTATATGAAAAAGAGATAATCTATTCTTGACATTTCATTTAAAAAATTGTATAATATATTTATAAACTTTATGAAAGGATTTTAATGTATTATATATATTTTGACGCTGATTCTATAATAGCAGTAGAATCAAATTCTGAAATGAATGCAGATAAAATTCTAAAAAAAAGAAAAGATATTAAAATTGAAGAATGTATTCTTTTAAATATTGTTGATAAAAAGAGATTTAAGAGAATATTATCATTTTTAAAAAATAAGATTGAAATAATTAAGGAGGTAAAATAAGATGAATATTATATTATTCATTATTGTATTAATAGCAAATGTATACCTATTCATACAAGGTGAGACTAATGAATTGGTACTTTTAGGTTTAGCAGTTTTAGGAGGATTAATCCTAATAAGAAAGTTTAGAAAGAAAAAATGCATCTAACAGAAGCTAGAGATAATTATTTATAAAAAAAGTTTAAGTATTTTTTTATAAAGAAAAAAGTAAAATAAAAAAAGTCAAGGGATAACGACCTCCTGTTGTAAAACCTTGACTTCTTTCACTTATAAATATCACTATTCCAATTCTTATAATTAAAATAGCTTTAGACTATCCAAATAAATTAAATTACTATATAGAGTATTTAATGCAAGTATTAATATAAAAAGAGTTGGAACATCAACTCTGGCAGGAGAAGTTGCAAGAGCTACTTCTGTAGCTAACTTTGTTGATAGCTTAATCCATTCAACTTCAGCATAGGGATTTTAGATAACTTTAGCTATGGGGAGTATGTCAAAAGTATTATACATTAAGGTGCAAAAGGGGAAAGGTTATTAAATTAAAGAAAATCTTATAGAATTCGAGTGTCCTACTTATGAATATACAAAACAGAGATATTAGAGTTTTCATAATATATTAAGATTAGATTCGTTTGAGATAGGAACGTTCAACTTCTAATGAAGTTGCGCCCTTTTAAGAATTGTAATTATCTAAGTATTCCTACATTAGTTATTTTACCCTCTCTTTCTACGAATTCAACATTTGTATTTTTAGGAAGTTTAATTTCTAAATAAGCAGTGTATATTTTATTTTCACTTCTTATAGTGGTTTCATAAGATTCAACTTCATTGTTATTTAGAAACAATCCAGCAACAGCTCCAGCAACAGCTCCAGCAACAGCTCCTACAGCTGTACCTTTTACATTTTTTTGAGATACACCTCCAGCAACAGCTCCTACTGTAGCACCCGTGACTGTTGAAGTTAAAGATTTTGAAACTAAAACTTTTTTCTGAGTAACTATTTTACCTATTTTGAAAACTTTAACTACTTTTTGTTTTCCTATTGTATTTGTTGCTATGCCATTACTTGCGCAACCAGCAAAACTAATTGCTATAAGAATAGCTATTATCTTTTTATACATAAACAATCCTTTTTTTATATAACGAATTATAACACGAATTATTTTAAAAGTCAATTGTGAATTATTAATTTTTAGTTTATTTATATTATTATTAATGTAAATCTTTTTTAAAGGAAATTTATGAATAATTATTTATTATTTTGTAATAATGAAAATTGGGAACAGGTTTATTTTAATACAAAAAGTGACATTATAAATAATGGTTTTTTTAAAAAAAAGTTAGAATCTTTTTATGGTAAAAGAAATCATATTAGATGTGCCTGCAATGAAAAAAATCATATATATATGAATATTAGAAAAAACAAAAAAAAAGATGGGACATTCTTTTTTTCTTTAGGAACAAATCCTAATTATGCAAATCTACATTCGAACGATTGTCCTTTTTTTAATAATAGCGATGAATATTATGATGAAGAAAACAATATTTTTAATTCTATTATTTTAGATGAAGTTAAAACAAACAAAACCTCATCATCTCCAACTGATATTAACAAAATAGATGAAGTTAATAAAAAAAGGAGATTCACATTTAGACATTTTTGTAAAGATATTTTAGCTAATGCTTATAAATATTCTTTTAATTCTATTAATTTAAAAAATGATAGAAGAAATTTTTGTACACCTACATTTTCTGATTTTTATAAAAAAATTTATAAAATTTTATTAGACACTGATATAAGAAATAAAAGAAAGATGGAAACAATTATAAGCAACATAAAGAGTAAAGGTTACAATTTAAAATATGGAATATTAAACAATAATTTAAATGAATTATTAACTAATATAAATTCAAAAAAGAACAATGAATTAATAAATCTAGGATTAAACTCTTTTACAAAAGATTTTGACCAATATTATTATAATTTTAATATAACAAAAAAACATTTAGTTGATGCTGCACAAATTTGTAAAATTTTTAACAATTATATTTCTGGACCATATTTTGTATTTATGATTACAAAGAACAAAATTGCACATCGTTTTTATTTATTACCAGTTTATGTTGATTTAATAAAAGATAGTTTTTGTTTTGTAGACAGTGATAGAGAAAGAGAATATGCAGAATACTTAACAAAAAACAGTATTTCATTTTTAAAGCCTTTTGGGAATGATGAATTTAAGTACATAAAAAGGGAGAAGATTATATTAAATAATTCTACTGCTGCAAAACCTAGGTTTTATACAAGACCTGATTTTTTAGAATTTGATAATGATAAAATTAAAATTGTTGAAGTTTTAGGCTTTATGGATAATAAGGAATATGTTGATCACTTAAGTAAAAAGAGAGAAGAATATGAAAAATTATGTAAAATTTACAATTTTTTAGAATATAAAGAAGTATAATAAATATATAATTGATTATTTTAGTCATTTTTATCTACTTTTTAGTTAAATAAGTATATTATTAATTAAATGAATCTTATAACTAAAAGGATTAGAGATGGAATTTGAATTAAATGACTGGCAAAAAAAATTTGACAATAAAGATTTTATTAATAATATTAGATACAATTATCAAATATTATTATTAGTTCAATATAAAAATAAAACTCTATATTCCTTGCAAGGTGTAAGAAATAAAAAAAGAAGCAATAATAAAATAGTTAAAATTAAAATTTCGAGTAAAGAGCTAAAATATAAGAACATTAATTCTTTATTTAAATGCAATAATATAAATTCTTTATATTACGATTGGGAGTATTCTGAAAAAGAAAAAATGAAATTTAAAGAAGATTATGAATATTTTATTAATATTGATAACAACTCTTTAATTGTACCTCATCTGGAATCGCCATATTTTTTAAATGAAAATATGTTAAAACCTTTAGAAGTTACAAATATACAACTTACTCAAAAAAAAGAGTTATATAAAGACTATAATATTTATAATAGTAAAACAAACTCTTTTTATAAAGTAAATTTTCCTTATAAATATAATCTTGCAACAATTGATAGATTAAGAACAATTGAAGATAAAAGTTATATTTCAAAGGTAAATTGGAATTCAAAGAAAAATATGTATTTTTTTGAATATTTTGATTTAAGTAATATTTTAAATCCCAAAAGTTGGGAACATAGAGTAGGGGAAATATTAATTAATGAGTATTATAATAAAAATATGGTGTTATTAAAAGTTGATGTTTATTATAAAGGTAATTTAGTTTATAAAGAAATAAGATAAAAGGATAATAATGGAAAATGACAGTAGTAAAAATTTTGAGATATTAAGAGAAGCATTAGTATTTTTAAATATTGAAAAACTTCCTGCTTTTGCAAAGCATACAGGATTACCTGTAGATACCTTAAGAACATGGAAGCAACAAGGGGTATCAAAAATCGGAACAATTGCACTAAAAAATATTATTGAAGTTGAAAGATTAAAAAGAGAGCTAAATACAATTGATGATAAAGATAAAATTAGAATGAGTGAAGATTTATTAAAAATCAAAGAAATAACAAATAAATATAATTAATATTTTGGTAAAATTATATAATTTTAACAAAAGGTATTTTTTATATGTCAATTAATAATATTTGTCAAGTTTTAAAAGAAGAAAATTATAAGGATATTAATAAATTAATTAATTTTATAGAAGAGAATATAAAAGATTATGAAAAGATTCTTAATCTTAATAAAGAAGAAATTTTAAATTCTCTTGAAAATTATAGATCTATTCCTGCTTCAATATATTATACAGAGAATAACTTTCCAAAAGTAAAAGATTTAAATATTTTCCATGACTTTAAAGAAATGGAAAAGAAAATCGATTTTTCTAAAGGCTTTATTTGTCCTGGATGTAAAGAAAAATCAGTTAATCCATATAAATGTACACCTGTGGACAAAGAAAAAAAGTCTTGTAATTTTAGAAAAAAAAGTTTAAATAATACAGACAATTTTTTTAAATTTACTTTTAGAGATGATTTTTTAAGCATGCCTGTAATAGATCAAATTTTTTTTCCTGTAGATATTTGACTTTCCTCATAAAGCGTGTTATTATTAGTTTTATTATTTAAAAAGGAAATAAAGAGTGAAAGATTTTATTACTAATTGTGGGAAGAAACCAGGAACTATAAAAAATAGTGAACTTTCATCTTTTTTTGATAGAAAAGAGTTTTTTATTAGACAAATGAAAAAACGTTCACCTTTGCAAGTTGAATGTCTTTATTTAGGTGCTTTTTGCAAGGCTAATAATATTACAAAAGAAGATTTACTAAAAGTATTAGAAGAAAAAGAAAAGATTAAATAATAGTTTTTGTCTATAAAGTTGCTTAAGCGTATAACTAAAAATTGATATTTTAGCTTTAATCCCCTATAATCGGGGTAATTGCTTAAGCAACATATGATTTTAAGATACTTTTTCTTAAAAATGATTTAAATACTTTTTTTTAGAGCGAAGCAGCTTCATTGTTTCATATTCACTTCTTTTTCTGAGTGTCAAATGTAAAGGTAAAATGCACCTGTAATAACTATAAATAGATATTTAGAAGCATGTATCTTATTAGAAACACTTAATATTAATTTATCTACTTGTTGAAAAAAAAAGAATTATTAGTTTCTTTAAAATGAAAATCACTTAAATGTAAAATTGAAATCTGCAAAAAATCCTTTATTTATATTTATAAAGATTATATAATTTTTTTACTTATAATATTTAGTTATGCTACTTTTATTTTTACTTAATAAAAGAACATTAAAAGTTTTCAAATATATTACAAACAAATAAACCTCATAGAGTTTATTGAAGTTATAGGATAAATTCATTTTTCATTTAAATTGAATAACTATATATTGATATTAATAATATTTCATTTTTTAATATATTAAGTGAAAACTATTGATATAATTATGTTATAATATCCTTTTATAATATAGAAAGTGAAATAATATAAGGAGATTTTTTTGATTGGTAGATTAAATGAGATAGCAATTCTAAATGATTTATGTAGCTCTTCAAAAGTGGATTAATAGCACTATATGGAAGAAGAATAGGGAAAATATATTAAATTATATGTTTAATGAACATAAAAAAGAGTAAGAATTTTTAATCTTACTCTTTTTTACAATCCAGTTTTTTTAGAAACAGCTTGAAGTAATTCTTCATTATTATTTACAGTTTCAATTAAAACATCAATAATATCATTATAATTATTTCTTAATAAAAATAATATTTGCATTGCTGTATCAAAAATTCCATGATCTACTTTTCCTATAAATCTTAAAATATTAAAATCTTGTTTTCCTATTGTGGATAATAGAAAATTAGCTATCATAGGACTTGCACCACTTTCTCCAGCTACTACTTCTAACATTCTATTAATTCCATCGATTACTTTATTTATATCAATTTCATCATACATAATTAATTTTTCCTTTTTCTTCGTGCCATTTGTAACCTAAAGATTTTAAATACTCTTTGCCTTCTTCGGTTACATAATAGAAATGCAAATTTAAACCATTTGTGTGGTTATTTGCAAAACCTTTGCTTTTTAACTTTTCTCAAATTTCACAAGTATCCACTTGATAATAATTTCTATATGCAGTAATTATATCATAATGTCATACATAATTTAAAGAATTTCACTTTTTTACTGAAACTCTTATATCTGCATTTAATCCAACAAAGATTAAATATTCAGATAATGAACTAAATCCATTATCTTTTGCTTTTTGCTCTAGCTTTTGCTTTGTCTCAGGCTCTGTTCTGATTGCAATATTTGCAGTTTTTGTAGTTTTTGCCATTGTTTTTAATCCTTTATTGTATATCCATATCGGAATATTTATTTTTTATTTTTAAGCGTATACTTCGCTATTTCATATATAGAATAATGTTCATTAATGATAATAAAATATTCACGATTTTTATTATCAAAATTTTCATATTTACTTTCACTTGAAAAAGGTCTAACAAAATAAGTATTATGATACCCATCCTCAATACCAATATTTTCAACTTCTGAGAAAAGTTCCCATTCTTGATTAGAGATATTTAAACTACGATACAAAATGATTTTACCTTTTTTAAAATCTTTTATAATAGATAGGGCAATAGAGTTAATTTTTTTATCAATTTCTAATCTTTTGATTTCTTTAAGTAATTCTAAACTCTCTTTCTCTTTTTTCATTTTTATTTCATTTTCTGCAAGAGCAAGAGGTATCCAATCTTTTTTCTTCATAAAAAAAAGAGTTCCATTAAAACAAATAGAACCATACCCATTCGAATCTTCCAATGCTGAATATTCAACCAAATAAGTATCATCTTGTTCCGCTAGGATAGTAATTTTGGAATTTCTTTTTATAAAACAGTCTGTATTATATCGTTGAACATTATTATTTACAATAATATTTTTAGGATTTTTAGAAGCTACTAATTTACTTTTTTCAATAACTATTGAACTATCTCCAACCTTAGCATTAACATCTTTTGCTGCAAGTGAGGAAATAGAGATTACGAAAATTAACAAAAATCTTTTCATTTTCAACCTTTTTACTTTATACTAGTACTTTTATTGCATTAAATATTTTTCATGTAGTTTTTTAGAGACCTCACCAGTTTTAAGCTCAAAATCAGAATCATTTAAATATTTAGATAGACCTCTAAATAAAATATGATAATTAGAAGTTTGTAACATAGGAAACTTCATTTTAATAAAAGACTTGATGGATTCAAAATCATTATCTTTAAGTATCTTAATTGCCTTACTTCTAAAATCTAATAACTGGACTACATATCGCATTATCCACATAATATAGTGTTCTAAAGATTTTATACAATCTCTATATTCAGCCAATTCTTCATTTTTTTGACTTATTTGTTCTTCAAGTTGTTTGATTCTTTTATTTGCTTCATCTAATTCAGAATTCATAAAATAACCCTTTATGGTATTAAATTTGCAAGTCTTGAACTGTATCTTCAAGTCTCATAAAATTTTGTTGCACTTCTTCAATCTCATCATTTTTTATGTTGCTAATTGCTGATTCTGCTTCACTTATAATTTCTCTTAAAATACCAATATTTTTCTCTTTATAATCATCTGTCATTTCCATCTTGAACTCCTCAACTTTATACTAGTAAGTAATTAAAATATTCCATATACTATAAGTTTAAGAATATGGACTTACTGTTATTAATTTATTCCTATTAATCAGCTTTTGACTGATAAAAGTACTTGTTTAAATATTGACAAAACCAATACTTAAACAGATACTCTTTTTTTAAAGATACGGACTGGAAGTTAAAATCTTAACTCCTATAAAACCGAAGTTTTACTTGTCCATATTTTTAAAACTAACGAGTACCTTTATAGCACAAAATCGTGCTGAGTTATTTTTACTGTTTTCTTCAATCATCCCAAGACATTGCATCGGCATACATAACCATTCTTTTCATGTCCTGATATTCTTCTGTTGATTCCAATTCATCTTCTAGCTTAGAACATTCTAGTCTTAATCTGCTATTAGTAAAATTGAAAAAAGATTTGGCATTATAATTCTTTCCTAAATCAAAATGTAATGCTTTAAGTTTTTGAAATAACTCTTTTCTTGTTTTCATGTTTAAATCCATAATCTCAACCTTTCAACTTTATAGCACAAAATCGTGCTTTTTTATTTATACCCTAATTGTAGCATATTGTATTGACAATGTCAATACAATATTAAAAGAATTTCACTTTTATAAGAGATTTTTTTATTTTCTAATTTAAGATTAGTATTAATCTATTAATTATATAGATAACAGTATCTATGTAATTTGACATACTATTTTTATGGCGATATAATAATCTATAAATTTAATAGATAAAAGGTTTGCTATGTTTAAAACAGGAAGTCTAGTTAAAGGAGATAGTTTTATTGATAGAAAAAAGTATCTATCTATATTTAAAGAGTATTTAGAAAATAATCAACATCTAATGATTAAAGATTCAGGACGATTTAGTAAAACATCTTTAATTAAACAAGTTTTTATGCATGAAAGAAAGTTGAATTTTTTGACTGAAAATTGACCCACTATTTTGTAAACTTTTGACCCACC